>Ga0182015_10007310_pt1 | contig 10804 bp, 5 predicted proteins | sample 712P3MmetaG_FD_120478 | JGI IMG/M metagenome (GOLD analysis project Ga0182015, IMG submission 120478) | Permafrost microbial communities from Stordalen Mire, Sweden - 712P3M metaG | ecosystem: Environmental > Terrestrial > Soil > Wetlands > Permafrost | place: Sweden: Stordalen | collected...
GACAAAGCGAGCGCAGAAAAAAACGTCGAGCAGGCTGTCACCTGCCCGACGATTGTGAATGCTCCGCTCAACTTCGAATTACAAGGGCTCGACCCGAGCCATGCTTATCTGAAGGAGCGGAGACTCACCTCAGAGACCATCGCGTACTTCGGATTAGGATACTGTTCCCGCGGCCTGATGCAAGAAAGAATTGCAATTCCACTGCACGATGAACGCGGGTTGCTCGTCGGCTACGCCGGCCGCCTCGTGGATGACCTGAAAATCGACGAGGACAGTCCGAAATACCGGTTCCCCTCCGCGCGTGAGCGGGAAGGGAAGCGGTATGAATTCCGTAAGTCCTTGCTCCTGTACCACTCCTTCCAGATCAGCAGCCGGCAATCTGATTTGATCGTGGTTGAAGGATTCCCGTCCGTCTGGTGGCTCTGGCAGCAGGGATATCCGAACGTCGTCGCGCTTATGGGATCGGACTGCTCCGAAGAGCAAGCGAAATTGATCCTGGCGAAAGTGGACATCGACGGCCGAATCTGGTTCATGTCGGATGGTGACGAAGCCGGCATCCGGTGCGCCCACTCGATGTTCGAACTGCTCTCACCCTATCGCTTCTCACGGTGGGCGAAGCTAAGGGACGGTGAGCAGCCAACCAATTGCACCAGCGAAGATTTGAGGGCAATTCTGAGCCTTTGACCAATAGCAATCCCACGTAGGGATTGCTTTTTCAATAAAAGGTGGGAAACAACATAATATGGCTGACTAATGACTGCTTCCTCCTCTCTCGTCAAGTTCGGCAAAGGAAAACGCAGCCCGCTCGCATCATCGCGCCAGATTCATTTACTCGGAGCTGTAGTGGTCCCGCCAGCGCTAGAATTCGTGGCGCGGTCTACAATTAGGACAATCGGTGATTCCAGCTTGTTCCCGTTAGAATCTGTGGCAGAAATTGTTACATTAGCAACTGGGTTCAAATTTTTAAGCGACAAGCTCATTACGCCGTTTCCCGAAATCGGAATCATTCCCACATTTTTGTCAATGCTCGGCGGATCGCTTTTAAACGACGCGCCATCGGTATTGAGCAATCCAGCCGATTCCAGATCAGCACCCTCGACTGCAAGAAAATAGGAGCCAACCTTTCCGCTCGCAGGGAACCCAGATATATCCACGATGATACTCCCCGTACCGTCGGATTTAGCATCAATAACCTTTGCGTGAACGCTGAGCGTAATTGGTAGGTTTACCGGCTGTTCTGACACATATCTCAACACGCAGGTTTGATAGTCGACAGAACTCTCCATAGCACCGGGGTCAGAAAAAATGAACGGGGTACCATCTTGGTGATAAAAATGAACTCTCAGCGCTAACTCTGGGGGCAAATGATTTTTCGGAACGAAATTCGATGCCGCTAAGGAAGGAAATGTAAACTGTATCGTTCGGCCATCGCTCAAGACCGCCACTGAACTCGCGACAATTGTTGTGGGTTCAGTTGTTGCCCCGGCCTTAATTTCTTCATCTGATGGCCGTGTTGTGACTTGCAGTTCCCCGGAAATCCGAGAGGAAAACAAATCGCCGGTGCCAACAACGGCTACGGTTGTTGATTTCTTAGTATCGTCGTCCGCTGATACCAATTCGGAAGAAACGTCCGGCTCCAACTTCGGAAGAGTTGGCCGTGGCAGGCGCACGGTAGCGTAACCATGAGTCGATTGCTCACATAGTTCAAGAAGCTCGGTCCACGTTGTTTCCAACGATACTTCGGGCCCACCCAACAATTCTTGAAATCGATCAAAGTCGTTGTCCATGGCCGCAAGAAGCACAAATTTTCCAAAATCTCTATAGGCGCTACGCTTTTTAAAGTCTTCAGACGTGAGGTTCTTCCTTAGAATGTCGTTGACCTCCTCTATAACGTGTTCATCTTTGCTAGCATCTGGATCGAAGACACTCTCAACCTCCTGGCCCGAACTACTTTCAACGAATGTCGTCTCGCTTTCCAAGTGGATCTGTGGTTCCTCTACACTGTCAATGTAAATCCGTGGAACAAGCACGAGCAACGTTACATTGTGAGCTGCCGGTATCATTGAAAATGTCGACCCCGCTTGCTGGCTTGCGCCAAATCGAGCTCGAATCGTATTGTCGGCGGGTCCGCGTGCCAACGTAAATGTGCTATTTAAACTTCTTCCGAGCGATTTTCTGAGTTGGTCGTCCAAGGCATTTAGACCACCCTGTATGTTTGCCTGTCCTGCCATCGCCGCAAGAGAAATGGCGAGTTGGCGAACCTGCTCCACCGATTGGCTTTGGATTGCCGCTTGAAGATCATCTGTTACCAGGAGAGGGACAACAACGGGGTTTTTCGGCGGCGGAGAAACCACATACGGACGATAATTACTTCGGTAGTCGGCCTGATAGCCGATCAATTCATTTACGCGCTGCTTCCACTCGGCCGGCTTTAGATCATTCAACGTAGAAGCTGCTTCATTTAGGCTTATTTCAAAGTCGTCAACGGAAACGTATTCTGGTTTATTCATCACGCTGGCGTCAATGTCCAAACTACAAACGGACTGAAAAATGCTTGGATCGCCCGGTTGAGTTGTTGATGTGCTATTTGTGGGAGCCTTGGCGGGGTCGCCGAGGAATTGCCGTAAGTCGTCGTCGAGCAAAGCACTCGCCTTAGAAAGGTCAGGGCTATCCTTCGCAAAATGATAACGGAGCTCCTTGCTCACCACATAATCTGAAGGGTTGAACCCGCGAAATGCAACAAAGCGCGGCGAGCGATCTCTCGCGTAGGCAATTGCAGCTTCGACTTTGTCGCTGTCGCTTGTGCGATATCCGCCGTTGATGGCCGCAGCGGCAAGGCCATCTTCCACGGCGTCAATAGGAACCGCGTCGTACATAAGATTGTTCCAGTCTGAAGGCATCGTAGACGAATCAGGAACCGGTCTAGATGTTGGCGGGGAACCATGTGCATTAATGCTATTAATTAGTTCGTATCGTAATGATCTTGCGTCGGAACTCGTAAGTTCAGAAACGAGCTGTTGAATATTCTCTCTTCGTGTAAACCGGCGCACGGGAGGGTAGTCTGCGAAGTCATCGTTAAAGACGGACACGGAAGTGTAGGCATCATAAGAAAGATCTGGGCGCTTCGGCATGAGAGTTATTTGCATCCGAACTAAGAATGGATAATACTCACCCTCAACGTCAGCATCTTGCACATAGCGATTGAGAATCTGTACTTCTTCGTAAAGCGCAGTAGCCGCCCAATATCGCAGCATGGGGTCTAGTCCAAGCTTCGAAGGGTCCAGAATAGACGTACCAAGGAGAGACCCGATATCTCGGACTGGTTGGGTTGTTGGTAACGGTTTTCCAGCGGCAGCGGAGAGCTGAGCGGACAACTCACCTGATAGACTCGAAAGCGAAGCCGATTGCAATTGGTTAGTATCCGGTATCGCCAAAGCCAATGCTTGATCCGCGGTCAAAGAAAAGGATGGTTGCAGCGAAGTTTCACATGTCTCCCACCGTGCCACACTCAACACTGCAATGTTTGTCGAGCCAATGTCTCCTTGATGGTCGGCACAACATGCTCCAAACGACAGAACAATTGCGCCAGCCAAGTTCAAGAAGATCCTCTTTTGTAAGTCCGCCATATTTGCCCTCAATCAGATCGTGCTTAGACCGTATTAAGCCACGATTATTTTCGTGTGAGCCTACATGAGAAGTCAAATGTGACCGCAATTGCCAACATCTGAACAGGATGAACGCTAGATTAACAAGAAGGGTTTTCGCTCAGTTTAGACGGCGCGCAGAGCGCGGCGCCCGCGGTTTTCATGTCGGCGATGAAATGATGATTCTTGCCGACCATGCGTAGAACGATGTTTGGATCAATGCGATGTTTGTTATATAAAAAGTAAAACGCCGGACCATGGTGGCTCCGGCGTGAAATTCAACTGCGTTTTTTTGAACCGACTTGGCTTCGCTTTACCACCTCTTCTTTCACTTCCCGAAGGTTCGCGGGTAGCCACTGATTTACCCGTTCGGCAAGCTGCTTGTCCTCGAGCTTATCTTCGGCGGCATCGGAAAATATCCTGGCCAGGACTTCGACCAATTCGGTCTTTTTCCGGCTTTCGCTCGCCGGATTGTAGATCGAACCGTGAAGCTCGGCCAAAAGGTGGGCCAACTGAATCTTCTGGTATCCGGCCAACCATACCGCATCCGGACGCCAGAACTGCCGGATATCCACCTTCAATTCCACAGAAAGGTGGTGAATGAGATCCGTTCTTCGTTGCAAGTGGGCCGTGACACACTCGACGGTCAGAAGGTCGATCAGCTTATCAAGCCGGGAATCGGACAACTCCCTCAAACGGCCATAAGCGGTTTGATCGTCCACGACAAGATCGCCTGCAAACGGATCAAGCTCAGCCCTTTTCTCCTTAACACGTTGCGCGGACTCAGATTCGAAAGTGTCGTCCTTCGTGACTTGCAACGTGATTCCATTGGCCTCATGGCGAATCGCCAGGGCCTCGGAACGCACCTTGTCATGCAGGATGAGGGCTAGGATGCGCTTTCGAGAACTCGCGGCTTTGAGCAACGCCTCCCTTACCGCCAAGGTCTGGTGGGTGAAGGTTATGGCAAGCTGACGATCGCTCAAGTCGTCGGACGTCGGCGGTTCGGGCTGTCCATTCGTCCCCGCTTCTCCTGCACCGTTCCCGTTACCGGAAAGGCGACCTTCCCGTCGGGGCAGACGAAACTCGCGTCTCACCTGTCCATCCGGGTCGAGTGAGAGAAAGACGGTTCCCACGGCCTTGGTCGACTCGCTGAAAAATCTCGGCGCTGCTTCCACGATCTCATTGGCGGCTTTCTCTAGTGCGTCAATCCTCCCCTGTACGGTTTCGATGGACTCCTGGTCATCCTCCTTGATGGTCTCCAGCCTGGCTGCCAGTTTTTGCATCCGGCCGTCCAGCTTTTCGAGCTTCCGAGCGGTCTTCTCGTCGAACTCCTGATCGGGAACCTGCATGGCATACAGCCGCTCCTGGACCTCCTCTCGGCGGCCCGCGACGACTTCCGCCCATCCTTCTTCCCGCAATGCCTCCTGTTCCTTGGCCAGCGCCTGGCTCTGGGCTTCCATGAAGGCTGTCCGTTCGATGAGAACGCGGTCACTGAACAAGTCCCGGCTCACCGAGGACTCAGGAAGCGTTGACAGATCGAACAGCGCCAACGCGCCGTCGATCCAAGCTGCCGCAATGATGTTGCGGACCTGCTCGGCATTGCGGGGACTGCCATTCAATTCCTGCCAAACAACCACCTGCCGATCTTCCGGCACGGCGGCAAAGGCTTCGGCGGTTCCGATGTCAATCGAGTCTTTTCTGAAGGCCAGTTTCACCATATCGGCCAATCCCGCCAGTTTCATCCGCTGGCGGACGTACCGTTCGGTGACGCCGAACTCCGAGGCGATGGCTGCTACTCCTTTGGCTTCGTCAGCCGCCAGATTGGCAAATGCTTCCGCCTCGTCCAGTGGATGCATGGCCTCGCGGACAAAATTCTCCGATAGCGACAGCGCTTCGGCTGTGGAATCATCCACGTTCCTCACTTCGCACGAAATCCTGGGATCGTCTTTTGAATTCCGATGAATCTGCCGCAGAGCCGCCAGACGACGGTTGCCGGCAATCACCTGATACTCGCTGGTTTGATCCGGCATGGGCCTGACCACCAGGGGTTCAAGCAGGCCGTACGCCCGGAGGGACGCCACCAGGCGCCGCTGGGCCTCTGGCTTGGCTTTCACCCAGCGGGGATTCATCCGATTAGGATGGAGCTTGGACAAAGCGACATTCACGCGCATAACACACCTCTCTTTTTGAGGGAACAATGCAACCGACCGTGCCGGACCACTCTGGTCCAGACAATTCTTTGCGGCGGGTGCTCTGCCTTGAAGCTAATCACGAAAAGAAAGGAGGCGCAAGGGGCGCTTGGGTATCCGATCGGCTATATGCGATCCGCGGTTCGATGAGCGCGTGATGGATAACTGTTTTCTCGATCCACGCGTCTCGCTGGGCCGATCGCCGATAGATTGCTACATCGGAAGCTGGAATTGCGTCATACGGCGTGTCCCTAATAACATCGCGGTAATCGCGCGGTCGAATCCAAATCGCCCCCAAAGGATTGGTTTTCACCTCGTCAATCGTCGTTAGCGCCGCGATGCTCAAAATCGGCGGCTGATGAGCGATCAGGCGTTCGGCGGCATTGTTTCGCCGCTCTGCATTTCGGAATATCAACAGCACCCGAAACGGAAATGTTTTGTAATCATCTTTCGGTCGTCCATTTCGAAGCGCGAGCCCGCCGCGCCGGTAAAAATCGAGGTAACACTCGATCTTCTCCGCAATTCGCCAATGTGTCTCGCTGGATCGGTCCACTTCCAGAAAAAAACTGTACTCCTCGTCGCCCTGGCGAATACGAAGGAAACCATCGGGCTGAACGCGGACGCGCTGCCCACTGCGGGTATACCCCCAAAACTGAAAGAGGGTCGGCCAGGTCGAGAACTGAGGCAACGAAACCCCTTCGGCCATTCGGATTGCCTTTGCGAAGGCCGCTTTCACGTCGTTGACCTCAATTTCATGGCGCAGCGTCAGTGGTGAAACCCGTGTTCTCTTTTCATAAGCGGCGACGCTCAGCTTGGGATAGTCGGCGATATGCCCCTGTTCAACCAGAAGCCGAAGCGCTTTGCGGCTCAAAAACAGCACTGCCGGTTCGTACGCTCGCCGCGGCCGTTCCCGCACGAGGTGAGCTTTCTTTAATTTCCAAATCCGTTTGCGCGCCGCTTCCTGACGATCTTCGAAATGCAAAGCTGCGATCTGCTCAACGGTCAGAATCCGACACTCAAAAAGTCCGCGGAGAATCTCGACATCACGCGCGGTGACATCGAGACCGCCCAGGTCGGGTCTGTTCTCTATCTGTGGCATTTGCATGGGAATTCACCGAAGTATAACACTCGCAAGACTGAATCCTTGAATCAGACAATTCTCATGCCAGCAGCGCCTCATTCGGAAAACAAAAATCGAAACCGCGTGGACGAACGCACGGCCGTTCGTCATGAGGCGTTGCCTCATCCAGTGCACGACGCACTGACACGCGGCTTATATTGCCGCCGGCGCATCGCCGGCGGGTAGGTCAGAATTACCTTAGGTGTTCGTTCCGCAGGAACAAACTCGTTCAGGGAGGCGAAGCCTCCCATCAGTCGGTTGTTGTGGTGTGGTGGTTGTCGGGCGGCCGAAGTGGCCCATGCGCTGGGGCACGAAAAATTGCATGGCAGCCACTTCGTGCGGCCCCGACTGCCCGCGTTTGGTCGAAGCTCGAGCGATAGAGTGTCCGATAGGACCGAGCGCAGACCCGAAGCCGTTAGGAAACGCGGGCAGTCGGGGGCGCTAGCCGCCCGACAACCACCACACAACCCGTTGATTTGAGCCGTGTTTCGGCTCAACCGTCCCTTCCCATTGTTGGGAAGGGGCTTAGGAAGCCCGCTGGGGCTCGTGTCCTGTAAAAGGTAACAATATACTTGACTCAGGTAATACCGTTTCAACGCCGAAAACGGCTAATGCTTTAGGTGGAAGAAAGTGGTTTTCAGAAAATAGACGATTGCAAGCCAGATGATCGCCACATAGAACCAAAGTAGCCAGTTTATCGGTTTGCGGGGTTTCTGGTTCGGCGATTCATAATCGAGCGGGGCTGACATGACTATTTTTTCTTGCAGTGTTTTATCTTTGGGAAGGTGTCAGACGCGGCTGATTTCGGAAGTACGGCGAGGCGGGAAACAGCGGATCGGAATCTATTTGCCGTCGACGGGCCTTCGTTGAAGTCTGACGAGGTTAAATGGGGCTTTCCAGGCGATGAAGATGATTTTCGTGCCATTCCTTCATTCTATTCTGGTTGCGTGATTTTGTCCCCAAGATAGAATGTTAAAAAGAAACGCATGACCGTTGGCGCGGGCATTCGTGATCCGAATCTAGCCGGGGATTCGGTGGCTGAGATCATATCGTAAACTTCCCAGCATACAACCGGCGCGGCATTGAGGGGACGGTCGTCATGGATGTAGTGCCTCCGGTTGATGCAAAGCATCCCGTTGAGCGTCTATTGGGAACGACGTTGGACGGTGGATGGAAAGTAGTCGAAAGATTCGAACATGCTGTAAAAGACGCAACAGGCGGAAACAATTCAGTTGGTTTTATCGTTGAGAATGGCGAAGGGAAGCGGGGATTTCTGAAGGCCATTGATCTTGCGTCTTCTAACAAGTTCAATGATCCGCCGTCGGTATTACAGGAAATGCTTTCTGCCTATTTGAACGAACGGAACATATGCACCATTTGCAAAGATCGACAAATGCGTCGCGTGGCAGGATCAATTGCGCACGGGCAGGCGCAGGTTGATGGTGCCATCGGTTTAGAAGGATCGGTGTCATATATCATTTTTGAACTTGCCGAAGGGGACATTCGGCACGCGATTGATAAATTAGATCACGTCGATACGGCGTGGTCACTTAGAACGCTTCACGACATCGCGGTCGGAATGGATCAGATTCACCGAGCGGACATAGCGCATTTAGATACAAAACCGTCGAATGCTCTCAGGTTCAAGGATCAAGGAACAAAACTCAGTGACTTTGGGAAATCACTTCAGAGGGGAAGAGCATCGCTACACGAAAACGACTTGATTGTCGGAGACCCAAGTTATGCACCGCCTGAATTGCATTATGATTACTTATCTCCAGACTGGAATGAACGCCGATTTGGATGCGACCTGTGGCTGCTCGGTAGCATGGCTGTTTTTCTTTTTTCTCGGACGACCATGACCGGGCTTCTCTCGTCGGAAATGGCTGGAATTCATCACTGGAGGCAATGGCGCGGTGGTTATCTGGATGTCTTGCCATATGTACGCGATGGATTTAATCGCGCAATTGTAAAATTTGAGCCTACAATATGGGAAGGAATCCGTAGTCCGGTCATCATTATCATTCGACAGCTATGCGATCCTGACCCACACCGTCGCGGACACCCGATTAATCTATCGCAATCCGGGGGTAACAATTCGATCTACCGATTTTCTGTCGAACGATACGTCTCGCAATTCGACGCACTGGCCAAACGGTGCGAGCTAGGCTTATAATTTTTAAATGGCGCAGCTTTTTGGCGATCAAGATCGCAAAATTTTTCCCCGGTGGCGTCCCTTCCGCGAGACGCTGAAGACCGGAGAACTATCATCTATAGAAAACGCCGCGCGCAAAAATACTCCCATTGATGACCTGTTACGATTGAAGGCACAGTGGGGAAAAAATAGAACTCCATCTTTTGCGGCCGATGTCGTATCTGCCGCAGTCGCGCTCGATGAGCCGGGCCAAGCTAAGCAGGAGGCAGATTTTCTTCTTAAAGCTCAATCCGTTCCCTTACCGGCCCGATCTTTGGCCGAACGCATTTTGGGAATCGCGACCGTTGAGCCAGCCTTGGATATCAACGATGTCTTAAACGCACAAAGCACGCGAAAAAAAATACACGATATTCGTCGTCGTTTGTGGGATGATCCACACAACGTCATTGGCTGGACGGAACTGTCATTTTTCTTCGCGGTTATCGGTGTTCACGATAAGGCAATAAGCGCGATGGAGAATGCGCTGCGACTTGCTCCGCATAACCGATACGTACTTCGGAGCGCGGCAAGACTATTCGTCCACATTAATCATTTGGGGCGCGCGCATGAACTTTTACTCACGAATGAAAGAACACGATACGATCCGTGGCTGCTTGCCGCCGAGATTGCGATAGCGGACGCGCGTGGAAAGCCTCCAAAATTTGCCATCACGGGGCGAAGAACTCTCAATTCTGGGATTGATAGATTTCATGTTTCAGAGTTAGCGAGCGCCATTGGCACTCTTGAAATTAATGCATCGGGTTCAACCCGTCGTGGTCGAAGGTTCATTCAAGATTCACTTGAAAAACCGAGCGAAAACGCCGTTGCACAAGCTGCGTGGGCGGACCGTAAATTTGGAATGATTGATATCAATGGGACGATTCTTCGCCAATCCCCTGAAGCAAAAACGTGGGATAATTACATGATTGGGAACTGGCGGCGCGCCCTTGATGCGTCAATGACGTGGTTCAGAGATCAGCCGTTCTCAAAGCATCCTCCTATAATCGCGTCCTATTTGAGCGCCTTGGTGTTTCAAGAATACGAGTCCGCGGCGAAGATCGCCGGACAAGGGTTGGTGGCAAATGCCGGCGATCCGCTGCTTTTGAATAACTTGGCTTATTCCCTCGCGAATCAAGGAAAGATTTCCGAAGCCGTCACTGCATTAAAAAATATTTCATTGGAAGGATTGCCGACTGAAATCAGCGCGCCCGTTCTAGCGACACGGGGACTGATCGCTTACCGATCAGGTAACGCAATCGAGGGTCGCGCGCTTTATATGGAGGCCGTCGAACGACTGAACGGCCACCAGAGCGCGTTACTTCGCGCTAATCTGCATATGGCGATAGAGGAATTGCGCGCGGGGACTCCGCAAGCGAATGTTGTCGCAGTGGCGTCCTTGGGGATCACCGCGGAAGTCGTGATGCCCGAGGTTGTTATGCTGCGGGAGCGACTTCGGGGGCAGTTTGTTGAAAGCAGAAAGAAAGAGGCAATCTCCGATCACGGTTAGTTAGGGATCGGTCATGCGTTTTCCGCCACTTCTGTGGCGGTCGCCTTTTGGTTCTGATGTTGCCTCCGATGCGCCAATAAGCGCCTTTGGAGCGCGTATCTATGTATTTCAACCGTTTTCCTTGGGTGCCGCGGAGCTCGGTTAGAAATC
>Ga0182015_10007311_pt1 | contig 10804 bp, 9 predicted proteins | sample 712P3MmetaG_FD_120478 | JGI IMG/M metagenome (GOLD analysis project Ga0182015, IMG submission 120478) | Permafrost microbial communities from Stordalen Mire, Sweden - 712P3M metaG | ecosystem: Environmental > Terrestrial > Soil > Wetlands > Permafrost | place: Sweden: Stordalen | collected...
GAACAAGGTAGACGCGGGGCCGGTGGCTGTTACGACGGCGGTGCCCGTGTCTGACACGCGTCGGACAACGTCGGACGCTCGTCGGACACGTCCTGCGGCTACGCGGGTGATCGTGGTGAGCCTCGAGGATCGGGGGCTGGCGCTTGTGGAAGACGGCGCAGTGACGAAGGTCTACAAGGTCGCGGTGGGGCGGAATGTGACGCCGAGTCCGTTGGGGACGTTCACGATCGTGCAGCGGGTGGAGAACCCCACTTACTACCACGAGGGCCAGGTGGTGCCTCCGGGACCGGGGAATCCGGTGGGCACGCGGTGGATGGGACTCGACAAAAAGGGCTATGGGATCCATGGGACGAACCGACCGCGGTCGATTGGGAAGGCGGCATCGCATGGCTGCATTCGGATGCGGCAGGCTGACCTTGAGGAATTGTTTGCGGAGGTGCGAAGTGGAGACCAGGTGGAGATTGTCGGTGAGCGAAACGAGGAGACCGCAGCGATTTTTGGTGGAGCGCCTGCGGTGCCGGGTGCAGTGGTTTCTGCGCAGACGGTGGTGGCAGGCGCAGGGACGGAACCAGGGACAGAGCAGAGTCCGACAGCGGCTGCAGGTGCGGCTGTGACGGTGACAGCAGTTGTGCCGGTGAGTGAGTAGGCGCGGGAGAGAGGGAGGATCGCCATGGAACTGTTTGCGGAAGCGCTGAGTGTGGTGGGGGCGATGCTGCTGAGCGTCTCGTGCGGGCTGCTGCTGGAGGAGTTGCTGTTCGGGGGTCTGGTCCGGCTGTTCTTCGCTCGGCGGTCGGTCGCGGGTATCGCAACGGAGCGAAAGGAAATGGGAGAGAAGACATGCTTGCGCTAAAGGATTTACTGATCGCCGCGGGAGTGCTGTTTCTGGCTGCCGCACTTGCCATCACGATGTATGACCTGTGGAGGATGTTCGAACAACGGCGGAAGCTGCCGGAAAGTGCCGACGGGGTGACGGAGATGGAGCCGGTGCCGATTCGTTGGCGGGGTTCTGTCCTGATGGTTGTGGTTGGTTGTGTGCCGCTGCTGGTGGCGGACAGCATCGTGGTGATTCCTGCGGGCATGGGCGGGGTGCGGGTGAGCGAAATGCGCGGGACTCTGCCGGGGACGCTGTATTCCGGCGCACATTTCGTGACGCCGCTCGTGGAGAACGTGCAGGTGTTCGATCTGCGGGACAAGTTGTTCACAGCCGGAGTGGTCGAAGGGGCCGGGGTAACGAAGACCGCGCTGGAGCCACAGCCGCTGGATGTGCAGTCGCAGGAAGGGTTGAACATCGGGCTGGCAATCACGGTGCGGTACCGGCTCGATCCGCACAGGCTGGACTATATCGAGAGCCATTTGCCGCAGCCGGTGGATTCGCAGATGGTGCCGGCGGTGGTAGCGAGCGCGTGGCGGGAGCTGACTCCGGGCTACACGGTGCGGGAGATTTTCAGCTCGGATCGCGAAGAGGTTCGGCGGCAGGCTGCGGGCACGATTACGAAGAAGTTGGGGGCGGATGGAATTCTCGTCGAGGAAGTGATGCTGCGGAATATCCAACTGCCGCCAGAGTACGCGAAGGGTCTGGAGGATTTGCTGCTGAAGGAGCAGGAAGACGATCAACTGACCGTTCAGACGGACATGCAGCAGAAGCAGGTGCGGATTGCGGAGCTGCAAGCCGAGGCGGAAGCGGCGCAGAAGGTGAAGCAGGCCGAGGGCGACGCGCACGCCAGGGTGGTGGAGGCGAAGGGCGAGGCGGACGCGATGCAGTACACGCTGCCGCTGAAGCAGAAGCAGATCGAGCAGTCCAAGTTGGAGGCGGAGGCTCGGAAAGAGGCGACGATCGAGAACGCTGACGCGGAGGCGCAGGCGAAAGTGATCGACAGCAAGGCGGAGTTGCAGCGGCGCAACCTGCTGACGGACGCGGAGGCAAACCGGATTCGAGTGACGGCGGCGGCCGACGCGGAACGGATGCAGAGCGAGGCGAAGATGCTGAACCAGTCTCCGCTGCTGATCAACAAGATTATTGCGGAGCGTTTGTCGGACAAGATCCAGATGGTGATGGTGCCGTCCGACGGGAAATTTTTCTTCGCCAACGATGTATTCAAAGGGATGGATGGGAGTCAGGCGCTGAAGCAGCAAATGCAGCAGCAGATGGAGGGAGACCCGGCACCGGGTGCTGGCCACTAGAGATTAACTCGCCGTGTGTGAGCGAGACCAGCCCCGGCTTGTTTAGAACAGGCTCATCGGGGGTTGGCGTTGAGAACCACCTCGGCTGTGACTGCCTGCAGCCGAGGTGGACTTTCGTGGGAGCAATACGATGAAGAGTGCGCGATATAATCCGCCCCAGCGAATGATGGACAAGCGATGCCTGGCTGTAGCGCTGCTGTTGGTGTTTTTGTTTCCCACGGCGCGTGCGGCGAATTGGGAGCAGCCTGCGGGCGAGCTGGCGAAGCAGATTGCGGCGCTAGCGGGACCTGGGCCGGTGCGGCTGACGATTCGCAACGATTCATCTTTGGCGGCCAGCGAGATTCCGGCGATACGGCGGTTGCTGGAGCGTGATCTCCGCGGATTCGGCGTTGTCACGGGCGGGAGCGAGAGCGCGACGTTGATCCGCATCACGCTGTCGGAGAATTTGCAGGGAGGGTTGTGGGTCGCCGAGGTAGTGGAAGGGACCGAGACGCGTGTGACGATGCTGCCTGTTTCTTTGGGTTCGACGGTGTCGCCGGCGGGTGGAGGACCGAGTCTGACGCTGCGTCGGACATTGATGATCACGGAGATTGATCCGGTGCTGGACGCGCAGATTTTTTCTGCCGGCAATGTGCAGCGGCTGGTGGTGCTGGAACCGGAGCAGATCGTGACCTATACAAGGAGTGCGGTGGGGACGTCGTTTGTTGAGGAGGCGGGTTGGGTCGAGGATCAGCGATTCGCGATCACGCATACGCGGCCGTTTCCACGGGACATACGCGGGGAGTTGGTGGCGGCGCAGGATCATCTGTTCGACGCTTATTTGCCGGGAGCGATGTGCAGCGGGACGAATACGGGCGCACAGGTGGCGGTGGTGTGCGGGGACAGCGATGATCCCTGGCCTGTGGGGTTGACGCAGCGGGCGTTCTATAACTCGATGCGGGATTCCTTCACCGGAGTGCTGGCGCCGGGGTTTGGGATGGAGATTGCGCCGTTTTATCAGGCGTCCGACATTCCGCGTCCGACGGGGGCGGGGATGTTGCTGAACACGGTCGATGGGAGGGTGATGCTGATCGAGAACAGCACACTGAAGCCGGTGAGCGGGGCGAACGATTGGGGGAGTGACTTCGCAGTCGTCCGGTCGGAGTGCGGGTCGGGGGTGCAGGTCCTTGTGTCCGGATCGGGCGCGGCCACGGCGGCTGACAGTCTGCGTGCCTATGAGATTGTCGGACGCGAGGCAATTGCGGTGAGCGCGCCGCTGTCCGTGGATGGTGCGGTGACGGCAGTTCACGCGGCAAGTGGTGGGACCGGCGCGACGGTGATCGTGCGGAAGGACGCGCCGCCGCGGTACGAGGTGTGGAATGTTTCGGCGCTCTGTAATTAGCGCATTGCTGGTTTGTCTGACATTGTTTGCCGCGGCGCGGACACGTCCGCACTACGGTGGGACGCTGCGGATCGAAACGCAGGGCGACCCCTGGCAGATGCCGGATGGGATTGCGCGGCGGCTGGTGCTGGACACGCTGACGACGGCGGCCGATACGGGCGAGGCACGGCCGTCGCTGGCGGTGCGATGGGAGTCGCAGAATGCTGCGCATCGTTGGGAGTTCTGGATCCGGGCAGGGGTGCATTTTCAGGATGGCGAGGCGCTCACGTCGGACACGGTGGCGGCGGCGCTGACGGATGTTTGTTCGCGACCGTCGCCGGGGATGGGCGCTTGTCCGTGGAGGACGGTGCGCGGGGTGGGATCGTCGGTAGTGTTCGTCAGCGACGTGCCGGTGCCGGATTTGCCGGAGCTGCTGGCGCAGACGGAATTCGCGATTGCGCGGCAGGATGCGACGGGCGCTGTGGTGGGGACGGGTCCGTTTCGCGTGACGGGCTACGCGAACGGTGCGCTGACGCTGGCAGAGAATGACGACTGCTGGTCGGGGCGGCCGTTTGCGGATGTGGTGGAAGTACGAACGCGGCGCGCGGTGCGCGATCAGTGGCTGGATTTGAGCGTGGGCAAAGCGGATATCGTGGAGGTCCCGCCGGAGCTGTTGCGGCAGGCGGAGCAGCAGCATTTGAGTGTGCTCCAGTCGCGGCCAGTGGATTTGCTTGTGCTGACGATTGCGCCGAATGGGTGGCTGGCGAGCCGGGAGATCCGGCAGTCGGCAGCGATGGCGGTGGATCGGACGGCGCTGTACAACGTCATCTTCCAGAAGCAGGGCGAAGTGACAGGTAGCCTGTTGCCGCAGGAACTGAGCGGGTACGCATTTCTGTTTTCGCCGGATCGCGATCTGGATCGGGCACGAGCGCTGCGGGGCGGGGCCAGTCCGTCATCATTGATGCTGGGCGCGGAGGATACGACGTCGACGATGCAATTAGCGACTGAGCGGCTGGCGCTGAATCTGCGAGAGGCGGGTTTCAATGTGCAGGTGGCGCAGTCTGGTTCGCGTCAGACATCGGCGCTGATGTTGCGGCGCGTTCACTTAGAGGCGACAGGTGCGGAGGCGGCGCTCGATGAGATGCTCAGCCGGTTCGGGCAGAATAGAGCAGGATCCATGACGGGGACCGGCACAGATGCGGCGGCGTTGTGGCAGGAGGAGCGCGGGGTTCTGGACAACGAGACGATTGTGCCGCTGCTGTGGCTGCCACGCGCGTGGGCGGTGGGGGAGCGAGTGCGCGATCTGCGGCTTCTGTCTGACGGGGAGCCGGATTTGTCTGACGCGTCGCTGGAGGGCGCGAAGTGACGCTTCGGCAAAAGATGCTGCTGATGCTGGCGCTGACAGTGATGGGCGTAGTGGCAGCCGTGGGGTGGACCGGCTCGGTTCGCGTGGGCCATGTGTTTGAGGCGATCGACCGGCAGCAGACCGACATGCTGGTGGGGCAGTTCCAGCGCGAGTTCAACCAGCGTGCCGCCGATACGGCGGAGGCTGTCAGTCGGATGGCGGAAAGCGATGCGCTGCGGCGCATCGCTTTCGATCTGAGCAACGGCGGTGACACTGCGCCTTATCTCACGGTGGCGCTGCCGCTGGCGCAGGAGTATCGGCTCGAGTATCTGGAGCTGGTTACGCACGACGGCAACATCATTTCGTCGCTGCAATGGACAGCGCGGTTCGGCTACAAGGAGCCGGCGATTGCCGGGGCCGGGAAGCCCGCGTTTCTGAAGCAGGAGGATCTGCCGGATGGCACGTCGCAGGTTGGGTTGTTTGCGACGCGGGCGGTGACCGGTTCCGATCCGCCGCTGTATGTGGTGGGCGGGAGACAGCTCGGGGCGGGATTCCTGCGGGATTTTCCGGTTCCGGCGGGAACGCAGCTGCTGATTTACCAGAATGTCTCGGGACCGTTCGATGCGCATAATTTCGCCGGCGCGGATCCGGGCACAGGCGGTAATTATCAGGCGCTGGTCGAGGACGCGCGATCGAATGGCCGCAACGCTGAGGGCATCACGGGCAGCGGCGGGGACAGCATGAGCGTGACCGCCATTCCGCTGAAGGGGACCGATGGAACGGTGCTGGCGGTGCTGGTGGTGGCGAATTCGCGGCGCAGCATGGTGGAAGTGCAGCGGCACATTCGCGATATTGCATACGGGATCGCCGGGTTGGGGATTATTTTTGCGGTGATTGCGAGCCTTTGGATCGCGGCGCGGATTTCGCGTCCGATTGAGGAGTTGGCGCGAGCGGCAGGCCAGGTTGCCGCGGGGAACTGGGAGACGCGGGTCGATATCCGGACGCTCGACGAGGTGGGGGATCTGGCGCGCAGCTTTAACAATATGACGCGGCAGCTGTCGGATCAGCGCGAGCGCCTGGTGCAGACGGAGCGGGTGGCGGCGTGGCGGGAGCTGGCGCGACGGTTGGCGCACGAGCTGAAGAATCCGCTGACGCCGCTGCAGATCACCGTGGAGAACATGGTACGGGCGAAAAAGCTGCCGAAGAAGCAGTTCGATGAAGTGTTCTCGGAAAGCGCAGCGACGCTGACCGCGGAGATCGAGAATTTGAAGACGATTGTGGGACGCTTTAGCGACTTTTCAAAGCTGCCGAAGCCACAGGCTGTGGAGATGGACGCGCGCGAGGCGGTGCGGCGCGTGGTGAAACTGTACGGGCCAGCGCTCGAGGAGAAGCATATTGAGCTGGGGACTTCAATCAGCGCGGAGCCGCTGCCGATCCTCGGTGATTCGGAATTGCTGCACCGGGCGCTGTCGAATCTGGTGCTGAACGGGATGGATGCGATGCCGGAGGGCGGAACGCTGATGATTTCAGCAGTGCGGGGGAAGGAAGCGGCGCGGATTTCGGTTGCGGATACGGGCGAGGGTTTGACGCCGGAGGAGTGCGAGCGCCTCTTCACTCCTTATTACACGACGAAGCAGCACGGGACCGGGCTGGGGCTGGCCATTGTGCAGTCGGTGATCGCCGATCACAATGGGACGATTGCCGTGGAGAGTGTGGAGGGCGGTGGGGCGCGGTTTGTGATTGGGCTGCCGCTGGTGGAGTCAAAGGGATGAGCAAGGCAGACATTTTGATCGTCGACGACGAGGCGAACACCCTGGCGTCGCTGGCGCGCGCGGTTCGCCTTGCGGGTCACGAGGCGACGGTTTGCGATAACGCGGCGAAGGCGCTGGAGCTGGCGAAGTCGCGGCCGTTCGATTTGATTTTGTCAGACGTGGTGATGCCGGGACGCGATGGTTTGGCGCTGCTGGAGGATTTGAAGTCGAATGGCGTGGCGGCGCCGGTGGTGATGATGTCCGGCCAGGCGCATATCGAAATGGCGGTGAAGGCGACACGGTTGGGCGCGATGGATTTTCTCGAGAAGCCGCTGTCGACGGACAAGCTACTTCTGACTGTGGACAACGCGCTAAGGCTGAAGCGGCTGGAGACGGAGAATTCCGAACTGCGGCGGCGCGTAGGGAAGCACGAGCTGGTGTGGACGGGCGAGGCGATGCGGCGGGTGATGGCGCAGATCGATCGCGTGGCGGCCAGCGAGTCGCGGGTTTGCATCTACGGCGAGACGGGGACGGGCAAGGAGCTGGTGGCGCGGACGCTGCATGAGAAGAGTGCGCGGGCGGCGGGACCGTTTGTGACGCTGAACTGCGCGGCGATTCCTGCGGAGCTGATCGAGTCGGAATTATTTGGGCATGAGAAGGGATCGTTTACGGGCGCGGCGCAGCGGCACGTTGGGAAATTCGAGCAGGCGCATCACGGGACGATTTTCCTGGACGAGATTGGTGATATGCCGCTGGCGATGCAAACGCGATTGCTGCGGGTGCTGGAGGAGTCGGAGGTAGAGCGGATCGGCGGCGACAAGCCTGTGGCGGTGGATGTGCGGGTGGTGGTGGCAACGCATCGGAATCTAGAAGAGATGGTGGAGGCGGGAAGTTTTCGACGGGACTTGTATCACCGGGTGGTTGTTTTTCCGATCACGCTGCCGCCGCTGCGATCGCGGAAGGAGGATATTCCCGCGCTGGTGGATTATTTTGCAAGACAGGTTTGCGCGCAGAACGGATGGAAGCCGACGCTGTTTGCCCCAGAGGCTGTGGAGGCGCTGCGGGATTATCCGTGGCCGGGGAATATTCGCGAACTGCGCAATGCGGTGGAGCGATTGTTGCTGCTGGCGGGCGAGACGGTGGATGCGGCGACTGTGGAGTTAGCTTTGCCGCGGCGGGCGGCTAGTGGTGCAGGAGTTGATGTGGAGGTTGCGGGCGCTGGTCCGCTGGCGCAGCGGGTGGCGGAGTTTGAGAAGGCGACTTTGCTGGCGGAGTTGGAGCGCAGTGGCGGCCACGTCACGAATGCGGCGAAGGTGCTGGGCCTCGAGCGGAGTCACTTCTACAAGAAGTGCCTGCAGCTGGGGATTGATCTCAAGGCGGAACGGGCTTGAGTGCGCGCGCCCGTCGGTAATCTGTCGCGACTCAGCGATCAGAACTTAATCTGAAACTACCTTCTTTCAAAGTGCGAAAGCGGCTGCGCTGCAATTGGTCCGGAAATTTGGGCCAACGGTCCGCAAGTCGTTACAGCGACCTGCGGGCCGTTACCAATGAAAGGAGGTGAGGCCCATGGATGAGAAATCATCCTGGATGCGAGTGTTAATCACAATCGCCGTCGACTGGCGGTTTGTGGTGGCAGTCGTAATCCTGCTTCTCGTACTGCTACTTCGGTAGCACACAACCTTCCGGGAGGGTCGCATCCTTCCGGGAGTAAATTCAGTTTAGCAAATCGGCACAACGCCGGATTGAGTGAGTGGACGATTTTAGTGCACGGCTTTAGTGGACGCCGGCGGCCAGCAACGTGGTGGTCGAATGGCGGCGGTGGGCGACCATACGCGGCGGCGCCGGCCGGGTCGCTGCGGGCGGAGCGTAGCCGCGATAGACGGTGATGTGGAAGCAGGCCTGGTAGAACTCCTCCTCGACGTCGATCTTGCCGGCGGTTTGCAGGGGCAGGAGCCAGGCGCGCATCCAGGAAATCTCAGAGAGGGTGAGGCCCTTTTTGCCGATGTCGACGGCGGCGCCGGTGAGGTGCGGGGATGCGATGTCGCCGTCGGCGGGCGCGGCGTTGCCGTTGATGGCGATGAGGGAGCGCTGGAAGTCGACGGTGCGGACGGCGGAGTTAACCTGGAGGGCGCGATGGAAGCGCGCGTAGTGGCTGCGCGCGAGGTCGGCAAGGAAGCGAGCCGTCCAGGGGCGGCAATAGCGGCGGTTGCTGGGCAGATCGGGATTCACATGCAGCGAAAAGCTGGCGGGAAGGGGAACGATCTCTCTGGCGGTTTCGAGTTCGTCGAGCTGAGCATCGTCTTCTATGCGAACCAGGCCTTCAGCTTCGTCTCGCTGGTTCTGGCGCACCAGGGATTCCAGGGATCCACGGAGCGGAGGAACAAAGTGGACGCGGGCGATGGGAGCGATGGCGGCGTGGGTATGGATGGGCTGCGTGGCGAGATTCGCGGGGCGTGCCTGAGCCCGGATGATGGGAGCGACGGAGGACTGGGCCAGCGATGCAGGACCGGAAGCGCGGCAGGAGACTGAGGCAGGGGCGGCAAGAACGGTATGGCTCGCATGGCCCGCGATTCTTCCGCAATGCGACGCGGCCGCCGGACGAAGCGACGCATGACGGTGATGGGCCGGAGCCGTGGGGCGCACGGTGGAGGCGAAAACAGGCGGCGCCAGCGCGAAGCTGGCCACGAAAACGAGAGGGAGACGGATGCGCATCCTGGGTTCCGGGGTTGTCTAAAAGAGCAATACCAGAGTATCTGACCCGGAGTGGAGAGGAAAGTAGCGATCAGGGTACAGGGGGCCGAAGACAGACACGGGAGGCAGAGCACGTTCGCAGCCTGGGGATTTTCATTCTGGATTGGGCGGGGCGGGAGTACAATTCCTGGAAATCAAAGAAAGACAGAGATTCAGCACTAAAACCTTCCGGAGGATTTCCATGGCCGACGCAGTTGCCCAACCCGATGCGTCTACGCAGCCGCTGAATGAGATTCAGAGGTGCGTCGACACGTTTATTGCTCCCTCGAAGACTTCCAGAGATATTCTGCGCAGCGGGGCGTGGTGGGGGCCATTCATTATCCTGACCCTCATCAGCATCGCATTCTCGTTTACGGTGGGGAAGAAGATTGGCTGGGCGACGGTCTATGACAACACCATCAGCCAGAATGCCAAGATGAAAGAGTTGATTCAGAATCTGCCGGCGGATCAACAGGTCATCGCTCGGCAGAAGGGCATTGCCCGGCAGCCATATTCCGCGTATGGAGCGCCGGTTTTCTCGCTGATCTTCACCGCAATTTTTGCGCTTCTGGTATGGCCGACCATCAATTTTGGATTTGGCGGGACCGCAAAGTACGGGAAGATTTTTGCCGTCTTCATGTATTCGAATCTGATCGGCTATGCCGCACGATTCCTGCTGGCGTTGGTGGCGCTGTTTGCTGGGCTGGCGCCGGACAGCTTCAACCTCAGTAATCCGGTAGGCACCAACGTTGGCTACTATCTGGCCGGCGGTGGGTCGCCCCTGTGGCTTGTAACCCTGGGAACCTTCTTCGATATTTTCGGAATCTGGGCGCTGGTCTTCAGCGTTATTGGCTGCTCCGTGATCGGGAAGGTAAAGACGAGTTCGGCGGCGATCGCTATTTTCGGGTGGTGGGTTATTTTCATGCTCGGCGTCACGGGACTGGTGGCGGCGTTCACCTAAGGCTCTCGATGGGGTGAGAAAAGGCCCGCCGAGATGGCGGGCCTTTCTCTTTGTGACGGGCGGAGAGGTTATTCTTCGTCTTCTTCTCCGGTGGGTTTCTTAGCGTTGGCGACGATCTTGTCCGCGATGAGTTGCGGGACGACGTCGTAGTGATTCATCTCCATGTGGAAGCTGCCGCGGCCCTGGGTCATCGCGGTCAGCGTTTGGCCGTAGGTGAGCATTTCGGCCATCGGGACTTCGGCATGGATGATGGAGGTGGCTCCGTGGCCATCCATGCCCTGGACGCGTCCGCGGCGCTGGTTGAGGTCGCCCATGAGGGCTCCGGCGAACTCCTGCGGGGCTTCGATTTCGACGCTCATGACGGGTTCGAGCAGCGCTGGCTTGGCCATTTCCATGCATTTGCGGAAGGCGATGCGGCCGGCCATTTTGAAGGAAAGCTCGTTGGAGTCGACGTCGTGATAGCTGCCGTCGTAGAC
>Ga0182015_10007313_pt1 | contig 10799 bp, 10 predicted proteins | sample 712P3MmetaG_FD_120478 | JGI IMG/M metagenome (GOLD analysis project Ga0182015, IMG submission 120478) | Permafrost microbial communities from Stordalen Mire, Sweden - 712P3M metaG | ecosystem: Environmental > Terrestrial > Soil > Wetlands > Permafrost | place: Sweden: Stordalen | collected...
AGCCAAAGTCGAGCATCCTTTTCGCATCCTGAAGCGTGTCTTCGGATTTACCAAGGTTCGTTACCGCGGCATCTGGAAAAACCATCAGTGGCTGTGCGCGGCCTTCGCGCCGGTGAACCTGTACCAACACCGCAACCGGCTGGCCTCTCAAAGGGCGTAGTGTCTCCAGAGGCCGGAAAATGGCCTCAAGAGACCAAATAGACAAGCAGAAACCCGCCTCTTCCGACAGAAAACTGATTCAAAATCAAGAAATCATCCGCAGTCGCGCCGTCGCTACAAAATCACGCACCTGCGCAGAGGTTCCTTAGGATCTCCTGGCTTTATCGAAGCCCTCTGCGCACATGAAGCAGCGCATGTCTATTTTTTGAATTGATTGGTCCAATCATCTACGAACCTCTAAAATCCCAGCTCAGGTACAACGCAGAATCCAAGAAGTTCGAAGGACATTTCGCGGCGGTACTCATTACTCAATACCCGTTGTTTCGCGGAGGTGATGTCAACGCTTTCGCAATATGGCTGCATAGGATGGCACAGGGAAATGTCGCGGGCGGTGTTGTTGCTCGAAAATTACTTCCAACATGCGACGGGGGAGATCAAGGAGATAGGCGCGAGTTCGAAAAGTTCTGCGACCAGCTTGAAGAGCAAAATCCCCCGCTCAAAATAAATCGCGATGTTTATTGGAATCGGGCCAGGTTAGCGGTCGAAGAACTGATTGAATCAGATCGAACACTCCTTATTGAAATTCAGCAAATCGCTCGCAAGCTCAGAGAGGAATTTGGCCTCTAGAAATCTAAAGGTTCCGATTGTGGATTTGTCCCTTGCATTTCCTCACCAATAATTCATGCGTATATGGTCGCCAAACCAACTCTCTCCCTTCATTGAGGAGATGCGCGAACCAGCGCGGAGCGGTAGTGACAGGACACGCTCAATATTTTGAAAACTATATGCACCGTAGCCCTTATTTCAGCCCTTTTCTGTCAGCCAGCCCTTTACCCCATCCAGCCGCCTAAAACCCCTCAGACGGTCATTTCTGGCCACGGCTGGGCGTATACAGTCCCGTTTCCGGTCAAGAATGCCCAAACCATCGAAAAGCTGATCCAATGCGAAAGCCAAGGAGTAAATATCACGAGGCCCGACTCGGACGGAATTCTTTCTATTGAAATCTTGCAATATCACTTGGGACCCCTCAACACCATGCAAAGCAGTACATGGGCATTATTGTCGAAGGCGAGTGGATTGAAAGGAAGCCCCGCGATCCCAAGCGACGCGATCCGGATGACCGACTGGGCAATTAATCACGGGCTTTTGGATCATTCGACGTACGCACGACTGACCGGCTTGCTGTAACGATCCTCGCTGCTGCACGGGCATCTCTAGTAGGCGTGTTTATGAGGCCACGCCCAGGTCGAACCGACTGAGATTTTATATAAAGCTAAAAGAAGTCTTTTACACCGCCGAATTCTTCCAGTGTATTCCTGGGACGGCGGTTTTTTCGTGCCCGAGCGGGGGTAATCAACTTGGTTCGCAGCGATCCCACGCTTGCCAAAAATGAGGTACTCTTCCAAACATCATGATGAATCTCACCGAGCTTCAAAGGTTACGCTTCAACTTACAAATTCAAGAGCGTGAACTTGCGGCGCTCTTTCGTGAACCCACGGACCTTAACCGAATTGCCATCACCGAACAAGCGATACAACGCTATAAGGATAAAATGGCCTTTTTCCCGCCCGATTGACTTATCCCCAGGATGCCGCTTGCGTTTTCCCTTCATTGTGGTTTCATTAAGGTAACTTGATAGCAGAAAGCCCTTGCACGCTTTCACATCGATAACAGTTTTTCCTCGCAAGGGCCTGAACTGGTATCGAGCTGAAAGCGTTTTTTCATCCTGTGGGTAGGGCTGTGGCCGAACGTACGTAATCCCCCATGGTTGCCGCGTGAGTAACGTACAGCTAATCCGAGATGTGACTGGCAGGATCCAGCTCATTCAGGCTCAGGAAAAGCCGGTGCTCCTTCGTCCCTCCGGCGAAGAGAAGTTTGTTCTTTGACCCCTCTCTCGCCTTCTTTGCCTCCGGGCAATGGAAAAACAACCCCAACGGCAGAGCGCTCCACGCCGCCACGGATGGGAGAGAGGCCAGAGAGCAAACCGAGACGAACCCAATCGGCCAACGGACCGAGCGGAGAGCGGAAGGTGCAGCGGACGGAAGACTTCGTACTTTGAAAGCTTGAGTAAAAAGGAAGTCCATTGATCATGGCAAAAGGGAACCTAAGTGGGAAGTTGAATCCTCGTAGATTGCCCACGCCGGTACGGGACCGAGGCCGTATATCCGGTCGATCACAAAGGGTGGTAGCGCGCATGCTCCAAGTCTGCGTTAACCAAGCGTCTGACGGTGGCTAGAAATAAGATTCACCACACTTCCTCTCAAGCTTTCAGAACGCGAATGAAAAAACCGACCGAGCCGCTAAAAAAAAGAGACCACACACTGGCTCTTTCCTTTCCTATATTCATCTCAGGAAAAGGTCGAAAATCTAAGGACATAAATAAAGGGGAATTTCACTTCATATGCTTCGCAATTTTGTGCAGCGCTTCAATCAGCTTGTGCTCAATGGCGACTTCGTCCATCTCGTCTTGCCCAAGGCGCAGGATAACCTCATCGGTCAACCCGCGCTTCTCATCCACCCGGCGAACGATTAATTCCACTGGCTTGACGGGTATCTTCCCCTTCTTATGGGTCGCAGCTCTGGCCTTGATGATTGTCGTAACCAAACCGACGACCTCCTTGGCTAGGCTGACCCTACCACTGCCACCGCCAAGTAAGCGATTATCTCCGGACCGCTCTCATGCTTGTCGAACTCGAAATCAAAACCGGTATGCCTTAGATTTTCGACGTATTGGTCGATAATTGCATGCTCGTGCATGGTGGGATCGATCCGAATCTTAATCCACACCGGAATTTCTCCGGGATGGTCGGAGTGGCGCACCCTTAGACGATGCAACATGTTGGATGAATTCCACTGCCAATCGTCCATTCCTACCTCCACGTCTACCTGTAATGTCCTAAATTAATTCGGCAAAGTCAAATTCACCACAACGAACTCAAGAAGAAGACCACGTTCCCTTCACCGCCGCCTCAAATGCATCCTGTCTGGTTTTGACCCAAGGCGCATAATGTTTCTGAGTCGTCTTGATTGAGGTATGTCCGAGGAGCATTGAGACGGTTTCAAGCGACACTCCTTTTTGCAATAATTCGACCGAAAAAGTATCTCGCAATCGATGGGAGTGGCCATCTTTAATCCCGGCCATCGTGTACACCAGTTTCAACCGTTGCTGCCATTCTGTGATCGCGCTCTTCGGCTTCCCCACGTTCCGGTAGAAGAAATATTCATCGCCTTCGTCGCGCGCTGCGATCGCCTGGACAACGTGTTCTGGGAGCGGAACCCACACCGGATGCTTGGTTTTTTCCTGCCGGAGAAACAGTTTGTTGTCCTTCAATTTTTCGCGCCGGAACATCACTGCGTCCGAGATCCTGATACCGGAATACCGCATGAGTAGAATGAGCGCCTTCAATTTCTTTGGCGTTTCTTGCGGGATTTTCGGATGCGCTTCGCGTATTAAATCCGCCGCCCAGAGAATCTTCTCCATTTCTTGATCCGTAAATGGAAGGGTAGGATCGTACTTTGCCGGCGGCATTTTCACCAATTTCGCCGGACTCTTTTCAATCCACTCCGCATCCACACAAAACGAAAAGAATTTCCGTAACATTTCCATTCTCTTTTGCGCTGTAATTGCCGCGAGCTTCCAATGCTTGCGCATGGCCCGAACTTCATCGGGCGTGATCGACCCTATTGGTCTATCACTAAAGAGCGTCTCAATCTCAGCCCCCATGTGGCGATATTTCCGCATCATGGCGTCAGACAACTTCATGGCCTCGCGGTCGCTGAGAAACCCTTCCACGGCTTCCCGCGCCGTCTTAATGATGGCAATGCCATCCACTTCCCAGTCCCGGATGAGCTTATTCGCCGCTTCTCAATTCCGGAGGTCCAGGGACTTTCTAAATTTTTCGCCATGCAATGTTCCCTCAACAGATATGGGGCAAGCGCAAGAACGGTACTTGCGCCCTTTCGAAGAATGCTTGCAGGAAGTCAGGTGGCGGCGAAAAATCGTAAGCATGAAGCGAGCGTAAAATGACCACCGCACGTAGTACACACGCCAGATTTTCTTGGATAGTAAATTACTGATTCTAAATAAGATAGAGTGGTGCCGGGAGGGGGGGTCGAACCCCCATGACCTTGCGGTCGGCGGATTTTGAGTCCGCTGCGTCTGCCAGTTCCACCATCCCGGCCTGGATCGAAATATCCATCAAAAGTATCGCACAGCCCTTGCTCGACGCGCTATTGCCAAGACTTACGCCAAACTGGCTCCTTATTTGGCTGGCAACAGCGGCGAGGTCATCAAATTCTTGATCCGCTGAATTCTGATTCCTGTTCCGCCTTTCCACACGCTTCGTTCCTCTCCCATGACGAGAATCCCGTGCGACAATGGAGGCAACCGTGATGACCACAGCTTCCTCTGTAGATGTTCCCGAACCGGTAGCGGTGTCCCCGCAGTTGCTTGCCTCACACAGTATTACCGCGGATGAGTACGGTCGCATTCATGCGGCTCTCGGCCGCGTTCCATCCCTAACGGAACTGGGCATTTACAGCGTGATGTGGAGCGAACACTGCTCCTACAAGTCCAGTCGTGTGCACCTGAAGCGCCTGCCCACCAAGAGCGCCCGCGTGGTGCAGGGTCCGGGCGAGAATGCGGGCATCATCGACGTGGGCGACGGGTGGGCCTGTGCGTTCAAGATCGAATCGCACAACCATCCCAGCTACATTGAGCCTCTTCAGGGCGCTGCAACGGGAGTTGGCGGAATCCTGCGCGACATCTTCACCATGGGTGCTCGCCCCCTAGCGGTCATGGATTCGCTCCGCTTCGGGCCGATTAGCGATCAAGCTGGAGAGGACGATGAAGAACGCAAGCTGATAGCCCGTAACCACGCCATCGTCGAAGGCGTGGTCAGCGGGATCGCAGGATATGGCAACTGTTTCGGTGTGCCCAATCTTGGCGGAGAGACTAAGTTCGAAACCTGTTACAGCGGGAACCCACTCGTAAATGCGTTTGCGCTGGGTCTGGTTCGCATTGACAAGATTTTTTATGGCAAGGCCAGCGGATTCGGGAACCCGGTGATTTATGTCGGTGCGAAGACTGGGCGGGACGGAATTCACGGCGCGACCATGGCCAGCGAGGAGTTCCACGAGGGCACCGAGGCCAAGCGCCCCAACGTCCAGGTTGGCGATCCATTCATGGAAAAGCTCCTTCTTGAAGCCTGCCTTGAGGCTATGCATACAGGGGCGATCGTCGGGATTCAGGACATGGGTGCGGCGGGGTTGACATGCTCGACTTGCGAGATGGGCGCGCGTGGCGGTGTGGGCCTTGATGTCGAGCTTGACCTTCTTCCGCAGCGCGAAACCGGGATGTCGGCTTACGAGATCATGCTCTCAGAGAGCCAGGAACGTATGTTGCTGGTTGCCACCAAGGGCCGCGAGCACGAGGTCCTGAGTGTCTTTGCGAAGTGGGGTCTCGATGCGGTCATCGTTGGTACCGTCGAGCCCGAGCCGCGCCTTCGCATTCGCCACCACGGCGTTCTTGTAGCCGACATTCCCAATAAGTCCCTCACTGACGATGCGCCGCTATACCATCGCCCTGTCGGCATATGGAATTGCCCGGTACCCGTCTACCCGCCGGAAGCGATCCTCGCCGAACTCGCCAAAGATCGCAATCTCACAGCCGATTTGAAGAAGCTCCTTGCCAGTTCAAACGTGTGCTCAAAGCGCTGGGTCTTTGAGCAATACGACACCATGGTTCAGACGAACACCGTAATCGGGCCAGGGGGCGAGGCGGGCGTGATGCGGATCAAGGGAACAGGCACTCAGGGTCACGAGCGCGGACTTTCAATGGCGCTCGACGGCAACGGCCGCTGGGCTTGGCTCGATCCCAAGCTTGGCGCGATGCATGCCGCGGCCGAAGCGGCTCGCAAGGTGGCTTGCACCGGCGCAACCCCCGTGGCTGCAACCAACTGCCTCAACTTCGGCAATCCTGAAAAGCCGGAGATCATGGCGCAGTTTTCGGCAGCCATCGATGGCATTGCCGAGGCTTGCACGGCACTGTCGACCCCCATCACGGGCGGCAATGTTTCTCTCTATAACGAAACTCGTGGCGAAGGCATTTATCCGACACCAGTGCTCGGTATCGTTGGGATTCTTGATGATGTGACCAAAGCCGTCCCATCCCATTTTCAGGGAGAGGGCGACGCTATTCTCTTACTTTGGCCGATTCCACGTGGTGAAGAGCCGGATCCTAAACTGAATGTCCCGCTCGATCCTCCGCCCATAAGCCAGTACGTGCTCCCCGTTTACCAGTCCGAGCCCCTGGTTGCGGAGAAACCAGAGGCGACAGACGCAGCAGCAGCGGCTGGACTTACTGCATTCGGCTCGTCGGAATTTGCCAAGGTGGTCCTGGACGGTATCTGGGGCCAGCCGCCTTCGCTTGATCTGGACGCCGAAGCCGACCTGCACGTTCTACTGGCTGAACTCGCGGACCGCAAGCTGCTCTATTCGGCACGGGATATCTCTGATGGTGGTATCGCTGTTGCGCTCGCACAGGCCTCATTCCCTCTCTCAATCGGTGCAGCCGTCGAGCAGGACCAGTCGCTCATGGTGCACCCTCTGTTCGGCCTATTCGCCGAGCAGGCATCGACCGTGCTATTGACCACCCATCCTGACAACATCTCCGAAATAGAGACCCTGGCCGGCAAATACAACTTCCTGACCGCCCGCATCGGCACCACAGGCGGCAATCGTCTTGAAATTTCGGTCGATCGTCAGCCCTTCATTTCTGCTCCTCTCGACAGCCTCCGAAAGCCCTGGGCCTCCGCCTTGGAAGCCACTCTCCACGGCGAGGTCACTGCATGACGCAGCGCCTCTACCAAGGAATCAAAGGCGAAATCGACGCATCGAACGAGATTCGGTCGATGAAGGTTAACGGCACTCGCTTGGCAAGTCCGGTTGCATGTGCAGAAGTTTCCGGATTCGAGGAACTCACGTCGCCATTCGACTCTGACAAGCTCCGTGAAGAATGTGGCGTTGTTGCTATTCACGGCCGTCCGGACGCCGCCCGCGAAGCCTACCTCGGACTCTATGCACTACAGCATCGCGGTCAGGAGTCAGCGGGAATCGCGACCGCTGACGGCCAGCATCTTGCCAACATCAAAGGCATGGGCCTGGTTTCTGAGATCTTTACCGAGGATGTCCTGGCCAAGCTTCCGGGGTCGATGGCGATCGGGCACACGCGGTACTCCACCACTGGCGACTCGGCCCTGCTCAATGCTCAGCCTATCCGCGTGGATTCCACCAAGGGACTCATTGCCATCGCGCACAACGGCAACCTGGTAAACCTCGGCAATCTGCGGGCTAGTCTGGAGCGTGCCGGAGCCTACTTCCAAACGACCAGCGACTCCGAGATCATCGTCCAGCTCATCGCCCACTCAAGCGCTAGCTCACTGGTTGACGCAATAGCTGACTCTCTCTCACAGGTGGAGGGGGCATTCTCTATCGTCATGATGACGCGCGATCGCATCTTTGCCGCCCGCGACCCGCGAGGATTCCGACCGCTGTCGATGGGACGCATCCGAAACCCTGACGGACCTGACACCATCGTTTTTGCATCAGAGACCTGCGCTTTCGACCTTCTCCGCGCCGAATATGAGCGCGACGTGCTTCCCGGCGAGTTGGTCATGGTCACGGAAGACGGAGTGACGAGCCGGCAATATGCCACTGGCTACCCTCAGTCCAGTTGCATTTTTGAGCATGTCTACTTTGCTCGACCTGATAGTCGCATCTACGGCCGCTGGGTGCAGGAAAGCCGCGACCAGATGGGGCGCCAGTTGGCCCGCGAGTCTGGCGTGCCTGCGGATGTTGTCGTGCCCGTCCCCGACTCTGGCGTCACAGCAGCTCTCGGTTACGCCGAAGAAGCGCACATTCCTTTCCGCATGGGCCTCATCCGCAACCACTACGTGGGCCGCACCTTCATTGAGCCCGAGCAGCGCGTTCGTGACTTCGGCGTCCGTCTCAAGCTCAACCCAGTCCACAATCTTCTCGAGGGCAAGAGAGTCATCCTGATTGACGACTCCATTATCCGGGGGACGACAAGCCGGAAGATTGTGCGCATGGTCCGCGGTGCCGGTGCCAAGGAAGTGCATCTGCGCATCAGTTGCCCGCCCACCATCTCGCCCTGCTTCTACGGCGTGGACACTCCCAGCAAGCGCGACTTGATTGCCGCGAACAAGTCGATTGAGGAAATCCGCCAATTCATTGAGGCCGACTCACTCGCTTATATATCCCTCGAAGGCTTGCTGATGAGCTGCGACGGCAAAGAGCACACCCGCTACTGCACTGCATGCTATACAGGCAATTACCCCACGCAGTGGGTGGATGTGGAAGATATACTGCCGGCGGCAGCGGCCATTTGACCCATAGTTGGCCCGCACGAGGTTGCGCATGCGACATGCACGCTTGCTGTTCGGTTCTGCTGTGTTTCTTGCCTCATTCCTGCTCTTTCTCGTCGAGCCAATAGCCGCCAAGCAGCTCTTGCCGTCGCTGGGTGGGTCGGCTGCAGTCTGGATTACTTGTCTCGTCTTTTTTCAGACGGCTCTCCTTGTCGCATATCTCTACGCGCACTGGCTCGCGCAACGCTCGGATTGGAAGCTGCACTTCGTATTGCTCGTGCTGGCCGTCGCCTCTGCCCTCGCATGGTCTTCCTACGACATTCATCTGAGCTCAGCCCATCCCATTACGTCGATCTTCATGGCCCTGGGCATCTCGATCGGGCTGCCTTTTCTTGTGCTCGGCGCAACCAGCCCATTGATGCAGGTCTGGCTTGCTCGCGTTGAGACCGGTGGGATTCCTTATCGGCTCTTTGCGCTGTCGAACCTGGCGTCTCTGCTTGCTCTTGCGCTCTATCCAACGCTTGTGGAGCCTTACTGCAGCCTCAAGGTCCAGCGTGTTCTATGGTCCAGTGGCTTTGCAGCGTTTGTGATCATTTCCGGTGTCCTGACTTGGAGGACCCGATCCACACCCGGCACCGCCTCGCAGGAATCACGAGAGGACGAGTCTGGAATTGCTCCGACGCCTGTTGGGCATAAAGTGCTCTGGGTGCTTTTGCCGATGGGCGCTGCAATGCAACTGAGCGCAGTTACGAGTTATCTCACTGCGAATATCGCCGCCATCCCGCTGCTATGGATATTGCCACTTGCGGTGTACCTGATCACAATCATCCTTGCGTTTCAGTTTCCCAGGTTCTTGCCGCGCGGCATCATTGTGCGTTTTCTAGCGGTCATGCTGGCCGGTCTTGGGTACATGCTCTCCATGGTCGACGTATCCTGGCCACTGACCGTCGGCATCTCCTTTTTTCTAGTGGAGGTGCTATTCGCGTGCCTCTTCTGCCACACTGAGGCATATGCTCTGCGTCCGCGCCGGTCTTCGGAGTCCACCCTCTTCTATCTGTACTTTGCGGCGGGCGGCGCGCTTGGGTCCTTCTTGATCGGGATCGCAAGCCCTATGATTTTCTCTTTCAACTACGATCTGGCTCTCACGTTTTTGGTGACGGCGCTGCTTGCATGCGTCGTCACTTGGTCGAGCGGATGGGCGCAGCGGCTGCTGTGGTCCACTGCGAGCATCCTCCTGCTCGTGTTGGTCTTCATGCTTTACGCCGCGTACCGGCGCGACACTCCCGTGGCTATCCGCAACTTTTATGGCAGCCTGCGCGTGCGAGAATCGCTGTCATCGCACCCGGGAGCCATGGTGCGCACCCTCACCAACGGCACGATTCAGCACGGCAGCCAGATATTCTCGCCAGAGCTGAGCAGGACTCCAACCACGTATTACGCGGAAGACTCCGGCATAGGCCTGGCCATGCGCTTTTGCTGCCAGGGCCGTGCGCGCAATATTGGTGTCGTTGGACTCGGAGTTGGAACGATCGCCGCCTATGGCCGCCCCGGTGATCGAATCCGGTTCTACGAAATCAATCCAGCTGTATACCCGATAGCGCAGCACCTCTTTACCTACATGCGCGACTCGGGGGCCCAGGTGGATAGCGTGGAAGGGGACGCCCGGACCACGCTTGCACACGAACCGCCGATGGGATTCGACGTCCTGGTGATCGACGCATTCTCGGGCGATGCCATTCCCCTTCACCTGCTGACCACGCAGGCAATCGCTCTCTACAGGCGGCACCTTGCACCGGGCGGCATACTGGCCTTTCACATCTCCAACCAACATGTCGAACTTGAGCCCGAAATCGCCTTGCTTGCCAAAGCTGCAGGCATGAAGGCCATGCGGGTATCGAGCTATCAAAATGACGCGCGAGGCGAGTTCACCGCCCATTGGATGCTGCTGACAGAGAACCCCAATTTCTTCTCCCAGCCTGAAGTTGCGAGCCGTGTCAGGCAACCCATCGAGAATCCCAAAGTCCGCCTCTGGACCGATGACTACTCCAGCCTGTTGCCGCTACTTCACTGGTAACCGCAGGCTTGCAGCCGGCAAGGTTGCCGCGTTGCAGGCGCTGGGACGATGACTTGTCCCGACCCAAAACCCCGAAATGTGTTTTGAGTCACAGGACGTTCACACTCCGGCTGTGATAGCATCCCTCTTCTTAAGAGTTTGACGCCAGGCGGATTTATCCGTCGTTAATCTGCACGGCGCCG
>Ga0182015_10007314_pt1 | contig 10797 bp, 6 predicted proteins | sample 712P3MmetaG_FD_120478 | JGI IMG/M metagenome (GOLD analysis project Ga0182015, IMG submission 120478) | Permafrost microbial communities from Stordalen Mire, Sweden - 712P3M metaG | ecosystem: Environmental > Terrestrial > Soil > Wetlands > Permafrost | place: Sweden: Stordalen | collected...
CGGCACTCGCCCATAGCTCTTCAGCTCCTTATAGCCGCGCGTGTCGTCCGGAATCACCGGCTCCTCCAGCCAGCGCAGATGGAACGGCTCCAGCAGCGGCAGCATCCGCTTCGCATAGTCCAGGGTCCAGCCCATATACGCGTCGGCCATCAGGTCCACGCCGCACCCGATCGTCTCGCGCACCGTGCGCACCAGCTCGATGTTCTTCTGCATCCCCGCCGCGCCGTCCATCGGCCCCCAGCCGAAGCGCAGCTTCATCGCGCGATACCCTTCGTCCTTGTACCGCTGCGCCTCGCGCTGCAACTCGTCCAGCGGCATCGCATACAACCGGCTCGCATACACCGGAATCCGCTCCTTCGTGCGCCCTCCCAGCAACCGGTACACCGGCTGCTTCGCATCCTTGCCCAGCAGATCCCACAGTGCAATGTCGACCGCCGAGATCGCCGTCATCGCCACGCCCTTGCGCCCAAACGCCATCGTCCGCCGGTACATCTGCTGCCACAGAAACTCCGTGTCCCACGGGTCTGCCCCGATCAGCAACGGCTTCAGGTACGTGTCGATCAGCATCTTCGTCACCGGCGGCGACAGCGCCGCATTGCCCAGCCCCACCAGTCCCGTGTCCGTAAAGATCTCAACCACCACCCAGCCGTGAAACGCGAAGTTGCCCATCGACGCCTCGCGAAACGTCACCAGGTCCATCGGGTTGGTGCAGAAGTGGGGCGGCAGCGGCGCCGTCTTCCCCTCCCATTGCACGACGCGTGTGCGCACTTCGGTGATCTTCATGGGTTGCTCTCAATCTCCCTCAGGTCGTCCGCGCGCAGCGGTTGCAACCGTCCGGCAAATAAAACAATCGCGGCAAAGCCGATGAGATGAAAGGTCCCCACCAGCACGAACAACGTTCCATATCCAAACCCGTGACCCAGAAGCTGGCCCGCCACCACCCCGAAGATCGCCCCGCCAATCGCCCCGCCAAAGCCCACCATCCCCGACACCGTTCCCACCGCCGAGAGCGGAAAGATGTCCGCCGGCACCGTCATAATCAGTCCCGACCACGACTGCTGGCAGAAAAACGCCACACTAAACAGCAGGATCGATAGCTGCACCGGCACCAGCGGCACCAGCATCACCGCCGGCATAAACGCCGCGCTCAGCCCCAGCGCCGTCTTGCGCGCTCGGTCCAGCGACCGCCCGCTGCGCAGCAAACGGCTGGAGAAGTAGCCGCCCGCAAAGCTTCCCGCCCCCGAAGCCGCATACGGAATCCACGCATAGTAGCTCACATGCTTGATGTCGAAGCCGCGCGCGTCATACAGATACTTGGGCAGCCAGAACAGCAGAAAATACCACGCCGAATCGCTCATGAACTTCGCAAACACCAGCGCCTGCACGCTGTGCATCCCCACAATCTCGCGCACGCTCAGGTGCGCCGCCAGCAGCCTCGCGTCCAGCGCGTTGGAGGAAAGTGTCACCGTGCTGCTGCGGTACGACATCATCCACCACACCACCCACGCAATCCCCAGGCTCCCCGCAACAAAAAACACCGCGCGCCAACCAATCGTCAACAGGATCACGCCAATCAACGGCGGCGCCAGCAGCGAGCCCACCGCCGTCCCCGCATTGATGATCCCCATCGCGGTCGAGCGCTCCTCCGGCGCAATCCACTCCGCAATCACCCGCGCCGCCGCCGGAAACGACCCGCCCTCACCCATCCCCAGCAAGAACCGCGCCACCAGCAAAAACATGAAGCCCGTTGCCAGCCCGTGCAGCATGCACGCCACCGACCACCACACCATAATCAGCATGAACCCGCGCCGCGTCCCCAGCCGGTCCAGCAGCCGTCCCCCAATCGCGTAAAGCGCCGCATAGGCCAGCAGAAACGAAGTCTGTAAATAGGAGAACTGCTGGTTGGAGATCGGTATATTGCGCTGGATCGCCGAGATCGCCACAGGCAGCGTCTGCCGGTCGAAATAGCTGATCGCAATCGCCGCCATCACCAGCGCGACAAAGTACCAGCGCAGCTCCATGCCGCCGCGACCCACCCCTCGCACCCTCTCCATTGACACCGCACCCATGGCTCAGATCACCACTTCAACCGCAGAAGCGATGTCGCCTGCCGTGGCATATCGGTAGTAATTCTAACTTGCCCATTCGCTACCTCGAGCCACTCCGGCGCAGTCAGCAGCTCCAGCTGCCCCGCGGCCTGCAAGTCCGCATACTGTTGCGTCGTCGGCTTCTGCGGTGAGCCCATCACCTTCCACACCGTATACGCATTGCTGTGCGTCTCGTCGATCCGGTAGTGTTCCAGCAGCACCCGATGCACGCCCGCCGGAATTCCGCCAACAGTAATCGTCGTGGGCGCGGCCTCCGCCGGCCCGTCCGCGTCGTGATAGTTCCACACCAGCACCGCCGCCTCGCGGTCCGCCTTCGTGGCCATCGCATCGATGTCCGGCGCGCTCTGCACTCCTGTACTCACCAGCGTATCCAGCGGCACCTGCCCCGTGCTGGTCGTCGCCACGCGCTCGCCGGACATCAGCCCAAACATCCGGAAGACGTTCAGCACCGGCTTGTCCACTCCGTTGGTCGCCAGCGAACGAAAGCCTTCAAAAAAATCCTTGTCCTCAAACTCGAACGACCAGCTCAGCATCGAGATCAGGTTCACCTTGTGCCGGTCCTGCAGGTCGAACAGCGCTTTGTACGCCACCGCCGTGTACGAGGGGTACATCGTCCCATTCCTATAGTTGTTCGCCGGATTCACCTTCGACGAGCACGCCGCGCAGCCCTCCGGATCGGCCTCGCTGATGATGATCGGCAGGTTCTTGAACTTCGGATACGTCGCGATCAACTCAAACCCCTTGTCCGCGTCCGTCAACTCGCGATTGATTCCCATCGTCACCTTGCCGTCCTTGATCGTCGGCTGCCCCTTGGCGTGGAACGAGATGAAGTCGATCGGAATCGGCTTGCCGTCCGCCGCGCTCTTGTCCGAGTTCACATGTTTCAGAAACGCGTCCAGAAATGCATGCGCCTTATCGCGCCCGGGACTGGTCGAGGCCGGCCCTCCCACGCGCGCGCCCGGCAGCGCCGCCCGCACCCCCGCCACCGCATAGTCGTACAACTTCCAATAGTTCTCCGGAGTGCTGTGCCAGTAATCGATGTCCGGCTCGTTCCACACCTCGAAGTACCACTGCAGCACCTCTTCCTTGCCGTAACGCGCCACCAGGTGCGCCGTCACCACGCGCACCAGCTCGCCCCACTTCGCGTAATCCTTGGGCGGGTTGTTCGATTTGCCGCTCGTCGTGCGCCCCGGATAATGCACCTGATACGGCAGGTCCTGCTGTCCCGGCAGGTCCGCCGCAAGGTCCTTCGGCATAAACCCAAGTTCCACCATTGGCCGCACGCCCGCTGCCTTGTACGCGTCGAAGATTCCGTCCAGCAGCTTGAAGTAGTACACCGGCTTCCCGTTCGCATCTTCGGTGTACACGTTGGTCGAACTGAACTTCAGCTCCGCCACTCCATCTCCCGAAGTCAGCAGGTGGTGCGCCCGGATGTGCACCGGCACCGGGCTCAGGTCATGCAGCTCCTTCAGCAGCTCGGTTCCATGCCGCATCGTCGTAAAGTTCGCTTCGTCGTAGCCAAACCAGCCATAGATCTGTTTGTAGGCCCCCAGCTGCTTGCCCAGATCAACCTGGATCGACACCGGCGTCGCGTTGGATGGCGGCGCCGCGGCAGGCACCACCCCCTGCGCCAGCAACGCCGCCGCGCCAAACGCCTGTAGCGCTGCCAAAGCCGCCCTGAGTCCTCGCCCACAGCCAGAAGAAAATAAATTCACGTCAGTCCCGTCCCTTGGTTAGAAGTTGTATTTGAGCGCGAACTGAATATCGCGCGACGGGACCGACGTGGACGTGACCGCGCAGCAGGAGGACGAAGTGATCGTCGCGCCCGGCGCGTTGAAGCTGTTCGTATTCGGCAGATTGAAAAACTCCGCGCGGAACGACAGAATCGATTCCCCCGGAAGGCTGAAGTCCTTGAACACCGACGCATCGTACTGCCGGTAAATGTCCGACACCAGAGTGTTGGCCCGCACCTGGCCGTAGGTCAGCGCCGTCGCAGCAACATACCTCGTCGGATCGAACCATTTGCTCAGCGACTTCTTGTAGGTCGCCGACCCACCCGCCGGATTCAGGTTCGGCCGCTGCGAACCTACGCCCGTGTTGGCCACATCGGAGCCCACGATCGGCGTATAAGGAAGTCCGCTGCGCAGCACAATAATGCTCTGAATCTGCCATCCGCCCAACACCGCGTCCACCGCCTTTGGGCTGCTCGCAAGATACTTCCTCTTGTGGCCAAACGGCAGCTCATACGTCCCGCTCATCGCAAGGTTTTGCGGAGTATTGAAGGGCGAGTACGTCCGCTCATAGCCCGAGTTCCCGCCCAGCGCGGGAGATTCATTGGACTGCAGGAACTTCGACCACGTATACGAGACCAGCCCCGTAAACCCATTGCCGGCGCGGTGCTCCAGCTTCGTTTGCAAGGACTGGTAGGTCGTCCCTAGGTCCTGCGACTGCATCGTGATCGTTCCCCACGGCTGATACGGCCGCCGCCCCTGCACCGCTCCCGAAGCCGGCGTCGGATCGTTGAAGTCGTCCGTGCTCTGCAAGTGGACACCGTGGTTCCCCACGTAATAGATCTCAAACACAGTCTTCGCCGTCACCTGCTGCTGCACCCCAAAGCTGTAGTGCGCGTTGTACCCCACCTTCAGATGAGTCAACGTCGGCGACATCGTTGGATTCGACGTCGAAGAGCCCAGTTGCGACCCCAGAAAGAAGTTCGCCAGCGTGCGCGTCGGCATCACGCCGGCCGTCTGATTCACCGTCTCCGACAGCAGATACGGAAGCGAGTTGTGGTTCACCCGTCCGCCCGTCCCCTCCGGCTCATAGAACATCCCGAAGCCGCCACGCACCACGGTCGACTCGCCCAGCGGCCGCCAGGAGAATCCAAACCTCGGCGCAAACTGCGTCTTGTCCGTATACGTCACCGAATAGGGCAACCCAGCCTGGCTCGTCGTCTGAATATATTGACCGAAGTACTGATACGCGATCGGCGCAACCAGTTGGCTGGTCAGGTCCGGCTGGGTGCCGTTCCCCTCCACAATGATCGGCTTTGATTGCGTGGGGTCGAAGGTCCCCAGCTGTCCCTTGTACCCATTCAGCCACGGAGAAAACTCATACCGCAGGCCCACGTTCACCGTCAGCCGGTCGCTCAACCGGATGTCGTCCTGCGCGAAATACTGCTGATACCACTGCTGCCCGCCGAAGTTCTCCGCCGGATACGCCCGTGCCACCGAAGCTGGATACCCCAGCAGAAAATCTGCAAACCCGTCGCCAGTGCTCGACGGACTCGAACCGCCCTGCGTCTCGGCCCCGGTGAAGCTGAACGAGCCCGCATAGTTGCCGCTGTCATACCCAATCCATTGGTAGTAGCGCACCAGAACGCCAAACTTCAACGACTGCCGGCCTTTCAGGAAGGTAAAGTTGTCGGTCGGCTCAAACGCCGTGCGGTCCTGCGATTTCGGTCGTTGGTCGAACTGCGACCCCTGCAACGCGGCGTAACCGCTGAACGCGAAGTCCGGGAACGACCCGCCCAGGTCAGGGCGTATCAGCGGAGTGAATCCCGTGATCCCGTTGGCCGTGTTGAAGTCAGGCCCTTGCAAGAACGCGCTCAGCCGCACATGGCTCGGCAGGTAATGAACGCGGAAGTCCTGCACCTTGTTCGAGCCGATGTTGGTAATCAACCCGACCGCGATGTCCTGGCCGTTGGAGGTCAGCGAAGCCGTCTTCAGCAAAGGCGCGAAGTTGGGGTCGGCCTCGCGGTTGTTGATATACGCCCAGCGCACAAACAGCCGGTTGGACTTCGTCAGCTGATGGTCGACCCGGATCGTGAACTGGTCCCAGTCGATCGCCTGCGTCGGCACCGCCTGGAAGCTCGTGGCCCCGCTGTCCGCGGCCGGATAATAGGCCAGCACCGCCAGCGCCTGCTGCGAGATCTTCGTAGGGCAAATCACGTTCAGCACGGTATTGCAGCTGATCTGCGTCCGCGCCGCGGTCGAATTCGCCGAAGTCGGATCGTAGATCGTGTGCAGCCCCGCCGCGCTGAAATCGCCCGTCCGTTGCGCATTCGTCGGCACCGTCCCGCTCTCCACCAACCCCTGGCGAAGCCGCTGCGCCTCATAATCCACCAGAAAGAACGTCCTGTCCTTCCCGCTGTACAAGTGCGGGATCGTCAACGGCCCATCAATCGCCCCGCCGAACTGGTTCCGCTTCAAAATGGCCCGCGTCAGCGAGAAGTAGTTGCGCGCATCCAGTTTGTCGTTGCGGATGAACTCGAAGACCCCGCCGTGAAAACTATTTGTCCCCGACTTCGTCGTCGCATTGAAGAACGCGCCGCCCCGGTTGTACTCCGCCGAGTAAGGACTCTGCTGCACGCTGAACTCCTGCAGCGCGTCGATCGAGGTTTGGATAAACGTCCCGCCCTGGTGCTGCTCACTCACATCCACGCCATCCAGCAGAAATGAGATCGCGCTCCCGCGAATGCCGCTGATCGTATTGCCGTCCACAATCTCCGGCCGGATCGCCAGCGAGTTGCCCGTCGCCGGCAGCAACGCCGCGCCCGGAGTCAGCTCCGCCAGCTTGAAGAACCCTCGGCCATTCAGCGGCAGATCGCTCAGTTGCTGGTTCGAGATCACCTGCCCCACCGTCGCCGTGTCCGTGCTCAGCAGAGGCTGCGTCGTGGTCACCTCCACCGTCACGTTCGCCGCTCCGATGTGCAGCTTCATCTCCTCACGCACCACCTGGCCCACCTGCACCTCGATGTTTGAGATCGTCATCGTCTCAAAACCCTTCGCGGCCACCGTAAAGGAATACATCCCCGCCTGCACTGGCGTAATCACGAAGTTGCCCGAGCCGTCCGTGGTCGCGCTCTGCTCGATCCCAGTCCCCAGGTTGGTCACCTTCACCGAGGCCCCAGCCACAGTCGCGCCCTGCGGGTCCTGAATTAGGCCGACGAACCGCCCCTGTTCCACCTGGGCGCTGGCAAACGCGGTAAGAAACAAAATCGATAGCACCAGGGTGCACAGACGGACTGCTTCAGATGAATGGTTGGCTTGCATGGCTCTCCTCGGGATTCGGCCTTGGCTGCTCAATCGCGGGTGTGGTCGAAAGCGTCAGCAAAGGTAGTACCTTTGTCCGATTCCTGTCAATGCCATTTTTTCCACCGAAATCAACCTCGTCAAAATCCAGTCCCGCCCATGTTGATGGACGCGCATCTTACTCAGATTCGGCCTATACTGCCGCCATCCTACCGCGCGTTGAAGATCGGTAGTACCATTGGGCCGTCAAGATAGACTTGAAGCTCAGGTAAGGAACGGCATGAAGGCGAAACGCGTTCTCGATGCAGGCGGCACCGACCATCCTCCCGGCAACAAGGAGGACCTGACCCAGTTGCTGGTCATCCGCTTTCAGGAGATGTTGGCCGATGGTGTGCTCTGCCCAGGCACCAAGCTGCCCTCGGAGCGCGAACTGGCCGCCTTCTTCAAAGTCGCCCGCTCCTCGCTGCGCCAGGCGCTCAAAGTCCTCGAAATCCTCGGAGTCATCACCCAGAAGGTCGGCGACGGCAGCTATCTCAACCGCGATGCCTCCGCCGTCCTCGCAGTGCCCATGAAGTTTCTCTTTCTCCTCGATGGCACCACCATCGACGAGCTGGCCGAGCTGCGCCTGATCATGGAGCCCGCACTCGCCGCCCAGGCCGCCGAACGCGCCAACGCAGCCGACATTGCCCGCCTGCGTCACTCCGTCGCCGCCATGGAGAACAGCAAAGGCGACCCCGTCAAGCTGGTCGCCTCCGACCTCCAGTTTCATCGCGCCATCTTTCAGGCATCAGGCAATCGCCTCACCAGCAGGATCTTCCACACCACCCATCGCGCCATGCTGCAGATGATCACCGTGACCTCGCAGCTCGTCGAGCTCGAACACACCATCGCATTTCATAAGCCCATCCTGGACGCTATCGAGAAGCGAAACGCCCAGCTCGCCTCCCGCCTGATGCGGGAGCACTTGGTCGACGCAAGCAATCTTGTCGTCCAGGGACGCGAGCAGGAGCGTGCCAGAATTCTGCGCGCACATATGGCCTCGCCCTCGCGCAGGATTGAGAAGCGTCCCCCAGCCAAAGCCGCGCGCCAGGCTGGCTCCCTCCTCCACCGCAAGTAATTCGCCTTGAACGCGACGCTATCCACGCGTCAACCCGCGCTTCCGCGGCCTCGTCTTCTGCCCATACCGGCTCGCCGGCAGAATGCTGTTCCACGGGACCGGCGACGCAAGGATCATCGACGTATTGGTCGCCACGTACGGCATCATCGAATCGATCGCCTCCTCCATATGAGTCACGTCGCGCACCGCAACCTGCACCATAAACGACTCAGCGCCTGTCACCCGATGGCACTCCAGCACCTCGGGCAGCGTGCGTACCAGGCTGGAAAACTTCGCCAGTTTGTCGCCCGCCACCGTCACCTTCACGAATGCCCGCACCGGCAGACCCACCTTGGCGGGATCGACCAGCGTGCGATAACCCAGGATCACCCCACGCTCTTCAAGCCGCCGCACGCGCTCAATCGCGGCAGGCGTCGACAGGCCCACCCGCCGGCCCAGCTCCGCGAACGGAATACGCGCGTTGGCCTGCAACTCCGCCAGAATCGCGCAATCGATATCGTCCATCTGTGCTTCCCTCTCGCTCACAGACCCCTCCGTCCCGCATCAGGCGATCGCAACAATGCCCCTAACAATGTTAGGAATAGAAGCATATCACCGTTGCATTGTTGGCCATTCTCACCAAATTACCATAGATCGCTCATTCCTCCGCCCCTCGCGATCGCAGTACCCTTGTACAGGATCGACGATACTGCGCGGCCTGCAACCGAAGCCGCCGCACACGATTCCCGGACTTTCGCAGCAAGACACTAAGGAGCAACAACCATGGCTGCAAACGAAACCCGCCGCTCGCTGGCTGATACAGCAGCACGCCAGTTAGCCAACACCACGAAGACCCCTCCTCAACTCACAGCCATCACGCCGCGCTGGCTGGTGCAACTCCTCTCTTGGGTACCCGTCGAGTCGGGCACCTACCGCGTGAACAAGGCCAAGAACGAGGAGATCGACGTAGTCTGCGGCGCTCGCGATGAGCGCAAGATTCCCGAGAGCTTCGTCGACTACGAAGACAAGCCGCGCGAGTACACCCTCAGCGCCATCTCCACCATCGTCGACGTGCACACCCGCGTCTCCGATCTTTACAGCCATCCCCACGACCAGATTCGCGAGCAGCTTCGCCTCACCGTCGAGAAGGTCAAGGAGCGTCAGGAGCATGAGTTGGTCAACAACCCCGACTACGGCCTCCTGCACAACGTCGCGCCCGGGTCCCGCGTAAAGCCGCGCAAAGGCGCGCCCACTCCCGACGATCTCGACGAACTCCTCGCCAACATCTGGAAGGAGCCGGCCTTCTTCCTCGCCCATCCCCGCGCCATCGCCGCGTTCGGCCGCGAGTGTACCCGCCGCGGCGTGCCTCCGCCCACCGCCACCATCTTCGGCTCGCCCTTCCTCACCTGGCGCGGCATTCCGCTCATCCCGTCCGACAAGCTCACCGTCGACGACGCGGGCAAGAGCAACATCCTTCTCCTGCGCACCGGCGAGAAGCGCCAGGGCGTCGTCGGCCTCTTCCAACCTGGCCTTCCCGGCGAGCAGACCCCCGGCCTCTCCGTCCGCTTCATGGGCATCGATCGCAACTCTATCGCCTCCTACCTCGTCTCGCTCTACTGCTCCGCCGCCGTGCTGACGGAAGACGCCCTCGGCATGCTCGAAAACGTCGAAGTCGGAACCTACCATGAATACAAGTGATCCTTTTCAATTTGATGAGGACGCAGTCTCGCAAGCACGATCGGCCGCAGCAGGCGCGCTCCCGGACCTCGCCTCCGTGACGCGCATCGCGAACGACTTCTTCCGCGCGCTGCCCAATCAGCCCGGCGTCTCCGCGCCCTACGCTTCCGCAATCCCCGGCACCGAGATGCGCCAGCCGCAGTTCGGCGTCCCCGCGCCCTCCATGCCATCGCTTCCCTCCATCGATAAAATCCCCAGCGAGGCCGACCTCGCGCGCCTTGCGGGCAGCGGCTTCCCCGCAACCTTCCCCACGGAGGCAGCCTCCTTCACCGGCACTCCTTCTCTATCGCCTCTCAGCGCAAGCGTTCCTTCCACTGCTTCGTTGCCCTCGCAGGCCGCTCTCCCTCACAGCGCCACCACCCTCACATCCGTCTCGCCCTTCAGCCTGCCGCTGCCCGCCTTCGATCTCCCATTCCCCAACTTCGAATCATCGCTGCCCACCATCCCTCCACTCCCCGCACTCGGCACGGAGGACGGAGCGAAGTCTGCGCTCAACACATTTTCATCGCTCTACTTCCTCGAGCACGCCGGCGCCCTCTCCCAGCCGATCCCATCCACCCCGCAGCCCGCCCAAAGCTTCGCACCCGCCGTCGCCCCCACCGCCGTCCCGGATATCGGCCCCATCCGCGGCCAATTCGACGTCGCCTCCATCCGCAATGACTTCCCCATCCTGCGCGAGAAGATCAATGGCCGCCCGCTCATCTGGCTCGACAACGCCGCCACCACGCAGAAGCCGCAGGCCGTCATCGACCGCCTGAAATATTTCTACGAGCACGAAAACTCCAATATCCACCGCGCCGCGCACGAGCTCGCCGCCCGCGCCACC
>Ga0182015_10007315_pt1 | contig 10791 bp, 13 predicted proteins | sample 712P3MmetaG_FD_120478 | JGI IMG/M metagenome (GOLD analysis project Ga0182015, IMG submission 120478) | Permafrost microbial communities from Stordalen Mire, Sweden - 712P3M metaG | ecosystem: Environmental > Terrestrial > Soil > Wetlands > Permafrost | place: Sweden: Stordalen | collected...
CCCGTCCAGGCGCAGCACCTCGTGGAACTCGTCGAAGGCGACGAGGACGCGCTGGCCGGTGCGCTCGTAGGTTTCGCGGGGCAGCTCGAGCAGCCGGTGCAGTGCGGGCAGCGGGTCGGTCTTGGGCTCGGCCTCGAGCTTGGCCGCGATGCCGCCGGCACCGAGCGAGACGCCGATGTTCCACGATCGCATCAGCGTGCGCACGGTGCTCCTGATCGGCCCGTCGGTGGCACGCCGGTAAGCGTCCTCGATCCGCACGGTGACGTCGCCCAGCGACAGCACGCGGCTGAAGTCGACAATGATCGTCGTCATGTCGAGTCGTCGCTCTGCTTCAACGCGCAGTCGTCGAATCAGCGTGGTCTTGCCGTAGCGTCGCGGAGCGCTCAGGCGCATAAAGTGCCCGCCCTCGGCGAGCTCCAGCAGGCGCTGCAGCTCAGGCTCACGGTCGATCAGGTCATCGACAGGCCGCTGAAATATAAACGGATTACCAGATGCCACGTCAAAAACGTAGCATATCCTACGTTGTTCACGTAGCGAATCCAATGCTTCAGGCGTAGCTCGGCAATCGCAGGCAAGGCCGCGAGTGCGAGATGTCGGCCACGAACACGTCGAGTCGTCGGCCTCCTTGGCAAGTCTGGATGCACAGCACCCATCAATATTGATTATTTATACCTAAGAACACGAGCAAATCATCATGAATGATTTGTACCGATGGTCATGGTGCTATAATCTCTAAATCAGAGTAGATGCGTATGACCGCCATTTGCAGATAGCACATCAGAAGCGATGCACTTGAATGAGCTGACAACCGATGCCGCCGTCCTCGTTGAGCTCGGCCGCAGATTGGCGCGCCACCGCCTCGAGCGCAACTGGACACAGGCCGAGCTCGCCGCTCAGGCAGGCGTCGGGCAGGCGACGGTGCAGCGCGCGGAGCGCGGCGAGTCGGTGCAGATGACCTCGATGATCAAGCTGCTGCGCACGCTCGAGCTGCTCGAAGGGCTCGACGCGGCGGTGCCCGAGTCGCTCGAGTTGCCGATCGCGCGGCTGGAGCGCGAGCAGCGCAAGGCTCGTCGGCGCGCGAGTGGACGCGGGCGCGGTCGTCGACCCGCCGAGCCTGGAGACCGGTCGTGGACTTGGGGCGATGAGCCTCGCGCGGACACATGACGGTCGCCGCGGTGATGCTCTGGGGGTCGCGGATCGCGGCGGTCTCGATCGACGCGGGCGCCCGCTACGCCACGTTCCAGTACGACCCTGCGTTCGTCCGCAGCGGCATTCAGCTCGCGCCAGTGACGATGCCGCTGCGCGCCCAGCCCTACAGCTTCCCCGGTTTGCCGCAGGACGCCTTCAGCGGTCTCCCCGGCCTGCTGTCCGACTCGCTGCCAGATCGCTGGGGCACCGCGCTCGTCAACGCATGGCTCGCCTCGCAGGGGCGCGACCAGGCCAGCTTCGACGTCGTGCAGCGGCTCTGCTACGTGGGCACGCGCGGCGTCGGGGCGCTCGAGTTCCAGCCGTCGCACGAGCCGACTGCTCCAGCTAGCGAGGACCTTCACGTCGACGCGCTCGTGCGCCTCGCCAGCGAGGTGCTCTCCGAACGGCAGGGGTTCGTGGCAGAGCTCAGCGAGAACCCCGACGAGCAGGCGATGAAGGCGATCCTCGCGATCGGCAGCTCCGCCGGCGGCGCGCGCCCGAAGGCGTTCATCGCCTACAACGACGCCACCCGCCAGGTTCGCTCGGGGCAGGTCGAGGTCGGCCAGGGCTTTCGCCACTGGCTGCTCAAGTTCGACGGCGTCGCGCGCGCCGGCGATCACGGGCTCGCCGATCCGGACGGCTGGGGCGCCGTCGAGTACGCCTACTCGAGGATGGCCGTGGCCGCCAGGATCGAGATGACCGAGTGCCGGCTGCTCGAGGAGCACGGCCGCCGCCACTTCATGACACGCCGCTTCGACCGGTCCGACGACGGCGGCAAGCTGCACATGCAGACCGTCGGCGCGCTCGAGCACTCGAGCTACAACGAGCCCGGCACCTACAGCTACGAGCAGGCCCTGCTGCTGATCCGCCGCCTCGGCCTCGGCACGCCCGTCGTCGAGCAGCAGTTCCGGCGCATGGTCTTCAACGTCGTCGCGCGCAACCAGGACGACCACGTCAAGAACATCGCCTTCCTCATGGACCGTCGGGGAGTGTGGTCGCTCGCCCCCGCCTACGACGTCATCTGGGCCTGGAAGCCCGGCAACCTCTGGCTCGACTCACACCAGATGTCGATCAACGGCAAGCGCGACGGGTTCACCGTCGTCGACCTGCGTGCCGTCGCCGCCGTGGCTGGCCTCACGCGCGGGCGCGCCGAGGCGATCCTCGCCGAGGTCGCCGGGGCTGTCGCCGGGTGGCGCGCGATCGCCGATGCGGTCGGGGTCGACGAGCAGATGGCCGATCAGATCGCGCGTTCGCACCGCTTGGCGCTGCCGCTGCGCTGAACCCTTACGCGCCATTTTCTCTGTCCTTTGCGGTATGATCTTGCGGTAGTGATTCCTACCCAGGCGGTTTGCTAATGCTGAGCACAGTTTCCGAGAAGGGTCAGATCACTGTTCCCAAGCGTCTCCGTGACCAGCTCGGCATCCGTCCTGGAGACCGGCTCGAGCTTGTCGAGGACGCAGGGCGGCTCGTAGCAACGAAGGCTGTCCCTGGCGATCCGGTCGCTGCCGTTTACGGGATCCTGGACCTCGAAGTAAGCACCGACGAAGCCATCGACGCGCTGCGCGGCCCCTCCGACGCGATGTGATCACGGCCGTTGACACGAATGTGCTGCTCGACGTCTTCGGCGCGGACTCCGAGTTCGGTCCGCGCTCGGCCGACGCCCTGCGCGCCTGCCTCGCCAACGGGAGTCTGATCGCCTGCGAGGCCGTGTGGGCGGAGACCGCAGCATCCTTCAGTGCGAGTGCTGATGCCGAGGCGGCGCTTGCCGGCCTGCGGATCGGCTTCTCCGCCCTCGACGCCTCGATCTCGCTCTCGGTCGGTAAAGCGTGGCGCGCTTATCGGCAGGCCGGCGGAACTCGCGAACGCGTGGTCGCGGACTTCCTTATCGGCGCCCATGCCATAGCTCGCGCCGACCGACTGCTCACCCGCGACCGAGGCTTCTACCGCAACTACTTCGCCGAGCTGCAGATCCTCGATCCGACAGATGCGCTCGGGGTGCCGTAAGCGCCCTCAGAGCGGACGCTCAATCCTTGCCAAGTCGCCTGAGATCTTCGATGTCCTGCGGCCGGCCGGCTGCGCGCTTCATCGCGCGTAGCGCATCCAGGCCGCAGACTCGCACCGGTATGCCCTCGACGGCACCGGCGAGTGCATCGCGAGCGAGCTCTGCGTAGAGATCATCAGCCTCGATGCCGCTGACCCACTGAAAGATGTCAACGTCGCCTAGATCGGTGACCAGTCGAAAATTGCCGCCACGTGCGAGGTCCTCCACGCGCATCGCCGACATCGGTATCTCTGCCTGGTCGAAGTCGCTGACTTCAGCATCGAGGGCGTGGGCATCTGCGAGCGCCGAGACCAGCCGCTCGAGATTCGCGTGGGCGGGATCGGGAACGATGTCGAGATCCTTTGACGGCCGCACGTGGCCGTGGGCGCTTACGGCGAGTCCGCCGATGATGATGTGCTCGACGCCGTGGGCATGCAGATGCTTCAGCAGCGGGACCGGGTCAAGCGCGTCGGGCATCCTTGAACGCCTCCGCGAAGCGATTGGCGAACCGCGTGAGCGCAACAGTCTCTTCGAGGTTCGCGCTCACGCCGCGCGCGCGGTCGCGCTTGACCCGCAATTGTGCGACTCGCTCGTTACGCTCGATCTCCTCGGGCGTCCACGGTCCTTTTGGCTTTGCGTTTGGCTTCGCTGCCATGCCGAGATTGTAGGGGCTCGCTACTTGGCCACTTGCCGAGTGGAACGTTCCCTGCAAACCATGCTCACGGCGCCTGCACGTCCGGAAACCACTCCGCGCAGTGCTCCCGCAGCGCCCCGCGCACCCACGCGCGCTCCTCGGTCGACGCGACGCGAAATCGCGCCAGCAGCTCGCGCTGGCGCTCGAGCGGCGCGCCCGCGATCACCCAGCGCACCGCCAGTCGCTCGAACAGCAGCTCCGCGGCGCGCTGCCACGCGTCCTCTTGCGTGCCCGCCGGCCGGTCGGGCGCTCCGGCGAGGGCCTGTGCGTAGTCGCGCCGGGCGCCGGGCGTGAGCGAGCCGCGCAGCGTCAGCACGTTGCCGTCCGCGTCGGTGTATTCGCTGTTGGGTGCGACGAGCTTCTCGGCGTGCTGCTGTCGGCGCGCGCGCTTGCCCATGCTCCGCTCAGCCCGCGCGCTCGGCCGTCGCTCAGCCCGCGTCGGCGGCTCGTTCGAGCTGTCCGCGCACGTCGCCCGTGACCGGCTTCGCGTGTCCCGGCCACGCCGCCGCGGGCTCCAGCGCCGCGAGCTTGCGGATGCTCGCGCGCGCTTGCTCGGTGTCGTAGTTGTAGACCTGTATGGGCAGCCGTGGCGGGCAGTCGCGACCCCATTTGTCGAGCGTGTAGAAGCAGTCGCTGCTGAGCGCCAGCCGGTCGGACTCGCGCCACAGCCCGATCTGGCCCGGCGCGTGGCCCGGCAGCTCGATCACGCTGAAGCCCGCCACCTCATCGCCCTCGCTGACGGTGCCCGCGATCTTCGCCGGACCGCCGTCCCAGGCGTAGCGGTGCAGCAGGAGATGGAGCTGGCGCATCAGCGGCGGCAGCCCGGCGAGACCGGCGGGCCAGTAGCGAAAGCCGCCGCTGCCTTCGGCGTCCTGCACCTCGTCCGGATGGCATAGCACGGGCACGCCCAGGGCCGGCGCCACACCGCGGTGGTCGGTGTGGCCGTGGCCGAGCACCACCCGGCGGATGCCGCCCAGCTTTGCGCCGGCACTCGCGACTGCACGTGTCATCGTGCGCGCCCCGGCGTCGAACAGCGTCACGCCGCCGTCGTCCTCGAGCAGGTACACGTTGCAGCGCGCCGGCTGTCCCTGCACCACCCACACGCCTTCGGCCACGAGCTCCGCCGCACCCGCGCCGAGGCGCTGGCTCAGGCGTGTCTTGGCGCTGAACGCCTGCGCGATCCGCGCTTCCGCGCTCGAGCCCTGCGGCGGCAGCATCCCGATCTGGCGCGCGAACGTCATCGAGTCGCTGAACGCGTCGTTGCTGTGGATCAGCCCGTCGCGAACCGTGATCAGGTCGAAGCCCTCGAGCGTCACCGGGGAACCTGTCGGCGCAATGCCGTTGAAGCCGTCCGAGCCCGCGAACGTGCCCGTCAGGCGCCACTGCACGCCGCAGCGATCGCCCTCGCTGGTCGTCGAGACGACCTCCATGCTCAGATCCGGCAGCGCGCCGATCAGCCCGCCGATGAACTCGCGCACACCCTCCGGCGCGAGCACGTCCGCCTGGCCGCGCACGTTCTCGCGCCCGCCGTCCGCCCACAGCGAGACCGCGAGCTCCAGATCACGCGCGTCGATCGCGGCGAAATAGCGTCGCGCGACGACCTCCGCCTTGCTCCCCGAGATGCGCTTGCGCGAGGCGGCCGCCTGCTGCATGACCGCGGCGACCTCCTGCACCCTGGTGCTCGCCTCGCTGGCAGTCTCCCGATCGGCCATGCCGCCTCCTTTACGCCGCTGAACGACCGTAGTCTAGTCTTCGCGCGGTGTCCGATGTGCCGAGCAGGCGCGAGCTCGGTCGCGGCGAGCGCGTGCTTCCCGGTCTCTACCGCCTGAGGCTGCCGCTGCCGTGGCCGGGCGTTCCTCACTGCAATGCCTGGGCGATCGCCTCGGGCGACGGCTTTGTCCTGTGCGACACCGGCATGCACGACGAGGATTCGCTCGCGCACCTCGAGCGCGCGCTCGAGATGTGCGACCTGCGCCTGGAGCAGGCGCGGCTGGTGGTGTGCACGCACGCGCATACCGACCACTGCGGGCAGGCCGCCACGATCGTCGAGCGCGCCGGCTGCGAGGTGTGGATGCACCCCAACCACGAGCATCTGAACCGCATGATCGAGGACCCCGAGGCGATGACCGCGCGGCGCCTCGAGATCGCGCGCCAGAGCGGCGTTCCGGAGGCGCCGCTGCGGCGCTACGCCGCCGAGCGCAGCGGGCGCGGGACCGGCATCGCCGGGCCGATCGAGCCCGATCGCGAGCTCGTCGCCGGCGTCGGCATCGGCACCGACCTGGGGGAGTGGGTCGTGTACGAGACACCCGGGCACGCGCCGTCGCATGTCTGCCTGTTCCAGCCCGAGCGGCGCCTGTTGATATCCGGCGATCACCTGCTCGGGCGCATCTCGCTGTACTTCGACTACGGCTACTCGCCCGACCCCGTCGGCGAATTCCTGAGCTCGCTGGCGGTCGTCGAGCGCCTCGGCGCGCGCCTGTGCCTGCCCGGGCACGGGCGTACGTTCGCGGATGTTCACGCCCATATCCAGGGCAATCGCGCGCTCGTCGAGGAACGCCTGGAGCGTGTGCGCGCGGCGCTCGACGGGCGCGAGCTGACCGTGTTCGAGATCGTCCCGCACGTCTACGGCGACTCGCTCTCACAGCAGAACGCGCACTGGCTGCTGTCGAAGATCCTCTGCTACCTGACGCATCTGCAGGCGCTCGGCCAGGCCCGGCGCGTCGTCGGCGCGTCGTCCGCGGACCGAGAGCCAGAGCGCTGGACTGCATAATCTGACGATGCGCATCGACCAGATCCTCGCGGCCGGCGACGGCCCCGTGTTCTCGTTCGAGTTCTTCCCGCCGAAGACGGAGGCGGGCGAGCACAACCTGTATGCGGCGCTCACCGAGCTGCGCGAGCTCGAGCCCGCGTTCGTGTCGGTCACGTATGGCGCGGGCGGCTCAACGCGCGAGAAGACGATCGAGATCGTCAAGCGGATCCGCGAGGAGTACGGCCTCGAGGCGATGGCGCACTTCACGTGCGTCGGCGCGACCGCGCCCGAGCTGCAGGCGACGCTCGCGGAGATGCAGGACGCTGGCATCGACAACGTGCTCGCCCTCCGCGGCGACCCGCCGGCGGGCCAGGAGGCGTGGACGAAGACCGACGGCGGCCTCGAGTACTCGCGTGAGCTGGTCGCGCTGATCTCCGGCGGCTACCCGTTCGCGATCGGCGCCGCCTGCTTCCCCGAGACGCACATCCACGCGACCAGTCCCGAGGACGACCTGCGCCACCTCGCCGAGAAGGTCCGCGCGGGCGTCGACTTCCTGATCACCCAGCTGTTCTTCGACAACGCCGTGTACTTCGACTTCATCGAGCGCGCGCGGCGCGCGGGCATCCAGGTGCCGATCGTCCCCGGGGTGATGCCGATCACGCGCGTCGGCCAGGTCGAGCGGATGGCGGACATGTGCGGCGCGTCGATCCCCGAGCCGCTGCGACGCGAGCTGCACGCGCGCGGGGACGACCCCGAGGCGGTGCTCGACTTCGGCGTCGCCTACGCGACGCTGCAGTGCGCCGAGCTGCTCGCCGCCGGCGCGCCCGGCATCCACTTCTACACGCTCAACCGCTCGCCCGCCACGCGCGCGATCCTCAGCGCGCTGAAGCTCGCCAAGCCGTGGGAGAAGGCGGTCTACCCGAGCTCGATCTCAAGGCCCTCCGCCACCCGCGGCGAGCCGTCGGCAGCCTCGTAGCGGACGTCGACCGAGTCGTTCTGGCGGTACGTGCCCACGCCCCACGCCCCCAGCAGCCAGCGCCAGCCGCTGATCCTGTCCTTGCGCAGCTCGCGCTCGAACACGAGCGCGCCGTCGCGCACCGTGTAGTCGACGCCGAGCCGCTGCGGCACGCCGTTGAGGTAGACCTCATAGGCGCCGCGGATCCCGCGCGGCAGCCTGACCCGTGAGCTGGTCATCGTCGCCCGATTATGACCGCGCGCCCGTCGGCCGGTCCGCAGGCGTCCAGCTCGCTCGCGGGGCGCGGCGTCGATGCTGGCGGCGCGCATAGCTGCGCTGGCGCTCGAGCGCGGCGTCGACGATCGGGCATACGTCATCGGGCGAGCCGACCTGGTGGAGCGCCTGCAGGTCCCGCTCGTCGATGCGCCCGTCCGCCAGCGTCGAGCGTCTGCGGCTCGCCGTCGGGTCGATCGCTGTGCTCGCTCGACGCCACCACCCCCGGGTATGCGCTGGGGTCCGCGTCGATGTGACCGCGTCGATGAGGCCGTTCGCGCGACGCGATTCGTCGGCCCGCCCGAGCCAGTGCGTACTCTCAGGCAGATGAGTGACCCGGCCGCGCAAGAGATCCACTACACCGTCCGGCGCTCCGCCCGCGCGCGGCGCGTTCGCGTGAACGTGCATGCCCATACCGGCGTCGAGGTCGTGCTCCCGACGCGCGCCCCCGAGCGCGCCGCCGCGGCCGCCATCAGCGAGCTGCGCCCGTGGATCGAGAGCCGCCTGCGCGAGGCCCAGCAGGTGCTCGCGCGGATCGCCGCGCGCGCCGGCACCGTGCCGTATCTGGGAGACACGCTCGAGCTCGTGCCGCAGCCCGGCCGCCAGCGCGTGCACCGCGACGGCACACGACTGATCGTACCCGCGGGTGACCCGCGTCTCGCGCTAGAGCGCTTCTACCGGCGCGCGGCGCGGGCGGAGATCGAGCCGCGGCTCGATCGCGCGGCCGCGCTCGCCGGCACCCCCTATACGGGCCTCGACATCCGCGCCCAGCGCACCCGCTGGGCGTCGTGCTCGGCCGCCGGCCACATGAGCTTCAACTGGCGTCTGCTGCTCGCGCCCGAGCGCGTGCTCGAATACGTCGTCTGGCACGAGGTCTGCCACCTGCAGATCCACGACCACTCGGCTCGCTTCTGGGCGCTCGTGGGACGTCACTGGCCGGCATATCGCGAGGACCGCGCGTGGCTCAGGCATCACGGCGCGACGCTGGTGTTGTAGCGCTCTCCACAGCGATATCGTCGCGGCTCTGACTCGATTCTGAACCGTGCTGGCAATCTGAATTTCTCCGTCCCAAATGGGAGGACTGCTACTGGCGGTATTGAATGCTCGATCTGTGGCCGATCGTTACGTATTTGCGGACGAGGCGGGCAATTTCGACTTCTCGAGAGGCTCAGGCGCATCGCGCTATTTCATCCTTTGTACGATCGCCTCAAGCGATTGCGAGATCGGGGACGCTCTGCTCGCGCTCCGGCGCGACCTCGGGTGGAGGGGCCTTCATCTCGATCGCGTCTTCCACGCTACGGAAGACCCGCAGGCGGTTCGGGATGAGGTGTTCGCGCTGCTGGCGGGTATGGACTGCTGGGTAGACGCGACCATTCTTGAGAAGTCCAAGGCGCAACCTCACCTTCGGGACGAAGCCCAGCTCTACAAGATGGCTTGGTATCTGCACTTCAAATATCTTGCTCGTCGCATCGATACCTCTGATCGCCTGTTCGTAGCGGCGTCGAGTCTCGGAACCAAAAAGGCGCGTGGTGCGCTTCATGCCGCTGTTGACGACGTTGTCAGGCAGCTGTCGCCGTGTCGATCGCACCGGGTCGCGTTCTGGCCCGCGGACAGCGACCCTTGTCTCCAGGTCGCTGACTACTGCACTTGGGCGATCCAGCGCAAGTGGGAGAGGGCGGACGACCGCTCGCACAGGCTTATCTCGCCGAAGATCCGAAGCGAGTTCGATGTCTGGCAACGAGGCGACGTCAACTTCTACTGAGGAACGCTACGGTCGGCCCCCGCAAAGCTAGCCTCCTTGATGGAATGCAGAGCCCAGGGGCTCTTTCGCCGTACGAGAGCCGACCAAAACTTCATCGTTGATACTCGTTCATAGTCGCAGAAGAAGGGGATGGCATCCGCAATCTGCGCTTCAGGCGGCCGGCTAGCTAGCCGCGTTGCGCAATCGGCACATAGTCCAGATCGCGCTCGCCCGTGTAGATCTGGCGCGGTCGCGCGATCTTCTGCTCGGGGTCCTCGACCATCTCCTTCCACTGCGCGATCCAGCCGCTGGTGCGCCCGATCGCGAACATCACCGGGAACATCGCCACCGGCAGCCCGAGCGCCTCGTAGATCAGCCCGGAGTAGAAGTCGACGTTGGGGTAGAGCTTGCGCGAGGTGAAGTAATCGTCGTCGAGCGCGCGCTTCTCGAGCTCGGTGGCGACATCGAGCAGCGGGCTCTTGCCGCGCACCTCGAAGACGTCGTCGAGGTATTTGCGGATGATCCGCGCGCGCGGATCGTAGTTCTTGTAGACGCGGTGGCCGAAGCCCATCAGGCGCTCGTTGCCGGCCTTGACGCCCTCGAGGAACCCGGGAATGTTCTCGACGCTGCCGATCCGGCTGAGCATCCGCAGCGCCTGCTCGTTGGCGCCGCCGTGCAGCGGGCCGTACAGCGCGGCGACACCCGCGGCTATAGCCGAGTAGGGGTCGACCTGCGTAGAGCCGACCGAGCGCACGGCGCTAGTCGAGGCGTTCTGTTCGTGGTCGGCGTGCAGGATGAACAGCACGTCGAGCGCGCGCTCCAGGCGAGGATCGGGCTCGTATTTGAGCTCGGTCATCTTGTACATCATCCCGAGGAAGTTGCCCGCGTAGTTGAGGTCGTTGTCGGGATACACATAGGGCTGGCCCATGTTGTGACGGAACGCGAAAGCCGCCAGCGTCGGCATCTTCGCCAGCAGGCGAATGATCTGCATCGCGCGCACGCGCTCCTCGTGGATCTTGTTGGCGTCCGGGTAGAAGGTCGACAGCGCGCCGACGGAGGCCACGAGCATGCCCATCGGGTTGGCGTCGTAGCGGAAGCCCTGCATGAAGTCCTTGACGTTCTCATGCACGAACGTGTGGATCGTGATCTC
>Ga0182015_10007317_pt1 | contig 10788 bp, 6 predicted proteins | sample 712P3MmetaG_FD_120478 | JGI IMG/M metagenome (GOLD analysis project Ga0182015, IMG submission 120478) | Permafrost microbial communities from Stordalen Mire, Sweden - 712P3M metaG | ecosystem: Environmental > Terrestrial > Soil > Wetlands > Permafrost | place: Sweden: Stordalen | collected...
CTATGTTGTCAAGCACGGACGGACCGGGTTGCTTTCGGTGCCGGGAGACGCGACAGCGCTGGCGCAGAATGTAATCCGCGTTCTACAGGATTCTGAGTTGGCGGATCGCCTGGTTTCGAACGCCCGGGAAGAGCTCGAGCGCTACTCCTGGCCCGTCGTGCGGGGACAGTGGGTGGAAATTTATCGAGCCTTAGCCACCGATGAAATGAAAGCAGCAAGGCAGTTTGCTTCCACCAGTGCGAAATCCTCCGACGATTAGTGCGCCGCCGCCGCAACCGGCTCGTGTTCTTCTTTTTCCAGGCAGACTCTGTGCCACAATTCCAGATTCAAAAGACGCCAGATGCGGTCGGAATGATCGCGGTGTCCTGACCGATGCTCGTTGAATAAACGCTCTACGGCGGAACGCTGGAACAACTCCCGCTCCAGGCTGCGCGGCTCCAGAAGCAGGTTGCGAATCACATCCAACTGCGGTCCGGCCAGCCAGCCGCTGAAGGGCGTGGGAAAGCCCAATTTCTGTCGGTAAAGAATGGAGTGCGGCAGCAGATCTTCGACGGCCTTTTTCAGAATGCGTTTGCCTGCAAATCCGCCGAGCTGCAGATTCTGTGGAATATTCGTGGCAAACTCCACAAGGGGATGATCGAGGAAGGGAACCCGGCTCTCGATCGAGGCGGCCATGCTCATGTTGTCCTGCTTCATCAACAATTCAACCAGATAAGTCTTAATGTCGGTGTAGAGAAGACGCTGCAGCATCTCGCCAGAAGAATCTTCCCAGTATCCAAGTACGTGCCGATAGGCCGATCCTGCAGCGCATTCCTTGATGACCTCGTTGGTGAGTAATCCGGCTTGATCGCTCTCGCTGAATGCGGAGAAGAAATTGTCGAAATAAAAAGAAGCCCACGAGCTTCCATTACGGGCGAGGAAGGTGTGAGATAGCTTGCGCCGGATAGCGGCGTTGATCCAGGTAGAGTCGGCGATGGAGCCGCGAATAGCGCCGCGGACTGCGCCGGGAACCGTGCGCCGATAAATGCGGTCCCAGGCCGCATTCTTGAGAGTGAAGGCATATCGGGTGTAGCCAGCCAGCGTTTCGTCGGCTCCTTCGCCGGTCAACACGACCTTCACTCGCTCGTGTGCGAGCTTGGCGACGAAATAAAGAGGAACGCTGGAGGGCCAGACGATGGGCTCATCCTCATGCCAGATCAGATGCGGCAGGCTATCGAAGAAATCCTGCCGGCTGACGAGAACTTCATGGTGAAGCGAATTCAAATGTTGGGCGACAATGCGGGCGTAGGGTAGTTCGCTATATGCATCTTCGGAGTAGCCCACCGAAAAAGTCTCGACCGGAGCGTGGCGGATCTTTGTCATCAGCGCAGCCACCGCGCTGGAATCAACGCCGCCGCTGAGGAAGACGCCGAGCGGCACATCGCTCATCAAGTGACTGCTCACCGCTTGCTCCAGCATTTCCCGGTAGGTCTGGATGTAGTAACTTTCCTGGTGTGCGTGCTCACTTTCGGTTACGGGGAGATCCCAGTAGGGTTCAATTCTGATTTGTCCGCTCTGCTCAACTTCCATCCAATGACCCGGCATCAGCTTGCGAATTCCGGTATAGAACGTTTGTTCGCCGGAGAGATACCCGAATGCCAGATATTCCGGAAGGACCGTGCGATCAAACTGCGCGCCGTTTCCGGAGCAGGCGAGAATCACTTTAATCTCTGAACCGAAAACTATTTGCTGCGCTGTCAGTTGGTAGTAAAGGGGCTTGATGCCCAGCCGGTCGCGAGCGATGAAGAGGCGTTGACAGCGCGTGTCCCAGATGGCGAAGGCAAACATGCCGCGCAGGTGTTGCACGCAGTCCGGCCCATATTCTTCGTAGAGATGAACGATGGTTTCCGTGTCGCTGTGAGTGCTGTAGCGATGACCCACCGACTGCAGTTTCTCGCGTAGGTCGGCGTGGTTGTAGATTTCACCGTTGAAAACAATCCAGACTGTCCCGTCTTCATTGCTAAGGGGCTGGTGTCCGGTTGCCAGATCCACGATGCTGAGGCGTCGCATGCCGATCCCGACAGAGCCAGCGGTGTAGATTCCATCGTCATCGGGGCCGCGATGGACCATGGCGGCACACATCTGCCGGAGAGTTTCAGGCTCAACCCTTGCGCCGTCCCTGAATTGCATGACCCCGGTAATACCGCACATTTGCTTGTGCTTCCTTCTATCTCGTCGAAGTCCGGCCTGAAGCGCCAGTTCAAATCACGATTTCTGAATCGAGCGCACTCGCAGAAAACGAACGGGCGGCAGACTCATCGGAGCAGGCCAGCTGATGCCGGCCCGCGCGGTTCGTCCACTCCAACCATTGTAGAGTGGCGTTGTGTGAGAGGAGAGACTCGCCCTGGAGTTGCGCGAAACTTCCCTCGCAGAACACCAGGTGGTCTACTCGGCGATCCTTTACACAAAAATAGAAAAACTTCGCGTCACTCGTCCATGGACCAAAATTCCAAACCGTCTTCTGCGCTTGACAAAAAATCATGGCGTGCGTGCTAGGGCCGCGCTCGTACCGGTAAGCCGCTTCCGGTGTTCCGACGTTGCCGCGCTGGCCTTCGTGACGAAGAAACTCACCGGTCTCTTCCATTCCGCCAACCGCGGGGATTAGCAGCACAGCATGCTCTGCCGGAAGTTCAACACGAGCGCTGCAGCGCACGACGGGCGCGCTCAACTTTGCGCCATAAGCCGGGGAGACATGCTCCGAGAGCAGCTCGAATTTCCATAGTGGATCGGTGACCGGAAGTAAGGTTAGATGATTCGATCCCTCAGGATTGGCTGATTGGCCCTCTACGTGGCCAGCAACAAAAGCGTTTCCACGATTGGAGACTTCAAGGTCCGGCGCGAAGTGCCAGGAGGTCTCGAGAAGATGCGAACCGTTGCCCTCGGAAACATCGCGTATCAGCCAGAAGCTGCCGTGCAAGTGAAACACAAAACGCCGATGTCGTGCCGGTTCACGGAGCCGCTCATATCCGGAGTGCGATCCGGCAAACAGGGTGAAGTTCGCGCCGGCGATCCACAGCTCTGCCTTAGTGTCGGGAATCGAACTCCAGGCGAACGGGCCATCGGGTTCGGCCTGATCGAGACCGTCAACCGCCAGTGTGTTGTGAGCGCGCGTACCACGAAATGTATTCCGCTCGTCGTCAGGACCGACGTAACAGCAGGTTCCTGCATCGACCAGCCACCGGCGGCCGCAGAAAGCGAGTTTGACGCTCAATGCGTCCGCATGGCCGTGCCCGCTGCATCGATTGCCTTGAGGACCAGCGTCGATGATCATCTGTTGAGCGATGGGTTCGGAGCTTCCCGCAATGTAGAGTCCGCCATCTGAAAAGGACTGAGATTTCGGTGTAGGCCGCGAGTCGGATATTCGCGCGATCCAAGACAGAGCCTCTTCGCCGAACAACCAGATCGATTCCTCGGTCAGGACGGCAGTGGGTCGAAGGCTCTCGTCGTGAAAAAGCGCAGCTCCGAGCGCCAGCGGATCCGTCATGTGTTCAGCGCGGTTGCGTCTGGGGTTGAAGACTCGTCCGCCGTCATCATCGCCGAAGCCGTCCGGCGGACCTGCTTGCGCAAGAGCCTGGATAACAGCCAGCATCTTTCTGACGACAAGTTCGAATGCGGAGGGAATTTTCATTTCATTTCGCGATGCGAGCAAACGTGCATGCAGGAAGAAATCAAGAGCATAGACGTGGTAATACAGCGATTGTTCGAAATATACGCCGTCGGGCCTGACTTGCCGCACCGCTTCCTCCTGGATGATCCTCCAACCTTTCTTCTTCCAGTCTTCGGCAGACGAAAGTTGAGGGCAAAGCGCTCCAATAAAAACAAGTGCGACTGCTTCTCCTAGCAAATGCGTGTTGGGCGAAAAATAGGTAGATAGATATCGCTCTATATGGTAGCCGTTCAATGCCAATGCATGCAGGAGATCGTTCTGGAAACTGGCGGGCACAACGGGACAGTCTGCAAGCATCTGCCGAAGCCAAATCCAGGACAGACTGCGGAATGCGACTTCAAGGCTACTGGCCCAGTTCGTCCCCAGCGGATAAGGATTGGCGAGCTGCCAGGAGTGCCATTGTGCGAAGATTTCCCGCGCATAGGCTTCTTCGCCGGTAAGCAGCCAAGCCTTTGCCAGTGTGACCAGGTGTTGATGACGATTCAATTCCCAAATGATCTTATGATCGCCGACCTTCGCAAAATCGAGGAAATTGATCTTGAACCACGGTAGCAGTGGCGAGCGCAAACCATGTACCGCGTCGAGATGCCAATCGATTTCGGCACCGTAATCGAGGTCCCGATACCCCAAGAGTCGGAAACGATGGCGGCAAATCTCATTCGCTTCCGCCACAGTGTCCGTCGCTTCTTGAGGCAGATGTTCCCGTAGAAGACTCACGCGCTGACGGAGTTCATCCGCTGAAAAGAAGAAATTTCCTGGAGATCTTGAGGGGAGACGCAGGCCGTTCCGGCCCGGTCGCAGCCCGAAGCTACACAGGGCTACGTCGAGCCGCTTCGAAACCCCCTGGCGCGCGCGAGTCTCGAGTTCGTCCCAACTCATGTTGGACAAACGAGCCCAGAGCCTTCGTCCGGTGAGAGGCACCATCACAGTTTATCCTCAAGTTCCCGGTATACTCCAATCTGAGTGGACGAAGATTATTGAGAAGCGAAAACTTACGTCACCTTCGAAGCGGCTGAAGAATTCGCATACTGGAAGCTCGCATTCATAAGGTGCATAAAGGAGCTGAGAGTGGGTCTGTCGATCAGTGTGTTTGGCATGGGCTACGTGGGCTCAGTTACAGCCGCATGCTTCGCTCACCTAGGCCACCGGGTAACCGGGGTGGACGTTAGTCCCGCCAAAGTGGAGATGATGGCTTCGGGGCACAGCCCTATCATCGAAGCCCGCATGAGTGAACTGGTGGAAGCAGGGCATCGGGCCGGGACACTGCATGCCACTACGGACGCGCTGGAAGCGGTTCGGAATTCGGAGATTTCTTTCGTCTGTGTCGGCACTCCGAGTCTGCGCAGCGGGAAGCTCGATCTGAGTTATGTGGAGCGCGTGGTTCATGAAATTGGCACAGCGCTCAGGCAAAAGGATTCCTATCACGTGATCGTGCTGCGCAGTACGGTCTTGCCCGGTACGACTGAGTCACTGGTCATTCCGACTGTGGAGAAGGCCCGCGGTTGCCGTGCGGGCGAGGGCTTCGCTGTGTGCTACAACCCCGAATTTATGCGCGAAGGCAGCGCGGTCGCTGATTTTCTTCAGCCCCCATACACAGTGTTTGGGGCGCAGGACCAAAAACATTTCGCCAAGGTGCGGCAACTATATAGCACGATCGCCAGTCCGGTCTTCGAAACCAGCATTCCTGTGGCGGAGATGGTGAAGTACGTATGCAATGCCTTCCACGCGGTGAAGGTAGGCTTTGCGAACGAGATGGGGACGCTATGCAAAAGTCTTGGAGTCGATGCTGAAGCCGTCACGAAGATCTACACCTCCGATACAAAGTTGAATATTTCTCCGGCGTACCTCTCGCCGGGTTTCGCTTTTGGCGGATCGTGCCTGCCCAAGGATTTGCGTGCGCTGGGTCATCGTGCGAAAGAGCTCGATCTGGGCCTACCTCTTCTGGAGTCAATTTTACCGAGCAATGCGCAGCATATCGATCGGGCGGTTGACGCGGTGTTGCGGACAAACAAGAAGAAGATTTCGTTTCTGGGGTTGAGCTTCAAGCCCGGGACCGACGACCTCAGAGAGAGCCCTCAGGTGCAGATGATTAAACGGCTGCTGGGGGAAGGCAGCCAGGTGCGGGTATGGGATCGAGACGTGTCGCTGGGACGGCTGGCCGGCTCGAACCGCCAGTATATTGAGGAAGTAATTCCCCATATCGGTTCTTTACTCTCCGCCGATCTTGAAGAAGTAGTTCGAAGCGGCGAGGTGGTCGTTATCGCCACCAAGGTCGACAAAGACCAGCTTGCCCGGTGCCTGGGGCACGACCAGATTGTGATTGATCTCATCAATCTGGCTTCCGCATCCCGCCCCACTGCCGGCACCTCCTATCAGGGGATTTGCTGGTAAGTTCTGGGTATGTTCGCCGTCACGTTCGTTTGACCAGACGGCAGCGCACTACCGCGGTTGTAAATTCGCGCGTGAGCCGGTTGTGCAAACGTCGAAGCTTCTTGATGGGTACAAGTTCAAAGTCGGCGAACTGAAGGGGGCTATCCGCTACCAACTGCTCGAACCTCACGATCGTCATTTGATTCAATCCTCCGGCCACCTCGCTGAATCGCGTTGCTCCATCGGTCTTAAAAGTGGACCGCCAACGGATCAGAGCCTTCTCGCTGAATATCAGATGTGCCCACGGAAAAACAGAAAATAGATGACCACCTAATGGATGATGCCAGGTCGGCCCGAAGCTTACGAGTACCTCGCCTGCCGGCTGCAGGAGCGAACTCAGAATACGCAAGATGCCCGCAGGATCCGCGAAATGCTCAAAGGCGTCCACGGAAACGACAATGTCTGCAGTCTCCTTCGTCGAAGATACGAATAGGCAAGTATCGTGAACGCCTGCACGGAGCGCCTTCTGTCTTGCCTCCTGGAGAACGTGCTCACGGATATCAATACCAATCACTCGCTTCGCTCCCCCTCCAGCCATTTCTACGGCATCCGCGCCTTCGCCACAGCCGAAGTCGATGATGACTTTCCCTGCGATCTTAGGGAAGAATTCATCTCCCATCAGAACCGCGAGCTTCGACTTACCCTCGTAAACGCTTCCGCTACAGCAATCGGGGGCCGCGGGGGAGATTTTCTTTAGAATTCGATATTGTAGGTTGGTGAACATTCCACTTTGTCGTTCTCACCGTTGAGATAAGGCCCGCGTCACGCCGGTGATCCTGCATCGCCTGCTTCAACCGCGGCTGGAGGTGTGGGCCGGGCGATGACGTCTTGCAGAATACGGGCAAAACTTTCAGCCACTTTCGGCCAGCTGTATTTCTCTTGTACCAAAGCTCGCGCGGAAGCACCCAATCGCTTCCGTTCGCTGGGATCACGCAGCAGCGAAACAACAGACTCGGCAAAATCGTTGGGCGTGTCCGCCAGAAGGATGTTCTCGTCGGCCTGCACCGGCAGGCCCTCGGCTCCCAACGATGTAGAAACAACCGCTTTACTCATTGCCATGGCTTCAAAAATCTTCAGGCGAGTGCCTCCGCCGATGCGCAAAGGCACAATGCAAATCGAGCCCCGCGCGACGAACGGCCTTATGTCTTCCACCCACCCCGTGAGTCGCACACTCTTTTCTTGTTGGACCAGCGCCTGCAGCTTGCGGGAGGGGCTTCGTCCCACAACTTTGAGAGACACTTCGGGGCATTGCTGCTTGATCAAGGGCAGAATAGCCTGGACAAAATAAAAAATCGCGTCTTCGTTCGGAAGCCAATCCATCGAGCCTGTAAATACCAGGGAATTCGCGGCTTCGTCCACGGGCATGGGCTGGAAATATTCAACGTCTACGCCGGTGGGAATAACGGTTAGCTTTGCGGGCGCCACGAAAGGCGCGAAGGCGTCACGATCTGTTTCAGAAACTGTGAGCACCCGGTCGGCAAGGCGCAGGTACCGCCGCTCCGCAGCTTCCATCCTTCGCCACTCCAGCCAGGAAATGGCCTTCCAGAGCGGATTGGCCGCAACCTGGTAATGACGACGCCAGATTGTAGCTTCGACGTTATGAGTAAACAACACCTTGGGAGTGGGCCAATTCCACGGGACCACGCCTGCGGCCACCATGAAATCACAGACGATGACGTCATAGTTTTCCTGCTTGAGCAGGAGGCGCAATTGGCGGCGCACCTCCGGACGGCAATATTTTGTAATGTTGTAGGGCCGCGGCGAGAGCAAGTGCAGGCAATAGTCGAGCAACTCCGCAGGGCTCTTGGGCGCGGGAAGCCTGAGCGGCAGGCAGATTACACGATCGAACACGTTCTTCAAATCCGGGTGCAAGTCGTTGTCGTGCGCGGCGTAGAAAGAAAAGAAAGTGACGGAATGCCGGCGCGCAAGCTCACGGAGAATGTTGTAGCTGCGGATTTTTCCACCGGTATCGGGAGGCACCAGACCGCCGGCTTTCACCCAAAGTATCTTCATGTCACGGATGCCTCACTGGCAAATCCCTTCGTAGTCACCCGAGATCACGGGTCCAGACGCCCGCTCGCGCAGCAAGTCGATGACAATATGGCCGGGCATAAGCGAGCGGTGTGATTTATTGTGATCACGGCCGAAAGGACAGACTCAGTTCTCTATTCCACGCCAGCGGTAGCCGAAGCGATTGCAGCCACATCCGCTCCGAGGTCCTTACCATCGGTCCCTTTTCGCTTGTAGGGGCTGGAGGGTTGCAGTTGATAGTTGCCGCCATTGCCGCCATTGTAATTGACGAATCGGACCGCCGCTGCCGTCGCTGGGAAGAAATTCCCCGGGGGCCATTTTGCCGGGGCAGCGAGGGCAGGAGGATCGATGATAGCGTTGGCGGCAAAAGTATAGAGACTAAAACAAGCATTGAAGGTAATGAAGGGCGAATCCTGGGCGGCACAGTTCGCTACATTACCAGTAGACCATACCGGATAGATGCCGGCATTCACGATGCTGTTGGTGAAAACAAAGTTCTTCATCTGCGTGGTGGATGCGACTATATCGCCGATAATGAACAGCATTTTCGGCGGGAAGGCGGTAACGTGATTGATGGTCACGTCCTGAAGAACTGGCTTGCCTGAAGCCACAGAGACCTGTGCAAATTCACCTGGACCGCTGTACTTCACACCGTCGATATCGTCGATCACGATATCGTGAATGCTATAACGCTGTCCCCGACCAGCACGACCAGTCAAGACGTTTGCGATCTGGAGCCCGGCCCCGACGTGGCTAATGGAGTTATAGCGGATGGCCACGTCCGTAACCTGGCAGGTGGGACAATGGCCGTTTTGATCGACTGGCGTTAACAGGATGGCAAAGCCGACCTGAGAGAAACCGCCCCAGGAGTTCTCCATAATGTTGCCCTCGATCAAAACGCGCTGCGCGTTCTTCAGTTCGAAGAGATTCTTGACAATAAATGGATTCCCGGTCGTTCCGCCAACGTATCCAGCTTGCCCTTTCATCCAGGTAGTAGGCTTGAACATGTGATTGTGGCTGATCTGAATATCAGCCGGGGTCGCAGCGGCCCCGCCTCCGCCGAATAAGATGTTCTCTCCCGCTGCCTCAAGAAAGTTGTCCGCGATCTTGTAAGGCCCCATCGGGGTGTCGCTAAGACCTCCGGCGATGGTTTGCGCATCTGTACACGAGCCAGTCCGGGCAATGCAATGGAAATCAGTAAAGTAAGAATCCACCACCGCGACATATCGGCTCGGACCCAGGAAGATGCCCCGGGTGGTTTCGTCCTGGGCAGTGCCATGCACCCACATACGATCGAATACCACATGATCGGCGGGACCGTTAAATTGGATGAGGTTGTAAACGGTCCCCGGGGAAGCTGCTCGCGTCACTTCCAACCCGACCAGTCGGTAGTGGTTGGCTCCCGGAGAAAAGGTAATAGGTCCTGCGGCGCCATGGCCATCGAATTCGATTCTGGCGAGGACGTTTGCAGTGGAAGCGCAATTCAATCGAGGTCTGCCCGGCAGACCCGATATGCCCGCGTAGCACGGGGTCAGGCGCGTGCCTTCGGGAGGGAGACTGGAATCAGGCGCGCTGGTACGGATGATGATCCAATGAGCGTCATCGCAGCTTTTGGCTGGTATGACAAAGTTGCCGTCGAACGCGGCGCCCGCCTGCAACTGAATAATATCGCCGCAGGACGCGCCGGCGAGAACCTGCTCGAGACTTTGCCCGGAACCTACCGTCCAAGTCTTTCCGCCCGCAGGAGTGTCTTTCAATGAGCTCTTTACATACTCCCTTGGCAGCTCTGCGGGGCCATCGTAATTGCCATTGGACGGAGTGGAAGACTGATCCGAAGTCGCACGAAAGGGAGAAGCCAGAATCAGCAAGAGGAAAACAACCCAAGACGCAGCCAGATGGCGGCTGGAAATCTGCATGTCTGTCGACCCCTTGTTTTTCTCTTTCTGTTTCATGTCGGTCTCCTAGCCTAGGGGCGGTCGTTTTCCAAGTTGGTCAAGCTCTATCCGAGATGGAATCGCGCGGCGGTGACGCAGAGCCTGGTAGACCCACGCAAAAAGTGCTGAGTTGATCATGCAGAAGTAATAGGGGAGCCGGAGGACTTTCGGCTTGAGGCTGATCATGGCGCCGAGTACAGCGAGCCCGTAGAAGAGCGCTTGCCCAAGCAGCAGCCAGTTGTACGGGAATTGCCCGCGCAGAGCGATGTTCGCTGCGAGCGCTGCGAGCATAAACACTGGCACCAGCAGCCGCCCCGTCTTGTGGGACAGCAAGCAGAACAGCACAAACGGCCGGGGCGGCCAGATCAGGCTCTTGATCTCCCGCAATTGCTCGATGTTTCCGGCGGTGATTCGCACCCGGCGGGAGAAACCTTCCATTTCATGAGCCTCTTCATAAGCCACGGCAGCGGGTTCGTACGCCACGCGGTAGCCACTCTCGAGGATGCGCATGGGGATGGTGAAGTCGTCGTTAATCGTGCCTTCGGGAGGAAATGGATACAGCGCACGGCGGATGGCATACAGCGATCCATGCGCGCCCGTGAATGCACCGAGCCTGGCTTCTTGCACCTTCAGGAAGGTTTCGTACTTCCAGTAGAGATCCTCTTGCGCTCCGAGATGGGCTTGATC
>Ga0182015_10007318_pt1 | contig 10788 bp, 7 predicted proteins | sample 712P3MmetaG_FD_120478 | JGI IMG/M metagenome (GOLD analysis project Ga0182015, IMG submission 120478) | Permafrost microbial communities from Stordalen Mire, Sweden - 712P3M metaG | ecosystem: Environmental > Terrestrial > Soil > Wetlands > Permafrost | place: Sweden: Stordalen | collected...
CGAATTTCTGCGGAATGATGCCTTTGACAAACCCATGGCTGAATCTCAAGTCCACCGAAACATCACGCGTTTCATTCAACATTGGGAATTTTGAATTCCCTCCGCCGCGTCAAGTGCCGCAATAACGGCCCCGAGATCGGCATCGAGAACAACCGGGCCACGCTGCAAGGATTTCGCCCGCGCCGCCTCACCTTCTTCCGTGACTCCAGTAAATAAATCGCCACGGTGAAACTGAATCGTGAAGTCGGGATCTTTGAGCAGATGCCCGGTCAGGATCAGGACGACCGAATCTCCCGCCTTGATGAAGCCGCTGCGGCGCAGCTTCTTCAGTCCAGCCAGCGTGACCGCGGAGGCCGGTTCGCACCCAATGCCGTCGGCCCCGATTTCGGCTTTGGCGATGGCAATTTCTACTTCAGTCACTTGTTCGACTTCCCCGCCAGTTGCCTGCAGCACGCGCAGCGCCTTCTTCCACGACGCGGGATTACCGATTCTGATCGCGCTTGCCAGCGTGTCAGCGATCATCGGCTCTAATTTCTTTCCGCCAAACTCGCGCACGCTGCGGTAGAACGGATTCGCTCCCTCGGCCTGAATGATGGAAAGCTTCGGCAGGCGCGACATCAGCCTGAGCTCCTGCATTTCGACCAGCGCCTTGCCGATCGCCGAACTGTTCCCCAGATTTCCTCCCGGGACGATGATATGGTCCGGCGGCTCCCAGCCGAGTTGCTCCATCAGTTCGATGGCCGCAGTTTTCTGGCCTTCGATGCGATAAGGGTTCACCGAATTCAAAAGATAAACCGGCTTCTGCCGGACGAGTTCGTTGAGGATGCGCACGCATCCGTCGAAATCGGTGCGAAGCTGGCACGTCAGGGCCCCGTAGTCGAGCGACTGCGAAAGCTTGCCCCATGAAATTTTCCCCTCCGGAATCAGCACCAGGCTCCGCATATTGCCGCGCGCTGCATAGGCGGCCATCGACGCCGAGGTATTGCCAGTGGACGCGCAGGCAACCCAGCGGAATTTACCCTGATGCGCGGCCGATGCAGCGACCGTCATTCCCGTGTCTTTGAATGACGCGGTCGGGTTCATGCCCTGGTGCTTGGCTTGCAGATAATCGACTCCAGCAGCCCGCGCGCATCGCGGCAGACTATAGAGCGGCGTATTGCCTTCGCGCAGCGTGATGACATTTTCTTCGGGAAGATGAGGAAGAAGTTCGCGGAAGCGCCAGACCCCGCTCTGGTCGAGAGCTGCGCTCCTGTCATTGCCGACAGAAATGCGCCGTCTGAGCCACAGATCCTTCAGTGCCGACGGATCATGAGGTGACGGATCAAGGCCCGTTTCACCCGTCCACCCCGGAAAAACAAACTCCAGCAGATCGCCGCATGTAGTGCACCGGAAATCCTGATCAGCGGAATCGGGAGTGGCGCCGCACGCGATGCAACGCAGTCGAGAAACGGGTTGAGCCTTTGGAGTCGTCGACAAGGGGTTCTGATCTGCCGATCTTCATCGGAGCGACGAAAAATAATCGCCCTCCAGACATGATACGGCAGTCGCACTGAATGCCAAGTTACCCTTGGGCTTTCGCGCGTTGCCAGCGCGCGGACGGGGCGTCCGCGCCACCGCGCTAATACGTCGTGCTGTAAATCACGCTGTTGAAATCGTCGTCAGTGTAGTTGAAGCCCGCGCACCAGATCTGGTGGTGACCAGAGACGGCGTGATCCGAACACGATCCCATTTCTGAGTTAGTCGTAACGTCAACCGACCAGGTGTTGCCGCCATCGGTCGAGAAGTACATGCCTCCAACGTCGGTATAAACATTGCCACCGCCAGCCCAGCCGATTTTCTTGGTCAGAAAGAGAATTGAACGGATCGGCCACGGTCCATCCAGCGTCCGGCCGCTCCACGTCGTACCCCCGTTGGTGGTCACGTGCATCCAGCCTTCGACATTCGGAGAAATTTCGCCGCCGCCCACGAATCCATCTTTATCGTTCAGGAAAAAGACCGGGCCGTCGAAAACAGAATCGACCGATGGGCCGCAGGTCCAGTCGGAACCACCCGTCAAACTGGTGCAGAAATTGATGCCCGAGGCGCGAGCGTGCAGGTTGTTGAGGAAAGAGAATTGCGTACCGAACCAACCGCCATCGGGATTGGCGTCAGCGCTGTTCCAATCGGAAATGCCTGCGCCACCATCGCTCGTGTACTCGGCGAGCGTATCGGGATCGCCCTCGACCGGACCCAAAGTCAGCATGAGGCCATTTTGTTTTTTCACGAAGCGGACTTGCTGTAGCCACTCCGGGCCGGTACTCAGGTCGCTGCCCCAGGTTGTGCCGCCATCTTCCGTCCAGCGAAACACGCCGTATGCGCCGCCCGAGCCATCGTAGAAGCCCGTGATAATAACCTTCTTCGCCGTGAGAGCCTGAACGCCGTAGAAGTAATCGCTGGACGCATCACTCAGATTCTGCTGCGTCCAATTGGTTCCGCCGTCCGTCGTTTTCCAAACCTGACCTTGCTCACCGACCGCGTAACCGATCTTGTCCGTGGGGAAATCAACATCGTGAATAATGATTCCCGGCAAAGTGGCGAGTAACTGCCAGGTATTACCCTGCGCCGCCGCCGGCTGCGCAATCATATGGCTCTCTTGCGCACGCTCGGCGGAAAGCACGTTTCGGGACGAATCGTTTCCAGACGAAGCAGTCGGCAAGGTCTGAGAAACGTGGCGACCGCTGTCGACTGAAGTTTGTGAGAAAGAAAGCGACGCCAGTAACAAAAAGGAAGCGAAACAGACCACCCGGACGCGCATGAGGAATCTCCTGAACTTACCGACCGCAAATGTTAGCACAGGTCCGTTAAATATGCTGTATGCCGCGCGGGACGCCAGATTCGGACGCATTCGCTTCGTCGTCTTCGCCCTCACCGCAAGTACGAGTTCGTCTTGTTCATCCAGTCCGCGCGGGGCGGGTTGAAGACGTCGAAGTCAACCGTGTCCGCTAGCGCCTCGGCGCGGTGCGGCATGTTCGGTGGAATGGTCAGCACTTCTCCCCCATTGACGATGATCTCCTTGCCGTCGATCCAGAACTTGAGCGCTCCTTCGAGAACGAACGTCACCTGTTCATTCGCATGGCTGTGCTCGGGCACGATACATCCTTTTTTCAGCAAGACTCGTGCCAGCATGATGTTTTGACCAACCACATAGTGCAGGCCCAGCAAGGGATTCAGTTCGTCGACCGCGACGGAATTCCACGCCACATGGCGCAGCTCGGCCTTGAGCTTGCCCGTCGGAACCGTATTCTTGAGGGCGACTTTGCTTAACGGACGCGCTGCTTTCTTTGCCTTCGTTTTACTCGCCTTCATGGCACATGTCTTTCCCGCGGCGCGTTTCAGCTTCTTCTTTTTCATAGCCATAGCAATTGCCTCGTGGCGAATGCCTCTATCAACCATATTACAAACGTTAGTATCCTTGCCGCGCTGCGGCGGCGCAGGTAATCTTAAATCAGGCGGACGATCACCCGAACAGATGCAGAGACACCATTCCAGATTTATATGAAAAAAGATAAATGAAAACGCACCACTATTCCGTTACCGTGCAATGGACTGGCAATACCGGCTCAGGCACGTCCAGCTATCGTGGGTACGAACGCCGGCACCAGATCTCCGCCGGAACAAAACCGCCGATCCCAGGCTCGTCCGATCCCGCGTTTCGCGGCGATCCCGCGGGTTGGAATCCGGAAGAATTATTGGTCGCTGCCATCTCCGCGTGCCATCAGCTTTGGTATCTGCATTTGTGTGCCGAGGCCGGCATCATCGTCGTCGACTACGTGGATTCCGCCGATGGCATCATGGAGGAAACGCCGGACGGGTCGGGACATTTCCAAATCGTGACCCTGCGGCCGAAAGTTAGAGTCGCGCCTGGCAGCGACGTTACGAAAGCGAGAGAATTGCATGGCCCGGCTCATGCCAAGTGCTTCATCGCCAATTCCGTCAACTTTCCCGTGCAGCATGAAGCGGAAATCAAGACGGCCTGAGATTTAAGAAATTTCGACCTCACTTACTTAAGAAAAACGTACCAGGAGAATATGGGAACCGCTCGTTACATCTGGATCGACGATTCTTTGAAGCCCGCCAGCGAAGGCGTAGTGCCGTTTCTCAGCGCCGGAATGCAGTTCGGCTTTAGTGTGTTCGAAGGCATTCGCTGCTATGCGACCGATCAGGGACCGGCGGTATTCCGACTCCACGAGCACGTCGAGCGCCTGATGGATTCCGCGCACATCGTCGGCTTTCGCGAACTGCCGGTGACAGCCGGGCAAGTGAAGACGGCCATCATCCATACGATTGCGGCCAATGAATATTCCGCGTGCTACATTCGCCCCATGATTTACCTCGACGGCGCGATGATGATGACCATCGAGTCCGGCACGCCGCGCTTCGTCGTCGCCGTTTGGGAATGGAACAATTTTTTAGGCGATGAGGCGAAGCAGCGCGGCATCCGCGCGAATGTTGCGTCGTTTACGCGCCTGCACCCGAACATCATGATGACCAAGGCCAAGGTCTCGGGAAATTACGTGAGTTCGATTCTCGCCAAAACCGAATCGAAGCGCGCTGGCTTCGACGAGGCCATTATGCTCGGTCCCGATGGATACGTGGCCGAGTGCACGGGCGAGAATCTTTTCCTCGTTAGGAATAAAGACGGAAATAAAACCGTCTACACCTCCCCGCGGGCCGGAATTCTGGAAGGCATTACTCGCGACACACTGATTACGCTGGCTCGGGATCTGGGTTACTCAGTGGTCGAAGAGCCCATCTCGCGCGACCAGCTTTATATTGCGGATGAAGTTTTTGTCTGCGGCACGGCAGCAGAAGTAATTCCGCTGCGGGAAATCGATTTTCGCGCCATCGGCGACGGCAAAGCCGGTCCCGTAACGCGTGCGCTGCAACGCGAGTTCGACAAGCTCGTCAACGGACGGCACGCACGGTCGGCAGAGTGGCTGGCGCCGGTGCCAGCGCTGAATGCGGCGGCGGTGCGAATCTAGCAGTGCAGTTCCCGGTTCTCAGTTCTCAGTTCTCAGTCTAGCTCCGGCCGACCCATTCTGAGAACCGGGACCTAAGAACTCCATTCGTGGCGTCGGAGGCGATTATGAAGAAACACGAGTTCCGCCAGGAAACCGAAGCGGTACACGCGGGCACCGACCTCTCCAAGAAAAACGGGCCGCTCTCTACTCCGATCTATCAGACTTCGACCTTCGAAGTTACCGATATGCAGGAGCAGGTGCGCGTCACTTCGACTGACAGCTTCTACACACGCTACGGCAACCCCACACACACGGTCGCCGAGAATGCCATCGCAGAGCTCGAAGGCACCGACGCGGCGCTGCTGTTCTCCTCAGGCATGGCCGCGATCACCACTTCTTTTCTTTCGTTGGTGAAGGCGGGCGACCACATCGTGGCGCAGCGCGACATTTACGGCGGCGTCATCAAGTTCCTTTCCACCTGGCTACCGAAACTGGGAATCGAGACCACGTTCGTCGATACCAACGACATGGAGCAGCACGAGCGGGCCATCCGGCCGAACACAAAAATCCTCCACGTCGAGTCGCCGACGAATCCGAATCTGCGTGTGGTCGACCTGGAAAAGATTGCGGCGCTCGGGCGCCAGCGCGGACTGATCACCACCATCGATTCAACCTTCGCCACGCCCATCAATTGCCGTCCCGCGGAGTGGGGCATCGATCTCGTGCTGCATTCGGGGACAAAGTACTTTGGCGGCCATTCCGACCTGATCTGCGGCGTCGCCACCGGGCGGCGCGATCTGATCGATCAGATCCATTCCACACGCACTACGCTTGGCTGCTGCATGGACCCGCACGCCGCGTTTCTTCTGCTGCGCGGAATCAAGACACTGGCCGTTCGCGTCGAGCGCCAGAATCAAAGCGCGCTGCGGATCGCCGACTTTCTGAGCGCGCATCCCAAGGTGGCGCGCGTGCATTATCCGCTATTGAAAGGCCATCCCGACTACGCCATCGCGAAGCGGCAACTGGCTGGCGCGGGCGGTGTGCTGAGTTTTGAAGTCGACGGCAGCGGCACCGACGCTTGTCGCGTGGCCGAGGGGCTAAGTCTGTTTACGCTCGCGCCCAGCCTCGGCGGAGTCGATTCGCTGGTGACGATTCCAGTACTGACATCGCACGCCATGATCGCTCCCGAACTGCGGAAAAAGATGGGCGTGACCGAGCAGTTGATCCGACTCTCCGTCGGCGTGGAGCACGTCGACGACCTCATCGCTGACTTGGAGAAGAGCCTGGCGCTGCTTACCGCCGACCGCAAACAAGCGGTCGTGGCTGATTAACATCGCAGTCTTGCACGCCGCTGCTAGAAAATAAACTTCGCCCCCAGTTGCAGAATGCGCGCGTTGTGCGCTCCCAGCGCCTGAAACTGATTGGTCGAGCCCGGTCCCGTGTATGGCCCGGCGTATTCGTTGGTGCCCGAGCTCGTGATATTGGCACCGGCGCCAGCATCGCCGTAAATGGGAAGCCATTCCGTGTGGTTGAACACGTTGAACGCCTCGGCGCGGAATTCAAACGCCTTGCTCTCCGTCACCGCAAAGCGCTTGAAGAGCGCCATGTCGAAATTCGTTCGATGCGGATTGCGCAGCGAGTTTCTGCCCGAATCTCCAAACGTCAGCCCGCGCGGTTGCGTATAGGCATTGGGGTTGTAGAGGTAAGGCCCGTAGGTGCTCCCGCCGCCGCTAACTTCCGTCGGCGGGATACCGGAGTTGGGATTGCCGATTTTGTCCGCGAACGACCCCGGCACCGGCGCTGCAGCGCTGCTGACGCCATTGCCGGCCCCAGCGTTATCGGTAGGCGCGACAGTGTTGACGATGCTAAATGGAGTTCCACTGGCATAACTCGCAATGCCCGACCACTGCCACGAGCCAAGCAGCGTATGGCTGAGGCCATGGTTCTTGAAGAACGGCAAATCATAAACGTAGCCGACATTCAGTTGTTGCCGCACGTCGAAACTCGAACTGGCGCGATTGCCATTCGGGTTATAGCTATCGAGAAAGCCGGAGTCCAGGCGGTCCGAAGCGTTGTCGATGGAATGGCTGTAGGTATAGGCGACATCCAGCGTCAATCCACCCATGGTCCTGACAGCAGAAATCTCCAAGCCGTTGTAGTTCGACGACGCCGCGTTTTCCAGCAGCGTGATGTTGTCGATTCCGTAGTACGGCCGGAAGAAATTCACGATATTGCCGCAGGCCACGAACAGATTCACCGCCGCGCCCGAGGGCGGGCCGCCGCCCACTCCTGGAGTGTAAGGAATTGGCGTGCCGTAAGAAGTGACGGCGTTGGTCGGAACACCGTACTGATCCAGGGTCACGCCAGACTGCGCGCCACCGGGGCCCCAACTGCAATCCCAATTCGGATTTGTCTGCGCATACGGTCCGCCGTTGACCACTTGTCCTGCTGCGTAAGGGTTCTGCGAGAGCGGTAAGGAGTGAAGCTGGTTAATATCTCTCTGGCGCGTAAGATGCGTGCCCTCGCTGCCCACATACGCGACCGTCAGCACTGTGTGCTGCGGCAGTTCATGCTGAATGTCAAGATGCCATTGCTGCACGTACGGCCACACCACCTGATTGGGAAGCGAGGTGAAGGTAAACGGAGGCAGCGATCCAGCTGCGCCAATGCCCTGATAACTCGGGATGTTGAGCTGACTGGCCACCTGCAACAGCGGCGAAGATTGGCCTTCGAGCGATTCGGTATTCGCCTCTTCGCCGTTGGTGTGCTCAAAGAAAATTCCGTAACCGCCGCGGATTGCAGTCTTGCCATCGCCCTTGGGATCGAAGGCAAAACCGATGCGCGGCGAGGGGTTGAACAAATGTCCCTTCGAGCAGCTGACGGGAACTCCAGGCGTGACTCCGCATTGCACCAGTCCATCGTAAGGATTGCCCACGCCCGGAACCAGATTCCCCGGAATGCCGGTGATACTGCCATCGATATCGATTTCAGGCGCGTCGGCCGCGCTGTAAACACCCGGTTCCCAGTTGAAGGCGTGGTGATACCGCTCGCGATACGTCCCCATCATGCTGACGCGCAGGCCGATATTCAAAGTCAGGCGCGGAGTGGCGCGCCAGTCATCCTGAATATAAGGCTCGAAAATTTTGTAGCGGTTATAAAACTTCAGCTGGCCGCTCGCTTGCGTGAAGGTTCCGATTTCGCCCATCAGCAGGTCGGCAAACGGATTTCCCGTGGTTACCGTCGAACTGGTGGTGAAGGCAAGCGATCCGTTCACCTGATTGGTGCTGAGCTCATTTTTCTGCGCAGCAACAAAATAGGCTCCGAATTGGAGGGTATGCTTGCCGAGCACCTTGGTCATGTTATCGCGATAAGTGTAAGTCGGATTCGAGTTATACGGACCCTCGGGATACAAACCATCCGGATCCATATAGAAGCCATTGCTGCCGTATTCGGTTCCGCCGTTCACGGAGATCGCGGGTAACTTGCCGCCATAACCGTTGGCGAACAGATAGCTCATGGCCAGCCCACCCGCGGGAAGTTGCCATGCGTCGGGATTCGGCGTGCCGGTGGAATGGAAAACGAGGTGGTCGGTGGTATAGCTCGCCACAAACTCGTTGAGCAGCGTCGGCGAAATCGTGCTCGTGACCCGCGCTAGCAGGCTGATCGCCGGTCCTTTGAAATCCGTTTGCACAGTCGGGAAAGAACTGCCCGTCCACAGCGTGGAAGATTGCACCTGGTCCCATGAATCGTGCACGTAGTGGAAGCTGACGCGATTGTGCTCGGTGAGATTGTGATCGATGCGGAACAGCTCTTCGCGCCACGTAGTTGGCTGGGTGGGAGAAGCGATGTACGTCGAGTTCGCGGGCTGATCGACCGTCCCCACGGGAATCAGCGCCAGCAAAGACGTTCCCGCCGCAGAAACCGGCACCTGGTTGCCCGGAAAATATTGACCGGCTAGCGGATTCGCGGCACCGTTGGGCAAAAATGCCGGTTCCACCGGACAATTCGCGAACGTGTCGTTGGGGTCCGGACACACATCGCTGAAGTTGCCGGTGCGCTCCTGGCTGTAAGGAACCGGCTGGTTGAATACTTGTCCCGCCTGGATTTCCCGCCGCCATTCCTCGGAGTAAAAGAAGAACGTCCGCTGCTTATTTTCGTTGTAAAGCCCCGGGATGTAGATCGGGCCGCCCAGCGTGCCGCCGAAATCATTTTTCTTGTAGGGCGGCACCGAACTCTCGAAGTAATTTCTGGCGTTGAAGTCATCATTGCGGACAAACTCATAGAGGTCGCCGTGGAACGAGCTCGTGCCGGACTTGAGTTCCGTTTCCACCGTGCCCGACCCGTTGCGGCCGTATTGCGCGCCATAATTCGAGGTCAGCACCTTGAATTCCGCTATCGCGTCAATGCTGGGATAGACGTTCAGGCTGGCATTGCTGCCGTTGTCCATGTTGTCGCCGCCGTCCAGTTCCCAGTTGTTGTACTCCGTGCGGCCGCCGTTGATGCTGTATTGCACGCTGCCCGTAATGCCGACAGTCGCCTCGTCGGCGCCCGTTTGATTGCTCACGCCGGGGACCAGAGTCACCAGCTGCGTAAAGTTGCGCCCGTTCAATTGCAGCTGCGAGATTTCCTGCCCTGTGACCGTACCCGAAAGTTCGGAGGATTGCGTTTCAACCTGCGCCACGGTGCTGCCTTCGACTGTCATCTCGATGCTGGCAGCTCCGACTTGCAAAGCCACGTCGACACGAGCCTTCTGGGCAACGCTCAGGACCACGCCTTTGGCTTCATATTTCTTGAAGCCGGCTGCAGTCACGGTAACGTTGTAGGCTGCGGGCACCGGCAAGGCGCCCACCGAGTATTCGCCACCGGAATTAGTTGTCGTCGTCCGGTTGATGCCGCGCTCGGTGTTCGTGACCGCGATCTGGGCATTCACCACACTCGCCCCTGCGGGATCGCGGACCGTTCCGTTGATGGAAGCAGTGTCCTGCGCGTGCACGAATGTCCCTGACAACAATGCCAATGCGGCTATCGCGATTCCGTACGGCAGACGATTTCTCATGTCCAGCTCCTTCGCCGATTCGACCCGCAGCCGTTGCCGGCGGATCCCAAAAAGCGGTGAAATGCCTCTATTAAAACGTATCAATACTGCGTCAGGTGTCTGACTCTGTCAAGAGAAAATACTTCATTTCTACTATTTACTTAACGCTGCGGGTGGAGTCGCGCACGATCAAATCGGGAACAATGCGGCGATGGATCGTGCGCACCGGCTTCTTCTCCAGCGTGGCGCTGATGGCCTCGAGCACAATCGTGGCCGCGGCCGTTCCCATCACTTCCATGGGCTGCCGAACCGTGGTCAGTGCAGGAGAATAAATAGCAGCGGGCGAAACGTCGTCAAAACCCACCACCGAACATTGCTCGGGAACGCGGATGCCGGCTTTGGCCAGCGCGCGTATCGCGCCGAAAGCCGTCATATCGTCAAATGCCATCAAGGCCGTGAAAGGCCGCCGGCGATGCAGCAACTCTTCAGTCAGCTTGTATCCTTGCTCGAAGCTTGAGAACGGGTCGCGCGACTCCGGCAGATCGACGATCAGCCGCGAGTCGAGCTCCAGGCCGCGTTCGCGTGCCAGGGTCCGCACACCACGCCAGCGCGGCTCAGTGTCCGACAATTCGCGCGGGCCTCGGATGAAAGCGATTTTGCGATGGCCGAGCGAATAAAGATGCTCGAAAGCGGCGCGGGCACCTAGGTTGTTGTCAACGATCACCGAGCTGATGTGATCGTTCTTCAATTCGC
>Ga0182015_10007320_pt1 | contig 10788 bp, 12 predicted proteins | sample 712P3MmetaG_FD_120478 | JGI IMG/M metagenome (GOLD analysis project Ga0182015, IMG submission 120478) | Permafrost microbial communities from Stordalen Mire, Sweden - 712P3M metaG | ecosystem: Environmental > Terrestrial > Soil > Wetlands > Permafrost | place: Sweden: Stordalen | collected...
CGAAAACGAGCCGGTGCGCAAGCTTCCCGACATGCCGATAAGGCTGACCTTGGCCATAATTGCGATGTTCCCCAAAAGTGCCGCGCCCGTCATAACGAATGCCCCTCGCCAATGGCAATCTTTCCCCGCAGATTGACAACATGACGCTTCGCGCTTCCCGCCGCGGCCTCGTGCCCCCGTTCATCGCGATGGATGTGATGCGAGCCGCCAACGCGCGGGAAGCGGCTGGCGAGCGGGTCGTCCACCTCGAGGTCGGTCAGCCCGGCACCCCGGCGCCCAAGGCGGTGCTCGACGCCGCGCGGCTGGCCCTCACCGACGACAAAATCGGTTACACCGACGCTGGCGGCATCCCGCCGCTGCGCGCGGCAATCGCCGCCGGCTACCGCGCGCGTTACGGCGTCGCGGTGGACCCGGCCGAAATCGCGGTCACCACCGGCTCGTCCGCGGCGTTCCAGCTCGCTTTTCTCGCCGCCTTCGAGTCCGGCGACCGGGTCGCGCTCGCCGCTCCCGGATACCCTGCCTACCGCAATATCCTCTCGGCGCTCGGCCTCGAACCCGTGCTGATCGAGGCTGGCGAGAACGCGCATTACCAGCCGAACCCGGAGCTGCTTGCCGACATCCCCGATCTCGCCGGGCTTATCGTCGCCAGCCCGGCGAACCCGACCGGGACGATGATCGCGCCGGCGGAACTGCGCCGGCTCGCCGACTATTGCCGCGAGCGCGGCATTCGCCTCGTCTCCGACGAGATCTATCACGGCATCACCTACGAAGGCGTCGCCGAGACTGCGCGCCAATTCGGTCGCGAGGCGATCGTCGTCAACTCGTTCTCGAAATATTACAGCATGACCGGATGGCGGCTCGGCTGGATGCTGGTGCCGCCCGATCTGGCGCGTTCGGTCGAGTGCCTGGCGCAGAATTTCTACATCTCGCCGCCGGCCTTGTCGCAGCGCGCCGCGGTCGCCGCGTTCCACTGCGGCGACGAGCTCGATTCCCATGTCGCGCGCTATCGCGGCAATCGCGATCTTTTGCTCGCGACCCTGGTCAAGGCGGGCTTGACCCGTTTCGCGCCGGCCGAGGGCGCGTTCTACCTCTATGTCGACGTGTCGGCTCTGACCCGCGACAGCGAAGAATTCTGCCGCCGGCTCCTGGCCGAGATCGCGATCGCGACGACGCCCGGCCGCGATTTCGACCCGATCCACGGCGACGACTGGCTGCGCCTCAGCTTCGCCGGCTCGCGCGACGACATCGAGGAGGCGTCGCGCCGCCTGGCGGATTGGCTTCCGCGGCAATAGCGATCGGGCGGCCGGTTACTCGACCGGCACGAAAATGCAGTTGCGGATTTTTTTCTCGACCGCCTGTGACAGATGCCCCTGGCCGGTTGTGTCCTCGACCAGGATCACCTCACCAGCCTTGATGATGCGCGCTTCGCCGTCGCTCGCGGTGATCTTTACTCCGGCATCGAGATTGATGATGTATTGCCGGCGCGGCGCCGGGTGCCAATCGAGATCGTAATCGGGCTGCACTTCGCGAAAGATGATCCCGGTTGCTGGCAGGCGCTTGGACAATCTGCCGGCGCGTCCCTCTTCGACCCATTCGATCTCGATGTCGCGGAAATGCGATTGGCCGCTGCCGTCAACGTAAAGATTGTGGACCCGCATGGCGTTCCTCCTCTCAGAATTGGCCGCCGCATACTAGCGGCGGCGGAGAGAGCGGCGCCAGCGCCGATCAGCGGCCGTAGTAATAACCCGGCGGGTAGTACCCTGGCGGCGGCGGGTAATAGGCGGGAGGCGGGGCGTAATAACCCGGCGGCGGGGCGTAGTAGGACCTCGGCGCGACGGCGGCGAACGGCGCGGTGGCGACCGCGGCGGCGGTGCCGACCACGGCGGCGGCCGCGGCGAAGGGCCAGAGGAAGAAGGGGCCGCCACGCCAGCGATGCGCCGACGCTTCCGATAACGGCACCAGAGACGCGCTAGCGACGAGCAGAGCCAAGGCCGCGCCACGCGTATAGGTCATTTGCCGGTTTCCTTCGGTTAGGGTGGCGTATCGGTCGGATAACGTGAACGCGATGACGATAATCCCGCGATCTTCGCAACGCAACTGTATCGTTTATTGGATGCCGACGGACGCGCTTGCGCCGGCGGCCGTGCTCATGCTGAGGTTAGCGCAGCGCGATGAAGCCCGGCGCGAAAGCGCCCGGATGGAGAAGACAATGGAATTCGGCACGTTCATGGAGTTTCCGCCGATCGGCCAGGCGGCCGAGGCGGCGGCGTTCGACCGGGCGCTCGGCGAAGTAGCGGCGGCCGACGCCTGGGGCCTCGACGCGGTCTGGCTCGCCGAGCTGCATGGCGCGCCCGAGCGCTCGGTGCTGTCGGCGCCGATGATGGTGGCGAGCGCGATCGCCGCCTCGACCGAGCGGGTCAGGATCGGTCTCGCGGTCCAGGTGCTGCCGCTGTCGCACCCGCTGCGCCTTGCCGAGGAGGCGGCGACAGTCGATCAGGTGAGCCGCGGTCGCCTCATCTACGGCATCGGCCGCAGCGGCGTCGTGCGCACCTACGAGGAATACGGCATCTCCTACGACGAAAGCCGCGAACGCTTCGCCGAGACGCTGGAGATCATGCGGCTTGCCTGGACGCAGCCCACATTTTCCTACCAGGGCAAGTACCACAGCTTCGACAATGTCGCGCTGTCGCCAAAACCCTATCAGAAGCCTTATCCCGAGCTACGCATGGCCGGCGCGACGCCCGAGACTTTCCCGGCGATCGGCAAGCTCGGCTTCCCGGTGTTCGTCGCGGTGCGGCAGGGACCGTTCCAGCAGCTCATACCCTATATCGAGGCTTATCGCTCCGCCTGGAAGGCGGCCGGGCACCCGGGCGAGGGTCAGGTCTACCTACGCGTGCCGGCCTATCTCGCCGACACCGAGGAGCGCGCCCGCGCCGAATTGGAGCACAGCCTAATGGGCTTCTTCCGCTATCAGGCCGAATTGGGCCGCGATTCCGCGCGCCGCGCCGGCGGCGAGGTCGCGGTGCAACGGATGAAGCGGGTCGAACGCCTCGAGGCGCTAACCTTCGACGAGGCGCTCGCCACTCAGGTGCTCTGCGGCACCCCCGACAGTTTCATCGCGCGCCTTAGGCAAGTGCAGGAGGAAATCGGCCTCGACGGCATCCTCGCCGAGCTGAATTGCGGCGGCCAGATCCCGCACGCCGGGGTGATGCGCGCGCTACAACTCCTGTGCGAGGAAGTGAAGCCGCGGTTTCATTGATGAATCGAGGTCACCGATAGGGCGTCGCGCCTCGCGCGCGATCTGACTGCCGGCATTGCCGCGCATGATCGCCGCCGAGACGTTGGCACCGATCTCGCTGATCTTTCCGCTCCGAGGTCATTCAAGACCGCCGGTCGCGGTGCTACATAAGACGCAGCATTGGAGGCGACAGAGATGGACGACAAGACCCGCACCGAACTCGAAGCCGCGACCTTCCGCGCCCTCGTCGCGCATTTGCGCGAGCGCACCGACGTGCAGAACATCGACCTGATGAACCTCGCCGGGTTCTGCCGCAACTGCCTCTCGAAATGGTACCGCGCCGCCGCCGAGCAACAGGGCGTCGAGCTCTCCGACCCGCAGGCGCGCGAGATCGTCTACGGCATGCCCTACGACGAATGGCGCAAGCAGTATCAGAAAGAGGCGAGCGCCGAGCAGAAGGCCGCCTTCGCCGCCCAGCCGCACCAGCACTGAGCCGCGCATGCCTGACGTAGGGGGGATCGCCGGCGACCGGCTCAAGAGCTTTGTCGAGCGCATCGAACGGCTGGAAGAGGAGCGCCGGGCGCTCGGCAACGACCTTAAGGAGGTCTACGCCGAGGCCAAGGGCAACGGGTTCGACACCAAAATCATGCGCCAGGTGATCCGTCTGCGCCGCATGGACAAGGACGACCTCGACGAGCAGGAAACCCTGCTCGACGTTTATAAGCGCGCGCTTGGCATGCTGCCCGCGGCAAGCGAAGCGGCGGAGTAGCTACTCCGCCGCCTTGGCCGGCGCTTCGCAATGCCGCCGCAGCGAGGCCACCAACGCGTCGGCTTCCTCGTCGGTCACGTCGAAGCGGCAGACGAAGCGGGCGAGCGTCGCGCTGCGTCGGTAGAACTGGAAGCCGTCGGCTTCAAGCGCGTCCATCGCGCCGGCGGCCAGCTCGAGGAAAAGTTCATTGGCCTCGACCGGCGCCACCAGCTTGAGGCCGGCGACATTCGCGATCCCTGCGGCGATGCGCGCGGCGGCGCGGTTCGATTGCCCCGCGAGACGCAGCCACAGGCCATTTTCGATATACGCCATCAGCTGCGCCGAGGCGAAACGCATCTTCGACCACACCTGGCCGGCGCGGCGTATCTGCACCGCGAGGCCGCCGACTATCTCTGGGGCGATCTCTGGCGAGAACACCACGATCCCGTCGCACAAGGCGCCGCCGTTCTTGGTCGCGCCGAACGACATGATGTCGATGCCCGCGCGCCATGAGAGGTCGGCCGGGCTGCATTGCAGCCGCGCCACCGCGTTGGCGAAGCGCGCCCCGTCCATGTGCAGCTTGAGGCCGCGCGCCTTGGCGACCTCCGCCACCGCCCGCAACTCGTCGAGCCGGTAGACCGCGCCGAGATCGGTCGCTTGGGTCAGATTGACCGCGGCCGGCAGCCCGCGATGCAGCTGGCCGGGCGGAAACGCGGCGAGAGTGCGCGCCAGCTCGTCGGCGTCGACCCTTCCATCCGTGCCGGCGACCGGCGCCAGCTTCAACCCGCCGCCGAAAAACCCGGCGGCGTTGGCCTCCGCAGTGTTGATGTGCGCGGCCGCGCTGCAGAACACCAGGCCCCAGGACGGTGATATCGCGGCCAATGACAGCGCGTTGGCCGCGGTCCCGGTCGCCACCGGGAACACCCGCACCTTGGTCTCGAACAGCTCGGAAAAGCGCTCTTGCAGTTGCGCGGTCCATTCGTCGGCGCCATAGCCCAGCGCGGTGCCGCTATTGGCGCGGACGAGCGCGTCGAGGATTTCCGGCGCGGCGCGGCCGGTATTGTCGCTGCGATAATCGATCATCGAAAAACCCACCCAGTCGCCGTGATCACGCCCCTCCGCGGGCGGCGGCGAGGTGCTGGCGATTATGCGTCGGATGCGCCGCGTTGGTCGATGCCGCGGGACGTGACCGCAGGACAATGACCGAGGCAATTGCCAGCCGCTTATGACCATCGCGCGACAGCGCGTCGTGCAGGCGCGCGAGGAACGGCTTACGCGCCGGAACCGACGGGGCGGCAGCCGGGGTCGGCAGCCTCACGGCCGCGAGCGTCACGACACGCGGTCTCTTCGCCGCCGCGGGCGCCACGGCTCCCACCGGCGGAATGTCGAGCGCGGCGAGGATGACCGGCGCGTCAAGCAAGCGCCGCTGGGGCAGATCGACCAGCGCCGGCGACACCGCCTGGCCACCGGCGAAAACGGCGCGCGGCACGGCGCTGGCAAAGCGGCGGTTCTGGTAGTCCGGGTCGTTGCCGTCGCCGATAGTCTCGCCGGGCGCGAGCGGAAACCAGGCGACCGCCGGGCCGGAATCGCCCGGCTGGCTCAAGCCGATGCCGGCGGTGCCGATAAAGGCCACTTCGGCGGGGTTGTAGTCGGGCGCGTCGGCTTGTGGGCCGGGCGCCCAGGCCCAGCGTTCGCCAATCCGCGCCCAGCGGCCGTAATGCGACGGAGCGAACCCCCAGGCGGCATTGTCGATCCAGGTCCAGCCCCAGGGCGGCAGGAAGCGCCAAGAGCCGTCGCGATAGGGCGCCCAATCGTCGGCGACCCCGTTCGGGTACCAGATCTCGCCAAGTTTCGCGTCGGTTTCCCAGGTGCCGGCGACGGCGAGCGCCGCCGCGCCGGCGATACCCGGCGGCAGGTGGCCGATATCTTCCGCGGTGGTGTCGTCGTCGTGCGAGAGCCACCAATCGTTGAACGCATCGCGCTCCGCGGTCGCGAAATTTCGGTCGTCGAGGCCGCCGCCGAGCAGCGTCTTGCCGGCGAAAACCTCGATCCGCGCCGGCGTCTCGGCATCGCCCGCGGCGATATCGTAGTCGCCCGGCTCGGCGAGCCAGGCGCCGCCGCGTGGCAGATCGATCTGGACTAACCCCACCGCTCCCGCCGGGTCGAGATGGACGCCGACACGGCCCTGGGTGACGGCGATCTCGAGCACGTCGCGATCGAACCGCACGATCGTCAGTTCGCTCGACACCGCGAGCGCGACCCCAATCCCGGCGGAGCGCAGTTCGGCGACGGCATCGCGTGCGTTGCGCACCCCGGCCCCGGCGGCGACCGGTTCATTGACCAGCGCGTCCGACCAGATCGCATCGCTCGTCGAGCGGTATTGCACCGGCCCGGCAACCGCGCTGACGCGCGCGACCCGCGAGGTCGCCGTGTCGTCAGCCCATGCCGAACCCCCCGCCAGGGCAAAGCAAACAGCCAGCCCAGGCAATAGTTCCCCTGATCTCATCGGCGGAGCATAACATATTCTGGCTTCGCCGATAGACCCTTGCCGTCAGCAAAAGTCTTCGTCAACCATCCGACGAAGCAGAGTGCAGTTTAAACAACTCCTCGTCGCCGATCTCTTCGCTATAGCGCGCTTCAAGGTCGCGGTAATAACGCCTCAAGGCGAACGCCTCGCTGAGATAACCTTGCACCCGACGATCGCGGGAATTGTCGACGACCGGCAGGATCTCGGCTGCCGAGGCAATGAAATGGTCGAGCGTCTCGCGAATCGGCTGACCGGGGGTCAGGTAATGCTCGGCGCCGCGCGCCACGTCGCGTACGCGCAAGCTCGCGCCGCCGTCGCGATTGGCCGCGCCGTGCGCCTCGGCGAGATCGACATAGCCCTGATAGCCGCCCTTGTCGTCGACCGCAAAGACGCGGATCACGGCATTGATCGGGAACTGCCGACACACCTCGCCAAGGGGCTGGTCGAGCGGGACGACGGCGAAATCGCGCCGCATCAGATTGGCAACCTGCAAATCGTGCAGCCAGCCGATATCGTGCGGGCTGTGCAGCGCGACGCCGCGCAGGTGGAAACGCCAAGTCGCGAACGAGTAGCCGAACCAGTGGCGCACGACGAGCACCGCGACGATGACCGCGACGGTGACGCCGAGGGTCGCCGAGAAGTCGCTTGTCGATTCCAGCACCAGGAGAATCATCGTCATCGGCGCGCCGACAACACCGGCTGCGACCGAGCCCATCCCGGCGAGGATGTAGGCGGTGTCGTTGAGCGTCGTTCCGGGCATCAGCCGGTGGAGACAGGCGGAAATCGCGGCGCCGAACAGCGCCCCGAGGAACAGCGATGAGCTGAACATGCCGCCACGGAACCCGGTGCCGATCGATATCGCCGAACCCGCCATCTTGGCGACGATCAGGCCGAACAGCAGCGGCAGCGCATAGGTGTAAGGGCCAGTCGCGATCGTGTTCTCGATCCCGCCGTGGCCGCTGCCGAGGATTTGCGGGAAGAACCAGGCGAAATTGCCGAGCACGAGCCCGCCCAACGCCGGGCGCGCCCAGGTCGGCAGCGAGGCCCGCTTCGACCATTGCTCGACAAATGTGACGCCCACCATCGCCCCGATCGCCAGGAGCCCGCCGGCAAAGCCGAGCGCCGCCAGGATCAGGTAATTTGTCGCGAACAGGTCGACATGGCTGTAGACGACGAAGATCGGTTGCTCGCCGAACAATTCGCGACTGACCAGCGTCGCGAAGACTGCGGCCAGCACCACCGGCACCAGCGTCGCCAGCGTATAGGTGCCGATGACCAGTTCGAAGGCATAGAACGCCCCGGCGAGCGGGGCGTTGAACGCGGCGGCGATCGCGGCCGCTGCGCCGCAGCCCACATAGGTCCTCAGGTCGCCGCGCCGCAGATGCAGATAGCGGCCGATCCGTGACGCGATGCCGGCGCCCAATTGGGTATAGGCTGCCTCCAGCCCGACCGAGGCCCCGACCCCGGCCGACAGCACGGTCAGGCCGGTCAGCCGCAGGCTGTCGGAGAGTGACATGTGCCCGCCATGCAGCGCGTTGGCCTCGATCGCATCGACGATGTCGCGCGGCCGCCAGCGCCACAGCGCGTAGGCGACGAGGCCGTAGACGATCCCGCCAACCGCCGGCACCACGAACAGCCGCCACTGCTCGATATCGACCGCGCCGCTCAAATGGTCTTCGATCGGCACGCCGAAGAGCACGTGGTGGAACTCAGCGACCGCGAACTTGGTCACCGCGACGCCGAGCGCGATGACCGCGCCGATCGCCGCGGCGACGATGCTGAGGCCGAATTCGCTGTTGCGGATATTGTGCCGGGCAAACAGCCGGGCGCGGGCTTTCAGAAGGGTAAGGGTGTTGCGGCGGGGGTGAAGGACGTGTTCCTCGGTGATGATCAAATTCCGACCCTCGACCGCGCGCAGCGACAGATCGCGCTGAATGCGCAACGCCGGTCCCGTGGGGCGTCACCCCGCGAGACCGTGTCAAACCTAGAAGATGGTCCGATGCTGCTGAAGCGCAAGCACCAATTCGGCTCGAATTGTCGCATTTGAACCGGTCATTGCGAGCGCGCCGACGCAATCTCGCGCTGGGTGCGCGCTCCCATCGAGATCGCTTTGTCGCCGTTGCCTCCTCGCAATGACGCCGCGCGTCACCGCATCGTCGGCATCACATATTCGGCGCCGGCGCGGATGCCGGCGGGCCAGCGCGAGGTCACGGTCTTCAGCTTGGTGTAGAACCTCACCCCTTCGCTGCCGTAGACCGCCATGTCGCCGAACAGCGAGCGCTTCCAGCCGCCGAAGCTGTGGAACGCCATCGGCACCGGGATCGGCACGTTGATGCCGACCATGCCGATCTGCACCCGGCTGGCGAATTCGCGCGCGGCGTCGCCGTCGCGGGTGAAGATCGCGGTGCCGTTGCCGTATTCGTGGTCGCTGACGAGCTTGGTCGCGCTGTCGAAATCGGGCACCCGCACGACCGCCAGCACCGGCCCGAAAATCTCCTCCTTGTAGATGCGCATGTCGGGGGTCACCTCGTCGAACACGCAGCCGCCGAGGAAGAAGCCGTTCTCGTATCCCTGGAGCTTCAAGCCGCGGCCGTCGACGACGAGCTTCGCGCCTTCCTGCACGCCGAGATCGACATACGAACGCACCTTGTCGTAGTGCTGCTTGGTGACAAGCGGCCCCATCTCGGCCTCGGGGTCGGTGCCGGGGCCGATCTTCAGCGCCCGCACCCGCGGCACCAGTCTCTCCATCAGCGGCACAGCGACCCCACCCACCGCGACCGCGACCGACACCGCCATGCAGCGTTCGCCAGCCGCGCCGTAGGCCGCGCCCATCAGCGCGTCGGTCGCCTGGTCGAGATCGGCGTCGGGCATCACCACCATGTGGTTCTTGGCGCCGCCGAGCGCCTGCACCCGTTTTCCGGCGGCCGCGGCGCTGGTGTAGATGTACTCGGCGATCGCGGTCGAGCCGACAAAGCTCACCGCGACGATCTGCGGATGGTGCAGGATCGCGTCGACCGCCTCCTTGTCGCCGTTGACGACATTGAAGACGCCGGGCGGCAGCCCCGCCTCGGTCAGCAACTCGGCGATGCGCAGCCCCGCCGACGGGTCGCGCTCCGACGGCTTCAGGATGAAGGAGTTTCCGGTGGCGAGCGCCATCGGAAACATCCACATCGGCACCATCGCCGGAAAGTTGAACGGGGTGATGCCGGCGCATACGCCCAGCGGCTGGCGCACCGACCAGGAATCGATGCCGCGGCCCACCTGCTCGGTGAATTCGCCCTTCAACAGATGCGGGATACCGCAGGCGAACTCGACGACCTCGACGCCGCGGGTGATTTCGCCCTGTGCGTCGGAAAACACCTTGCCGTGCTCTTCGGAGATGGCGCGCGCGAGGTTGTCGTGTTCGCGCGCCAAGAGCTCGAGGAACTTGAAAAGGATGCGCGCGCGCGACAGCGCCGGGGTCGCGGCCCAGCCGGGAAAGGCCTTAGCGGCGGACCGCACCGCGGCGTCGATCTCGCTGGTGCTGGCGAAGGCGACGCGGCGGACCTTTTCGCCGATCGCCGGATTGAAGATGTCGCCGCCGCGCCCGCTGGTGCCCTCGGCGCGTTTGCCGTCGATGTAGTGGGGAATGTCGCGCATCACGCTGCGCCCGCTCGCTGACTCGTCACCGGCGCGCATCATAACCGCGCCGGCGGGCGCGGGCAGGAGAATTATTGGTGCCCAGGTTGTCGCTGCTCAGGCGCGCTACGAGAAGCTGAAGGCCGAATAGGCCGAGTAGACCGTCCAGACGACGAGCGCCGCGATCCCCACCCAATGGAACACGCCATAGATATCGATTTGCATCCGTCTCCTGCCAACCCGTGTTCCGGGGCGTTCGCCGAAGGTCCCCTGATATCCCTTGTGATACGCAGTAAGCGGGCGCAGCGTTCCTACCGCACGCCAGCCACGGCCCGGTTTGGCATTCGGCGATCGCCGGCGTATTATCGCCCGGCTCGGCCAGGGGGAACGGCATGCTCGACAGCACTACGACGATCCTCATGCTGCTCGCGATCGTCTTCATCTACATGCTGCCGACCTTTATCGCGTTCGGCCGCGAGCATCCGCGCCGCCAGGACATCGCCGTCGTCAACATCCTGTTGGGGTGGACGCTGATCGGCTGGATCGGCGTCTTTCTGTGGGCGACGTTGGGACGGGCCCCCGACCGGGCTTATTAACGGCCGCCCCTAACATTTAGCCGTCAATCTGCTGCTGCGGCAAGCTGATAGAGGGCGATCG
>Ga0182015_10007321_pt1 | contig 10785 bp, 5 predicted proteins | sample 712P3MmetaG_FD_120478 | JGI IMG/M metagenome (GOLD analysis project Ga0182015, IMG submission 120478) | Permafrost microbial communities from Stordalen Mire, Sweden - 712P3M metaG | ecosystem: Environmental > Terrestrial > Soil > Wetlands > Permafrost | place: Sweden: Stordalen | collected...
CTCTCTTGCCGGGCCCAGTTTCCAGAACATCGATATGTCCGTTGAAAAGAGTTTTCCTGTCTATCGCGAACATAAGGTCAACTTTCGCGCCGACGTCTTCAATACCTTTAACATTGCTTCCTATCAACAGCCGGATAGCGGCGTGACGGACTCTAACTTTGGTCAGATTACTGGCGTCAACAGTAGCCCACGCACAATTCAGCTCTCGCTGAAATATGCATTTTGAGCAAATCCGGTGATTGGAGAAGTTCAGCCTGTTGGTGAACTTCTCCAATCCTGATCCGCCCTTGCGCAACGCGCTTTGTCCCAACCCTCGAGAAGCAGCCTTCACGACCTCACCGTAAAGGCCACGGTCGCCGCCCCGGAGGGGGTCCGAGCGCGGTGCGCTCGACTACGGCGCAGCTTCGTCGACTTCTGTAAGGCCAAAAAAGCTGCCGCCAATGTGGCGAGGTCGGCAGCATAGGCCCTATTTGAAGGTGAAAATCCATCCCTCAGTCTTGCATTTCGCGGCGTGAATCTGTCTTCGAGCAGCGTTCTCGGTCGCCTAGCTAACTACCGCACGCGCGAGATCTGGTAACGTACTTTGATGCGCTTGCTACGCACACAACTCCTTCGCCACACGTTCTGGGCTAGAACTGAGAACGGCGAGAACGAGAGGGTTCGCGGAACCGGGGAACAATTGGTGACAACCTAAACGCATGCTGCAACGGCTCAGCGCGGTCGATTTATCTCTGGTTGCCATCTATCTGCTGGGCATCACCCTCTTTGGTCTCCGTTTTCGCAGCAAAGACCGTTCGCTCAAGAGCTATTTTCTCGCGGATCACACCATTCCCTGGTGGGCCATTGCACTCTCCATCGTCGCCGCCGAAACCAGCACCTTGACCATCATCAGCGTGCCCGGCCTCGCCTACACCGGCGACTGGGGATTTCTGGAAATCGTGCTCGGCTATCTTCTCGGCCGCATCGTGGTGTGCGTCCTCTTCCTGCCCCGCTACTTTCGCGGCGAACTGCTGACCGCGTACGAAGTGATTGGCCAGCGCTTCGGACCTCGGTTGCATAAACTCACCGCCTTTCTTTTTCTCTTTCTGCGTGCCGCGGCCGAAGGGGTTCGCGTCTTTGCCGTTTCCATCGTGATCGGCATAGCGATTGGCACCAACGATGTCCTTTCCATCGCCATCATCTGTGTTCTTACCCTGATTTACACCCTGGAGGGTGGCATGGCCGCCGTCATCTGGACCGATGTGGTGCAGATGATCCTCTACGTCGTGGGCACAGTCATCAGTGTCATCCTGCTTGGGCAGAGAGTCCCCGGCGGCTGGCATGCTATCCACACCGCAGCCTCCGCGGCCGGCAAGCTCACCATCTTCCACTTTGCCTTTAGCCTAAGCACAACCTATACCTTCTGGGCGGGGCTTATCGGCGGCTGTTTCCTCACCATGGCAAGCCACGGCACCGATCAGCTCCTGGTCCAGCGTTTGCTGGCCGCAAAAAATCTGCGCGAATCACGCATCGCTCTGCTCAGCAGTGGGGGAGTCATCCTGGTGCAGTTCGTGCTCTTTCTCGCCATCGGGACCGGGCTCTTCTACTTCTACGGCCACGCGCCGCAAGGCGTGGACGCGGCCAGCCCCGATCGCATTTTCCCCTCGTTCATCGTGACCCAGATGCCCCATGGCCTCGCTGGCCTGATGGTCGCGGCGATTCTGGCTGCGGCCATGTCGAATCTGAGCGCCGCGGTCAACTCTCTCAGTTCCAGTAGCATGGTGGATTTTTATCTGGCCTGGCGCCCCGACACAGACGACCGCCAACGCGCTCTCTTGTCGCGCGTCATGACCCTCTTCTGGGCGGCGCTGCTGTTTGTGCTGGCCTTAATGTCGCGCGGCGGGGGCCACGTCGTGGAAGTTGGCTTGTCCATTGCCTCGGTGGCCTACGGCGCTCTCCTGGGAGTGTTTTTGCTTGGCACCCTCACCACCAGCGCAACCGAAACCGGCGCTATGATTGGCATGATCGGCGGATTAGCGGCGAATATACTGCTCTGGAGACAGCCGCACGCCTTGCCTAAGATTGCCTGGACTTGGTTCGTGTTGGTCGGCTCCCTGTTTACATTTGCTTTGGGGTGGGTGATGAGCAAAATTTTGCCGCGCAAAAACCGTGCTCAAATGATCGCGGTCCTGCTCATCCTTCTCCTTGCTTCGGCCGCTCGGCTGAACGCTGCGGAAGAGCCTGCGTTCCGGCAGATCGATCGGATTGTAGAAGGCGGCATCGCCGCCAAAAAATTTCCCGGCGCCGTCGTGATTGCTGGTCACAACGGCCACATCGTCTTTCAAAAGGCATACGGAAACCGAACGTTAACGCCTCAACCGGAAGCCATGACCGAAGACACGATCTTCGATGTTGCCTCGTTAACCAAAGTTCTGGCCACCGCGCCCGCGGTGATGCAGCTTTACCAGCAGGGCCGTTTTCGTTTGAACGATCCCGTGGCGCAATACTTGCCCGAGTTCGCCGCCAATGGAAAGCAGGATATTACCATTCGCCAGTTGCTTACCCACTACTCCGGCCTGCCCGCCGATCTTTCGCTGGCAGATCCATGGGAAGGGAAGCAAGAGGGATTTCGCCGCGCGTTCAACTCTACCCCGATTGCCGCGCCCGGAGCCCAGTTCCGCTATAGCGACATCAACTTCATTACCCTGGGTGCGCTGGTGGAGAAAATCTCCGGCCTCACGCTCGATCAGTACCAGCAGCGCTATCTGGCCCAACCGCTAGGAGTGCAAATGCGGTTTCTTCCTCCTGCGAGCTGGCGCGATCGCATCGCGCCCACGCAGTACGACCATGGCGTCCTGCTCCGCGGTGTGGTCCACGATCCAACCGCTCGTCGCATGGGTGGGGTTGCCGGCGATGCCGGACTGTTCAGCACTGCCGGCGACATAGCGATCTACGCGCAAAATCTGCTCGACGCACTCGCCGGCCGGCCAAGCCATTTTCCTCTGCAGCAAATCACACTCGAAAAGATGACCACGCCCGGCCAGCCGGCGACCGGCACTGCTCTGCGCGGGCTTGGATGGGATATCGAGTCACCTTTTTCCAGCAACCGCGGAGAGCTCTTTCCCGTCGGCTCCTTTGGCCATACCGGCTTCACCGGTACCTCCATTTGGATGGACCCGGGCACCAATACCTACGTAATTTTTCTCTCCAACGCTGTCTATCCCAACGGCCCCACTGGCATCAACGCCATCCGCGGAGCAGTCGCGAACGTGGTCGCCGCCTGGGTTAAATTACAACTCGACAACGGAGATCTTGCTGCTCATCTCACCGGCTATAACGAATCCATTGCCGGTGATCGCCGTTGGCAAGAGCGCAATGGCGAAGTCGATAACGGTATCGATGTTCTGGAAAAAAACGACTTCGCCCCACTCGCCGCGCTCGCTGCCCGCCATGGTAGTACTCTGCGCCTGGGTTTGTTGACCAATCAGACGGGTCTCGACGCGCAAGGGCGGCGAACCATCGACATCCTGGCGAATGATGCGAAAGCGTCGATTCCCGGTCTCCAGCTCAAGCTGCTCTTCAGTCCCGAACACGGCATCGCTGGCGCGCTGGATCGAGAGGGCATTCGCGATTCGACCGACTCCTCGACCGGTCTGCCGGTGGTCAGCCTTTACGGCACCGCGGCGCAGCGTCGCCCGGCGCTCGAAACTCTGCGTGGGCTCGATGCTGTCCTCGTCGACATCGCCGATGCTGGGGTCCGGTTTTACACCTATGAAACCGTGCTCCGCTATTTCCTCGAGGCAGCGGGCAAAACCGGCACCGAGATCGTGGTCCTCGATCGGGTCAATCCGATCGGAGGTTCAATGGTGCAGGGGCCCGTTTCAGACCCCGATAAAGACAGCTATGTGGTCGTAGCGCCTGTCCCAGTGCGCCACGGCATGACGATGGGAGAACTGGCCAGGTATCTCAATGGAGAGTTCAAACTGCACGCACCGCTCACCGTCGTCGCCATGACCGGTTGGCAGCGTGGCGATTGGTTCGACTCCACCGGGCTTACCTGGACCAATCCTTCTCCCAATCTTCGCAGCCTGCGGCAGGCGATCCTCTATCCTGCGCTGGGCTTGATCGAAACCACCAATCTCTCTGTTGGCCGCGGGACTGATACCCCCTTTGAATATGTAGGCGCGCCCTGGATCGATGGCCGCGCGCTCGCGCATACGCTGAATGCCCGCTTCTTGCCTGGCGTACGATTCGTGCCTGTTGCCTTCACTCCCCGCGCGCCTTATCCCTATGCTGATCAGCTTTGTTACGGAGTTGAGCCGATCGTGACCAATCGCAATGTTGTCGACTCACCCGAGCTTGGTCTGGAGATTGCCACCGCGGTCCACAAGCTCGCGGGCGACAAATTTCAACTCGACAACATCGATACTTTGCTGGCGAGTCGCAGTGTGCTCGAAGCCCTGCAGGCCGGCCGCGATCCGCAACGCATCGCCGAAGACTGGCAGCAGCAGCTGCAGGACTTCGAAGCCAGGCGCAAGCCCTATCTCCTCTACTAACCGCGACTAAATTTCAGGACTTCTCCGTGCCACGAACTCGGGTGCCCCATACCCCGGATTTCCTGTGGAGCTTTGTGGAGTTGGCGACCTTCTTGCGGCTTTCCTTAAGAGAAAGCCGCACACGCTGCACTAGAGGGAATCGCGTACAGGAAATCCGGGTATCTCGCGCACTTTGCGAGATGTGGGAAATTCACGGCTATTTCCCGCAAGCTTTTGGAAATTTCGCTGGATCCCTGAGGTTACAAACGGTCAAGGTCTGTGAATTTCCCACATCTCGCGAAAAACGAGCGAGATATGGGGCACCCGAGTTCGTGGCAGGGAGAAGTCCTGAAATTTAGTTCCAACCGCCATCACCAAATCAACCTGTACGCCGCAACGCAATAGCGAACCCGGAACCCGGTACTCCATAAGGCACGAACAAGAATGCGCACCTATTTTCAACAGAGATTACCCCTGTGATTCCCGCAAATTGCCTCAGCAAACCCCGGTGATCGACTGCTATAGTTTGGATGGCAAATCTCACGACCTGACTCGGGCGTGGCAAAAATCGACTCACAAGCAAGCCGTGTAACGGTGTTCGCGGACGACGAATCGCAGCAACCGATAGACCCATCCTATCGTTCTACACGCTCGTCGACGTCGCGCACCAAAATGCCGCAGGAGATTTCTTCTGAGCGGAGCGGATCACGTAGGTTGGCCGAAAAGGTCAGCAGCGATCCCGACGCCGAAGAAGACGGGTTCCTGCGCGCTCGACGGCGTGTCCCAGTCCGGCGCGGTCTCATTCCTGTCAGCCGCACAGGCCGCATCATCGCGGCAACGGTCGCCGTTTGCGCGATCGGCGCCGTCGTCCTCCTCGCCATCGCTATACGTAACTTCTTCCGTGACGATCCCCGCTTCCGCATCGTCTCCTCTTCCTCCATCCAGATCATGGGCAACACCGAGGTGACGCGTCCCGAGCTGCTCTCCGTTTTCGGCTCCGACCTGGGCCGCAATATCTTCTTCATTCCCCTCGCCGATCGGCGAGCGGCCCTGGAGCGTTTGCCCTGGGTGGAGCACGCCACCGTAATGCGTCTGCTTCCTGACCAGTTGCGCGTCGCCATTGTCGAGCGCACGCCGATCGCCTTTGTGCGCCACGGCAGCACCATCGGCCTGGTCGATGCCCACGGCCTTCTCCTGCACCTGCCGCCCGCCGCTATGGCCGCCAAACACTTCTCCTTTCCCGTGGTCACCGGCATTTCCCCCAACGATCCGCTCTCCGTACGCGCCGCACGCATGCATCTGTACCAGCAATTCATCAGCGATCTCGACTCCGGGGGCACCAGGGTCTCCAGCCAGCTCAGCGAAGTCGACCTCTCCGATCCAGAAGATGTGTGGGCCTTGTTGCCCGCCCAGGGCTCCGACATCCAGGTACATTTTGGCGACTCTGATTTCCTCGCCCGCTACCGCAGCTATCAGCAGCATCTGCCCGAGTGGCGGCAGCAGTATCCGCATTTGGCCTCGGTCGATATGCGTTACGAAAATCAGGTGGTCCTCGATATGACGCAGCAAGCTTCCGCAGCCGACGGGGCAGCCGCCGGCCAGCAACACCCCCAGGCCTCTGCCTCCAAACACGCCGCGCATACCACGACCAAGTCAACCCCCAAATCGCCCAAACCTGGGAGAGCGAAGGGGCGATGACTGCGATCTGCAGAGAATTTTGTCTGGGCTCACCCGGTCGTACTTCAGGATCGGGCCAGGGATGAGCCAGAAGAGCGAAGACTTACTGACGGTGCTCGATGCGGGCAGCTCTAAGATTCGGGTCCTGGTCGCCGAACTGCACGAAGGTGCGTTGCGTTATCGCGCCCACAGTGTTGTTCCCGCGGAGGGCATGCGCAAGGGGCTTATCAGCGATCTGCTCCCTGCCAGCAAAGCCTTCAATCATGCTGCTACCGAAGCCGAGCAAATGGCCAAAGCGGTCATCGCGAATTGTGTTGTAGGATTGGGCGGTCCCCACGTACGTGGCGTAAATAGTCAGGGAGGCATCAGCCTGGGTAATCGCCTGCGCGAAATTACACGCGAGGATGTACGCGCCGCCGTGGAGCGGGCTCGCTCCGTCTCCTTGCCCGCCGATCGGGAGATCCTTCACTTGTTACCGCAGCAGTTTATTCTCGACGAGCAACCCGGTATTCACGATCCTGTCGGCATGATTGGTAATCGGCTCGAAGTCAATTTGCACATCTCAACCTGCTCGGCCAGTGCGGCCCAAAGCGTCATCACCTGTGCCAACAAGGCGGGCTTGGAAGTGACCGATACCATCTTTGAAGCCATCGCTGCTGCCGAGGCCACCGTCTCCGCCGATGAGCGCGAACTCGGTGCCTGCCTCATCGATATCGGTGCCGGCTCCACGGAGCTGGTTGTTTTCTTCGAGGGCGCGGTTGCCCACACGGCCGTCATCCCCATCGGCGGCGACCACTTCACCAACGACCTCGCCGTTGGCCTGCACCTGTCCGTTCAGGAATCCGAGTCGATCAAGATCGACTACGGGCATTGCGTCGTGACCTCCGTTCCTGCCTCCTGCGAGTTGGAGTTGGTAGCCGGGGGAAATGAGGTGATCCGCACCATCAAGCAGCGCTACCTGAGTGAGATCCTGGAACCGCGAGCTCGCGAGCTCTTTCATCTGTTGCGCGAAAATCTGCGCCAGGGCGGCGTTCTCGGCGCGCTCGGCGCAGGCTGCGTCATCACGGGCGGGGGAGCCCGCCTGGCCGGCCTGCTCGAGGTGGCCGAAAGTGTGTTGCGTGTACCTGCGCGGCTCGGATATCCGGTGCCGCTTTCCCGCATGCCCGATGAACTCATCCAACCGGAATTTTCCACCGCCATCGGCATGCTGCTCTACACCCATCGCACCAGCGTGCTGCGGGCCGCCGACGACCAGGGCCTGCGCGCCAAACTACGCGCAATTTTTGCAGGAAGTTTGTAGCCAGACAGCCTGGCGAAAGATCCAATACGATACGAGAATGGAGTTGAGCCCGATGAATCCTTCCGATGAAATCCGCATTCACTACAACGACGAAATCGCTCGTGGAGCCAAAATCAAGGTCATAGGCGTTGGCGGCGGCGGTGGCAACGCCGTCAACCGCATGATCGCCGCCAAGCTCGAAGGCGTTGAGTTCATCGTTGCCAACACCGATGTGCAGGCGCTGCAGCTTTCCCAGGCGCCGGTCAAGTTGCAGTTGGGCGTCAAGCTCACCAATGGTCTGGGCGCCGGCGCCAATCCGGATATGGGCCGCCGCGCTGCCCTCGAAGATTCAGAGAAAATCATTGAAGCCCTGGAAGGGGCCGACATGGTCTTCGTCACCGCCGGCCTCGGCGGCGGCACCGGCACCGGCGCTGCCCCGGTCATCGCCTCGCTCGCCAGCGAAATGGGCGCCCTCACCGTCGCCGTCGTTACCCGCCCCTTCGGCTTTGAAGGCAAGCGCCGCATGCAGCAGGCCGAACGCGGCATGGAAGAGCTGCTCGAAGGCGTCGACACCATGATCGTCATCCCCAACGAGAAGCTGTTGGCCGTCGCCAAAGATGCCGGCTTCTTCGAGTCGTTCCGCATCGCCGACGACGTGCTCCTCCAGGGCGTGCAGGGCATATCCGACATCATCACCATTCCCGGCATAATCAACCGTGACTTTGCCGACGTAAAAACCACCATGGCCGGCATGGGCTATGCCGTGATGGGCACCGCCGTCCGCAGCGGCGACAACCGCGCCATTGCCGCCGCTCAGGCTGCCATGGCCTCCCCTCTGCTCGAAGCGGGCGCCATCGACGGCGCCCGCGGAATCCTCATCAACATCAGCGGCTCCAGCTCCTTGAAGTTGAGTGAGGTCAACGTAGCCTCCACCTTGATCCAGAACGCCGCTCACGAAGACGCCAACATCATCTTCGGCGCAGTCCTCGATGAGAGCATGGGCGACGAGGTCAAAATCACCGTCATCGCCACCGGCTTTCGCCAGGGCCAACTGGGCCGCCGCCCGCGCTCGGCCAGCGACTCCCTGGTCCCTCACGTGTCCCTGCAGGGGCAAACCTCGGTACCGCGCTTTGCCAGTGAAGAGCTTCTCGACCAGGAGTTTTCTCCGCTCTTCGAGTCCCGGAAATCGGCCGACCCCGCTCCCGCCAAGCACACCGTCATGCAAATGGTGCCCGAGCCCAGCCCCTTTGCCCTCGAGCCTCAGCCTGTCATGATCGAAGAGGCGCCTCAGCCCTCCCGGCCGGCCACCCCGGCTTTCCAGTCCGCGCCCATGCCCCACTCCTCCAGTTTCGACGAGCCGTTCGAAGAGGAGTATGCCCGGCTTATCCCCAGCAAACCTGCCGCGGAACGCGAATCCGCGTCTTCCGCGCGCGCTACCATGACTGACCAGGAGAGTTCCAATCGCAGCGAGGAGTCGCATGCCGACAATCTGGATATTCCCGCATTTATGCGCCGGCCGGTGACCTAGGTCCTCGAAACGGCGGATCTCGCTCCACTTCCGCGCGATCGTTACGCCGGTGTACCCAATTGTGGTACGGACATTGCGAAGACTTTCATCGGAATATGGAAAAGCAGGCGGAATTCCTATCAAATTAGGGTTAGAGCAAATGATCGGTTCTGAAATGGATACAGCGTTCTCATTCGGAGACCGACAAGAAAGCAAGTGAATTACTATAGTACCCAGTCCATCGGGGCCGTTATGATTCTGGAATAAGCCAATGGGTTCGAGAGGGGACAACACGGCAGTGAACAGACAAATTTTGAAACGTATCTTCTATTTTCTGCTGATCCTTGGTCTGGCCTCTGCGGCATTTGCGAAACCTGCCTCCGCCCGTCCCACGCGCGCCACCCATCGCGCCCACGTCGCCCGCCTTCAGGAAACCGCGCACGCTCGCCACCATATGGCGCAATTGCGCCACAGCCGCCCCGTCGCTGCGGAGCGCAGTGTGGTCATGGTTCGCACCCGCTCCGGCCAGGTCCGTCGCCTGGTGCTGGTCCGTCACCGCTCCTACGAGCATTTCTCCGCCAGCTCTTTCACCGACTCTGATCTGACCCAGGGAGATGTGACCGCGGGAGAAGATCCAGTGGTTCGTCAGGCGGCGATTGACGCTCTGGGAAACATGTATGGCACCGTCGTAGCCATTGACCCTAGCAACGGCCGTATCCTGGCCATGGTCAATCAGAAGCTTGCTCTCTCCAGTGGTGCTGAGCCTTGCTCCACCATTAAGGTTTCGGTCGCCCTGGCTGCCCTGCAAGAGGGTATCGTCACCAAAGATACCCCGGTCAGTCTGGGTGGTAGCTATCGCGTGAACATGACCGAGGCTTTGGCGAAGTCCAACAACCTATATTTCGAGACCCTTGGCCGTCGTTTGGGCTTCGAGCGCGTTCGCCACTACGCCAACTCGTTTGGTTTGGGCGAGCTTGCTGGCTGGAACATACCCGGTGAGCAACTCGGGATCTACCCCGATCAGGTGCTGCCTGAGAGCGAGGGCGGGGTGGGCCGCATGTGCTCCTTCGGTGAAGGCATCTCGATGACTCCATTGCAGTTGGGCGCTTTGGTGGCATCCATTGCCAACGGCGGAACGCTGTATTACCTGCAACATCCGACTACGCTCGCCGAGGCCTCGAATTTCCAGCCCCGGGTCAAGCGGACTCTGGACATCGGCAACCTGATCCCCGAAATTACGGTTGGCATGGAGGGCGCTGTCGATTACGGCACGGCCCGTTCGCTGCACGCCAGCTTTAACGAACTGCCGATTCTGGGTAAGACCGGTACTTGCTCCAACAACGGTACCCGCTACGGTTGGTTTGCCTCCTTTGCCAACACCTCCCACGGCCGAATCGTCACCGTCTTCTTCCTCGAGGGGGGCCGTCCGACCTTCGGTCCCAAAGCCGCCGCCTTGACCGGTGTCTTCTACCACAACCTCTGGGATCACAGCTATTTTGCCCAGAAGTTAGCGACCGACCCCATCCCGGCCGCCGCCACCGCCGACAGCCTAAGCCAGTAGCCAACGGCACTCAAAGCAAAGCAAAAGGGCCTCCCTTTGGGGAGGCCCTTTTGCTTTGTGCTCGCAAGCCCTAAAAACTATCCGTCCCGATAACCACTGCAAGGCAGAGCGCCACTCTACAGAATTGTCATCCCGACCGAAGCGCACCCGGATTTCCTGCCACGCGGCACTCACCAACGTCCACGTGTGCGGCTTTCGTTAAGGAAAGCCGCATGAAGTTCGCCAACGCCACCAACCTCAACAGGAA
>Ga0182015_10007323_pt1 | contig 10785 bp, 12 predicted proteins | sample 712P3MmetaG_FD_120478 | JGI IMG/M metagenome (GOLD analysis project Ga0182015, IMG submission 120478) | Permafrost microbial communities from Stordalen Mire, Sweden - 712P3M metaG | ecosystem: Environmental > Terrestrial > Soil > Wetlands > Permafrost | place: Sweden: Stordalen | collected...
GGTCTCCTCCGATGTTTGTTCTGCAAGTCGCGGTTCCGCCAGTCCGGCTTTCGCGCGATAGCAATGAACTGACAAGCCGGTTACAGAGTCGCAAGTCAGCGAATCGGGTAGAAAACGGGGCTTGAAACGACCTAGCTGAGTGGAGGGGGACGGTTGTAATGGGAACCCTTGGTTTGGAACGGAAGAATCAACTCCGTCACCGACGGCGAGTGATGCGATACTTCCGGCGGAGCAATTGCTATGGAGGCAGCGGGAACACTCCACCCTTGATCATCAGGGTCGAAGCATGGCCTAGGATCGTGCGCCGAGTGGCAAACGACGGTTGCCTGGGCGGACGGCATTTCGGAAAAGGGCGGGGGAGTGAAGCGTACAAACAGGAGAGCTACTAGGGCGGCGCCCAGAGCAGCAACGCGGTAGGGTGTACCGCTAAGGTGATTCCGGAAATTCCGGACAAGCGACATCACAGCCTCTTACATCCTGATGATTATACCGCGACATTGGTTAGCCGGAGCCAGATTTTTCTGGGTGCGGTCGGCCTAACATCAGATGGTCATGCGAAGCTCGTGAATGCAGATTTACCGCCGACCGCGCTCCAGAATAGTACACATCGGCCCGTTGGCACTCACCATGGGGAGGAGCGGTAACCGCCAGGAACGTCCGTGCTACATTTACGGCAATGCGCTCCGAGATAGAACAAGCGGTGCAGCTTTTGCAGCGGGGTGATGATGCCGCTTTGGAACAGGCACTGGCCCTACTCCAAAATACGGTTTTCTCCTTTAGCATGCGGGTCTGCGGCCAGCGCGAGGACGCGGAAGACACGATGCAAGAGGTGCTACTCAAGTCGGTTCCGTACCTACCCAAATTCGACAGTCCCAAAGCACTGGTGGTGTGGCTCTATAAGGTGGCAAAGAACCGCTGCCTGATGAGCCGGCGCCGGAGCAAGTTTGCGCCCAAGCCAAATCTCTCCCTGGAAGAACTCATGCCCGATCGGGAGGAACTCAGGCAACTCGCAGCAGATGACAGCATTGACCCCGAAGAGTTTGCCATCCGGAGTGAGGAAGCGGGACGCTTGCGAGGCGCCATTCAGAAACTGCCGCCGCCATACCGCATTGTTTTGGTGCTGCGCGATATGGAAGGGCTGACCGACGAAGAAGTGGCCGAGGTCACCGGGCTGCGTTCTGGAACGGTGCGGGTTCGTCTCCACCGGGCGCGGTTGTTCGTGCGAAAGGAATTGATGAAAGGGTTGAAACCACGCTCCGGGAGAGCCGCTTCGCGGACGTATTCCCACGAACAACCCAGCAACGCTCAGCCCAGACCTGCCCGCTGCAAGGCCATGTTTGCTGAGCTCTCGAATTATCTCGACGAGCAGTTGGATGATTCGCTTTGTGACGAGCTGGAGCGGCACCTCAGCGGCTGCGAACCATGCCAGGCATTCCTCGCCAGCCTCAAGGCAACCATCGAGCAGTGCAGAAGATCACCCGCTGAGGGCCCTAACCGCGAGAAGGCAGTCGGACTGCGCATGAAGTTACTCGCTGATTACGAACGCATGGTTGCAAAGAACATCCGCCAGTAATCGCTGGCTTCGAGCCTGGCTAGCTGGAACCGGCTCTGCTTCGCAGTCGGAGAATTCCTTTTTTCAATATGCCAACCCCAGTCAGGCAGTGTTCAGTTCCTAGTCTCTCTTGGCAACCGGATAGGCATAGACAGGCCGCGGGGGAGCAACCTCGTACACGAGACCTCTTCTACAGCATATTTGAGCAAGCTGACGAGGATGACGCGGTCTGTATGAGATCTTCAGCTCAAGAAACGCGCACTTGCCCTCATTCGGGCCGCGACCAAGGCTTTTCCCAGTACCTGCTATTGTCCGACGGAGCCGTTCCGGTGAAACCGGCCGCCTTCAAAGAAGCGGTGACGGACCATGCTTTGGCCAAGCAGCAAAAGGACGACTGCCAAGACGATTGTAAATAGCAACTTTCCAGTTCCGAGCGAGGGGGGCGTTCGCCCTGAAGGGTCCGTCGTATTCAAATCCGTTGTCATCAGAGCTCCTTTTCGCAGCAGGTTCGCGATCTCTTTTTCAAAGACTGAGACGTCGGTTGCGCCAATGTGCTTGGCACTGATCCGGCCATCCCGCCCGATCAGGAACGCGATCGGCAATCCGAGAACTCCTCCATAGAGTTCACCCGCCTTTGCATTGCCCATCACAACCGGATAGTTCATCTTGAAGCGCTGGTAGAACTCGCGCACAGGCTCGGGTCCATCATCCATGGAAACGCCAATGATCTGCAGGCCTTGATCGCCATACTTGCTTTGCAGTTCGACGAAGTGAGGGATCTCCTCTCGGCAAGCATCGCACCAGGTTGCCCAGAAGTCCAGTAGGACGACCTTGCCCCGATAGGATGAGAGAGCGAGCTTTTGTCCCGTCAGCTCGGGAAGCGAGAAATCGGGGGCCACGGATTGCTCGCCGACCTTCGTGTTCCTCGCGTCGGCGGGCATGCCATGATGACGGGCCACGAGATAAAGTCCCGCCACAACTACGATCAACGCCAGGCCGCGGAGAATCCCTTTCTTCAATATGCCGACTCCAGTTAGGAAGCGTCCGGTTCCCTAGTCTCCCTTGGCAACCGGATAGCCTTTGTCGGCCCAATCCGCCCCGAAGTTGTCCGCTATAAAGAGAACCTTCACATTGCTGAAGCCCATCGCATGCAGCGCGTCGTCGGCAGGATTGATGTTCGGACAATGGCTCCACGGGCAACACCCGCAATACAGAACGATGAACTGGTTTCGCGGCAGAGATTCCACACGCTTGCGCAAGGACTGCAAGCCAGTCTCACTGGAAGCTGGGCCAATGTATTCGGAGCCAGGAATGTGCGCCTGCGTGTAAAGGACGTGGGAACCCACTTGAATCATTAGCGGTTTCTCGCTCTTCGCAGACTGAAGAATCCTGACCAATTCGTCGGGGTTGATCAGGCGTGAGGCCGGGGTGAGGCTCGCCTGATCGGCGAAAGCCAAGGATGGCAGCGCAATCGCGGCGATCCCAAGAATAAGGGTGAAGACAGCGGGCATCTGCCGAAACCTGATGGAAAGACTCATTGGAATTCTCTCCGCATTATCGATTTCCAATCATACAGCTCTAATCGAGAGACACTGAGTTCGCCATCTATCGGCTACCGAACTTTTCCTGTAACAAAATCCGCCCGCCTGCATTTATTCGTGTGCTTAGTCGATAGGAGCAGCAGGGAGGCGATCATGATCACAGCCAAAGTCGAATTGACTCAACCACTTAAGCAGCAGCGCCAATTTGCGGCCCAGACCGGAAGCGGCCATCACTTGCTGTTGGACGATGCAGCCGGAGGCACCGGCCCAAAGCCGATTGAACTGGTCGCTGCCGGATTGGCCGGGTGCACCGCGTTCGATGTCGTCACCATCCTCCGTCAGAAGTACCACCAGAAAGTCACTGGCTACGAAGTACGGGTCGAGGCCGACCAAGCGGAACGGCCGCCACTGGTGTTCACGGCAGTGCGAATCCACCATGTGGTAACCGGTTTTGAAATTGACGTGGCGGCGCTGGAGGAGGCCATCCGTCTCTCCGAGGGAAAGTACTGCTCGGTGGGGACCATGGTGCAGAAGACGGCGAGTTTTCACACCACCTACCAAATCGTTGAAGAAAAAACAGAGTGGATGAAGCCGGCTCAGACCGCGGGAGTGCATGCTTGAAAGCCTTCTTCAAAGTAGTTCTGAGCGTGGCTACGTTGTGGCTATCTTGGGTGGCGGCCTCGGCTCAGCAAGAGGCCCAGCCTACGTCTCTTACTTTGCAGCAGGCAGTAGCAATCGCGCTGGAGAAAAACCCCCTCCGCAAGGCAGCCATCGCAGACACCAAGGTGGCTTCTGCAGGTATTCGCGAGGCCCGCTCGTCCCTCCTGCCACACTTGAGTTTCACCGAAACAGCGACTCGCGGCGATGACCCGGTCTATGTGTTCGGCAGCAGGTTGCGGCAGCAGCGCTTTACCACTGCCGACTTCGCACTGAACAGTTTGAACACACCTTTGCCCGTGGGCGACTTCACTACGCGCTTTGGTGGAACTTGGAACCTGTTTGATTCGTTCGCCACCTGGCATGGGGTGAATCAAGCAAGACAGATGAACGAGGCTGCCGGACACCAGTTGGAGCGCACGGATCAGGAGATCGTCTTCCGGGTGATCAGCTCCTACTACGGCGTTCTGCTTGCCGCCAAGCAACTGGAAGTCGCCGAACAGTCTGCCAAGACTACCCGGTCGATCATGGACCGTAGCCAGGCGAGATTCGACAGCGGACTGGTGGTTGAATCGGATCTGCTGATGGCGAAGGTGCGCATGGCGGAGCGGCAGCAGGAAGTGATTCGGGACACGAACACTTTGGAAGAGGCGCGAGCCGAGCTGAACACGGCGGTGGGCATGCCGGTTGAATCTCCGTTTCAGCTTACCGAAGGGTTGGCCGAGCGCGCGCTTCCGATCCCCGCACTTCAGGACGTCGAAAAGCAGGCGCTGACAAATCGGCCCGACCTGAAGAGCATTGCCTCCGAGCAGGCAGCCCAGAGGCAGAGCGTGGCGATCGCTAAGTCGTCATTTGGTCCGCGCGTGAATGCCTTTGCCGATTGGGAGATGGACAACCCCACGCTTCTGGCGGGTGGCGGAGGCAACAACTGGCTGGGCGGGATCGAGGTGCAATTCGATATCTTTCAAGGCGGTGCCAAGCGGGCGGAACTCTCCCGGCAGCGAGCCATCGAAGAAAAGGTTGTGGCGATGAAACAGTCAGCTAGCGATGCCGTTCGCCTAGAAGTGAGGCGGGCTTATTACGAGACGGATGCCAATCGGCAGCAGATCGAAGTGGCCCGAGCGGCAATCGCCCAGGCACTGGAGAGTCTGCGCATCAACCAGGACCGCTACGACAGCGGACTGACCACGATTACCGATTTGTTGGGCGCTGAAGATGCGGCGCGCCGCAGCCAGACCGACGACTGGGAGGCCGTTTATCACTTCCAGACCAGCTACGCCAACCTGGAGTTGGCGAGCGGAAGCTTGAATCCGCAATCTCCCGTGGTGATGCCATGAATCGTATAAATACCAAACGCAGACTTTCGTTTTTGGTGCTGCTCGCGGTCGTTAACCTCGCCGGCTGCTCTAACGAGAAAACCCGTACGGCTCCTTCGCCGGAAACCGTGCGGAACATTCCCGTGCTCGCCGTGCAGCAGGCCAACGTGCCCGATTTGCTGGAAGCGGTAGGGACGGTACGTGCCGCCCAAACCAGTGACGCCGCCAGCCAAATGATGGGGAACATCGTCGAGATCCGGGCTCACGAAGGAGACCACGTTCAGCGCGGTCAAGTGCTCGCCGTAATCGACGACTCCCAGCCGCGAGCCGCTGTAGACCGCGCGACCGCAGCCGACCTTGCCGCCCAACAGCAACTGGTCGGAGCAGATTCCGACCTGACCCTGGCGGAATCAACGCTGAAGCGTTACCAAACTCTCTTCGAAAAGAAATCGGTGAGTCCGCAGGAGTTCGACGAGGTGAAAGCCCGTCAACAAGCGGCTCTCGCGCGCCGCGATATGGCAAAGGCAGGGCAGGCCCAGGCGCAGGCAGCATTGAGCCAGGCACGCACGTCTCTGGATTACACGCGGATTCGAGCGCCCTTCGACGGCGTGGTGACGGCGAAGAAAGCCGATACCGGCACGCTGGCTTCACCCGGTATGCCGATCTTCACCGTCGAGGACGTGCGCCGCTATCGCCTAGAGGCCACCGTCAATGAGAACGATCTCCACTACGTACGAACAGGAGAGCAGGTTTCGGTCGTCATCGATGCCCTCGACAACGCGGGTCTGAAAGGCAAGGTTGTGCAGATCATTCCAGCCGCGGACGCCGCGAGTCGCACGTTCCTGGTGAAGATCGAGTTGCCCACGGACACACATCTGCGTTCGGGGCTGTTCGGGCGAGCCCAGTTTTCTCGCGGCGAGCGGCAGGCACTGTTGATTCCGCGTTCTGCAATCGTCGAACGCGGCCAATTGCAGGGCATTTATGTGCTGGACCAAAACAAGGTTGCGAGTTTGCGTTACATCACACTGGGAAAGCCTTCAGGTGCCGAGGTCGAAGTGCTGGCTGGCCTCCAGGATGGCGAGCAGCTTGTGGCCAAACCGGGGGCAGTCGACCTGAATGGCAAACGCGTTGAGGTCCAGTGATGACTGATAGCAAATCCAAATCGGCGATGCCGCCTCCGAAAGGCTTGCGCCTGGCCGGTCGCATTGCTCACAGTTTCATTGATTCGAAACTGACACCGCTGGTGATCGTCGCTGCGCTGCTTCTTGGCGCCTTCAGCATTCTCAAGACCCCACGGGAAGAAGAGCCCCAGATCGTCGTGCCAATGCTCGATGTTTTTGTTCAGATGCCGGGTGCGTCGGCTGACGAAGTGGCACAGCGCGTCAGCCTTCCAATGGAGAAGTTGCTGCGCGAAGTGCCGGGCGTTGAGTACATCTACTCGATCAGTCATCCGGGCGTGAGCATGTTGGTGGTGCGTTTCTACGTTGGCACGAAAGAATGAAGATGCGATCGTACAGACCTACAACAAGCTCTACTCCAACTTCGACCGCATCCCGCCCGGCGTCTCACAACCGATCATCAAGGTCCGATCGATTGATGACGTGCCGATTATTGGCCCTCACGTTGTGGGGGAAAGACTATGACTCTTATCGCCTGCGGCGAATCGCGGGTGAGCTCGAAAATTCACTCAAGCCGCTCAACGATGTCTCTGAGACCAAGATCATCGGCGGACAGCCTAGGCAAATAAGAGTAGTGCTCGACACTCAACGGCTTGCGGCCTATGGCCTTACGCCGGGCGCGATCGTGGGGCAACTCCAGAACGCGAACAGCCGTGGCCAAGCCGGCAGTTTTGCGCGCGACAATCGCGAGTTTCAGGTCGAAGCCGGAACTTTTTTCACGAGTCTCGACGACCTGCGTCAGGTCGTGGTCGGGGTTCACGCCGGACGCCCCGTCTACTTGCGTGACGTAGCGGAGAAACTGGAAGACGGTCCTGCCGAGCCGAACACCTACGTCCTATTTGCCAACGCTCGCGGTGGCCCAGGACAGACAGCAGGCGCGGAATATCCCGCAGTAACCATCACGCTTTCCAAGCGCAAAGGTACGAACGCCACCGACATTTCGGAGCGTGTGCTGGACAAAATCAACGCTTTGCGCGGGTATGTGCTTCCAAATGATCTGAACATCACGGTCACGCGCAACTATGGGGAGACCGCGAAAGACAAATCCGACGAACTTCTCAAACACCTGCTAATCGCAACGTTGTCGGTGACATTGCTGATTGCACTGGCGCTGGGCTGGCGTGAATCAGGCGTCGTACTTCTGGCAGTGCCGGTCACGCTGGCCCTCACGCTCGCCGTGTTCTACCTGTATGGCTACACCCTGAACCGAGTCACATTGTTCGCGTTGATCTTTTCCATCGGCATCCTGGTCGATGACGCCATCGTTGTGGTCGAGAACATTGTGCGCCATTTTCGGTTGCCGGAAAGCCGAGGGCGATCCTTGTCTGAAGTCGCGGTCGAGGCGGTGGACGAAGTTGGCAATCCGACGATTCTTGCTACGTTCGCGGTAATCGGCGCGATCCTGCCCATGGCCTTCGTGCGCGGCCTGATGGGTCCATACATGCGCCCGATCCCGGTGGGAGCTTCGGCGGCCATGCTGTTTTCGTTGATGGTGGCCTTCGTCGTTTCGCCGTGGGCGGCATTGAGGCTGCTGAGAAAATATGCGGGCGGTAGCGATCATTCCGGGCACGAGACCGAGGGTTGGACAACTCGTTTGTACCGCCGGATGATGAACCCGCTCATCCGCGACGCACGCCGCCGCTGGATGTTTCTTGGTGGCGTCGTAATCCTGCTGCTGGCGGCGGTCGCGTTCGTCCCATTGAAGTGGGTACGCGTCAAGATGCTCCCCTTCGACAACAAGAGTGAGTTCCAGGTCATCATTGACATGCCAGATGGCACGCCACTGGAACAGACGACCCGCGTGGCGCAATCCTTGGGACAGTATCTCGGCCAGCAGACCGAGGTCATCAATTATCAGATTTATGCCGGAACCTCCGGTCCTTACAACTTCAACGGCCTCGTTCGCCATTACTTCTTGCGCAATCAACCCAATCAGGCTGATATCCAGGTGAATCTGCTCTCACGGCACGATCGCAAGGCGCAGAGCCACGAGATCGCACGACGATTGCGGCCGGAGTTGGACAAGATTGCCGCGCCGTTCGGTGCGCGCATCAAGGTAGCGGAAGTCCCGCCTGGTCCGCCCGTGTTGCAAACACTGGTCGCCGAAGTTTACGGGCCTGACTATAAGGGGCAAATTGAACTGGCCGCTCAAGTCAAGAAGGTCTTTCAGCAAACGCCAGGCGTCGTGGACGTGGACTGGTACGTCGAAGACCCGCAAACCAAGTACGACATGAAAGTGGATATGGACAAGGCAGCTCTCCACGGCATCTCACCCGCCGATGTGACACGCGCTCTGCAGGTGGGGCTCGGGGGCGCCAACGCGGGCTTGCTCCACGATCCCCATTCCCGCGAGGACATCCCTATCGAAGTGCGGCTGGCGCGCCCGGATCGCTCAGGAATTGAGGACCTTGGCAACCTGAAGCTGCCGACGCCGTCGGGCGGCCAAATCGCTCTGCAGGAAGTAACCAATCTTCAACAAACGACCATCGATACCAGCGTGTATCGCAAGAATCTGCAGCCAGTCGTCTACGTCACGGGAGATGTGGCGGGCGGAGAAGAGAGCCCTGTGTACGCCATCATGAAGATGAGCGAAGCCATCGACAAAATCAGATTGCCCGACGGCTACGGGTGAAGCAATACAAAGGCACGACCATGCCCGAGCGCACCGACCGCTTCTCCACGAAGTGGGATGGCGAGTGGCACATCACGGTGGAAGTCTTCCGCGATCTAGGACTCGCCTTTGCGGCTGTCCTGGTCTTGATCTACGTGCTGGTCGTGGGCTGGTTCCGCTCGTTCGTCACGCCCCTGGTCATCATGGCGCCGATTCCATTGACTCTGGTTGGAATTCTCCCTGCACACGCGCTGATGGGGGCATTCTTCACTGCCACCTCGATGATTGGCTTCATTGCTGGGGCGGGTATCATCGTCCGCAATTCCATCATTCTTGTCGACTTCATTGAATTGCGGCGCTCACAAGGAATGGCGCTGGAGGATGCCGTTGTCGATGCGGGTGCAGTGCGCTTCCGTCCAATGCTGCTGACCGCAGCCGCGGTCGTGGTGGGAGCGAGTGTGATCCTGTTCGATCCGATTTTTCAGGGATTGGCTCTGTCATTGATGGCGGGAGAAGTAGCGTCTACCGTTCTATCGCGAATGGCAGTGCCGGTTCTTTATTACCTCTCGAAGAGGGGAGACTCGTTTCCACCGATGCATCCGCATGCGCCGGAGAATGTCGGTGAATGCGAAGCACCGCAATGCGAAATTGCGTAGGACCAACTTGGTTTGAAGGAGAACTGCTATGACTGTAGAACGCACACTTCGTTTGATCGCTGGCAGCTTTATTCTGCTGTCCCTGGCACTTGGGCACTACGTGAGCGCGTACTGGTACCTTTTCACCGCTTTTGTTGGCCTAAATCTGTTTCAGTCTGGATTTACCAACTGGTGCCCGATGATGACCTTCCTGCGTAGACTTGGAGTCGGCAGATAGGAGAAGGTGAACATGCCCAATTGGGTTTGGGGAGTGGCATTCGTTGTCGCCTATGTGGTCTTGACGCAATGGATACTGCCAAAACTTGGCGTTCCTACCTGAAGAAGCCAAGGTTGCGCCGAGTCTCGGCGCAAAATTGTTCCGAAAGACACAGATTCCGAAGAACCATGACAACGATAGTGCAGGTTGAATTTCGCGAGAGCCTGTTGTCAATCCGCGACGAGATCCTCCAATCGCTTGGACATCCGGTAATCTCTGCTCTCGGTTCGCGCGCTGCGCGAAATCTCGATCTCTCGCATGAATCAGTAGGTGTCGTTCTGATTGGGCATGGGGCACCTTGGGAAGAACGATGCAACCTTGCCGCTCATTTCCGAGAGACGCTGCCGGGGGTTCCCATTGTGGCATCCCTTCGCCGGCGAGATAAGGATGTCAGCGGAGCAGATTACAATTGCCCGGCAGATAATCCGCCATTGTGGGTGAGAACTGTCGGACAAGCACTCGCTGGAGTCGGATAGCGCAAATGGTTCAGGACGACCGGCATGTCCTCCCGCGTTTACTCGGGGCCTTCCGGGACGAGCATCGCCGTGTCCAGTTCTCGCTCCACAGCGGCAACACCAGCGAGATCGTGCAACTTCTTCTCGACAACAAAACTATCCATCGGCCTCATCGAAGGACCAGCACGCGATCGCGGCATTGGCACCGTGCCCTTCATGCAAGACGAGTTGGTCCTGATCATGCTCCCGGCTTTCGCATCCGATCACATGTCCCGCGGGCAACTCCTGGCAGGGCGTCGCGTGAAACTGCGGTGGAAACAGCGCTAGTCGTGCAGGACGATATTCAGCAGCGAGCTATGGACTTGCAGCCCGCCGTTGTAGTGAATGAAACCTAACTTCCTGAATCTGTTCATGAAGAAGCTGACCCGCGAACGGGTTGTACCTATCATTTCCGCTAGCGTCTCCTGACTGATCTTAGGAATTACAGTTTCGGGCCTGCCTTCCTTGCCAAAACGGGCAAGCAGGAGAAGAAATCGGGCCAGCCTCTTTTCGCTCGAATTGAA
>Ga0182015_10007325_pt1 | contig 10784 bp, 8 predicted proteins | sample 712P3MmetaG_FD_120478 | JGI IMG/M metagenome (GOLD analysis project Ga0182015, IMG submission 120478) | Permafrost microbial communities from Stordalen Mire, Sweden - 712P3M metaG | ecosystem: Environmental > Terrestrial > Soil > Wetlands > Permafrost | place: Sweden: Stordalen | collected...
CACGACGACTTCGTACTTGTTGGTCAATACGTGCTTCTTGAGCTTTGCGAGCTCCTGGCCCGACGGCGTCCGGAAAGTGATCTCTTTGTGCAGGCCGAAGTTGCCGTGTACCTCGAAAATCGGCGTGCCCATCTGGTCGGTGATCTCGAACCGTTCCGCGAGAGCCCACTTGCTGGACATGAGATATTGCATGTCCAGGATTCTCCCTTACGCGAGGTTGGAGCGCAAGGACCGGGAACCTTCACGATAAACCCTGCCAGACGCGCCGCGCCCGCGGACCACGCAGCGTGGGGGCTGGTGGGCAACGCGACAGGCATCGGACCAATACAAGAGCTGGACCACCTCACTAGGCCAGACAGAGCCAGTCGCTGGTAGCACCGAACGGCTCACAAAGCCGATGCCTCCGCGGCGCGCAAGTAATTTTCGTCTCTTGCTACCTATTGCGCGAATATCGACTACATGGCCTGGGCACGTGCAATTGCTAATGATGCTTAGTACTCTCAGGTCTGGGTCGTTTAGAAGCCAAAGACAAGGGTTCCTAGTGACCTGCTGCTTGAGTTCTGAACCGCCACGATAAAAGGACAAAAGCGATGCGTCTTACTAAAACCGAAAGGCATGTGGTCAAATGGTAAAAGACGGGATTAACGAGAAGAAGCCGAAATCGGGCGTAGTCACCAGGGTCATCTACTCGGGCCTCGGCCTTTCGATAATCGGTGGGGCCATCGCCGTGCTTGGCGCCCCCACTAAATGGTCCTAACCTGAGGCTCGCTCGGGCCGCAGGAACAAAATGGCTCGGGAACTCCCTCCTAGGCACCATGACAACTAAGCCACGGTCGTCGCGCAACCGGTTCCTATTCCTCATAGCCCTGGCGGCTCTCACCTGCCTGGGCTATGACATTTGGGCCTCGCAGGGTCGCGCGTTGCTCGGGCCACACCCGGTCGCAGTCGGGCTGTTCGCCGGCTGCTGCCTGGTCACCGAGTTGCGCCCCCTGCGTTGGCTGCGCCTCGAGGAAGGCGGCCAGGTCACAGCCAGCTGGACCTTCATGATGGCACTGATACTAATAAGCACGCCGGCCGCTGCAGTCGGGGCCGCCAGCAGCATCGTGCTGATATCCGACCTGACCTCCCGCAAAAGCCCGGCCAAGGTTATTTTCAACACCGCCCAGATCATCGTCTGCATGACGCTCGGATCCGCGGCCTTCACCGTCGGTGGCCAGGGTCATGCACTGCTGGCCCGGGGCGGCCCTTCGGTGCTTTGGTTCATCGACTTTCTTATCGCATGCGCCATCATATTTGGCCTCAATAACGCTCTCACTGGGAGCGTGATCGCTTTGGACCAAGGGCTCCCGGTGGTGCCGATGCTGCGCAACATCGGTGTCGCGAACCTAGAGACTGACGGCGTCTTGCTTTCGCTGTCGCCGATTTTTGTCCTGGTAGCCGAACAAAGCCTGCTGCTCATACCCCTTTTGCTGGTGACTACCTGGACTGTGTACCGCACGGCTGAGGTCGCTCTTGTGCGCAGGCACGAGGCGACTCACGATATGCTCACGCGGCTGCCGAACAGACGGTTCTTCGACGAGCACCTCCAAAACGCCGTAACTTCGGCTCAACGAAAGGGCAACCTGGTCGGGGTGGTGCTGATTGACCTCGATGGCTTCAAGGGGATCAACGACCGCCTTGGCCACGACATCGGCGACCAGGTGCTGGCCGACATAGCGGCACGGATGAACGACGTCCGCCGCTGCAGTGACCTGTTGGCTCGCATAGGTGGCGACGAGTTTGCGATGGTGATCACTCACCTCGACTCGGTGAACAGCGCCGTCCAGATCGCTCACCGACTACGGGCAACCTTTGCTACGCCGTCCGATCTGCAAGGCTTTCCCGTCTCGGTAAGCGCCAGTTTCGGGATCGCGGTCATGCCGGACCACGCTGACAGCGCGGGCACACTGCTGATGCGCGCCGACGAGTCCATGTACGCGGCAAAACGGGGCAACGAGCTCGTAGGAGTGCCCGAACAAAGGACCGGCGAACGCGCCATTGGCCGGATAAGCCTGCTCGCTGACGTCGCGAGCGCATTGGTGGCCCACGAGTTTTTCTTGGAGTACCAGCCTCAGATCAGTCTCCTCACCGGCCGGGTAATCGGGGTCGAAGCGCTCGTGAGATGGCGCCACCCCGTCGCTGGCGTGCTCTACCCATCGGAGTTCATCGGCTTGGCCGAGCAGACTGAGCTAATCGGCGACATCACCGAGCAAGTCCTTCGACTGGCCCTTAAGCAATGCGCGACGTGGCGGCGTCATGGCCACAATCTCAGGATGGCTGTAAATATTTCGGCACGCAATCTCCAGGACCTTCACTTTCCTCAACGTGTCCAGGAGCTGCTCGTCGAGTCAGGCGTCGAACCCAGTGATGTCGACCTCGAGATCACCGAGAACACCGTGGGCGTCGATAGCTCAACCTTGCACTGGATCTTGAGCAAGCTCCGGGCCACGGGGGTTTCCATTTCGATAGACGACTTCGGCACGGGCTACTCGTCGATGGCCCAACTGAGGGAACTACCGGTGGACCGGATCAAGATCGACCGCAGCTTTGTCACCAACATGGCCCGACAAAGCCGCGACGCCCTTATAGTCGGGGCCATCGTCCAGCTTGGGCTGGCGCTCGGCATCCAGACCATCGCAGAGGGCGTGGAAGACTCTGACGTGGCAGAGATGCTTCTCGCACTTGGGTGCACCAGCGCCCAGGGATGGCTGTACGGGAAGCCCGCAGCCGCAGACGTCCTGAGCCGGGTGCTGGACGATCTGCTGCCTCCGGCACCGCTGCGCATGCCTGTGCTGGAAGAGAGCCATCTGTGATACTTGTGTTTGCTGTGGCCGTCGCCGCGCTGTCCGTTCCGCTCTTCGGCGGGTCGCTCGGCAAGCTGGCAACTGCCCGGGTCAAGGGCGGATGGACCATTGCACTGGCTCTTGTCCTCCAAGTCGTCATAATTTCGGTCATCCCGAAGCAAATGCTCGGCTGGCGTGGGCAGGCGGTGGAATTGGCGTCCTACGTGCTGGCTGTGGCGTTCCTGGTGATAAATCGGCGGGTACCATGGCTGTGGCTTGTGGGCCTGGGCGGGCTGTGCAACCTCGTCGCGATTGGCGCCAACGCCGGGGTAATGCCCGCCTCGCCTGTAGCCTTGCGAGCGGTGGGCCGTGTTCGTCATCCCGGCCAGTTCATGAATTCGACGGTGCTCTCGCACCCGCACCTCGCCTGGCTCGGGGACAACTTCTCGGTCCCTCGTACCCTGCCTCTAGCAAATGTGTTCAGCGTGGGGGACGTCTTATTGGCTGTCGGGGCCTTGCTCCTCCTGCACTCGCTCTGCAGCTCGGCGCCAGCGCGGGCGCTGCGGCGAAGTGTCACCGAGCCGAGGATCCGCGGCTCAATCGCACAAGGCTGACGATTGACACGTGACCTCAGGAGCCCTTAGCTAGGGTAATGGGGAACTCAGAGCGAAGCAGAAGGTCGCGGCTGCGCCAACTGGCGGCCGCCGTGGTGGTGCTCTGGCTGGGAGCAGGCCCATGTTGGAGCCCGGCTGAGGCGTCCGCCCTCCAGTGGCAACAAGAGCTCATGTCGGGCATTGTGCGCGGGACACTGGAAGGGGTTTCGTGCCCCTCACCGCTCAGCTGCGTAGCCGTACCAAGCACTGGTTGAGTCGTGGGACGCAAGGACCTGGGAACGGGACGCGACGCCAACGCCTACGAGCACCACGAGTTCTCTCGTTTCGGTTTCGTGCACTTCGGCGACGTCGTGCGTGGCGGTGGGAGTCACGGGCAACCTGCCCGTTCCTACGAGCAGCGTCCACCCATTTGCCGAAGTCCTTACCGGTACAAAATGAGAAATTGTCGGCACCGCCAAGCTGCCCCCAGGGACATACGCCTCCCTTAGCTCGGTCTCATGCTCTCGGGCTGGGTCTTGTGTAGCGGTTGGGAGTTATCTCGCAGCTGCTCAGCGCGCGCTGGCCACGCAGCCCCCCTTGGTCGAGGCCTATAACGGTTCGACGTGGGCCCTCGAAAAGACACCTGTGATTTCTGGGCGATTGAGCTTTCTCACTACGGTCAGCTGCGCTCCTGGGGCCGTGCCGACCTCCTGTACGGCGGTTGGGTCGCAGTCGGTTGACAATAAGATTGCGGGGCCCTTGGTCTACCGCTCCGAGGGGGACCACTGGCGGGTGCTGAACACCCCCGGCATACCCCCCTCTGGCCCGGGACTGGCTGCTGTGTCATGCCCTCAGCCCACGTCCTGCATGGCTATTGGCTCGGAGGGAAGTGCTTTTTCGGCGCTTGATAATTCCAACAAGTGGAGTACTGTCCCGGTGGCGAAGCTAGTGCCGCGTCAAGCAACCTTTGCGCGCATTGAAATGGGTGCGGCTCTTCTGGAGTGACGTCCCCAACGGCCGCGTGCAGAGTGCGTAGCCAGGGTTCTTGTTTCGGGTTTGGCACAATTGTCCGCTTCGAGGTCGGGCCAACCGTCCGGGACGTCGCCGCTACCGCCCCCCGCTGGTGGGTGAGCAAACATCGGAGGGTGGGATCCACCAGACCGGGCCAGCCGAGTGACAGGATCATCTGCTTGTGATCAACGAGCAGAGAGGAGCACGGTAGTGTATGCCCATAACAGTTCGCGACCCCGAGGTCCCAAAGTTCGTGCGCGGCTCGGTAGTAGTGCAGAGGCGCCGGTGCGGCAAGGCGAACTGCCGCTGCGCCGCCGGGGAGGCCCTGCACGAGGCGACGGTGCTCAACTACTCCGAGGCGGGCCGGACACGAGCCGTGATGCTGCCGGCCGAGGCGGTCGGGCCGGTGCGAAAAGCGGTGGAGCGTTACCGGGCGGCCCAGCGGGCGCTGGAGGACCAGGCCAACGCCGGGCTGACCAAAGTGGTGGAGGCCTGGGGCGCCAAGAGGTAGCGCTCAGCGCTCACGAAGACGGCTTCGGTCGCTCCCGCCAGCTGGTGGAGCACCTGATCGGTTGGCTGGGCGACGCGCAAGCCGCGGCCATGACCCATGCCGAACTCGAGGACCGCTTGACGGCGAAGGCCCGAGAGGCCGTCCGCCAGTTGTACCAGGACCACCTCGACCTGCGAGCACTGCGCGAGCGGCCCCTGGTCGCCGTTGCCAGTGCCTCGGGTGCTGTCCACGGGGCGGTCGAGATGGGCCACGAGCGGTCCCTGGCGACGGTGTTCGGCGCGGTCAGGGTGAGCCGCACCGCCTACCGGGCCCGGGGGCAGACCAACCTGTGCCCGGCCGACGCAGTTCTCAACCTGCCCGAGGAGCGCTACTCCCATGGCCTGCGCCGCATGGCCGCAGAGGAGGCGGCGCGCGGCTCTTTCGACGAGGCCGCCGCCGCCATCGAGCGTGGTTGCGGCCAACATGTGCCCAAGCGCCAGGTGGAGGAACTGACGAGGCGTTCTGCGGTGGACTTCGAGGCCTTTTACGAGCACACCGAGCGGGCCCAGGCGCCCAGCTCCAATGTGGTCGTGATCTCCGCCGACGGCAAGGGCATCGTTATGCGCCCCGGTGCCCTGCGCCCGGTCACCGCAGCCAGGGCCCGTTCCGAAAAGTTGGCTACCCGCCTGTCTAAAGGCGAGACCCGTAACCGCAAACGCATGGCGGAGGTCGGCGCTGTCTATGACGTAGTGCCTGTCCCACGCGACCCCGACGACGTGATGGGCACCGGTGAGGCCGCCGCCCCGGCGGCCAAAGCCAAGTGGCTCACCGCCAGCATCGCCGAGGGCCCTGCCCATGTGCTGTCCAAGGTCTTCGACGAGGCGGCGCGGCGCGACCCGGGCCACGAGGGCACATGGGTAGCCCTGGTCGACGGGGCCAACCACCAGATAAACCGCATCAAGGCCGAGGCCAAGGCTCGCAAGGTGGAGGTCGCCATCATCTGCGACTTCGTCCACGTGCTCGAGTACATCTGGAAAGCGGCCTGGAGCTTCTTCGACGAGGGCGACCCGGTGGCCGAGACCTGGGTCAAGCAAAAAGCGTTAGAGGTACTGCGCTCCAAGGCGCCCATCGTGGCCGCCGCCATCCGCCGCAAGGCGACCTGCATGGGCTTGGGGCCAAAACAACGGGCAAACGCCGACACCTGTGCCGACTACCTGTTGCACAAGGCCCCTTACCTCGACTACGCCAACGCCCTCCAAAAAGGGTGGCCTATCGCCACAGGCGTCATCGAAGGTGCCTGCCGCCACATCATCAAAGACCGCATGGACATTACCGGCGCCCGTTGGGGCCTCCAGGGCGCTGAGGCAGTCCTGAAACTACGGGCGCTGCGCTCGAACGGCGATTTCCCCAACTACTGGACCTATCATTTGGCCCAAGAAAGGCATCGCACCCACGAGTCACGCTACGCCAATGGCATTATCCCACGGGCTGCGTGACCTCCCTCCAGGGGATCCACACCCCTTTGAAATAGCACGAAGTGCTTCGTCGTGTGCGTGCCGGTTGCGCCAAGCGATGTAACGACGGACCATGTCGTTCTGTTCGAAATGGTCGCGGTGGTCGGTCCCGTCGAGTGCGAAGTACCTGAGGGCAGCAAAGTGGCACTCGATGCGGTTGAGCCAACTGGCATCGGTGGGCACGTACGCCATCTCAACGTTGTTGGCCTGCGCCCACTCCCCCACGCGCTGGTCGACCTTGGTGGACAGATGGGGGCTGAAGTTGTCGAGCACGATGGCGATGCGCACCTCGGGCGGGTAGAGGGTTCGGATGTACTTGCAGAACACTAAGAAGGTGGCGCGGTCCTTCTTGGCCTTGATATGGCCGTAGAGCTTGTCTTTTTGCATGTCGTAAGCGGCGAAGAGGTGCCGGACGCCTTCTGTACGGTGGTAGGTGGCCCGCCGTCGGCGGCGCTTGGTGCCAGCCTTTCGCAGCTCAGTCACGGCCGCCCACTGACGGCCCGGTCGGGGCAGCAAGTTGAGCGGCCCGAACTCGTCCATGCAGATAACAACCTCGGAGCCACCTTCGGCTGGGGTGACTTTCCCATCAGCCATGTCGTAGAGCTCGAGGACCCGGTTCTTCTTGGCTTCAAAATGTGGGTCCTTGGACTGTTTGAACGTCTTTATGGCTTGAAAGGACACACCCTCTTCGCGCAGCAACAAGCGAAGCCCTTTATGGCTAATGTCCTCGACCACCCCCTCGGCGACCAAGAACTCAGCGAGCTTGGTCAGGCTCCAGGTGGAGAACGGCAAGCCGTGGTCCACGGGACGAGAGAGGGCAACCTTTTTCACCTGGCGCCGCTCGCCCAGCGTGAACTTGGGTGGGTGGCCGCCCGAGTAACGAGGGTAGAGCGACTCGAAGCCGTCAGCGTTGAAGTTATTGATGACTTCCCTCACCCTGTCAGCGCTGGTGAAGGCCACATCGGCGATCCCAGCTACGTCCATGTGCTGGGCCGAGAGCAGCACCATCTGGGCTCGCCGCCAGGTCACCACCGACCCCGACGAGCGCCTCACGATGCGGAGCAACTTGTTGCCTTCCTCGTTGGACAGCTCCCGTACGTACAGACCTTCTCGCACTCGACCTCCTGGCTCTGCCACTATTTGGCCAGACCAGCCTGTCAGCGTTAGGGGCTCAGCGGGTGGATCTCAAAGGGGGCAAAGGTTTCCGGCTGGGGCACTAGTCCCCGGTGCCAGACAAAGCCTGGACGAGTTCCTTAGCGGCGCCGGGGCTAAGGACCGAGACCGGGAGAAAGAGTGGCGTCCCGCTAAACAAGTCGAGCGTTGTGACCGCTGACTGGACGGTCCCCAAAGCGAACGTGGCGACTGTCGCACCTTGGTTCTGTGCCATGAAAGGCTGGTAGGCCTTGCCCTGGCTCGGGGTAGGATGACCTTCACCGTGGGTGGATTGTCTCCCATCACCGAGGTGGAAGCGTGGTCCTGAGCTGGCCTTGTGTGGCAGCCGGCTGCTGGGTGCCGTGTTGCTTTCAGTACCAAGGGGATGCGGCCAAGGCCCAATCGAAGGGTACCACTAGCGGTTTGCCCGAAGCCCACCGCTCTGGCGAAGCGTAACCTACGACCGTGACTACTTTCGCCAAGGTCGCCGCAGTGCTGGCCTTCGCACCCTTGGCTTTGCCCTCGGCCAGCAGTGCTCCCGCAACGCCCGACGCCGCCACCACCACGTTCCCGTCTACCGACGCGAAGGTGACCGCCTTCAATCCGGCCCCGCAACGCCCGGATATCTTCAATGGTTTCTCGATGTCGGGCGCTATGGCCGAGGCTACCTGGTCTGTCGTGCCGAGCCCCAACAAGGGCCCCGCTTCTGACGACAACGACCTCGAAAGTGTCTCGTGTACCTCGGCGAGCGCCTGCACGGCCGTGGGGGATTTCGCGTCCGCTACCATTACCAAGACCCTGGTCGAGTCCTGGGACGGCACCAGGTGGTCGGTGGTGCCGAGCCCCAACGAGGGACCGGCTTCCTACCGCCAGGGTGTGGTAAACGGTGTACCCCCTGGGAACGCGTTCAGCGGCGTCTCGTGTACCTCGGCGAGCGCCTGCACGGCGGTCGGGTCGTTCGGTGGCCGCAACGGCGGCCAATTCAAGACCCTCGTCGAGTCATGGGACGGCACCAGGTGGTCTGTGGTGCCGAGCCCCAACGAGGGGCCGGCTTCCGGTAGCAATGAGCTCTGGGGTGTCTCGTGCCGCTCGGCGAGCGCCTGCACGGCGGTCGGGAACATAATCACCAACGGGAACCACTACAAGACCCTGGTCGAGTCATGGGACGGCACCAGGTGGTCGGTGGTGCCGAGCCCGAACGAGGGGCCTGTTTCGGACGACAATCAGCTCTATGGTGTCTCGTGCCCCTCGGCGAGCGCCTGCACGGCGGTCGGGGGGATCGCTGGCCGCAACGGCGGCCAATTCAAGACCCTCATCGAGTCATGGGACGGCACCAGGTGGTCGGTGGTGCCGAGCCCGAACGGCCCGAACGAGGAAAGCCATATTTACCACCTCTACAATGTCTCGTGCCCCTCGGCCAGCGCCTGCACGGCGGTCGGGACGTTCGGTCACCTCAAAGGCACCAAAGGCAGCGACTACCAGACCTTCGTCGAGTCATGGGACGGCACCAGGTGGTCGGTGGTGCCGAGCCCGAACGGCCCGAACGAAGGAGAGCCTAACTACGACCAGCTCTGGGATGTCTCGTGCCCCTCGGCCAGCGCCTGCACGGCCGTCGGGTCGTTCGGCTACTCCTCGGACGAGACCCTTGTCGAGTCCTGGAACGGTGCCCGGTGGTCTGTCGTGCCTAGCCCCGATGTGGGGCTCGCTTTCGACCACAACGACCTCTTGGGTGTCTCTTGTACCTCAGCGAGCCTCTGCACGGCCGTCGGGTCGTTCGCTCCCAATTACGTTTTCACCACGACCGGCGACATGACCCTCGTCGAGTCCTGGGACGGCGCAAAGGGCCCGTCGGTCGAGACCTAAACTGGTCTTACACAGCGGGGTCGACGGGGTGGGAGGGTTTCGTTTTTGCCGTTAGGGACCCGGCTACTTCCAGATCCAGGCCACCCGCCGCCAGACCATCGCCTAGGCCCTGGCCGGCTCGTCCGTCGGCCAGCTCGCCTGGGTGGTCGACAAGTTCAAGGAATGGAGCCACCCCTCCGACCAGCTCCCCGAGCAGTCGACCTCCCGCTACCAGATGCGTGGCCAGGACCATCCCGAGCTCACCTTCAATGGCGGGCGCACCTGGGAGGAAGAGCCCACCTTTTCCCTGTTCGACGCCGCACAGCTGGTGAGCCCGAAGGTGATGCTGGGCTGGGGCACGAACACCAACGGGACGGCCGTCTTCTGGTACAGCGCCGACAGGGCCGAGCACTGGGCCCAGCGCGCGCTACCCGTGGGGCCCCTACCAGTCGGCAGGCCCAGCCGAGCTCGCCTTCGCTAACGCCCAGGACGGTTGGGCCGTGTCGGGGGCCACCCATGAGATCTGGGCGACCAATGACGCCGGCTGGCACTGGCTCTTTGTGTCAAGCCCCTGAGCGACCACCGCAACCCTTCGCGATCCCATGTCTTGGCGGTTGCGTCGAGGTCAGGTGACAACACCGTAATGGCTAATCTGAGCGCCGGCACTCACCAAGAAAGCGAGGGATTGAGTACATAATCGGATCTCGCGCACGTGGCCTCGCCGGCTCGACCGAACAGTCTCAAGCACAGAACGCGCTGCGGCGCTCGGCGATCCGTAGCGCGTCGGATGCGATCCACGGTAGGACCCCTGTGATTATCGGGCGCACCGCTGGTGCCGAAGTGTGCGGTTCGAGCTTCCCCCAGCTCCCTCGACTCGGCTCGCGCATTAGGTGCGGTCGGCAGAAGGCGACCCGGCGCCGCTGGCGGTTGGACGCGCATCCCGAACCGTCTGGCCGGCTGAGTGCCAAACCGCTGCCTGTTTTCCTAGCACACATAACAGGTATTACCTGGAGCTCCTTTGGGCCTGCCACTGACGTAACTGATGAGGCATTGGGCCCCGTTGATGACAGATTCTCCGGAGCGCCTTCGAGCTGGTGGGCTACGCGACGGTGTCCGGCGCCGCCGGGGCGCTGTGTTCCTTCGCATGGCACCGGGGAAGGAGGCACTGGTGGTCGCCGGCACCTGACCTGCCGGCGGCTTCTCGGGGGTTCAACTGGCCAGTTCCCTGAACCTCAGCACGTAAAGATCCTGTTCGAGGATTTCCTGAGTGCGGGCAACCATTTCCAGGCCGTCCGCGTGCACCCCGGGTATGCCCGCCAGGTCCTTCACTGCGCTCAGGCACCGGCCCGAGAGGGCATCG
>Ga0182015_10007326_pt1 | contig 10783 bp, 7 predicted proteins | sample 712P3MmetaG_FD_120478 | JGI IMG/M metagenome (GOLD analysis project Ga0182015, IMG submission 120478) | Permafrost microbial communities from Stordalen Mire, Sweden - 712P3M metaG | ecosystem: Environmental > Terrestrial > Soil > Wetlands > Permafrost | place: Sweden: Stordalen | collected...
ACGGGATCAGCCAGGCGATTCGTATCCGATCAGGGGATGTGTTGCAGGTGGAGACGGGGTCGCTTTATCCGGCGCTGCACAGGCTGGAGCGGCAGGGATGGGTGCGCTCGGAGTGGAAGTTGACGGAGAGCAACCAGCGCGCGAAGTACTACCGCATCCTGGCGGCTGGGAAGAAGCAGCTGGCTTCCAACCACGGGCGCTGGCAGCAGATGGTCGAGGCGATCGCCACGATCATGCATGGCGATGTGGAGGGGGGCGAAGCGTGAGCTGGCGACAGTTTTTCGCGTGGCGCAAGCGTGATCTGGATGAGGAGATACAGGCGCATCTGCGTATGGCTGTGCGGGACCGCGTGGAGCGTGGTGAATCTCTGGCGGAGGCGCGGGCCGCGGCGGCAAAGGAGTTCGGCAACGTGCCGCTGGTGAAGGATGTGACGCGCGAAACCTGGGGATGGGGTTGGCTCGAGCGCGCCGCGCAGGATCTAAGATATGCGCTGCGAAGACTGGTGAAGTCTCCTGGATTCACGATGGCGGCAGTGGCCACGCTGGCGTTGGGCATCGGCGCAAACACGGCCATCTTTGAGCTTCTGGATGCGGTGCTGCTGCAGTCGCTGCCGGTGAGGAATCCGCAGGAGCTGGCGGAGGTCCGGATCGTGAATATGGATAAGGCGCGTGGGGGTGTTTTCAGCGAATATCCGGCGGTCACCAACCCGATCTGGGAGAAGCTGCGCGACGACCACCAGGGCTTCTCCGGGGTTGCCGCGTGGAGGGATACGGGTTTCAGCCGGGATTCGGGCGGCGATGCGCGCTTTTTGAAGGGGCTGTGGGTCAGCGGCGACTTCTTTCGCGTACTCGGGGTGAACGCAATCCGTGGCCGCGTATTCACGGCGGAGGATGACCGGCGCGGATGCGGGCTGCCTGGTGCGGTGATCAGCTATGGGTTCTGGCAGCAGGAGTTTGGCGGTGGCCCGGCCCTGGGCCGCAAGTTGATGCTCAACGAAAAGCCGGTAGAGGTGATTGGCATAACGCCGGCGAGCTTCTTCGGCGTGGATGTGGGGCAAACCTTCGACGTGGCGGTGCCGGTGTGTTCGCAGCCGTTCCTGGAGACGACAAACCGGCTGGATAAGAGCACGATATGGTGGCTGTCGGTGATTGGAAGGCTCGATCCGTCCTGGCGTGTCGAACGAGTAGCGGCGCATCTCGAGGCCACTTCGGCAGGAATTTTTGCGGCCACGTTGCGCCCGGATTATCCGGTGGCAAGTGTAAAGGACTATCTCGCGATGAAGCTGACGGCCAAGCCTTCAGCGGCCGGCGTCTCGATACTGCGGGAGACATATTCAGACCCGCTGCGGTTTCTGCTGTGTATCTCCGGGCTAGTGTTGCTGATTACGTGCGCGAACCTTGCCAGCCTGATGCTGGCGCGGACGAGTGCTCGCGAGCGGGAGATGGCGGTGCGGCTGGCGATCGGTGCGGGGCGGCTGCAGCTGATACGGCAGGTGCTGACAGAGAGCCTGCTGCTGTCGTTGGCGGGTGCTGTGTCAGGTGCGCTGCTGGCGCGAGGGTTGAGCCGTGGGCTGGTGGCGTACCTGAGTACGGGTGACAATCCGGTTTCTCTGGATTTCAAGCTGGATTGGCGGTTGTTTGCCTTTCTGCTCGTTGCATCGCTGGTGACGTGTGTGTTGTTCGGGCTGGCCCCAGCCTTGCGGGCTTCGCGCACGGCTCCGGGCGCAGCGATGAAGACGGGTGGCCACGGGATGACAGCAAGCCGTGGGCGGCTCGGTTTCCGCGGTGCGCTGGTGGCGTCGCAGGTAGCGCTGTCGCTGGTGCTGCTGTTCGGCGCGCTGCTGTTCACGCAGAGCCTGCGAAATCTGCTGAACGAGGATCCGGGGTTCCGGACCGGCGGCGTGCTCATCGCCGCACTGGATTATGCGCGGCTGCAGATCCCTGTGGAAAGGCGCGGTGCATTCCAGCGCGAACTGCTCGACCGGATACGCGCCATTCCCGGCGTTGAGACTGCCGCCGAGACGAATATTGTGCCCCTCAGCGGAGAAGGCTGGGGCAACACCGTGTGGCTTGACGGGCACGACACAACGCAGCGTTTGGATGCGAATTTCAGCTCGATCAGCCCGGGGTATTTCAAGACGCTGCGCATTCCGATGGTGGCTGGGCGCGACTTCAACGACCGTGACACGACTCAGTCGCCGCGCGTGGCCGTCGTGAACGAGGCGTTTGCACGTCACCTGGGTCTGGGCGCGAGTGCGGTAGGCGCGAGGTTCCGGCGAGAGGCCACTCCGGGAAGTCCAGAGGAATTGAACGAGATTGTGGGCGTGGTGAAAGATACGAAGTATCGCACTATCAGAGGCGAATTTGGGACAATTGCGTACCTCGCCGGGTCGCAGGAGAAGGATCCGGATGATTCGATGAGAGTGCTGGTTCGGTCGGAGCTGCCGATGAGTGCGGTTGAGGAAGCGATCCGGCGCACGATGCTCGAGGTGAGCGGTGGGATCACTTTCACCTTCGAAGGGCTGCAAGATGAGATCCGTCAGTCGCTGCTGGCCGAGCGGCTGCTGGCGACGCTCTCGGGATTTTTCGGCGGCCTGGCGGTGGTGCTGGCGATGATCGGGCTGTATGGTGTGATGTCGTACACGGTGGCCGAGCGGTCGCATGAGATCGGCATTCGGATGGCGCTGGGGGCGCGGCGTGTGGATGTGACGGCGATGATTCTCGGCAAGGCCACTACGCTGCTGACTGTGGGCTTGGTGCTGGGTGCGGGACTGTCGCTCGCGGCGGCAAGCGCGGCGAGTGCACTGTTGTTCGGACTGAAGCCGCGCGATCCGGTAACGCTGCTCATGGCCACGGCTCTGCTTGCAGTCGTAGCGCTGGCGGCGAGCTATCTGCCGGCGCGGCGTGCGGCGGGGCTGGACCCGATCGCCTCGCTCAGAGAAGAATGAGAGAGGATCAGTTCGCACCACAAGTAATATCCTGCCGGCAGGTTAAGATGCGAAGCGTTGTCCGAAACATTCAATAGAGCCCTCATCCGCTCAATGCTTGTACGACACCCGCTTCATCCCGAATAAGCCAAAAGTAACTCCGAAAGGAAACTTCTGGGCATGGGAAGCGGTTCCGGCACTTATATCTGGTCCCGCAAGGTATATCCTGTTAGCAGACGATTTCGGCAGGGAGCGGATTCTCGCGTCGCCGCTTTCTGGCCTGCGGTTGCCGGTAGTTTCGGCCTACACGCGAGCGAAGGATGGTGTTACCACTGTCCGGTGTCCCACCCGATCCCTGTTACAAATCGGGCAACACAATCATCCCGCCCCGGCGGGATTTTTTACAGGTTCCCACCGTGCTTCCCTGCGCACTTGCAATACCTCGCCGCAGCGAGCAACACCTCGCACCGGCGCGAGCAGCATTGCCAACGCCCCAAAACAGCCAAAAACGATCGAATTTTATCGAATTTTACCAAAAACCAGTGCCAATCCAGTCCCGAAGGGACGGCTGAAAATAGCCCAGGATGAAATCCTGGGTACGCTCCAAATCCCGGAGAGAAGTCCCGAAGGGACGGCTGAAAATACCCCGGAGTCCCCTGGGTTCGGCACGACTTCAGTCGTGCCCTGATACAAAGCGTTTTTTGAAATTCGATCGAAACAGACTGACTCGGACAGGAATTCTCCTTAACTCAGGATCCCTGGCCGCGATTACTTGGCAAGAGCATCTCGATTTTCTTTAGCCCAGGCGCTATCGTGCGCTACAGCCTTTAGGGGCGGTCCACCTTTCGTACCGCAGGCGCACGGCCCTTCTGTTTTGGCTTCGGTCATGCAATCGCAGGACTTTGTTCCCAAGCAGGCACAGACGTACACCACATTGCCCTTGTCTTTGGTCTTGCTTTGCGCCGTGGCGGCCGGTGGACTATTCGGCTGATTCTGAGAGCCGCCGGGCGCTGGGATGAAGGCCAACAACAATAGCGAAACAAAGATAGCTGCTGTGGATCGGGCTCGATTTCTCATAAGTTGTCCTCTGTGGTCAGTCCTGCTGCCCGAAGTTACTATGGACGCCGGTCCGGCGACAATATCCAGTCACCTTCCACTCTCTATAGCCACTCAGCCGTCCGCGCTCTCAAAACGCTTAGTATTAGCTCCACTATGCTGCGCTCCGGTCGGGACCTGCTTTTTCTTTTTCCTGCGTTCCTACGCTGCGTCGATGGAACCACGTTGGCGCCCGCGAACATTATCTCTATCCATCTCTAAACAGCGCAGTTGTCGATTCCCGGTTTATGGATGTAGGATGTCTACATCCACATGGACAACAACAAAGCTGGTTATCAAAATCGAATTGAACTGATGCAGGGAACTCTGGACATGCTGATCCTGAAGACATTGCAGTGGGGCGAGCAGCATGGGTATGGCATAGCCAGGCGATCCGGGCAACCTCGGGCGAGGTATTGCAGGTGGAGACCGGATCTCTTTATCCAGCCCTGCACCGGCTGGAGCGGCAACGCTGGGTCAAGTCAGAATGGAAGAAGAGCGAAAGCAATCAGCGGGCGAAGTTTTACAAGATCACGGCCCGGGGAAAAGAGCAGCTGGCCTCGGACTATCAGCGTTGGAGCAGGCTGGTGGCCACGATTGAGAACATCATGACCGCCAAACGAGGAGGAGCATGAACCCATTTCACCTACTGCGGCGCAAGCGGGATCTTTCCGATGAGGTCGAGAGCCATCTCAACATGGCAGCAGCTGATTACATCGCCCGGGGAAAGTCGCCTGCCGATGCGAAGAAGCTCGCGATGCGTGAGTTCGGAAATGTTCCCCTGGTTGTAGACGTGACCCGGGAACGCTGGGGATGGATGCGCATGGAGCGGCTGACGCAGGATGTTCGCTATGCGCTGCGCACGCTGGGCCGTGATCGCGCCTTCACCTTCGTCGCGGTACTCATACTTGCCTTAGGCATCGGGGCGAACGTGGTTGTGTTCAGCGTGGTGAATACCATCCTGCTTCGACCGCTTCCGTTTTACCAACCGCAAAATCTGGTCTGGATTGCTCCCGTTCCCGGCACCGAGGGGCTTTCCGGCTACGCCTATTCGGTCGATGCGTTGGAAGATCTGCAGCGCATGAATCGATCCTATGTAGACGTGACCGCCTACAACAACTTTACGACCGCGGATAACTTGAAGCTAACGGGGCACGGCGAGCCGCAACCAGTGACTGGGATTCCGGTAGCGGGCAACTTTTTCGATGTGCTGGGCGTTACGCCGGAACTGGGGCGCGTGTTTACAGCAGACGAAACGCGGTCGGGGGGCTCGGCGGTGCTGCTGTCGCATGCTTTTTGGAACCGGCAATTCGGGGGTGACCGCAGTCTGGTCGGTAAGACCATCCGCCTCGACGGTTCGCCGTTGACGGTGGTTGGGGTAATGCCGGAGACGTTTGACTTTGGCGCGGTGTTCTCACCCGGTTTCAAAGTCGACGTCTACACCGCGCAGAATATGGAGGACATCCGTAGCAATGGAAATACGCTGCGGCTCATTGCCCGGCTCAAGCCCGGCGTGACACTAGCACAGGCCCAGGGAGAAGCCCTGGCGCTGTTTCCAAAGTTCTATTGGAGTAAGAAAGTTGCGGCATCGCAGGGCGTCTACAAAGGCCGCGATCGCAACCACCTGGTGTTTCTAAAAGACCATGTGAGTGGAGCGCTGCGGCAGTCGCTGCTGGTGCTGTGGTGGGCGGTGGGGCTCATTTTGCTGATTGTGTGTGTCAACATTTCGAATCTCTTGTTGGCCAGAGCAACGGCGCGGAGCAAGGAGTTCGCGTTGCGCATGTCGCTCGGCGCCGGGCGGGCAAGGTTGGTACGTCAGGCGTTGACCGAGAGCCTGGTGCTCTCCGGGGCCGGAGCGCTGCTGGGTTTGATCTTCGCGTACGCGGCAACTCGCTGGCTGGCGCACCAGGGATCGATCGCGCTGCCGCTGCTCAACCATGTGCGCGTCGATGGCGCAGTGCTGGGCTGGACGTTGATGATCACGGTTGCCGTGGCCCTGGTTTTCGGGCTGGTGCAGGGATGGAAGATGTCGGGCGGAAACTTGCCGGACTCGCTGAAGGACTCCGGACCTGGGGCGAGTGGCGGTAGGAGGTATGAGCGGTTACGCGGTGCGCTGGTCATTTCGGAAATGGCGCTGGCTTGTGTGCTGCTGGTGGGGGCCGGCCTGCTGCTGCGCAGCTTTCTGCAGGTGATGGAGGTGAATCTCGGATTTCAGGCGAGTCACGCGATGTCGATGCGGCTCGATTATGACACGCATGGGCCGCCGATCCAACAGCGGGCCGCATTTTTGCAGGATGTGCTGCAGCGCGTGAGTGCGATTCCCGGGGTAGAGGCGGCGGGCATCGCGGACAACCTGCCGCTGTTGCGTAACCGAGGCTGGGCGGCGCCCAAGCTCAAGGGAAAAACCGACAAGGACGGAGATGACCCGGGCTCGAGCGTGTACATGACGACGCCGGGATATTTCGAGGCGATGGGCATGCATCTGCATGGGCGAGACTTTGGCTGGTCAGACACGACGAAGAGCGAGCCCGTGACGATCCTGAACCAGAAGGCGGCAGAGGCGCTATTTCCCGGAGACGATGCCGTAGGGCACGCTGTAGTCATGGCGGGGAAAGAGGTGACGATTGTCGGCGTGGTTGCCAACGTGCGGGACATCAACGTCGAACGGGCATCGGGGTGGCAGACGTATCTGCCGATTTCGCAGGACTGGGATACTTCTGGTGCGCAATTGGTTTTGCGGTCAAAATTGCGCGCGGCTGTGCTGGCGCCGAGTGTAATCGCCACGGTGCGACAGATTAATCCGACGCAGCCCGCATTTGCGATGCGGCCGATGCAGGAAGCAGTGGAGCATGCAACGTCGCCGCGGCGCTTTTTTGCCGTGCTGGTCGGCATCTTTGCCGGCCTGGGGTTGTTGTTGGCGTCGCTCGGCATCTACGGCGTGATCTCCTACTCGGTGTCGCTGCAGACGCAGGAGATTGGCATCCGCATGGCGTTGGGGGCCACCCGGGAACGGGTCCAGATGGGCGTGATCGCAAAGGCGCTGGGCCTGGCATTGATCGGCGCGGCGATCGGTATCGTGGCTTCCTTCGCGGTATCCGATGCGATTCGCTCGCTCCTGTTTGCGACCCAACCGATGGATCCGGTTACGTTCGCAGGAATGACGGTGCTGCTGTTGGGGGTGGCTTTTGTGGCAGGATATCTGCCCGCCCGGCGGGCGTCGCGGATCGATCCTATGACGGCTCTTCGCGGCCATTCCTAACCGGTCGTCTGTCGCTTTGCATTCGCATTTGGAAGCCGATGGATCTTTGGAGAAAACTCAAGACACCTCATACCGTTCTGTGGTCACGCGACAAACGTCTGCGCGCGATTGCCGAGTTGCTTGGACTCGACGCGCAGGTTTCGTAAGGGCGCTGCCGGACTTCAGTCATGCCGCAAAGGCCGCAAATGATGAGGGCTTGTAGAGTGTGCGAGAGAACAAGCTTTCGGGAATTTTCCCTGCCACGAACTCGGGTGCCCCATATCTCGCGTTCTTTGCGAGATGTGGGAAAATCGCGGCTTTCTCCCGTCAACTTTTGGAAATTTCGATGGATCCCCGAGATTACAAATCGTCAAGGTTTGTGAATTTCCCACATCTCGCAAAGAACGCGAGATATGGGGCACCCGAGTTCGTGGCAGGGAAAATTCCTAAACTCTGGTTCTCCACCACCCCAAACCGATCTTAATCAAAGCCGGACTTCAGTCGAACGTTGTGGGCCACTCAGGATGTTCGCCGTGCTCGAACATGTGCTCGATCTGGTATGGGGTTATGCGCGCGGCTGAGAGCTGGGGCAATGCGCGGCGAGGAAAGAAGGCGACCTCCGGGGTCTCGAAGCTTGGCGTGGCCTCGCCTCCGATCACGTCACAGAGGAAGAAAAGCTTGTAGGCGTGCGACGACTCCGGCGGATGCGGATGCATGTTGCGGTCAAATAACGCGGCCAGCTTGCGCGGCACGACATCGAAGCCCGACTCCTCCTTTACTTCGCGCACCACCATGGCGCTGGGCGATTCCCCTACATCAGCCCAACCGCCGGGCAAGGTCCACCCTCCGTCCTCACGCTCGCGCACCAGCAAAATCTGATCCTGGCGCACAATGGCGCCGCGCACCTCGATTTTCGGCGTGGCATATCCCGTTTCCCCTTTGAAGAGATCGAGAACGATCTGTGAGCCGGTCATGCCGCCTCCGGCGGCCATCATCTCCGCCGCAATCTCCTGCAGTTCCTCGTAACGCTCGTGGTCGTAGTGATCGCGGGTAAACGTAAGCCCGGTCTGTGCGATTGCCTGCAGACGCTTTGTCCAACTCAGCCACTGGGGGTCGGCCTGCTGATCCATGCTGCTCCTCTAAAACTATTTTTTACTTCTACTCTGAACCGGAAAGTGGGACGGAACGGCACTTCTTTCCGTGGAAAAGCCACAACGGGAGTAGTTGCCTGAAATACACCGCAATGAAACTGCAGCGCCGCATGCGCTGGTTTGTCGCTACTTTGTACCGCTCGGCTTTTGCTCGGTGTGCCGGGCGGCGCGAATGTTGCGAATTTCGTCCATTCTCTGCGCCAGCAATTTTTCCCGGCCCTGGGCGCGTGGATGGTAAAACTGGCGGCCACGCAGATTCTCCGGCAGGCAGTCCATATCGGCCACGCCCGCTTCCAGATCATGGGCATATTGATAGCCCTCGCCGTATCCGAACTGCTCCATCAAGGGCGTCGGCGCATTGCGCAGATGGAGAGGCACGGGCTCGGCGCGATGGGCCTCGATCTCGGCCGTGACCTCGCCATAGGCGGTATAGAGCGCATTTGATTTGGGGGCGAGCGCCAGGTAGACGGCTGCCTGGGCCAGTGCCAGATCGCCTTCCGGCGAGCCGAGAAAATCGATGGCATCGCGGGCCGCCAGCGTCAGGCGCAGAGCTTCCGGTGCAGCCAGGCCAATGTCTTCGACTGCCATGCGCACCAGCCGCCGGGCCACATACATGGGATCTTCTCCGGCCTTCAGCATGCGCCCTAACCAATAGAGCGAAGCATCGGCATCGCTGTTGCGTATGCTCTTGTGCAGAGCGGAGATCAGGTTGTAATGCTCTTCTCCTTGTTTATCGTAGAGCAGCACCCGCTGCTGCAGGGCATTTTGCACCGTCTCCCGGGTGATGCGCGCGCCTCCTCCGGGGGTGTTCGCCGCCAGCTTGGCGGCCGTTTCGAGCGCGTTGTAGGCATACCGGGCATCTCCGCTGGAATAGCCGGCGATCATCTCCAGGGCTTCGTCGTCCGCCGTGACCCCAAGCGCCCCCATGCCGCGTTGTTTGTCGGCCAGAGCCCGTTTAAGCAACTGCAGTTGTTGCTCATCAGTGAGCGGCGTCAGGCGATACACGCGACAACGCGAAAGCAGCGCGGCGATCACTTCAAAGGAGGGGTTCTCGGTAGTTGCGCCGATCAGCCGGATGGTGCCCCGCTCGACATAGGGCAGAAACGCATCCTGCTGGGCCTTGTTGAAACGGTGAATTTCATCGATAAAGAGGATAGTGCGCGATCCGAAGCCGGCAGCCTTTTCTGCATCGACCATCACCTGCTTGATCTCTTTGATTCCGCCCATGACCGCGGAGAACTCGATGAAGCTGGCCTGGGTGGCCTCGGCGATAATCTTGGCCAGCGTGGTCTTGCCCACGCCGGGCGGTCCCCACAGGATCATGGAGCCGGGGTCGTCGCGTTCGATCTCCATGCGCAAGGGCTTACCGGGACCGAGCAGATGCTCCTGACCCACGTATTCTTCCAGGGTGCGGGGGCGCATGCGTTCGGCCAGCGGAGCCTTGCGTGCGCCAGACGTCTTCAGCACGCCTTCGTCGGGAATCTGATTGAAGAGGCTCACGCGGGCACCGCCTGTTCTTGCGCCGGCACCGCCAGCCTCTGGCGCATGGCTTCGTAGAGCAGCACGCTTCCTGCGACGGCCGCGTTCAGGCTCTCGACTGCGCCAGGGCAGGGAATCGTCACGCGCGCATGTGTCTTTGCGATCCATGCCTCGGGCAGCCCGGCGCCCTCATTGCCCAGCAGCAGCGCACTCGGCCCGCGCAGGTCTGCGGGACCGGCGCCGTCACGCGCCACAGCCGCGAATAGGCGCACACCGCGCCGTTTGAGCGCGTCGAAGGCATCTTCGGCGGCGAGCGATACGACCGGCAGGCGAAAGGCGGACCCCGAAGACGCCCGCAGCGTCTTCGCGTTCCACAGGCTGACAGTCCCGGGCAACAGGATCATCCCGGTGGCGCCGAAGGCTTCCGCCGAGCGCACCAGGGTGCCCAGGTTTCCCGGATCCTGCAATCCGCCGGCGATCACCACCAGGGGCGCCGTGGGTTCTGAGCTCGAGCGAAAACCTTCGAAGAGCGCGTCCACTTTGAACTCAGGCGGATCCACCAGGGCCGCAATGCCCTGGGGATGCTCCGTCGCAGCGGCGCTCAGAAAGACCGGCTCGGCGACAATCAGCACTTCCGGCGTGTCATGAAAAGGGAGCTGCTCCAGCAGGCCCTCGCTGCCCGCTCGCACCAGCACGGTATGCACCTTGAGGCCGCTTTTTAACGCTTCCTGCAGCAGGTGTAGGTTCTCGATGGCTATATGGTTTTGCTCAGTCCGGGCGCCGCGCGACAGACCGGCGCGCAACTCTTTGATCCGGGCATTTTGCCGGCTCTCCACCCGCCGCGGACCAAATTCTGCCAGAGACTTCATGGTTGTCAACTCACCGCGATTGTAA
>Ga0182015_10007327_pt1 | contig 10783 bp, 10 predicted proteins | sample 712P3MmetaG_FD_120478 | JGI IMG/M metagenome (GOLD analysis project Ga0182015, IMG submission 120478) | Permafrost microbial communities from Stordalen Mire, Sweden - 712P3M metaG | ecosystem: Environmental > Terrestrial > Soil > Wetlands > Permafrost | place: Sweden: Stordalen | collected...
AGAGGGTGGGATTCGAACCCACGTGCCGGAATTACCCGACCATCCGATTTCGAGTCGGCGCCGTTATGACCACTTCGGTACCTCTCCGTTGACTTGGAACCCGCGCGTTAACTTATGAATTCACGATTAAGTTAAGCATTTTTCTGCCTATTACTTAAGGATGTGACCGGCTAAGCGACTCAGGCAGAAAAGCGTTTGTCAAGAGCCCCTGACAACCAATAAACCGTTATTCTATCGCATCGGCAAAGGGCATGTCTCCGCGACGGAGCCGCCCTGCCTCACGGGGATCAAAGCAGCCTACGACCGTGCGTACCGATAAACTCCCAACAATTCGGCATCGCTGGCTAAGATTGGGTCTCGCGGCTTCTGCCGTGATTCTCCTCAGCACGTGCTCGCCCCTCCCAAGCTTGATCGATCAGGTCAAGACGCTCGGGGAGCTGCGCGTGGTGACGCGCAGCGGGCCGCTGTCCTATTACTTAGGGGCCGATGCTGCGCCTCAGGGTCCGGAATATGCGCTGGCCCGGCGCTTCGCGGACGAGCTCGGCGTGAAGCTCAAGATTACGCCCGTGAAGAGCTACGACGACATGTACGCGGCCTTGAATTCGGGGCGTGCGCACCTGGCCGCGGCCGGACTCAAGATTCCGGTAAGGCCCGTGGGGGGCATCGAATTCGGCCCGACGTACCAGCGTGTCCGCGAGCACCTCATCTACCGGCGAGGGTCGGTGCGTCCGGGCTCGCTTTCGGAGATCGGCAACGGCGACTTGGAAATCTCCGCCGGCAGCTCACATGCCAAGGCGCTGTCCGCAGCCCGCGACGCTTTGCCGGATCTGGTCTGGATTGAGGACTCCACCACCAATTCGCAAGCGTTGCTCGAGGGCGTGGCGAACGGCACCATCGATTACACCATCGCCGACTCGACCGAGTTTGCCTTCGCGCACGACGCGCATCCCGAGTTGCGCATCGCATTCGACTTCCCCGGCAGTCAATCACTGGCCTGGGCGGCTAGCGACCGCTATCCCGAGTTCGTGAGCGACATGACCACCTATTTCACCGGCGTGCACAGGAGCGGCGATTTGGCCGCGATCCTGAGCCGCTACTACGATCGTTCCGAGGACGCGGAGTTTGCCGAAGCGCCGGTGTTCATGCGCCACTTCCAGGATCGCCTGCCGCTTTACAAGCGATGGTTCGAGGAGGCGGCGGAGCAGAGCAGTCAGGACTGGCGTTTGCTCGCGGCGATCGGCTACCAGGAATCCAAATGGGATCCGAGTGCCGCATCGTCATCGGGGGCGCTAGGCCTGATGCAGTTGACCTTGGAGTCGGCCAATGCGGTCAAGGTGGCCAATCCCGCGGATCCGCGCCAGAGCATCTTCGGCGGCGCGCGCTACTTCAGGCAGATCTACGAAAAGATTCCGTCCCATGTCCCGGACCCCGACCGCACGTGGTTCGCGCTCGCCGCTTACAACATCGGCTATGGCCATCTCGAGGATGCGCGCGTTCTCACGCAGCGAGCCGGCAAGGATCCGGATTCCTGGGACGACGTGCGTGAGTTCCTGCCTCTGCTTGCCCAGGAATATTGGTACACGCAGACCTCGAATGGCTACGCGCGCGGGTCGGAGCCCGTGCGGTATGTGGACAACATCCGCAACTACGTCGACTTGCTCGAGTGGGTCGGCAGCGGGGCCTCCAGCGGCAGCGGCGTCCCGACCCTCAACTGAACGGCGGCATCAGGTCTCGGACCCCTTGCCCCTCGAGGCGGCGCGGCGTGCCTCGAAGAAACTTCGCAGGATCTCGCGGCATTCCTCGGCGCACACCCCGCCGAATACGTCCGGGCGATGATTGAGCCAGGGCTCACGTGTCAGGTCGCACACGCTTCCGCACGCCCCGGCCTTGAGATCCCAGGCCCCGAATACCAACCGCGCCACGCGGGCGTGGATGGACGCGCCCACGCACATCGCGCAGGGCTCCAGGGTGACGTACAAGGTTGCCGAGTCCAGCCGATAGTTTTTTTCGTTTGCCGCCGCCGCGCGCAACGCAACGATCTCCGCGTGCGCCGTCGGATCATGAGTTGCAACGGGCTGATTCCAGCCCTCGCCGATCACTTGTCCCCGAACCACCACGAGCGCACCGACCGGCACCTCGTTCATGTCCTGCGCGCGCTGCGCGAGCCCGAGCGCCCTGCGCATATAATCCTCGTCCGTAGGCATTCTTCCAGCACTCATATCTCAACTCGTCCGCCATTGGCGGGCCGCGAACAAGACCGCGTACAGCAGGAATAACGCCGCTGCGCTCATCGCCAGCGAATTATGGATGCCGATGCGCGCGCCGAGCAGGCCCACCGACAGTCCGCTGAACATACGCAGCCCGGACGCGGACATGGAGAACACGCCGATCACCCGGCCCCGCATCTCGCCCGGAGCATGGAGCTGTACCAACGCCTGGGCCATCGAATTGAATGCGAGTTCGACGAACCCCGCCACGAACAGCAAGCTCACCGCGAGCACGTAGCCATTCGCCCGGGCAAAGCCGGTAAGTGCCACACACCAGATGAGCGCCAATACGAAGGCGGTCCGCGCACGCGGCGCGAGCCAGGATCGAGTCTCCAGAATCACGCCGCCGATCAGCCCGCCGGCGGCGTCGGCCGCGAGCAACGTGCCATATGCGAAATCCGCGCGCTCGTGGCCTAGATCACTCGCGAATTCCGGCATCTGAGCCTGGTACGCGTTGCCGACGAAGAACGAAGCCGCACCCACCAGCACGGTCATGGACAGCAACACGGGATTGCGCGCCACCACCCGCATGGTCGACCATACATCGGCGAGGCTGCCGACGCCGGCCCTCGGCCGCTTCGGTCCCGGCGCCGCGCGGCCATACGGCGCCCTGATGAGCCACAGGAACATGGGCATATAGAACAAGGCATTGGCGAAGATCCCCCAGGCGGGACCCAGGGAAAACAGCAATCCGGCGCCAAGCAGGGGCCCGGCCAGGAAGCCCAGGTATCTTCCCGTCGCGTTGAGCCGCACTGCGCTCGCCAGCTGGTCTTGCGCGACGAGCTGGTGGATCAACACCTGCGCGGCAGGAAGCCAGATCACTCCGGCGAGGCCATGAATGACGAGCAGCAGCATGGCCATCCCGAGGGTCACCGTATTCGTCAGGAACATCACGCCCCAGCTGACGGACACGCCGATGTACATCAGCATGCCGATCTGGATGAGCCTGCGGATATCGAAACGGTCCGCCAATCCCCCGCTGACGCCGGCGAGCAGGAGAAAAGGAGCCCAATGCGAGATGACCGCGAAACCGCCGAGCGCCGGCGAATGGAATCGATCGAACATCACCTTGTAGGAGATGACGTGTTCGATGTTGTCCGCCATCATCGCGGCCGTCGCCGCGCTGACGTAGATGCGAAAATCGCCCTTGGCGAACGCCGCGAACGCGCGATGCTGAGGTGCCGGAGCGGGTGCGGCACGGGTATCTGGGTTCAATTGACTCGAGGAGCCCTGAGTGGCGTCGGTCGGACGATTGTAACGGAATCCGACGCGGGCCCGGCACAAGTTATAAAATCCCCCATCGGCTCCGGGGACACGAAAAAACAGTGATGCGTGCAATTTGGTTATTGTTGGGTATCGCCGCGCTCGCGCCGGCGTGGGCGGACGAGGGCATGTGGACCTTTGACAATTTTCCGTCCGAGGCGGTAAAGCAGGCTTATGGGGTCGAGGTGACTCCGGCCTGGCTGGATCACGTGCGGCTGTCCACGATCCGGCTGACCAATTGCACGGCCTCCTTCGTGTCGCCGCAAGGGCTGATGCTCACCAACCATCATTGCATCGAATCATGTCTCGGCGAGCTCTCCTCGAAGGAAGACAACCTCATGGACAATGGCTTCTCCGCGGCGGCCCCACAGGTCGAACGCCGGTGTGCCACCCAGGTAGCGGACGTGCTGGTGTCGATGGAGAACGTGACCGCCGCGGTCACCAAAGCCGGCGCCGGACTGCCCGACGGTCCGGCCAACGATGCGCGCAAGCGCACGTTGACTGCCCTCGAACAGGCCTGTGAGCAGGCCAGCGCGCGTTCCCGTTCGGGAAAGCTCAAATGCCAAGCCGTCATCCTGTACGAGGGGGGCCAGTATTTCCTTTATAAATACAAACGCTACGACGACGTGCGCCTCGTGTTCACTCCGGAAACCGATATCGCGGCGTTCGGGGGTGATCCTGATAACTTTCAATTTCCCCGCTGGTCGCTCGATTTCGCCATCCTGCGTGCGTACGACCACGGCAAGCCCGCGCGCACGCCGGACTTCCTGAAAATAGATTTCTCGGGGCCGCACGCGGGCGAGCTGGTTTTCGTATCCGGCCATCCCGGCAGCACATCGAGACTCGAGACGCATGCGCAGCTCGAATTCGAACGCGACGTCTCCTTGCCCACTGCGCTGTTGCGCGCGTCGGAGCTGCGCGGCGGATACATTCAATACGGCCGCTCCAATCAGTCCGATATGGAGCTCATCGAGGCCCCGTTGAACAGCCTGGAAAACGGAATCAAGGTGCGCCGCAAACTCCTGGACGCGCTGCACGACGATGCGCTCATGGACCGGAAAAAGGCCGAGGAAGCGACGCTTCGTACCCTGGCGAACATTCCCGCTCCCGACCCGTGGAAGCTGATCGAGTCGGCGTCGATGCGCGAACGCGCGATCTTTCTTCCCTACACCTTCATCGAAGTCGGCGCCGGATTCAACAGCATCCTGTTCCGTTACGCGCGGCTGCTGCTGCGCGGCGCCGACGAGCGGGCGAAGCCGAACACCGAGCGCCTGCGGGAGTTCACCGACTCGATGCTGCCGCGGATCGAACAGCAACTCTACGCTCGCGTCCCCATCTACGGGGAAGTCGAAACGCTGACCCTGTCCTTCTCCCTCCAAAGGATGCGCGAATGGCTGGGCCCGGATTATCCGATGATTCGGCAGTTGCTCACCAAGGAATCGCCCGAAACGCTGGCAACCCGCGTGGTGGCGGAATCGAAGCTGGACGATCCCGCAGTTCGCAAACAGCTGTGGGAAGGTGGCAAGGCCGCGGTGGATCGGTCCCGCGATCCGATGATCGAACTGGCCCGGTCGATCGACGCTGAGTCGCGCATGCTGCGCAAGCAATTCGACGATGACGTCGAGGCTCCGATCACCGCCGCCTCGGCACGCATCGCCGCCGCCCGGTTCAAGGCCTTCGGCACCCGGATTTACCCCGACGCGACCTTCACTTTGCGCTTGAATTACGGGACGGTGACCGGGTGGACGGAAGCCGGTGCGGCCGTGGAGCCGTTCACGTATTTGGACCGCGCGTTCCAGCGTGCAACCGGCTCGTCCCCGTTTCGAATTCCGGACAGCTGGATGAAGGTCAAGGATCGTCTCGACATGCGCACGGCGTTCTGCTTATCGACCAGCAACGACATCGTTGGGGGTAATTCCGGCAGCCCGCTGATCGACGCCCAAGGAAATATCGTCGGCCTCATTTTTGACGGCAATATCGACTCGATCGCAGGATCCTACTGGTTCGACGCCGCCCACAATCGAGCGATTTCGGTGCATCCGGCCATCATTCGCGAGGCGCTGGACAAAGTTTACGGCGCCAACTACTTGTTGACCGAATTAGGCGCGAATGACGAGCGGCGGTGACCCGGCGACAACCGGGCGGGGAATCATTGCCGGACGATAGCCGAGGCTCTTCCGCGCAACACGAATTTTTGGATTTTTCCTGTGGCGGTTTTCGGCAATTCGGCCACGAAGTGAAAAGCTGTCGGCACTTTGAAATGGGCGAGCGCGCCGCGCGCGAAATCGCGCAGCTCTTGCTCGGCGGCGCTCACGCCAGGGCGAAGCACGACGAAGGCATGAGGTGTCTCGCCCCATTTCTCGTGCGGCATGCCCACCACCGCAGCCTCGAGTACGGCGCGATGTCGCAGCAGGACGCCCTCCACTTCGATGGATGAAATGTTCTCGCCGCCGCTGATGATCACGTCCTTGAATCTATCCCGGATCTCCACGTAACCATCGGGATGCACGACCGCCGCGTCGGCGCTGTGGAACCATCCTCCGCGAAGGGCGCTCGCCGTCGCATCGGGATCATTGTAGTAGCCGCGCATCACCACATTTCCCCGGGCGATGATCTCACCCAGCGTCGAGCCATCCTGGGGCACGTCCTGCATGTTTTCATCGACCACACGGAGCTCGCCCGACGTGATGAGCTCGACTCCTTGGCGGGCCTTCAGCGTCGCACGGTCGGTCCCGGAGAGCTCCGCATGTTCGGGCAAGGGCTCGCAGATCGATATGAAAGGCGCGGTCTCGGTGAGTCCGTACACGTGCGTAACTTCCCACCCGAGCTCCGTCTCCAGCCGTTCGATGGTCGCGGCAGCCGGCGGGGCACCGGCGGTGAATACTTTGACGCCGCGGCGCAGTTGCGCTCTCGAGTCGTCGGGTCCGTTCGCTATGGAGATGAGGACGGTCGGCGCCGCGCACAGGTGGGTCACCCGCTCCCGATTGACGTGTTCGTAGATGTTGCCGGCGTCGACCCGGCGCAGACAGATGTGTGCGGCTCCCGCGGCCGTCACGGTCCATGTGAACGTCCATCCATTGGCATGGAACATCGGCAGCGTCCAGAGATAGCGGTCTGCGGGCCTCATCGGCCAGTGCGTCAGCGTGCCGACCGAATTCATCCACGCATTGCGATGCGTGATCATGACGCCCTTGGGACGGGACGTGGTACCGCTGGTGTAATTGATGGCGAGTAAATCCGTCTCGCCAGGCTGGGATACCCCGATCATTCGCTCGGCTAGAAGATCCTCATATGGCAGCCAGCCGCTCTTTGCACCCTCTAATGCGACAAAGTGCTCGACGGCCGGCATGCGCGCCCTCACCGTATCGATCAAGTCCAGATAATCCGAGTGCACACACATCACTTTGGCGCCGCTGTGAGTGGCCATGTAGACGAAGTCATCGGCGGTCAATCGATAGTTCATCGGCACGATGACGGCGCCGCGCTGCGGGATGCCGTAGAACTGTTCCAAATGCTGATGCGTGTTGGGCGCGATGGTCGCGACTCGATCGCCTTTGCCGACGCCGAGTCCGGCGAGGCCCCTCGCCCACCGATCGCAGCGTTCGCCGAATTGCGCATAGGTCAGCCGCGTGTCGCCGTCCACCACCGCGAGGCGGCCGGCATACAGCTTGCCGGCGCGGCGTAGGAAGTCCAGCGGGGTGAGCGGGGTTTCCATGAGAGTCCTACCTTGGCTATTTTTCTTTGAGCCGGTGGCTGTCGCCCGCCTTGAGGCTCATGCCGTATATTTTGTTGAGCTCCGAGATCTGTTCAAGGGTCTCGGGCGAGAATGGCGTCCGTCCTTCGAAGGCGTGCAGCACGATACCTTCCAGTAGATCGCCCAGCGACAGGTCTTTCAGCTCCGCGAGTCCCTTCAGCACCTTCAAAAGGCGCTTCTCGATGCGCACACCCGTTTGAACCCGCTCGATCTCGATCATCGCTGCCGGATCATAAGTGCCCGATCATAGGGGTTGCGGCGCGGCGGATTGCGGCTCAGGCGGCAAGGGAATGAATTCCCCGTCGTCGAGCTGTGGCAGTTTCATCCGGCCTGCACGCCAATCGGTCTTCGCCTCCTCGATGCGCTCCTTGGAAGAGGACACGAAATTCCACTCGATGAATCGCTCACCGATCGGCTCCCCGCCGAGCAGCATCAGGACGGAAGGCTCGAGCGCGGTGAACAGAACGGGTTTGCCCGGAACCAGCACCAGCATTTGCCCTTCGGCAAACCGCCGGCCGTCGACCTCGACGGAACCGACCGCAACGTACGCGGCACGCTCCGGATACTCGGCGGGTAATTGCGCACGGGCGCCGGAGGCCAGGCGCCAGTGCACGTAGAACAGCGGCGAAAACGTCCGCGCCGGCGCTCGGGCCCCGAATGCCGATCCGGCCACGAGCCTTGCCCAGAGCCCCTCACTGTCATGGGTCGGCAGATCGCCGGCCGCGTGGTGCGAAAAGCCCGGCTCGGTCTCCTCGGCCTCCTTCGGCAACGCAACCCAGGCCTGAATGCCGTGCAAGGTGTCGCCCTGGGCACGGGCCCGCTCGAATCTCTCCGAATGCGTGATGCCACGGCCCGCAGTCATCCAATTCACTTCGCCCGGACGAATCGCCTGTTCCGTGCGCAAGCTGTCGCGGTGCATGATCTCGCCGGCGAACAAATACGTGACCGTGGACAAGCCGATGTGCGGATGAGGGCGCACATCGACCGAGCGCGGGATACCCGGCGAAAAATCCACGGGACCCATGTGATCGAAGAAGATGAAAGGCCCGATCATCCGCCGCTGCGGAGCGGGCAGTACGCGTCCGACCTGGAATCCGCCCAGATCGCGGCGCCTTTGCTCAATCACCAGATCGATGGACGACATCGACCTATTGTAATCTCAGGGCTGCGAATCCAGAAATTGACCGACGATGCGTGCCGTCTCGTCCGGGAATTGGTCCACGAAGAAATGCCAGCATATCCGCCGCGAAGTCGTCGATTTTTGCCGCGCCCCAGCCCAGAAGGCTATTCTCAAAAAAATAATCGGGATCGGCGCCAATCAGGCGCTCGGGAAAGGGCTCCGGCTGGGACAGGAAATACCAATGCCAATAGGCCTGCGCCACCTGACGGTTGGTGTTCATGAACATCGCGAACGTCGGCACGATGTCCATGACGGTCAGCGAGCGCACCGCGTCGGGATGATCCAAGGCCATGCGGTGCCCCGTGCGCCCTCCCCGGTCGTGCCCCACCACGTGGAAGCGCTCGAAGCCGAGAAGCCGCATCGCACCGAGTTGATCGTCGGCAAATGCGCGGAATGAATAGTTGGACCGGTCGGATGTGCATTGGGGCTTCGCAGAATCTCCGTAGCCGCGAAGATCCGCGCACACCACTGTGTAGCGCTGCGCGAGCTTCGGCGCCACCCGCGCCCACATGGCCATGCTTTGAGGATAACCGTGCAACAGAATTAGCGGCGGCCCGCTCCCACCCACCGCGCAGGCTATGCGCACACCGCACACCTCGAGCGCCCGGCGATCGAATCCTTCGAACATGGGTGTTTATACACCGAGCCGCCGAAATGCCGCAGACGGGGAGAGGCAACTCTAGGTGGAAGCCGCGGTTTCCATCCAGGCAGCCTCGATGATGAACGAAAGATCCGCTCGCACCTGAAGATAGCGCCGAGCTTCATCGCTCAAGTCGGCAAACACGGCCTCGAGCGCCGCAATCCGGGCGGCGGGTGTCCCGATGCGTGCCACCCAGCTCGCGAACTCCAGAGGCAGATTCCAGCAGTCGGCGCTTGGCGCGGCGAATCCCGCCGCGCACAACATATCGCTCCATTCCGACAATTTATAATTGCGCACGTGGGATCCGTCCCGCAAAAACTCGATGACCTGCAAAGACGTGTCGAGCACCTGTTCCACCGGTGCGATGACATCGATGACGACCATTCGGCCGCCCGGCTTCAGAACGCGTGCGCACTCCGCCAAGGCACGGGGTACGTTCGTCCAGTGGTGCGCCGAGTATCGAGTAGCGACTATCTCGAAGACCCCGTCCGCGTAGGGGAGCTTCTCCGCTGAGCCCCGCTGCGTATCGAGAGACCGGTGGCCGCGAGCGAGCGCTTCGCGCACCACCACAGCCAACATCTCGGCGGAAGGATCGTACGCCGTAACGTGGCCCGCACCGCCCCGAGCCATCGCGAAGCTCGCGTGCCCCGCCCCGCACCCGAGGTCCAGCACGCGCGAGGGGCGCATCTTGTCGACGAGCGTCTGCAGCCTGTCCAGATCGGCACCTCGAGCGTGAACCGAGCTTTTGAGGTACCCGTCTGCGTGCGTCCCGAATTGCGCAACGCTGAGATCCTTTTGATCCATCCCCCGTATCAGCCGCGATTGCCGCGCATCGCCTTGGCTTGAGTCGTCGCAGCTTGAAATGCGGCATCGGCTTGGTCTTTGCAGGGCTGTTGCGATGCAGGCTCCATCGCCATGCACTTCGCGATCGCGACCTTGTGATCGCCGTCAGCCTGGGCCATGGCGATATCGAATGTTCCAGTGACCCGAGCGACTGCGACGTTCTTTGGCTCCCCGCCGCTTACTTTGACCGCGCTTTTCACATCCTTTCGAGCCTCGACGCGCGCCTGATCGAGTTCCTTTCGCGCGTCTTCCTGCGCTGCGTCAATATCGGCTTGCATTGCAATCGGCGTTTTTGCCGGGTGGCATGCAGCTAGGAGGATGAGCAGGGCCGCCAGCGCCGGGACGACAGCGGAATGTGCGGTGGCCTCAAATGAATATCGCATCCTTCCCTCCTTATTCTGGTTTATCCTGATTATTAAAATTCCAGCCTCGAAGCACAAGGGGAGCGGCGGAGCTATCGCGAGTCAGCGAGCGCCGACGTCTCTAAAACCCCCCATCGCCGCCGGGGCTATGTTCGTTACCGCACCGAGTTTAGGTCCACCGTCGGCGTAGGCTTCAAAAGTTATGGAAGGCAGTCAGTATCGTGAGCTATTCGACACCGGAGTCAAGAAGATCAGGCACGAAATCCGGAGCCTTTTGGCGCAACATGGATTGTTTGGAACGATATCGGACGCCGACAGCGGTCCGCCTGGTTCCGTACCGGACAGCTCGAAGGTCGAGATTCAGGTCAAGGGTAAAATCGTCGGCAGAGAGTTCGATCGTCGTCAAATAGAAGGTTGTTGTCTCAGAGTAGGCGGCGCCGTTCTTTCCAGCATCACCGCCATGGTCGAAGAGGC
>Ga0182015_10007328_pt1 | contig 10779 bp, 8 predicted proteins | sample 712P3MmetaG_FD_120478 | JGI IMG/M metagenome (GOLD analysis project Ga0182015, IMG submission 120478) | Permafrost microbial communities from Stordalen Mire, Sweden - 712P3M metaG | ecosystem: Environmental > Terrestrial > Soil > Wetlands > Permafrost | place: Sweden: Stordalen | collected...
ATCATCCGGCGCGGGGTGACGCCGAGGCCTTCGATCGCGACCAGCTTCTTGACGCATTCGGGATAGATGCCGGTGTAGCGCAGCGTGATCATCCCGCCCAGCGAATGCGAGACGATCGTCACCGGCGCCAATTCCTGTTGATGGATCAGCTGGGCGAGATCGTAGATATAGGCGGCGATCGAATAGCTGCCGTCGGGCGACCATTGGCTGTCGCCATGCCCGCGCAAATCGGGGGCGAGGACGTGCCAGTCATGGCGCAGGGCCTGAGCGACCCAGTCCCAGTTGCGGCAATGGTCGCGCCCGCCATGCACCAAAAGCAGCGGCGGCGCGTCGGGATTGCCCCAGTCGACGTAATGCAGGCGCAGGCGCTGCGAGAAATAGATGCGCGAGGTCGGGCCGTAGCTGCCGGGATCGCCGGCTCCTGTCTGTGGCGGCGCCATGGGTTCCCTCGGTCTGAAAACAACAAGACCCCCGCGCGCATCATAGCGTCGCGGGGGTCGGTTTTGCGAAGCTGTCCTTCGCGCCCGGCATCGAAGCCGGGCTAAATCTTGGTCTTGGCGCTGGGTTGCCGATGCCAAGGGGTCGGCAACTGGCGCGTGCCCGGTGGAGTCATGTCTATGTAACACCCTCCTCTGGTGGTTTCCGGGTCCGCCGCGGCGCCCATTCCCGGGACCAACCCGGGCCGGTCAGGCGCGTTGACGACAATCTGCATTTGGGAGTTTTATCGGGGGTCGTCAAGGAAGAATTTCATCCAATTTTTTTCGGCGAAACTCAGGGCGAGCAACGGATGACGCTCCAGCTATCGGCACAGCCCTGGATCCTGCCCGGTGCCGAAATCATGCCACAGGCAGCGCGCGACCTCGATCGAACTGAGTCTGGAATTGGCGAGGGTCTTTTTCGCTTCTTCGTTGTCGAGCGCGGCGCCGACATGGAAGCTGTCGCGCAAGCCCGCGGCCTCTTTCTCGGCATCGATCGCGTAGGCTTTCAGCAGGAAATGGCGGGTCGCCGCGCGCGGGTCGCCGATCTCGGCGATGTCAACGACCAGCATGCGCTTGACCCCGGTGCCGTCGGGCTCGAGCATGACGGGCCTGTTGATCGAGACGCGCTGGTCGCGCGGCAAATTGTACCCGGTCGCGAGCAGCGACCACCCGGAATAGAGATCGTCGCTGATGCCGGTGACCTTGAGCGACGGCAGCACGCCGTCGATCGGCGACATCATGCCAGAAATGTTGACGGCGCCGGGTGGATCGTCCGCCCGCGAGCTTGCCGGGTCGGGGGCGGCTGGCGGTGGCGGCGACACGCCGGGCTTCATCAGCGCGGCAAAGCCCTGTCCGCCGACCTCGGTGTATTTCATCGCCGGCTCGGCGCGCGAGGCGATGACGGGCTCCTGCCAATCCTCGTGGAAGATTTGCATCAAGTCGGCTTTGCTGGCGGCGAATTCGCGGGCGAGCGTACCCGGCGGCTCGCCGACTGCCTCGGCGATTTCCCTAGGTGTGACGTCGGAGGCGTAGAGGAACAGCGACAATGCGCGCTGCCTCGGCGGCATGGAATCGAGCCACTGATCGATCTCCTGCGACGACAGCTCCTCCGACAGATCGGCGGCCGTCAGTTTTTCGAGCGACCTTTTGTTGTAGGGATTGTCCTTGTCGGCGGACTTCTTGGCCGCCTTGGCGTCTTCCAGTACCTTGCTCGTCGCGTCGCTAATCATCTCGACCGCCATCGTCAGCCGTTTTGACGGGTCGGCGTCGGTCAGCTCGGGGCAATCTTCGATCATCGCGTCGAGCGAATCCTGAACTGCGTCATCGATCACGTCGGCGCGGAATTCGCCGCCGCGATAGCGGATCGTCGCGCGCACCGCGAGGCTGATCATCCCGTAGAGGCGGTCCTCCTCGTTGGTGCGCAGGGTCTGCGCGCAGAGCCGGTCGAGCAGCTCGACGGTCTGCGGGCCGATCTGCGCCGCGGCCCTGCCGGCGCCGATCGCGAGAGCCACGCCGATCAGAGCGGCCACGATCGCGCCGGGACGAGCGGGTAGGCGATCAAACGACATGAAAATTCCCCAAAGGTGCGGCGCCGGACTTTCCCGCAATCGGCGCGCTGGAACAAGCGCTCGCGCGGATTATCCGCCAAGCGCCGTGTCGCGGAGCGGCTTGCGCCCGACCCCGAAGCCCTCCTAAGGTAGTTCGCAATGCCTGCGGACAGCATTTTCGCTCCCGGCTTCCGCCGCTGGCTCGGCGGATTTGCGATGCTTGCGGTCGCGATATGGGTCGCGGGTGTCGCCCGGGCCGAGACGCAGGTTTTCAGCCTCTTCGACTTCCAGCTCGACGACGGCACGATCATGCCGGAGCTGCGAATCGCCTACGAAACCCAAGGGACGTTGTCGCCGGCGCGCGATAACGCGATCGTGTTGCTGCACGACACCCTCGCCGACCACCACGTTTTCGATAACGCGATCGGCCCGGGCAAGCTTTTCGACACCGACAAATACTTCGTCATCGCGCCGGACGCGCTCGGCGGCGGCGAATCGTCATCGCCGGACGACGGCAAGGGCCAGGATTTCCCGCGCTACACGATCCGCGACGTCATGGCCGCCGAGTACGGGCTCGTGTCGCGCGGCCTCGGTCTCACCCGGTTGCGCGCCATCGTCGGCCGCTCGATGGGCGCCTTTGTCGGCCTCGAATGGGCGGTTCACCACCCCGACATGCCCAGAAGCGTCGTCCTCCTCGCTCCGAGCGCGCATAGCGACGCCAACTTCCAGGTGGTGATCGACCTGATGACCGCGACGGTCGCGCTCGATCCCGATTGGGATGGCGGCCGCTACGAGCGCAACCCGGTCGAGGGACTGCGTCACGCGGGGATGATCTATTACCCGTGGTCGGTCAGCGCCGCCTATCTCGACGGCCTCTCCCCCGCTTCCCTCGCCCAGGAGTCCGAGGCGATGGCCAAGGAGTTTGCCGAATGGGACGCCAATGCGCTGGTGCTGCGTTATGCCGCGTGCCGCGGCTATGACGTCGCGGCGGCGTTCGATGGCGATACCGACGCGGCGCTGTCACGGGCGACGATGCCGATGCTGCTGATGCCGAGCGCCAGCGACCGGCTGATCGACCCGGCCAACGCTCGCCTGCTGCGCGTCGAGCTGCCGCGCGCTAGCGTCTCGGAAATCCCGAGCGAGCTCGGCCATCGCGCGATCGCCGCTCTACCCGACACGGCGGAAGGCGATTTTATCGAGCGCGCGATTCGCGGGTTTTTGAAGTAAGCGCCGGGCGGCCGCGGTTGCAGACCGGACCCGATCATGCATCAGCGCATGGCGAACGGCGTCAGCAGCGGCTTCGCGGCATCATTTGCCAACTGTATGCCGATCTCGCCCAGCCGTGTCGAACCTTCGGCGAACGCGTCGAGGCAGCGCCGCGCGAAATTGAGCTGGATCTCGACCGCGTCGGTCAGGCTTTTGGCGCCGAGCAGCGCCGTCATGCTGTCGCCGGCGGCGGTTAAATTGGAGCTTGCGATTCCCGTCACCTCCAGCGCCATCGCCCTGACGTCCGACGCCACCGCGCTTTGCGACGCGCCAATCGAGGCGAGCGTCGCCTGGCATGCGGTCACGAACGTTTCGCCAACCTGCTTCTGGCGACGCATCGGAACTGGCAGTGCAACGACCGTCGACGCCTCCGGAAGCGTCTGCACGACCGGTTCGGCGATTGCGGCGGGTCGCGGCGCCACGCGCTTCGTCTTTGCCTGCTTGTCTTCGTTCATCTCGATCTCCCTGCTTGATACTGCAATGCACAATGGAATAGGTAAGGTTTCAACAAGGCTGTTCCAAGCCCTGGTTGCGATGCACAATTATAGGAGCGAGGCCAGGGGCGATGCGGACCGGCGCTTTCGTTTGTCCCTGCTGGCGGTAACCGAGCGGTTGATTTTGCCCTGGAGGCGGCTGTCGCGGAACAGAAACGAAGGATACGCGGCTGCCATGCGGCCGTTGTCTTTGACATCGTTTCATCTTTTTTTTACCTTTCTCCCCGCCTATCAAGGCGGGGGAGTTTGTGACGTCTATTCTTGGGGCTGGGGGTAACGTGCGTAGTTTGATGTCGGTACGGCGAGGACATGCCGCCGCTTCACCATGGGCTTTGACTCTGATCGCGAGTCTGTTGGTGGGCATCTGCGCGGCGCCGGCGGCGAATGCGGCGCGTCTTTCGGTGGGATCCAGCGGGCCGATTTACGAGGCGCTCGTCCTCGACGCCGAGACCGGTCAGGTGCTGCGAGAGCTGAACCCGGACGCGGTGACCTACCCGGCGTCCCTGACCAAGATGATGACGCTCTATTTGACCTTCGAAGCGCTGAACCAGGGGCGGTTGCGTCTCGACCAGTATTTTACCGTCTCGCCGATGGCGGCGGCTCACGCGCCGTCGAAGCTCGGGCTGCAGCCGGGCGAAGTCGTCATGGTCCGCGACCTCATTCTCGGCATCGTCACCAAATCGGCCAATGACGCTGCCGCGGTGCTGGCCGAGGGGCTGGGCGGCGGCAGCGAAGCGACTTTCGCCGCGATGATGACGCAGAAAGCGCACCAGCTCGGCATGTCCCAGACCCATTACGCCAACGCCTCGGGGCTGCCCGATCCGGAGCAACTGACGACCGCGCGCGACGTCGCCCGCCTCGCCTTGGCGCTCTACCACGACTTCCCGCGCGAATACCGGTACTTCTCGGTCAAGGAATTCAACTTCCAGGGCGAGCTTGTCACCGGCCACGACCATATGCTCGACTGGTATCCCGGTGCCGACGGCATCAAAACCGGGTTTACCGTCGCGTCCGGCTTCAATCTGGCGACCTCGGCCGTACAGAACGGGCGCCGCCTGATCGGCGTCATCCTGGGCGGGCATTCGGTACATAGCCGAGACGAATCGATGGCGCAGCTGCTCGATCTCGGGTTTGGCGATCTCGCGCGATCGCCGCCGACCGTGATGGTGCAGCGCCAGACGCCAGCGGCTCCGGTCGTGGCCGATGCCGCGCCGGTGGCGACACCGGCGGTCGCGACCCAGTCGCCGCCGCGGACCCAGCCCTCATTCGCCGCGGTCGCCGCCGCCTCGATGGCGCCGCCCGCCGTCGCCGCGCCGGCGACGATCTCCGATCAGCCGCCCGCCCACGAAGCGCCATCGACCCTTGCCGCGGTGGCCACTGCCGCGATCAAGCATCTCGCCCCGGTCAGCAGGGCCGAGGCAGCTCCGGTCGCGGCCGAGCCGGGCGAGGCCTGGGGCATCCAGCTCGGCGCCTTCCATGACGCGCAGGCGGCCGAGAGGGTCGAGCGACAGGCCGAACGTCTGGCTGTCGCGCGGGGCAAGGCACCGCAAATCCTGGCGCCGGCCGCCAACGAGCGGCTCTACCGGGTCCGCCTCCTGCGCTTCTCGCCGCAGGCCGCTCACGCCGCCTGCGAGACCCTGCACCGGCAGCACCAAGCCTGCACGATCGTGCCGCCCGCCTCCGTCAAGGTCGCGAGCCGTTAGTTCCTCGTCCCGCGGCGAAAAGCCCGGACAACATCTCGCGCGGCAATCAGCTAACCGAGCGAGACCTCCAGTCCGCTGGCGCCAAGCTCGCGGACAATTTCGTGTTTCAGTCGCGCTAGCCCCTCGGCACTCGCCGACTCGGCGCGCGCGACGATCACCGCCTGGGTGTTCGAGGCTCGCACCAGCCACCAGCCGTCGGCGCTTTTGACCCGCACGCCGTCAATATCGATGATCTCGGCGCCGCGCCGGCGAAGCCGTTCGGCGATCTCGGCGACGATCGCGAATTTGCGCGATTCGTCGCAGTCGAGCCGTAATTCGGGGGTGTTGAACATCACCGGCAGCCGGTCGGCGATTTCGGTGAGGCTTTCCTCGCTGCCCGCCAGAATCCCCAAGAGCCGCACCGCGACGTAGATCGCGTCGTCGAACCCGTACCAGCGATCGCCAAAGAAGATGTGGCCGCTCATTTCGCCGGCGAGCGGCGCTTTGAGTTCGGCAAGCTTCGCCTTGATCGGCGAGTGCCCGGTCGGCAGCATCACCGGCTTGCCACCGGCCCGCGCGATCTCGGCGAACAGCACGTCGCTCGCCTTGACGTCGGCGAGGATCGGCGCACCCGGATGTCGCTTTAGCACGTCGCGCGCCAGCACGATCATCAGCTGATCGCCCCACATGATGCGGCCCTTGGCGTCGATGACGCCAATCCGGTCGCCGTCGCCATCGAAAGCGACCCCCAGATCGCAGCCGCGCCGCGCGACCTCCGCCTGCAGCTGGACCAGATTCTCCGCCACGGTCGGGTCGGGGTGATGCGCCGGAAAATGACCGTCGATCTCGGCGTTGATCAGGTGATGTTCGCCCGGGATGAGACCGGTCAACCTCGTCACGATCTCACCGGTGGCGCCATTGCCCGGGTCCCAGACGACCCGCAGTTTCTTTCCGGCATCGCAGTCGCGCGCGATGCGGGCGATGTAGTCGTCGGCGATCATGCGATCCTCGACCCGGCCGCGCGGATCGGCGGGGGCACCGAGCGCGAGCGCCGTTGCCCCGAGATGCTGGATCGCCTCGGCATAGAACGGCTTCCCGCCCAGCACCATCTTGAAGCCGTTATGGGCGGGCGGATTGTGCGAGCCGGTGACCATGACGCCGCCGTCGACCGGCAGCGTCGCCGCGGCGAAATAGAGCATCGGCGTCGGGCCGCGGCCGATGCGCACGACATCGACCCCACCTTGCGCCAACCCTTCGACCAGCGCGGTCTCGAGCTCGGGCGAGGTCAACCGGCCGTCGTACCCGACCGCCACGCGATAGGTTCCCCGTGAGCGTCCGCCGGCTTTGGTCAGCGTCGCGGCGAAGGCGCGGCCGACCGCCTCGGCGTCGGCGGCGAACAGATTGGTGCCGACGATCCCGCGGATGTCGTATTCGCGCAGGATCGCCGGATCGAAGCGGTGCGGCATCGATCCCATTTATTCCTCGTTCAGCGGTAGCTTAGCAGCATCCGGCGCAACGCGACGCCGAGTTCGGGGTGGTCGAGGCCGAGCGCGATATTGGCTTCGAGAAAGCCGAGCTTGTCGCCGCAATCGAAACGGCGGCCGATGGCGCGTAGCCCGTGAAACGCCTGACCCTCGGCGATCAGCGCGGCGAGACCGTCGGTCAACTGTATTTCGTTGCCGCTGCCCGGCTTCATGGTCTCAAGGTGGCCGAATACCTCGGGTTGGATGATGTAGCGCCCGATAATTGTCAGGTTCGACGGCGCCACGGCGGGGTCGGGCTTCTCGACGACGCCGCTGGCGCGCGCCAGCCGGCCGTCATCCTCCACGATGTCGAGCACGCCGTAGCGGTTAGTCTGCTCGCGCGGCACTTCGATGACGGCGACGACATTGCCGCCGGTTTGCTCGTAGGCATCAACCATCTGCTTGAGACAGGGCGGATCGCAAACCATCAAATCGTCGACCAGCAATACTGCGAACGGCTCGTCGCCGACCAGATTGCGAGCACACCATACCGCATGGCCGAGCCCCAGCGGGCGCTGCTGCCGCGTATAAGCGATCTGCCCAGCGGGCGGCAGCCAGGATTGCAACTCGGCCAATTGCTCGGTCTTGCCGCGCTCGCGCAGGGTCGCTTCGAGCTCGTAGGCGACGTCGAAATGGTCTTCGAGCGCGCCCTTGCCGCGGCCGGTGACGAAATAGAACTCCTCGATCCCCGCGGCTTTCGCCTCCTCGACCGCATAATGGATCAGCGGCCGATCGACCACTGTGAGCATTTCCTTGGGCATCGCCTTGGTCGCCGGCAGAATGCGCGTGCCGAGTCCGGCGACCGGGAATACCGCCTTGCGAACGGGTTGGTGCATCGTTCTCCTCGCTCGCTGCCGCGTGCCACAATCTGCCGTAATCGCGACCGGTTAATAACGCAGAACGGGCTGACAGGCTTCCATCGTCTCGTGCGACGCGATAATCGGGCGCGTCCGCTTACTTGGGGTTAACGCTGCTTGAGCAGCACGTCGCGGGCCCGGTTGATCTTTGTCGCGAGATAATCGGTGCCGCCATGGTCGGGATGCAGCTGCATCATCAGCCGATGATAAGCCGCCTTGATTGCCGCCTCATCGGCGCCGGGTGCGAGGCCGAGGATTTCGTAGGCTTCATCGGCGCTCATATCGCCACTGCCGTACGGCGGGGGCGCATTCTTGCCGGCGCCGAATTCGTCGCGCCATTGCGGATGAATGCGATCGAGATAGGCTTCGATGAGGCGCGCGCCCTCCTCGTCCGCCGCCCGGCATTCGCGCAGCAGGGTGAGAAGATCGACGGCGCGCAATTCCTCTAGACGCATACCGGCGAAGCTTCCTGCGAGCACCGTGCCAGTCATTGCGCCGGTTTCGTGGTCGAGGCTCATGCGCAGATACGGCGTCGACACTGTCGAGGTCTGGCCGCCCGATCCGGCGTTGCGGAACCCGGCGAACAGCGAGCGCGCGCGCCGCAAATAGGGGAAAAGGAGGGTCAGCGGCAACCACAGAAAGGCGAATCGCTCGGAGAATAGCAAAAACACGAAGAGCAGCGCGGCGACCCCGATCGCCGTCCATTTGATTCCGCGCGCCAGCTTTGCCGGATCGGTATTGACGAAGAGGTAGATCAGCAGAAGCAGCCCGGCGAGGAGCGCCACGCCGCCGACGAGCGCGAGCATGGTTCAGCCCCGGAGCTGGGCCGTCAGCAGTCGAATCTCGCCGCCCTTTTTCGCCCCATAATCGGCGAGCGCGCGATATCCGCCGGCGGCGTAGACGGCGACCGCGGCAAGCAATTCCTTCAGCCGATCGGCGCTAGCCAGGTCGAAGCTCAGATAGGCGCCGCGCGACAGCTTGGCGATCTGCCGGAAGGCGGACCCGGCTGCGGCGTCACGGCCTTCGTGAAAGACAAAAACGGGCGTGCCGAGCAGCCCTAACTCGCCGGCCTGTTTGCACAGGCGGTCGGCGTTCTCCTCCATCGCGTCGCCGACAAAGATGAGCGCGTTGACCCGCTGCTTCTTGGTCTCGGCGAGGGCGTGCGACAGCACGCGCTCGATCTGCGTCTCACCGCCGACGCAGGAGACGGCGCGCATCGCGCGGTGCAGCTCGGCTGCGTTCTGCATCCAGCGGCTCGCCTTGCACTCGTCGAAGCCGCGATAGAAAAGGAGGCGGACATCGAGCCCCCCGAGCGCGGCCGTTGCCTCGAACATTTCTCCCTGGATGAGGCAGGCGCGATCCCAGGTCGACTCGCGGCTGGCGGTGGCGTCGAGCGCGAAGATCAGCCGCCCGCGTCCGCCGCCTGGCCGCACTGCCGGCGCCCGGTTGAGATCGTGTAGAAACGCCTCGACAGCGGCGTTCGGCGAGGCGGTCGGCAGTTTGTCGCCGCTCATCGCAGCTCCTTGGCCGGGCGCAACCACACTGAGGTGTCGTGATAGACCGCGCCGCCCTGCGGCGGACCGGGATCGGCGCTGGTCAAGAGGTTGATGCCGATCCCTTCCTCGAAGGCGGCATTCGGCCAAACGCCCTCGACGATCACGACGCGTTGCTGCATCCCGTCGAAGGCGCGGGCATGGACGACGACGCTGCCCTTCTCGTTGCCGATGCTAATGCGTTCGCCGTCGCCGACGCCAAGCGCCTTCAGCGCCTCAGGGTGGACAAGCGCGGTCGGCCGGCCCTCTCGCGCGACGCCCGAGGGCGTGTTGTTGAAGCTTGTGTTGAGGAACGAGCGCGACGGCGCCGGGATCATGCGGAACGGCCGCGCCGGGTCGCCCTCGTCGAGATTGGCGACATGGTCGGGAAATTCGGGCAGCGCGCCGAGGTCGCGCTCGCGCATCGGTCCGCGCATTGCCGCCCAATCGGCGCGGAAGTGGAATTTTTTGTCGAGATGGCCGAACCCGTCGAGGAAATGCTCGGTGTCGAACGCCAGGCTGCGATCGAGCCAGGTGCCTTCGATGAATTCCTCGGGGCCGGGCAGACCGCTCGCCCGCAAGGTTTCGGCGATGATCTCGTAAGCGGTCATCGCGAAGCCGCGATGCTTCGCGCCCAGCCGCTCCGCCAGCGCGCAATGCACCTCATGGTTCGAGCGGCACTCGCCGAGCGGCGGCACCACGGCGCGATGCATCTGGAGATAGGTGTGCGCACCGGCGGTGTAGATGTCGTCGTGCTCGAGAAACGTCGTCGCCGGCAATACGATATCGGCCATCGCCGCGGTTTCGGTCATGAACTGCTCGTGCACGCAGACAAAGAGGTCGTCGCGCGCGAAGCCCCGGTGCACCAGCCCCGATTCGGGCGACACCACCATCGGGTTGGTGTTCTGGATCAATAGCGCCGCGACCGGCGGACCGTCGCCGAGGTCGTATCTGTCGCCGGTGAGGATCGCCCCGATACGCGACTGGTCGAGGATGCGGGTCGAATGGTCGATAACGTCCGACCCTTCGATCAGGCGGCGGTCGAGCCGCACGAGCCCGTGGTTCGACTGCAGCGCGCCGCCGCCTTCATACTGCCAGGCCCCGGTCACCACCGGCAGGCAGGTGACCGCGAACAAATTCGCCGCGCCGTTGCGCTGGCGCGAGAAGCCGTAGCCGAGCCGGATATAGGTCCGCTTCGTCTGCCCGTAAAGCCGGGCGAAGCCGACGATCTCGGCTTCGCTGAGCCCGGTGATGCCGGCGGCCCATGCCGGGCCGCGGCCGGCGAGGTGCGCTTCGAGGCCGGCCGGGTCGTCGGCATAGCGCGCCAGATAGGCGCGGTCGGCATAACCTTCCTTGAACAGCACGTGCATGACCGCGCACGCAAGCGCGCCGTCGGTGC
>Ga0182015_10007329_pt1 | contig 10778 bp, 14 predicted proteins | sample 712P3MmetaG_FD_120478 | JGI IMG/M metagenome (GOLD analysis project Ga0182015, IMG submission 120478) | Permafrost microbial communities from Stordalen Mire, Sweden - 712P3M metaG | ecosystem: Environmental > Terrestrial > Soil > Wetlands > Permafrost | place: Sweden: Stordalen | collected...
CCGAGAAGTAGACGCGCATCGCCTGGACGTTCGAGAAGCGGCGCAGCGCCAGGCGCTCGTTCTCGACCCCGTTCTGGGCGCAGACCACGGGCGTTGCGGGCGGGGCGCACTCGGCGAGCTCGGAGACAAGCGCCTCGCTCTGCTGGGTCTTGGTCGCCAATACGGCGATGTCTCCTTCGTCAAAGCCGACCTCGGCCAGGCGCGAGACGCATCGAATGGACAGGGTCACCGTGCGGTCTGGGTCACGCAGCTCTAGCCCGCGGCTCGCGATCGCCGCCTGATGGGCGCCTCGCGCGACGAGGACGACGTCGTGGCCGGCCTCGAACAGGCGCCCCCCCATGGTGCCGCCGATGGCGCCGGCACCGATGATCACATAACGCATGCTGCGAGCTTCTCAGATCGGTGGGCCGCCTCGCGCTCAGCGGGCGGTGTCAATGATCAAGGTGACGGGGCCGTCGTTGGCCAGCTCCACAAGCATGTCGGCGCCGAATCTGCCCGTAGCCACCTTGGCCCCGAGCCGGCGCAGGTGCTCGACGACGGCCTCGACGAGCGGCTCGGCGACCTCGCCCGGGGCCGCGCCCACAAACGAGGGCCGCCTGCCCTTGGCGGTGTCCGCGAGCAGGGTGAACTGGCTGATGACGAGCAGTCCGCCGCTGAGGTCCGCGAGCGATAGGTTCATACGCCCTTGATCGTCGTCGATGATCCGGAGCGTCCACAGCTTCGAGGCGAGCGCAACGGCCTCGGCCTCACCGTCGGCGTGGGCCACACCGACGAGCACCACGAAACCGGGTCCGTCGAGCGAGCCGACGATCTCGCCCGCCACGCTGACCCGGGCCCAGGCGACCCGCTGCACGACAGCACGCACCTCAGCCCCCCGGGGCGTCCCCGTCTGCCCGGCGCAGGTGCGCCGGCAGCTCGATGCCCGGGCTCAAATCGGGCGATGGCTCCGGCGTGCCGCGCACCAGGTGCACGGGCCACAAACCGGCCCAGTGGGACAAGGCGAGGTCCTCCGGCTCATCGACCGGCGGGCCGCGGCGGATTTTCGCCGACACCTCCACGAGGCGGAGGGCCAGGACCGCCGTTTGGCGCAGCTCGGTCTCAGTCGGGGCGCGCACCCCGCTCGTGCGGCCGGGCACCAGCTTTTCCATCAGGGCCTCGAGGACCTCTTGTTTCGTCTCTGCGTCCCGCACCAAAAAAGCCCGGCCGTGCACCACGACCGAGCGGTAGTTCGCAGAGTGGTTGAACGCCGAGCGGGCGAGCACGAGGGCGTCCAAGACGGTGGCCTCGAGGGCGATCTCGATGCCGTCTTGGTGGGCCGCAGTCCTCGCCATCGTGGCGCCCGTCGAGGAATGGATAAAGACCGTCGAGCCGACACGGACAAAGAGCATCGGGAGCACCTGCGGGTGCTCGTCGGCGAAAAAGCCGACGTGACAGATGAGCGCCTCGTCGAGGATCTGGTGGACATTGTCGGCGTCGTAGTTCGCCCGGTCGGCATGCCGTGTGGGCGTTGTGGCCTTGCTCGGGTTGTACATGTCGATCGCCCTCAGGCCAGCTCGGCCCGCGCGTCGGTGAAGGCGGCGACGGCTCGCTCGAGGTCCTCGCGGCTGTGCGCGGCGGACATCTGGGCGCGAATGCGCGCCTTTCCCATCGCGACGACGGGATAACTGAACCCGATGACGTAGACGCCCTTTTTAAGGAGAGACTCGGCCATTTGCCCGGCGAGAGCGGCGTCGCCGAGCATGATCGGGACGATCGGGTGGTCGCCCGGGAGGACCTCGAAGCCGGCCGCGGTCATCGCCGAGCGAAAAAAGGCCGTGTTCTCGCCGAGCTTGGCCCGCAGGCCGTCGCTCTCATCCAACAGCTCGAGCACGACGAGCGAGGTGGCCGCGATCACCGGCGCGACCGAGTTCGAGAACAGGTACGGCCGGGACCGCTGGCGCAAGAGCTCGACGATCTCGGCGCGCCCGCTCAGGTACCCGCCGCTCGCGCCGCCGAGCGCCTTGCCGAGCGTGCCTGTCACGACGTCGACGCGCTCTGTGACGCCGTGCAGCTCAGGGGTGCCCCGCCCGTGCTCGCCGATGAACCCGACGGCATGGGAGTCATCGACCATGACCATGGCGTCGTAGCGATCCGCCAGCTCGCAGATCTCGGCTAAGGGGGCCAGGTAGCCGTCCATGGAGAAGACGCCGTCGGTGGCGATCAACCGCCGGCGCGCCCCGGAGGCCTCTTTCAAGAGCTCTTCGAGATGGCCCATGTCCCGGTTGCGGTACCGGTAGCGCGAAGCCGCGCAAAGGCGGATGCCGTCGATGATCGAGGCGTGGTTGAGCTCGTCGGAGATGACGGCGTCGTCCTTTGCGAGCAGGGTCTCGAACAGCCCCCCGTTGGCGTCAAAGCACGAGGAGTAAAGGATCGAGTCGTCGGTCCCCAAGAACTCCGAGAGGCGCTGTTCGAGGTCCTTGTGCACCTGCTGGGTCCCGCAGATGAACCGCACGCTGGCCGTGCCGTATCCCCAGCGGTCGAGGGCCTCCTTGGCAGCTGCGACGAGCCGCGGGTCGTCCGCGAGCCCGAGGTAATTGTTGGCACACAGGTTCAGCACCTGCTTGCCGCCTGCGACGGTGACGTTGGCTTGTTGCGGCGTCGCGATGACGCGCTCGGGCTTGTAGAGCCCGTCGCGGCGGATCTCATCGAGCTGGACGCTGATCTCGGCTCGGACGGTTGTGAACATGGCGACCTCCGATCAGGCTTTCGACCAGGTGAGCACGACCTTGCCGCAACGCCCGAGGCGCACGGCCTCGAAGGCCTCCTCGTAGTCGCTAGCCGCGAAGCGGTGCGTGATCACAGGCGAGATGTCGACCCCCGACTGGACGAGCACGGACATCCAGTACCAGGTCTCGAACATCTGGCGGCCGTAGATGCCCTTGATCGTGATCATGTTCATCACAAGGTGCGACCAGTCGATCCCGAACTGCTCGGTCGGAAGGCCCAACATGGCGATCGTGGCGCCGTGAGCCATATTGGCGAGCATGTCCTTTAACGCCGAAGCCCGTCCCGACATCTCAAAGCCGACGTCGAAGCCCTCTTTCATGCCGAGTGCGGTCATCGCCTCGGAAAGGGTCGTCTTAGCGGCGTCGACGGCAAGGGTCACGCCCACCTTGCGGGCAAGCTCTAAGCGGTACTCGGAGACGTCGGTGACGACGACATTGCGCGCCCCGGCGTGGCGGGCGACGATCGCCGCCATGATCCCGATCGGGCCGGCGCCGGTGATGAGCACGTCCTCACCGAGGACGGGAAAGCTCAGCGCCGTGTGCACCGCGTTTCCGAACGGGTCGAAGATCGCCGCCACGTCGAGGTCGATGTTGTCCCAGTGGCGCCACACGTTCGAGGCCGGGAGCGCTATGTACTCGGCGAAGGCGCCCGGGTAATTGACCCCGATCCCCTTGGTGCGGGCGCACTGCACGCGCCGACCCGCGATGCAGTTGCGGCAGCGCCCGCAGACGAGGTGACCCTCCCCGCTCACGAGATCTCCCACCGAGAGCTCGTCGACGTCGATGCCGATCTCGACGATCTGGCCGACGAATTCGTGGCCGACGACAAGCGGGACCGGGACGTTCGCCTGAGCCCAGGCGTCCCATGAGTAGATGTGCAGGTCCGTCCCGCAGATGCCGGTGCGGAGCACCTTGATCAAGACGTCACCCCGTCCGATCTCGGGCACGGGCACGTCCTCGTAGCTCAGCCCCGGCTCGGGCTTTACCTTGACGAGAGCCTTCATCGTTGAACCACTCCTCGTCTTGCTAGGAATTCTCTTGCTCCAAACGACCCTAATGCCCGCCGGGGACACGGGCATCTGAGGAGGCGGAAACCGTTGGCAGTCCCGGACCGAAAGGAAGAGACTGGCGTCATGGCCGAAGAACAGCTTCCTGGGCCGGCTCCAGTTTCTCCGGCGCCCGCGGTGCCAAAGGTGGCCGCAGACACAACCTTGCCGGCGCCGATGCCGGAGCGGGCGGGTGACGCGGATCGCGACCGGGTCGTCATGCTGCTTCGCGACCACTGCGCCGAAGGCCGGCTCAGTCTTGATGAGTTCTCCGAGCGCACAGGCGCCGCCCTCGCGGCGCGAACCAAGGGCGAGCTCGACGCGATGCTCGCCGACCTGCCGGATGCGACCAGACCGGTGGCCGAAGAGTCACGTCGGCGCCCGCGGCGCTGGATAGTGGCGGTGATGAGCGACTCGGAGTCGAAAGGACGCTGGCGCCTTGCCGGGCATACCGCCGTCGTGGCCGTGATGGGCCGGTGCCACATCGACTTGAACCGCGCTGAGATAGAGGGTCCCGAGACGGTCATCACGGCCTTGGGCATCATGGGCGAGATCGACATCGTCGCCCCCGAGGGGATAGAGGTGGAGGTCACGGGGCTTTCCATCATGGGCAGGCGGAGCGTGGCTGTGCGTGAGGTCCCCGTGTTCGCGGGCTCGCCGCGGAACTTGGTGCGGGCCTTCCCGATCATGGGCGAGGTGAGGATCACGAACAGGCCCCGGATGGCCGGACGCCTCCCGGAGGCGACGACTTAGCCTGTCTGGAAAGACCACCGAAGGAGTCAGGTGTACATAGCGGCAGTTGACGGCGGCCTCGGCGAGAACGAGTGGCGAGACTTCGTCGCGACCCAGGGCTTCGGCCACCTCGCCGCATCGGGCAAGAGCCGCGAGGTCCCCGTCGTCGTCCCGACGCAGTTCGTCCTCGAAGGCGACGAGATCATCTTGCACCTCGTGGGCAAGAACCCGATCTTCGAGGCAATCGCCGAGCAGCCCAAGGTGCTCATGAGCGTGGCCGGTGACTGGGCGTTCATTCCTTCTGAGTGGAAGGCCATCGGGGACGAAGACCCCCTCTTCGGCATCCCCACGACGTACTACGCGGCGGTCCAGCTCGAGGGAACGGCGAGGATCGTGTCGGATCCCGCCGCGATCGCGGCGGTGCTCCGCCGCCAGCTCAAGGAGCTCCAGCCCGGCCTCGAGATCGCAGACCCTCTCGCCGCCCACGGCACCAAGCTGGGCACGATCCGGGCCATAAGCGTGTCGATCGACAACGTGCGGGCGAAGTTCAAGTACGGCGGCAACGTCGACCTCGCCCACCGCGAGGCCGTCATCGCCGACCTCGAAGAACGCGGTGGGCCCGGTGATCTCGCCGCCGCCCGCCAGGCGAGGCGCCGCCTCGCCTCCTCGTCCTGACCGGAGCAGGCCTGCCGAGGGTTGTCAACTTGTAGTACTCATGTTTGACTAACGGGATCAATCCCACCCGCCTGTTCGTGCTCGGGGCTCTGTTGCGTCACGGCCCCATGTACGGCCACCAGATCCGGCGCGACGCCCGCGTCGACAGGACCGAGCTCTGGTCCGAGGTTCGGCCAGGATCGCTCTACGGGGCCCTGCACCGCATGTCCGACGAGGGGCTCATCGTGCCGGTGCGCACCGAGAAGGAGGGCAACCTTCCCACCCGCACCGTCTATGCCATCACCGACGATGGCAAAAGGGAGCTGGTCGCTTTGCGGTCCGAGGCGTTCCGCCAGGTCGGCCTCCGGCCGGACCCGGTGGACCTCGCCCTCGCGATGAGCGACGGGCTGTCCGAAGACGAGCTGCGCGGCCTCGTCGACGACCGCCGACGGACCCTGTTAGCCCAATTCGAGTTCTTCCGCCACGAGCAAGAACGCAGCTGGGCGGACAAGAGCTGTGCCGACCGGTTGATCCTCGACCACCTCACCGGTCGCCTCGAGGCAGAGATCAGCTGGCACGACGAAGTTCTCGCCGCCGTCGCGAAGCTGTGCGACCCGGCCCGAGCCACTAGAGCCGTGCCCGCGAACGAGCCTTTACTCCCATGACGGTCCGCACGATCCGATCCTTCGGCGACCCGGTGCTGCGCGACATATGTCTCCCGGTCACCCGCTTCGACGAAGGCCTGGTGGCACTCGTCACCGATCTCATGGACACTTGTCGGCTGCCCGGCCGGGCTGGGCTGGCGGCACCGCAGATCGGCGTCATCCGGCGGGTGTTCTCCTTCAACGTCGATGAGACGGAGGGGTACCTGATCAATCCCGAGCTGATCGAGTCCGGGGGCCGCCAAGACGGCCCGGAAGGGTGCCTGTCGATCGGCGACCTCTTTCTGTCGACCGTCCGTGCCGACCGGGCTGTGGCCGCCGGGGTCGACCTCGAGAACCGTCGAGTCGAGATCGAAGGGACTGGGCTGCTCGCGCGCTGCTTCCAGCACGAGATCGACCACCTCGACGGGCACCTCTACATCGATCGGCTCGACGCGGAGAACCGCAAGCGCGCCCTCAAGATCATCCGCAACCGACAGATCTCGGCGACCGAGTGAGCCGGAGCCCGGACCGGCTCGAGGCGGCCTGGACAGCTAGTACCGACTCGCTGGGCTGCAGACAAGGCCGTCCACCAGGGGTCAGCACGTGGGACACCCGACGGGGTGCCGCCGGGGGTCGTTTGCCGGTGCTGACAGTCATGCGGCCGAACCTGCTCGCGGTCGGCGACAGCGTCTTTCGGGCACGACGAGCGTACGCGGGCTCTTGAGACGCGACGCTTCTGGGTATTGATCTGCTGCAAGCAATTCAGAGCAAAGGAGAGCTCACCATGGCAGCAGAGACCCTCGCCGCCTTGTTCCACCACGGCGCCGCGGTGCCGTTGATCTGGGTCGTCGGGCTGGTCCTCATAGCCGCCGGCATCTTCACCATGGTCCGCCGGGGCATCATCTTGGGCGCGGTCCTCGTGATCCTCGGGATCATCCTGGGCGGCCTGCAGCTGCTCTAGGCCTGCAGCTCTCTAAGTCGGTCCGGCGGGCGGAGGACCTCCAACCTCGGAAAGGGGCGGACTTTCCGCGTCAAAGAGCGCCCGCACTGGTACAGATGGGCTTGCCGCGGTCGCGAGGTCCGCGCCGTCGATAGCGCCATGGCTGGCGAGCCACTCGCTACCTAGCGCACCGGCTTCTCTGCGACCTCTGCGTCGACGCGATGCCAGATAAGGGTCGAGAGAGCTCGCAGATCCTCTCTTTTTCTCCCGGCCGCGTGCCTGCGATGACCTCCAAGCGGTGATGTCGCTCGCATGAGGGGCGCCCCCGAGCGCTCCTTTTCGAACAGCTCCCCCGCGCGCCCTTTTTGCCCCGCTGTATTTGACCAGCACCGAGGTGTCGACGAGAGCGGTCATGCTCCGGCCTCGCCTAGGCGCGAGCCCGAACGGAGTCGCTCGACGACAGCGGCCCCATCTGTGTCCCTTTCTTCCACGAGCCGAACCGGCGCACATTTTCGCGAAGTCGTCGGCGGTCGGCCGCTCCGTGCCCGGAGACGGTCCCAACGGCCTCGCGGATGACGGAGGGGATGGACCTGCCCGTGCGCTCGGCAACGGCGTCAGGGGCCCGGCGCTCGTCGCCCGTGAGCGAGATCTGCGTCCGCTGCATGATGTAGGGCTCCATCATGGCCTCACCGGGCGGCAGGGCGGTCAGGGCTTGGTCCGCTCAGCTTTCGCCGAGGAGCTTGGCTAGCGCGTCGCGGGCATTCGCGCTCTCGGCCGCGAGCTTCGCGAGGTGCTGGGCGAGCAACTGGGTCCATTCGGCGACGCTGATCTCCTGACGGCTGATCACTACGCCGCGCACCTCGCGGGCGGCAGTGGCCACGAGGCCGCCGCGGCGGGTAGCGAGCTCCAAGGTGAGGTCCCCGAGCCGAATCCGGATCGAGGTCGCCTTTCCTTCGCGCCCCGACATCCGGTCCTTCATCGAGCGCTCCCGGTCGACCTCGACCATCCCGACGGGCAGCAGGCCCGAGACCGTCGCCGAGAGCACCCGGTGGTAGGAGTCAAGGTCGGCCGTATCCGCGCGGATGGCGGCGGCCACGAGGTCGACCACGCTCGGCTCGCCGGCGAGCTCGCCCAGTTGGTCCCCGGGGAGGGAGTCGCCTGCCGCGGCGCCTTGGGCGCCCGGGACGATCTCCGAGCTCACCGGTCGGTCAGCGGGAGCACCATCTGCGGCTTAGCGATGATGTGATCCGCGCGAAGCGGCCGGACCGCGGTGCCGATGGCGAAGAACTCGGTCGTGTGACCGCCCCATCTGTGCGCCAGGGAAAGCAGCTGTACGCCGACGATTCCCTCGGCCTTGAGCAGCTCGGCCTCGGCCTGCATGCGGCTCATGGCCAGCTCGCGGGCGTCGTAGAGGGCCTCGGTGAACTTGGGTATCTCGACGTTGCGCCCGACGTTGCCCATCGCCTTGAGCGCCCCCTGGTGGGCGATGTGGTAGACGCAACTGCCCATCACCATCCCGAGGGGCGCGTAGCCGGCCTGGATGAGGGTCCAGAAGTCCTGGCCCGACAGGTCCGAGGTGAAGGGCTTGTTCTCGTCGTTGCGCCAGTTGGCGTTGTCGTCGGATTTGACGGCCGTGCCGACGGCGATGAACTCAGCGAGGTCGTTGCCGAACTCCTTGAACTCGATTTCGAGGCGAACCCCGACGATGCCGTCGGCCCCGAGCGCGTCGGCTTCGGCCTCCATGCGGGTCATGGCGAGCTCACGGGCGTGATACATGGCCTGGGAGAGCGTGTCGAGCTCCATGTTCTGGCTCCAGCGACCCACCTGCAGCCCGACGTGGTAGATGCTCGAGCCGAGCACGAGTCCGAGCGGGTGGAAGCCGGCCTCGCGCACAAGGAGGAACTCGTTGACGCTCAGGTCCGAGGTGAACAACGCGCCGGGCTGGCCCGGGCGCATCTCGGCCAGGCGGCGCATCGCATCTTGGGGGATACCCAGCTCGTTGGCTTCGATGGTCATCGTTTACTCCCTTTCGGGTTCGAGAGCGGCAAGATCGTGAGAGATTTCGGCGGGGTGGTGCCTTTTTTGTGGAAGCGGACGACGGCGTCGCCGACGAGCCTCGACTCGGCGACGTGGTCGGTGTGGTTCTCACCCACCTCCTGGGCGTGGATGCTGAGCTGCATGCTCGAGGTGATGGCCCCGTCCGCGTACAGGGCACCGACGCGGCGGGCGAGCTGGGAGCGGGCGTCGGCCCGGACGTGGTTGACGAGCTCGGTGTAGCCGGAGACCTCGGTGTTGTAGGTCCAGGCGCTCGCCTGGCTCCTCGTCGCCCAGTCGTCGTGGCGGATGGCGACCGAGATCCCGATGGCGACCGAGGCCGGCATCCAGCCGCCCTGGAGGAGCTTCGCGAAGTCCTGGCCGTTGAGCGTCGTGGAAAACAGCCGCGCCGGCCGCTGGTCCCCGGCCGCGCGGATCGCCGTGCCGAGCGCCACGAACTCCCGGTTGCCCTGGCCGAGGTGGCGTTGCTCGAGCCGCACGCCGACGACCCCGTCTCCACCGAGTGACTGGCATTCGAGCAGCATGCGGTACAAAGCGGTGTCGAAGCCGCGGTAGAGCGCCTCGACGTAGGGGGCATAGCCGACCCACCCGCCCGCCTGGCCGCTCGTGACTGTCGTGCTGACACCGCCGAAGCCCCCGAGGAGCCCTCCGCCGCCGACCCCGTAGCCGCCGTAGCCACACCCGGCCCAGCCGGTGAACCCGATGGACTCGACGATGCAGCCCATCACCTCGCCCGCGACCCGAAAGCCGCAGGCCTCGACGCCGACGTGCCCTGGGACCGAGAGCAGGCTGCTGCGCACCGCCGACGAGCGTCCCCGCTCCATCCTGGCCATCGCGGCGGGCGGAAGTCCCTGTCCGTCCCAATCAGTAGTCATCGATCGCGCCTCCAGGCCAGACAGCCGAGCGGACCATACCACCGCCTTTGCTCCCGTCGCCCTCGGGCCGCTGGACCCTGCGGACCGGGTCTTCCCGCGGCCGAAGAACGGCTCACCGCCTGCCGACGAGCTTCCAGGCCCCCGGGAGCGCGGCAGCCGCGATGGCGGCCTTCACGGCGTCGCCGGCAAGAAAGGGAGTGAGCCCGAGGGCGATCGCCTTCGACGGCCCGACATGCAGGCTGACTCCGAGCCAGGTCACGCCCACGGCGTAGAGGACGACCTCGCCGGCGATCATGGCGGGCACGGACTTGCGCAGCGAGCGGTCGGCACCGCGCTCCGCGAGCAGGCCGCACAACGCCGCGCAGAGCACGAAACCGATGATGTATCCGAAGCTGGCACCGACGTACCCGCTCTCGTGGCCGGTGAACCAGGGCACTCCGGCCACCCCCGCCACCCCGTAGAAGGCCATAGCGGCCGTGGCCCGCTTCCATCCGAGGGCGGTGCCCGCGACGAGCACGCCGAGGGTCTGGCCGGTGACGGGAACAGGTGTGAAAGAGAGATGGAACGACACCTGCGCGAGGGCGCCGACAAGGCCCGCGGCGGCGACCACCACCACGGCGTCTCGAGCGAGCGTTGTCGACAGCAAGTCGGCGAGCACGACGGGCTTCGGTCGCTGCAGGCTGGCGGTGTCTGACATGTGGTGGTCCCCCTTTGTGGGCCTCCGCGGCTTTCGAGGTGCCGTTCGACCAGACGACCTTATCGACAGCTCCCCCGGGTGCCAAGCCGACCCGACGGCGCCGGCGAGCTCGTCGATTTCGGAACCCGGACCGGGCGTCGGTCAGCCGCCAAATTTATCCCCATCTGTGGATGAGGCTGGGACAGATCTGGGGACTCAAGGGGGAAAAACGGGAACTCCTGTGTACTTACGGTGGATTTCGCAAAAACCAGTTGACCCTCTTGACGAATGGGAGCATGCTGCCATCAACCGAAAGCGATTCAGTCAATCGCCCAAGGCGAGGGAAGCCCGCAGGGGAGTCCGGAGCGTAGGGAGTGCGACTGGGACGACA
>Ga0182015_10007331_pt1 | contig 10773 bp, 7 predicted proteins | sample 712P3MmetaG_FD_120478 | JGI IMG/M metagenome (GOLD analysis project Ga0182015, IMG submission 120478) | Permafrost microbial communities from Stordalen Mire, Sweden - 712P3M metaG | ecosystem: Environmental > Terrestrial > Soil > Wetlands > Permafrost | place: Sweden: Stordalen | collected...
CGTACATTCGGCAAAGCTTTCGCAGAAATCTCCATCGCCGCGCGGTTTGCCCCATCGCCTACAAACACAAGTCCGGTATTTTCGTTGCGCAAGATGTGGGCGGCTTTTAGCAGTGAATCCCAGGCTCCGTAGAAGCCCAGGTTACCCGCATGTAGGGCGACAAAGGAGAAGTCACAGCGGATTTTCTGGACGACTAGATCATTAGGCTCCGGCGGTGAAGGAGGAAACGACGCGCCGTCCCGGACTACCACTACCCGGTCTGGCGAAACACCTTTCGAGATAATGCGCTCGCGCATGTCGTCGCCGAGAACTATTACGCGGGCGGCTTGATGGAGTGCCCGGCGATGCATTTTCTCCCAACGGTCAACCCATCGATTGGGCTGCACGATATCACCACCGATAGCCATGTCGGGATACAGGTCCCGAATGTTGTAAACGAACGGGCGATCCGCCATGCGCGCAACAAATGCGCCGGCAATGCCTGCTACGGGCGGATCCGTCATGGCAAGAACGATGTCCGGGTGAATAGCCAGCGCGCGAGGGACCGCGAGCGCGAGATAGGACAGATAATTGGAGACGCGGCGCCGCATCTGATGCCGGGGATAAGCGGTAGACGCGACGCGCTCGACCGTAACGTTGTTGCGGATGTCACGCCGGAGAAATGCGAAAGGGTAGAACTCGTCCGGGTCGTAGGATGGACGTCCGGCAATCACCGTTACCTGATGGCGCTCTGCCAGTTTTTCAGCCACTTGCACCGCCATCTTGGCCGTGGCGGAAGTGTCCGGCGGATAATATTGATTGAGAAGAAGGATGTGCATGATTCCTGATTTGCAATCTCTACGCCGGGCTGGACAACTGTAGCGACGAGCGGTGTTCTGACCGGCCACTCCCTATTCTGCGCGCTTCGCGAAACTATCCGCAGTTTCTTCCTGCGATGCGGCTGATAATTTTTTCTCAAGAATGAAGTTTCCCATCACTAACGAATCCATCTGAGTTCGACGGAAACAATCCAGCGCTTCCTCCGGGCGGCAGACGATTGGCTCATTGTCATTGAACGAAGTATTTAAAAGAACTGGAACGCCCGTTTGTTCGCCGAAGGTGCGCAGCAGTTTCCAGTACAGTGGATTAGCGGTTCGGCTGACAGTCTGGAGTCGCGCCGTTCCGTCCACGTGGGTCGGCGCGGGAATCACTTTGCGTTTTTCCGGCCGAACGGGATAGGCGAAGGTCATAAACGGCGAGGGGTAAGTCTTCTCGAAAAAGTCGCCAGTGGCTTCTTCTAAAATGGAGGGCGCAAACGGCCGGAATATTTCGCGATGTTTGATGCGGCGATTCAAAACGTCCTTCATCTCGGGCCGTCGCGGGTCAGCCAGAATACTTCGCTGTCCCAGAGCACGCGGACCCCACTCCATGCGACCCTGAAACCAACCGACTATTTTTCCGCTGGCGATATGCTTCGCCGTGGTTTCGAGCAAAGCAGCTTCGTCCATCTCCGAGACGCCCATTTCGTCTTCCGCTGAGTGAAATGTTCCGATAGCGCGGCGCAGCTCCTGAACCGAAAATTCCGGACCCCACGCCGCGTGATCCATCACGAATTCACGCGGCCGTCCGAGAATCTGATGGTTTACCGCAAAGGCCGCCCCTACCGAGAGACCCGCATCCCCCGCGGCCGGCTGAACGTATACCCGCTCAAAAGGAGAGCGATCGAAAATCTTGCCGTTCGCGAGGCAATTGAATGCAACCCCGCCCGCCAGGCACAGCGATTTCTGCTTTGTTTTTTTTGCCAGTGCGCTCCAATGAGCGGCAAGAACTTCTTCCAGTGCAACTTGCATACTGGCCGCCATGTTCTGATGCCGCTGTCCGAGTGGTTCGCCCTCTTTGCGGGCCGGACCCAGGCGCTTTTCGAGATAAGCGGAGAAGAGTCGCCCGAGTACGGGCGTCTGATTTGATTCCCGCCAAGTCATATCGGCACCCTGGCGCTGATGGGTGAAATATTCAAGGCCCAGGCGGAACGAAAGCGAGCCATCGGCATAAACAATACGGCGGAATTCGTCCAAAAATTCCGGTTCGCCGTATGCTGCCAGGCCCATCACTTTGTACTCGTCGCCGAACTTCCAGAAGCCGATGTATTGCGTCAAAGCGGTGTAATACATTCCGAGCGAATGTGGGAACCTGATTTCTCCGAGCGTCCGCATCGTTGGTCCTTCGCCCACCGCCCACATGGAACTTGCAAAATCGCCCAGGCCGTCAGCGGAAAGCACCGCGGAATTTTCGAATGGCGAAACGAAATAAGCGCTCGCGAGATGCGCCGTGTGGTGTTCGATGCGATGGAAACGCGCCCTGATGTTTTCGGGAGACATCTCGAAAGCCTTAGCGAGATCGTCGCGAACGCCCGCGAATCGCCTCATCACGCGCGCACGGTCCAGAGCGAAGTGGGGCATTCGCATTGCGAAACGAATTTTGGTACTTAGCCGCGCCCACGGATTGCGCGGTACCGCTATGTGATCCACTTCAGACAGCTTTGCACCGGCCTGGTCCAGGCAATATTGAATCGCGCGAGCCGGTAGGCCGGCAGCGTATTTAACGCGGTTGAAGCGCTCCTCCTCTACGGCAGCAAGCAGACGTCCGTCTACGACGATTGCCGCCGAAGCGTTCGCGTGATAAGCGTTGATGCCGAGGATAATCATTTCTAAAATGTTCGCATATGTGATGCTGTATGCCGTCAGTAATCAGCCGGCGTGAACAGTCGCCGAGTTATTGTGCTCGTTGTTGTTGGTAGCTGGTACGCTTAGATTGTGTTTCACCCATTCATTCAATACGTAAAGGCTCCAGGGTCGGGACCACGTTGTTCTGCCTCGCAAAAAGTTCCTCCAAACAGTTTGTGCGAATCTGTGGTCCAAACTTGCCCCTAGAGCGGGCGCCCAATCGCCGAGCCCTGTAGCTACTCGCTCTCCCAGCTTCCCACGCATCCAATATTCCCACGGAAAGGTGAAGGTGCGTTTAGGCTGATTAACGATTTCTTCGGGCAGCAATTTTCCGAGCGCTTCGATGAGCAAAGCTTTCGAACGCCCTGAGCCGAACTTGGCTGATTCTGAGAGTCCAAGAACGTATTCCACTAGCGGCGTATCGAGAAACGGCACGCGGACCTCTAGGGAATTGCGCATGCTCATCGTGTCCGTGTCGCGCAATAGCGTGTTTACGAGGTACGAGCGCAGTTCAAGCCACGAGACTTGTGTAAACCGATCCAACGTCCGCGACTGTTGTGCGGCGACGGTAAGCCACTGATACCAGGCCATTGACTTCCACACGGCGCTTCCGCGCAGCCAAGACTCAAATGCCTGGGGTGCGAATAATGTGCGAGTGAAAAAGTAGGGATGCGGAAACAGACTCGGCTGAAACCAAGCCGCCGACACTTTGCGAAACGCATCGGGTGAAGACTGAAATAAATTCATTTTCTTCATTCCGAGTGCGATCGACCTGCGAGCCGTTTGCGGAAAGAAGCCGGCCGCTCTGGCAATGCGATCAATCTTAGCGGTTGCTCGGAACGAGGTATAGCCGCCAAAGAGTTCATCGCTGCCGAGCCCGGAAAGCGCCACTTTCAGCCCCGCCTCCCGTGCCGCCCAAGAAACGAAGTATGTATTGATGCCGTCCATGGAAGGCTGATCCAAAGCTGCGATCGCTTCATCGAGCCGAGTGACCATTTCATCCCCGGAAATCATGACTTCGCGATGCTGAGTTCCAAAGCTTTCAGCAGTGCGCCGAGAAATCGTGGCTTCACTGAACTCCGTGTCAGGAAACGAAACCGTAAAGGTGTGAATTCCGCTCTGGACCTTCGTCGCAAGTGCCGCAATCGCTGTGGAATCGATTCCGCTGCTCAGGAACACGCCCACGGGAACGTCCGCAATCAGATGACTCCGCACGGCATCTTCGAGCAAAGAGCGAACTCGCGAGGCTGGCGAACTTCCTGGCGTTTCCGAGTTCCGTGAGATTAGCCGGCTTTCAGCTTGCATCTCGAAAACCCGCTCGATGTCCCAATAGGGTTTCGATTCCGGAGCATGGACCGGATCATCGGCAAGAATCGTGACGCAATAACCCGGTGGCAGGGAAAAGACTCCCTCGACCAGCGTTGTCGGCTCGCCAACTGAACCGAAAAATAAATATGCCGCGAGAGATTCTGGGGAGAGGCGTGGAGGAACGAGCCGGCTCGCGAGAAGGGCTCGCACTTCTGACCCAAATAGAAAAGCACCATCGACCTTTGCATAGTAAAGCGGCTTGATGCCCATGCGGTCGCGAGCCAGAAATACGCGTGCGGCGCGGCCCCCTCGCCCGTCGGGCAATTCAATTACCGCGAACGAGAACATTCCCTGCAGCCGCTGGACGGAATCTTCGCCCCACTCTTCATAGGCGTGAACGATGACTTCCGTGTCGGATTTAGATCGAAATTTATGCTTGCGTGTTTCCAACTCCTCTCGGAGTTCCCGGAAATTATAGATTTCGCCGTTGAAGACGACTGCGATTGTTCCTGTTTCATTCCAGACCGGCTGGCTGCCGCCGGGAAGGTCGATGATGCTAAGGCGGCGCGTGCCGGCGGCAACGCGCGGAACCACGAGTACTCCTTCTTCATCGGGACCGCGATGAACTATTGCGGCAAGCATCCGGCGCACGATGGCTTCGCCGGTTTCTTTCGAATCAAATCCGATGGCGCCGCAAATTCCGCACATGAAGATTAAGCCGCATCCAGAAAAGCGTTGCAAGCTCTCCGGAGCTGCTGCCGGATGTGAACCGAGTGCACACCAAGCCGTTTCTCACCATACCAGCGGAGAGCGGTTCGTAGCAGGATTAGGAAAATGAGAAGCAGAAACGAGGAGACCATGGCGGCAAATGATTCACGTTCGACCAGGAGAGTTGTGGATGTCGTCTCTTCCCAGCCCGGAACCACACGATCGAGAATCCGTCGCAGCAGCGATCCGAGAATGTGAAGTCGTGCCAAGCGGATATGCACGACGTGATCGAAAGTGTAAGTTGGATCGTAGCCGTGAAGATTGCGGGTGGCGATTGCGAAAGTGGCAGGGTCCGCTAGCTCTTCGCGTGTCAGTGCCCTCCCGTCCGCTCCGCGCATAACCACACGAAAAGTCGGATCCACGACGATCCATCGGCCATCCACCCGGACTTCGGCGACGACGTGCTTAGTCATCTGGCGCGAATCCACCAGAAGCAGCCGGCGAACTTCCATGTGTCCGGTGTCTACGAGGTTGATAAAGGCGTTTGTGGCTGTGCCGCAAACCTGCAGCAAAGCTTCATAATTCAGCGTGTCAGTCGGATCGCGATCAGCCTGAGTCGTGCCAAAATCAGAATTTTTGCGCGCGGGCCCATGCGCCATCCAGTGGAGTATGGCTTCAACTTTTTCGTCGCCCGGCGATGTGGCCGGCACAATCGCGTCCGAGAAACCCTTCAAGTATCTTCGTGTCGAAAATTCCCATCCTGCCGAATACGTGGCTAGGAAAATGGAAGCGACAAGCAACGCATTCACGGCAAACCAAATCCCGCGGAAGAAAGGATGTCGCTGGGTTCCAGAATCCTCAGCGGCTTTCGGCCAAGGGGAAGAGTTTTTATGCGAATTTCGTTCTCGGCTAGGATTCATTGCGCTCTGCCCGCTTTATCAGGCGATTCTTGGTCATGCCTTTTCTCGCTGTTCCTGAATCCACTCCTTCCGGATCGCAGCTTTAGTCACATCGTGCCCATTTTGCGTTTGCTGTTCTTTTTCAACCAGGAAAGAGTGAACGTTCTGCCCGCGATTTTCGTCGTACCGCACGATACGAGCCCGCTGCTTCTCGCACCATTCTTCAATAGTATGGCGCGGAATAAACGCGACTTTCGGGGTTACGAAATAGTCGTAGAACAGGTTTCGCGCTCCTGACCAAGTCCGGCTTCCTCTGGAACGAAGGAAATGAAGGACGTAATACGGTACCTGAAAAAAGAGAGTGACGAAAGGCTTGGACCATTCTCGGTTCAGCGCGCCTCGGATTAGCGCGCCAGGAAACTTGTAAAGCACAGGGTATCGGCCATTCGGCTTGTACACCGCGAGATACATCCGGCCACCCGGTTTCAGGATGCGGAAATTTTCCGCGAACGCAATTACGGGATCTTCAGTGTGGTGTATGACGCCATCCGAGATGACAACATCGGCAGTTCCATCCGCAAACGGAAGATGCAGGTTGTCGCCAACCGCTCCCGGCCTGTCGTACCGTTTCATCGCCAACCCCATAGATACCCAGCTCCGATCGAGACCGATGCATCGAATTCCCCGCTGCTTTAGAAAACCCAGAACTCTACCGGGACCGCAGCCTATATCGAGAACAAGCGAGTTTGCATCCAGGCTTTGAATCAGATCGACCAGAGGCCGGGACACGACAGAATCAATTTTCTCTGAGGCGTCGGTCGGGATCCAATCGAACGGGTGCTGATCGTAAAATGTCGCGGATTCAGGATTGCCCATCAGAGATCACCTTGCAAACGCTTCAACACTCGTGTGTAGTGTCCTTCCATCTGCTCCGTCAAGCGATCCCAGCCTAATTCAGCAGCCACTTCACCGCACCCGGCTTTCAGCTTCGCGTAAAGAGCAGGATCCGAGATCAGCTTGCGAAGCGCAGCAACCAGTGGCTGCTTCTCCGGCGCGATCACTAAACCTGCGCGGCCGTCAACCAGAGATCGAATGCCGCAGAAATCGGTAATAATTACTGGGATGTCGAATGCTATCGCCTCTGCCGCCGAATTCGCGAAGTTTTCATAACGTGATGGCAGAACGAAGATATCAGTGTCCATCATGAGATCTGACTTATCGTGGTCATAGAGAGCGCCTGTAAAAATCACACGCGATTCAATTCCAGCCTTGCGCGCCCGTTGCTCGAGTGTCATGCGATAACCGGGTTCACCTTCAGGGCCTGCGATTACGAGCCGGCCTGATTTCGGGGACGCTTCGGAAAAAGCGTCGATCAAAATATCTGCGCCTTTACGCGGAATCAAACGCCCCAGAAACAGGACGAGTGGTTCATCAAGAGGAATTCCCCATTTTGTGCGAAAAGCACCGCGTAGCGGCCGGTCCTCGCTGTCGCGACCGTCGATACCGTTGTATCGAATTACGATTTTTTCCGCCGGTACGCCGTCTTCTGCAAGCTCTTGTTGCTCCATCTCGGAGGTGGCCACAATTTGCGCCGCGTTGCGCCAGTAAATGTCGCCCAGACTTCTATGCCAATACCGTTTCATTCGAAAGCTTCGGTCGATTGGGCGATACATACCCATTGGTTCAATCACGTAGGGAATCCCTCGACGTCTGCAGAAGTATCCCACTGCTGGTCCCAGCAGATCGTAGAGGCCGTATAGGTGAACCAGGTCAAACTGCGAGATGGATGCCCGGCAAAATGCTACCACACGGGGATTAAGTGTGAGCGCCCGATAGTGGGCCACGGTGCGAAGGTATATGGTCTTCACACCATCCTCTTGTGCGCACCACCCCCATTTGCAGCGGCTGGCCTTCACCTCTGCGTCGCGACCGGTGCCAATTCCCAAATCTGCCGTTAAAACCGTTACTTGCTGCCCGCGCTTAGCCAAACCCCGAGCGAGCGCACGAACCTTAACGACCGGGCCCCCTCGGTCCTGAAACGGAAAATATGATTGGACTACCTTTAGAATGCGCATGCGGCTTGGCGTATCAATGTTGTTGGAAAACTGACTGCTAGCGTCTGTGCTGGGCTGCCGCTGTGACGGGTACGGAACAGATTACTATCCCGGCGAGAGGGAATCCAAGCCGCACTCTTCCAGAATTAGTTCGAGTTTGCTCTGAAAAACTTCAAAAGAATAATTTCGGCGTACGATTTCCGCACCACGCTGCCCCAATTTCGCGCGCAGCGCTTCATCCTGAAGCAGCCGCGCAAGAGCTTCGGTTAACCGCTGCGAATCCTCCGGCGGAATGAGCAACCCGTTTACGTTGTCTTCGACGACATCGGTTGTCCCGCCGCACGCCGCACCCACCAACGGTTTGCCAAATGCCATTGCCTCGAGAAATACCAATCCGAAGCCTTCCCCCGTGCTGGGAAGCGCAAATATCTCACAGCGAGCGTAACAGGCAGCGATCTCTTGCCGCGAGAGACCCGACATAAATCTCACGGACTCAGAAACGCCGAGATTGGCAGCGATTTCTTTGAGTCGCGAAAGATCATCGCCTTCGCCTACTGCCACCAAATACAAACCCGGAAACTTCGTTAGAAGTTGCACCAGCGATCGAATTAAATCGTCGGTGCCCTTATACCGTTCTGAGGCCGCCCAGCGGCCCACCGTCAGAATCACTCGGCCCAGGGGGAATTCCTTCGGTAGGGGAAACTCAGTCCGAGCGTCGGTCATGCGAAGGAAATCTGGATTGAGAGGCCATGCTAGCTTTTGTATTTTGGAACGCGGCACGCCTTGGATTTCGGCAAGTTTTTGTGCCGTGTCGGAACTCGGAGCAAGGACAATATCCGCCGACAAAAGAGCTTGGCATTGCAGAAAAGGCAACGGCTGCCATACCTCCACGCCATGCGACATCACAATCGTCTTAAGCTTTGGCGAAAAACATTTCGCTCCGGCCACGACCGGGGCCAGATGCGGGTGAGCCGCGAGAACCACGCGCGTGTTTTGTCTGGCTTGGCGAACGGCGGAAAGGACGAACCGCATTTTGGAGCGTCCGAATCCCTGAAGGCATACTTTATTTTCGACGGCATCAAATTCCTGTCTGCCCGTCGGATCGTTGAGGCTCTGGAAACAAGTTGACCAGTTATTGCGACGAAGGGAACTCTCCCGCAGAGCTACGGCGGTCAAGCGCCCGGCTTCCTGAATTCCGCCAACACCGAGCAACTCCGGGAAAAGGCCGAGGATCTTTTTTGCCTGCGCTTTGGGTTCCTTGGCCATCATTTGCGGAATACAAACACGCCATGCGTCGCATATCGTGCAGGGAAGATTTTTTCTGCCAACGGGTCAGTCCAAGCGGAAAACGATGCGGTGATATGCCTGAATCGCCAGTAAGCGTTTCGGATTGCCGATCGAGCGTGGGTCTTGGAATTCCCCGGCAGCGCAGGTTTAGGACCCGCGCCGTTTCCGCCGGAGACGGACTGGACTAGGCGGACAAAAAGTCGATCGGGCAATAGAAATTCTTCTCCGAACCACCCGAGCAGTGCCGCGCCGTGCGCAGCGGCCTGCTCGATCCAATCCTCAGGCGAGCGTGGAAAAATGTGTGGACCTCTTCCTCGGATCAACTCGAAAAGCAGCAGGTGGCCGTTCGGTTTTAATACTCGCATCATTTCGCCGATGGCTGCCGGCTGCAACTCGGCCGGGATGTGCTGAACCACAGTCACGTCGGAAACAAAATCGAACGCGCCATCCGCGAAAGGCAGCCGATGCGCTTCGCCGGCGACGAGTAGCCCGGCAGTACCGCATTGGCGCGCGGTCTTAAGCATTCCGGGAGTCACATCGAGGCCGGCGGCTCGAAATCCTAGTTGCTCGTAGCGCCTGATCCATCGCCCCGTCCCGCATCCGACATCCAGAGATCGGGCGCCAGGTGGAATCCTTGCAAGCGCCAGAGCACGCCGAAGGGCGTGCAATTGCTGCCTGTCGATCAGTTGGTTGAACCATGCTGGCGCGCCTGGGTGCAAGACCGGAGCAATGCCCGCTGGATCGGCGGAACGAAAATCGTCAGCTATATTTGCCCAGTATTCTTTTGGTGAGTAGCCGCTCATGCCGTTTTTCGGACGCCCGCGCGATTCATGATTCCTGAGTCAGGGTTTGCGTGCTCGGTCGCGCTTTGCGCTGCAATATTTCTTCGAAGATTACGGCGAGATCGCGACCGTTGCGCTCCCAAGTGTACCGCCGTGCGGTTTCGCACGCTTTGTCTCCAAGCCGGTTACGCAGCCCGTGGTCTTCGAAGAGACGCCGAATCATCGTGGCAAGTTTGTGCGCATCGGCTGGATCGTCGAGAATCATCCCGTCAACATCGTCCGTCACGATTTCGGATACTCCCGCAGCTGAAGAGACAATTACCGGCAATCCGCAGGCCATCGCTTCGGCCGGTGGTATTCCGTAAGATTCCTGCAGCGAAGGCCCCGCATAGGCATCGGCCGCAGCGTAGTAAAATTCAATATCTTTGCGCGGCGGCAAAAAGAGCACACGATCGTCCAACTTTTTCTCAGTGACAAGCCGCCGACAGGAAGATTGGTCCTCGCGGCTTACTATGAGCAAGCCGATCGGCAGATCGCCCAAATGCACCAGTGCGTCCAGAAGCACGGGCACGCCTTTATTCCGCCAATCATTGCCCACCAGAATCAGAGTGAACTGGTTTTCCCGGAGCTTCAGTTCCTCCCGCGCTCGCACGCGGAGCGCTGCGCGAACCGTCGTGTTAAACACCGAGTGGTCCAGACCGAGATGAAGGACCGGGATGCGGTCGGCTCGCCCGTAAAATTGTTCAAGCTCATGGGCAGTCTTGCGCGAGTAGGCTACGAGCTTCGTTTCGCGATTTTTGTAGGCGTGGCCCTCCATCAAAACCGAAATGCCGTAATAAACCTTACGATGGAGCAGCCGCGGCCATTCCCAAATGGGATTCCGCAAAAAACCCATCCCTCTGCGTACCTGCCGAGTGTATTCAGCAAAAACAATGTGCACGCAGATCGCGTCGGCATCCAGGCAATTCGCGCCCGCGCTAAAAACCAGATCGTGCCGCAAGTTCCGGAAGCGCTCGTCCCAGTAACGCCAAAG
>Ga0182015_10007332_pt1 | contig 10773 bp, 11 predicted proteins | sample 712P3MmetaG_FD_120478 | JGI IMG/M metagenome (GOLD analysis project Ga0182015, IMG submission 120478) | Permafrost microbial communities from Stordalen Mire, Sweden - 712P3M metaG | ecosystem: Environmental > Terrestrial > Soil > Wetlands > Permafrost | place: Sweden: Stordalen | collected...
GGCGAACCAGCCGTTTAGCTGCCAGGCCCGCCAGCAACCAAGGCCCGCTACGTGGTGGATCCGGGGTTCGACCACCTGCCAACGTGGTGAATCCCCGGATCCACCACCTCTCGTCTTGGCGGAGGCGGGGTCTGTCGGTGGCGCGGGTCTGGCAGGCCCGCGAATCGGCCAGCGCGGGTGTGACGGCGGGCGGCAGGTAGGCGCAGGCCTACCCGGCGAGTGGGTACCGGCCTATAGCGGCCCGGCGCATATCCCGGCCACGATGGAGATCAGCGGTCAGCGCGCACGCGGGCAGCGACGCCGAAGGAGCCGGGCATGCCGGAGTTGACGATCCTCATTACGGCCTACATCGCCGGGTGCGTCGCGGTCGCCCTGCGGCGGGAACGAGCGCGCGGCGCGACCGCGAGTACTCTGCCGGGTCGCCTTCGCGGCCTCGGCTGGGGCGTCCTCCTGTTTCCTCTCGCGCTGACGGGGTTCGGCCTGCTGGGCGGCCATCACCTGCCGACGTTCATCGCGCTGCTGCTGGCCGGGCTCGCGGTCGTCTTCATGCCCGCACGGGCCGCGAAGGCGCTGCCCTTTGCGCTGCTGGCGCTGGGGCTCTACGGGTTCGTGATCGCGCTTCGCTACGAGTACGGGTCCAACGCCGGGATCCTGTATGGCGTCGTGGCGGCCGGCGCAGGCTCGTGGCGTACTCACCTGGTGCTGCCGGAGGCAATCGCCTTCCTGACGGCCGGCGTATGGCTATTCGCGCGCACCGCCGACCGGCAGTCGCGGCTGGCCAGGGCACTCCTCGGAGCGCCCCCCGGCGGTGCGGGCGCCAGGGCGCACCCGCCGTGGCACCTTGCGCTGCTCCCGGTAGCTGGCCTTGCGCTGGAGCTGCTCGGCCCGAACTGGCTGTTCGGCGCGAGCAAGTGGAGCGACATCCGCGACATGGCGGTCGTGCTGCTCATCGCGCTGCTGCTGGTGATCCTGATTCCGGCCGTGGCCGCGGATCTCGCAGTGGCCGGGCTGGTCGCCGCCGGTATCTACGGGATCGTCCTGGCGGTGCGCTGGCCGATCATCGAGGGCCCGCGCTATCAGGACATGCTGTACGGCGCCGTCTATGTCACTAACCGGCCGCTAGCCGCGCTGGCCAGCGTGCAGGGCCTGCTGCTAGTGGCGTTCGGCCTGTGGCTGGTGCCGCGTGCCCTCGACTCACGCACCAGGGCACTGCTCTGGCCGGCGCCTGCGCCGGATGCCGAGCTGGCGGGCCGGGTGGAGCAGCTCACGCAGACCCGGGCCGACGCGGTGGACACCGCGGCCGCCGAGCTCAGGCGGGTGGAGCGGGATCTGCATGACGGGGCGCAGGCGCGGCTGGTCGCACTCGGAATGAGCCTGCGCGCGGCGGAGCGGCTCATCACGAGCAGCCCGCAGGCCGCGCAATCGCTGATCGCGGAGGCCATCCAGACGTCGTCAAAGGCCCTGACCGAACTCCGCGACCTCGTCCGCGGCATCCACCCGCCGGTGCTGGCCGACCGCGGCCTCGGCGACGCCGTCCGGGCGCTCGCCCTGGACACCCCGCTGCACACCGAGACGGACATCGACGTGCCCGGCCGGCTCGACGCGCCGGTCGAGTCGGCCTGCTACTTCGCGATTGCCGAGGCACTGACCAACGCTGTCAAGCACTCGGGCGCGCGGCACGTGCAGATCCGCATGGAGCACGCCCGGGGCATGCTCAGGATCGAGGTCACCGACGACGGGGCCGGCGGCGCGGACCCGGCCAGCGGCTCCGGCTTGCGCGGCCTGGAGCGGCGGCTGGGTACATTCGACGGCATCCTCGCGGTGAGCAGCCCGCCCGGGGGACCGACCATGGTTGTCATCGAGGTGCCGTGCGCGTTGTCATCGCCGAAGATCTCTTCCTGCTGAGAGACGGGCTGGTCCGGCTCCTGCAGGCGCATGACTTCGAGATCGCGGCGGCCGTCGGCGACGGGCCCGGCCTGCTGCGGGCACTGCTGGAGCACCGTCCGGACGTCGCGATCGTGGACGTCCGGCTGCCGCCGTCGTTCACCGACGAGGGCCTGCGGACCGCGCTGGAGGCGAGGCGGCAGGTGCCCGGGCTGCCGGTCCTCGTGCTCTCCCAGTACGTGGAGCAGCTCTACGCCCGCGAGCTGCTGGCCGATCAGGCGGGCGGGGTCGGCTACCTGCTGAAGGACCGGGTGTTCAGTGACGACCAGTTCGTCGAGGCGCTGCGCACGGTGGCCGGCGGCGGCACCGTCCTTGACCCGGAGGTGATCTCCAAGCTGCTCGGCCGGCACGCCCGCGACGAGCCGGTCGCGACCTTGTCGGCGCGCGAGCGCGAGGTCCTCGCCCTGATGGCGGAGGGACGCTCGAACAGCGCGATCGCGCAGCGCCTGTTCGTCTCGGAGAAGGCGGTCAGCAAGCACAGCACGAGCATCTTCATCAAGCTCGGCCTGGCGCCGTCGGACGACGACAACCGCCGGGTGCTCGCCGTGCTCGCCTACCTCAGCGGCTGACCGCCGGGTAGCCGCCGCGGAACCTGACCAGCGGCTGCCCGCCGGCCGCGACGTACGGGACGCCGGTGACCCCGGCGATGACCAGCAGGTGATCCCCGGCCGGGACCCGCTGGCTGGCCACGCACTCGATCGCGGCAAGCCCGTCGTCGGCGATCAGCGCGCCGGACAGCTCACCGCGCCGGTGCGGCACGCCGTCCAGCAGCAGCCGGGCGCCGGGACGGCCGGCCACCGCGAACCGGCCGGCCAGCATCCGCTGCCCGGCCGCCAGCAGAGTCACGGCGAACTGGTCTATCCGCCCGAGCAGCTCTGCCGGATAGGAATCAGCCATCAGTGAAACGAGCACGAGCGGCGGATCTGCCGACACCGGGCAGAACGCGCTGACGGTGGTCCCGACGTCGTCCCGCCCGTCGGCCACGGTGACCAGGGTGACGCCGGACGCGAACGCCGCGAGCACGTCGCCGATGCCGCCTGGTGAGTAGCCGGCCGTCATCCGTTCCTCACTCGAAGGTCCAGCCTCCGGGCAGCGTCAGCGGTCCTAGCGGCGAGAGCCCGGCGCTGGCCGCGATCCGCCAGACCGGCCCCCAGCTCTCCGCCAGCAGCCCGGCGGCCAGCCCGGTGGCCGCGGCGGCCCGGCCGTCACTGGAGCCGGGCGGCCGGAGCCGGTCAAGCGGCCGCACCCGCGGGAAGGCCCGCAGCGGCGCGCCGGGCGGCAGGCCGGCCCGGTCGCGGGCCAGCGCGGCGGCCCGGTCCAGCCCGCCGAGCTCGTCGACCAGCCCGTTCGCCAGCGCGTCCGCGCCGGTCCACACCCGGCCCCTGGCCAGCTCGTGCACCCGCTCGGCGGACATCCCGCGGCCGGCCGCCACCTTGCCGGTGAAGTCGGCGTAGATGTGATCGAGCCAGGCGTTGACCAGTGACCACTCGTCCTCGCTGAACGGGCGGCTGGTGGTGAACATCGCCGAGTGGGCGCCCTCGGAGATCGAGTCGGTGGTCACGCCGGCCCGGCCGAGCAGCTCGCCGAGCACCGGCTTGCCGGACAGCACGCCGATCGAGCCGGTCACCGTGCCCGGCTGCGCCACGATCGCGTCCGCGGCCATCGAGATGTAGTAGCCGCCGGAGGCAGCCACGTCGCCCATGGAGGCCACCACCGGCTTGCCGGCCGCCCGGGCGCGCACGACCTCCCGCCAGATCGTGTCGGAGGCCACGTACGAGCCGCCCGGGCTGTTCACCCGCAGCACGATCGCGCGGACGCCGTCGTCGGTGATCGCCGACCGCAGCGCCGCGGCGATCGTGTCCGAGCCCATCGCGCCGCCGGACAGCGGCCCGCGTCCGCTGCGGCCGCGCCTGATCGGGCCGGTCGCGTAGATGAGCGCGACGGACTCCGGCCGGGGCGCGGGCAGCCTGAGCACCCGCTCCGGCAGCTTGCGGGCCCGCTCCGCGAGCGCGCGTGAGCGCTGATAGCGGCTGACGTACTGCAAGATGGCGCCCGGCCCGGCCTGCTTCCTGACGCTGGCGTACGCCTCATCCCGGTAGCCGAGCACGTCCACCAGGCCGGCTTCCAGGGCCTGGGCGCTGAGGAATGGCCCGCGGTCGATCAGCGCGCGCGCCTGCGCCGGGTCGATGCCGCGGCGGCTGGCGATCGCGTCGGTGAGCTGCTCGATGACCGACGCCATCATCCGCTCGGTGGCTTCCCTGGCCGGCCCGGTAAAGCCGCGCTCGGTGAACTGGTCAGCCGCGTTCTTGTACTCGTGCCGCTTGCCGACCTGGAATTCCACCCCGAGCCGGTCCAGCGTGCCGCGGTAGAACCGGCGCTCGACCGCGACCCCGGTGAGCCCGAGGTCGCCGGATGGCTGCAGGTAGATGGTGTCGAAGGCGGTGGCCAGGTAGTACGGCACGTTGCCGGCCGAGAACTCGCCGAAGGTCTCCGCCCAGGCGATGGCCGGCTTGCCCGCCGCGCGGAACTCCCCGATCGCGGCGCGCAGTTCCTGGACCATGGCCAGGCCGATGTTCTGCCCGCCGAGCTTGGCGATGAGCGCCTTGACCCGCTGGTCATCGCGGGCCCGGCGCAGGCCGTCCAGCACGTCGGCGAGCAGCTGCCGGTGCCGCGCGAGCACGGCCGACACCGGGTCGGCGGGCCGGTCCTCGCCGAGTCCGCCGGTGAGGTCGAGTTCCAGGATCAGCGGCGCCGTCCGGCGCTGGCGCAGCTTCATGACCTGATCAGCAATCTTCGACTCGACCATGGGCTCACCTTATGCGGCACGGGCTCGCCGCCGGTGCGGCACCTGCTCGCCTCGGCTATCGTCAGCGACCATGGCCGATCGCGATGGTAACGGCTGGGTCAGGTGCGCCCAGGGTCACCGGCACTGGGGCCGGTTCGGCGCCGCCGGGCTGCTCGCGTACTCCCCGGCCGCGGCCGGGGATGTCACCGTGCTGCTGCAGCGCCGGGGCAGCTGGGTTAACCACCCGGGCACCTGGGGGCCGCCCGGCGGCGCCATGGACAGTCACGAGTCGGCCGTCGCCGCGGCGCTGCGGGAGGCCGCGGAGGAATGCGGCGTCCCGGCCGGCCAGGTCACCGTTGGCGCGATCCTGCGCGACGACCACGGCGGCTGGTCCTACCAGACCGTGATCGCCGCGGCCCGGGAACAGTTTCCGGTGCGCAACGCGAGCGAGGAGACCAGCGAGGTCGGCTGGATCAGCGCGGGCGACGTCGGGCGGCTGGACCTGCATCCGGGGTTCGCCGCGCAGTGGCCAGCGCTGCGAGCGGCGCTGGCCCCGCTGACAATCATCGTGGACGTGGCGAACGTGATGGGCTCGCGGGCTGACGGCTGGTGGCGCGACCGGGCAGGCGCCGCCGTCCGGCTGCACGGTGAGCTGACTGCACTGGCCGCGCACGGCGTGCCCGCGCTGCCCGCCGGGATGGCGGCGCCGTCGCTGGAGTGCTGGTTCCCGTTCCTGGTGCTGGTCCTGGAAGGCGCGGCACGGGCCGCGCTCGACGACCTGCCAGCGCAATCAGGCAGCCTGCCCGGCACGCCGCCGGCCGGGCTGCCGTCGGAGGCCGGCCGGGTCCGGGTGGTTGCGGCCCGCGGCTCGGGTGACGACCTGATCGCTGACCTGGCGGCGCAGCTGCCCGGCCAGCGCCTTGTCGTGACGGCCGACCGGGAATTGCGCGGCCGGTGCGTCGCGGCCGGAGCAGCCGTGACCGGGCCGCGCTGGCTGCTCGGCATGCTCTGACTCAGCTGCGGTTGTTCGTATAGTCAGGGCGTGCAGGCGTTCGAGTCGGTGTCCAGCTGGCGCCAGCCTGTCCCGCCCCCGGCGTCGGCTGCCCGGACGAAACTGATCGATGATGTCGCCGCCACGGTAGCGCTGCTGAGCCCGGGCAGGCTCCGGGTCGCGGTCGACGGCATGACCGCGGCGGGCAAGACAAGCTTCGGGCACGAGCTCGCCGCCGCGTTGCGGGGCCTGGGCCGCGTCACCCTGCGCGCCTCGCTTGACGACTTCAAGAACCCGTGGCGCGAAGCCCGCGAGCTTGGCTATGACCGGGTCAGCGGCGAGGGCTACTACCGCAACGCCTACGACTTCCGCTCGGCCAGGGAACTGCTGCTCCGGCCGGCCGGAGCGGGTGGTTCCGGCGCGGTCGTGCTCTGCGGGCGCGACCCGCTGACCGGCGAGGATCACCGGGACAAGGCGGTCCGTACCCCGGATGGCGCGGTGCTGGTCGTCGACTCGGTATTCGCGTTCCGGCCGGAGTACAACGACTTCTGGGACTACCGGATCTGGCTCGACGTGGAACCCGCGCTGTCCCTGCGCCGCGGCATCTCGCGCGACACGGCCATGGAGGGCGCCGCGGAGGCGGCCCGGGTGCACCGCGACCGCTACCACGCCGCCGAGCTGATCTACCTGGCTGAGGTCCGCCCGCAGTCCCTGGCGGACATCGTCATCGACAACCGCGATTTCGCGAACCCCCGGATCCTGAGCCGCCGCCGTGCCTGACAGCTATTTCCCGCTGGGGGCGGCGGCGACCGTCGCCGAGCTGGACGGCGACCCGCATCCGCTGCTGCGGCGGCTGCGCGAGCACGAGCCGGTCTCCTGGCTGCCGGCTCTGGGCGGCTGGCTGGTGACCCGGCACGATCTCGCGGCGCGGGTGATGCGTGACAGCGAGACGTTCACCGTCGACGATCCGCGGTTCTCGACCGCCCGGGTTGTCGGCCCGTCAATGCTCTCGCTCGACGGCGCCGCGCACCGGCGGCACCGCGATCCGTTCACCCAGGCGTTCCGCGGCGCGGCGGCCAGCGCGGTGCTGGAGTCCTTCGCGGTGGCGACGGCGGGCCGCCTGGTGGCCAGCTTCAGGGCGGACGGCAAGGCGGAGCTGCGCCGCGGCCTGGCCGGCCCGCTGGCGGTCGCCGTCGTCGCCGAGGTTCTCGGCCTCGCCGAAACCGACCCCGCGGTCATCCTGTCCTGGTACGACGCCATCGTCAGCGCCGTCACGGCACTGTCGGCGGACTCGGGCCGGGGCGGCCCAGCGGGCGCCACGCCTGCGGTGAATGTCACCGCCGTGCCCATGGACGCTGCCACGCCCGGCGCCATGCCGGTGAGTGTCATCTCCGCTGGCGGTAGCACCTTCGTTAGGGACTCATTTTCGGCCGGCCGCGCGGCCTTCGGCGCGCTGCGGGCCAGCATCGAGGCGGCGATCGGCCGGCCCGGCGCGTCCTCGCTGCTCGCCGCCGCAGCCGGCACCGGCGGCCTGAACACGGACGAGGTGGTGTCGAACGCGGCGGTGCTGATGTTCGGCGGGATCGAGACCACCGAGGGGATGATCTGCAATGCGATCCTGCATCTGCTCAGCCATCCGGAACAGCTCAGCCTGGTGATCGCGGACCGGAGCCTGCTGCCCGGCGCGGTCGAGGAGTCGCTGCGGCTGGAGCCGTCGGCGGCGGTCGTCGACCGTTATGCCACGGCCGGCGCGCTGCTCGCAGCCGCCAGGATCCAGCGCGGCGACCTGGTCATCGTGTCGATCGCGGCCGCGAACCGTGACCCGGCGGTGTTCACCGATCCCGACCGGTTCGACATCCGGCGGGCGAACGCCCGGCAGAACCTCGGCTTCGCGCGCGGCCCGCATTTCTGCCCGGGCGCGCAGCTGGCTCGCATCGAGACCCGTGCCGCGGTCGATGCGATCCTAGATCAGCTGCCTGGCCTGCGCCTGGACCAGGCGCGGCCGAGCGCGCCACGCGGCCTGGTCTTCCGCAAGCCGCCCGAGCTGCATGTCCGCTGGACGGCCTAGATCGTTGACCGGGGATTCCGGGCAGGTCATGGGCCTAGTGATCGTAGGCGATGAGGGACCGCTTCCTCACGGCGTCAGCCGGCCTGGTCGCCCAGATTCGTAACGCCTGGAACAAGCGGGGAACACCATCCAGATCTCCAGCGCATTTGGGGCTGGCCCCGGGGAGCGCGCGGCCGACTTCTGGTCACCCTCCGGTGGGTGTGCCGTGGGCCAGTTCTCGCCGGACACCTTCGACCAGCACCGCCGCGGCGCTGTCAAAGGCACTGAGGTCACCGACCGCGCGGCTGATGACGACCGCGCCTTCGCTCCCGGCCAGCAGGAGGGCCGCGTGCTGCTCAGCCGAGACTCGGCTGAGGCCGCCTTGCTCGAGGAGCCGGGCGAGCTGATCTCGCCAGGTGATGAAGGCAGCCGCCGTCTGGCGGCGCAGCGCAGGCGACTCGGTGGCAACGGCCACCGCCACCAGCGCGCAGCCCGCGCTGAAGTCCGAGCTGGTCAGGGTCGCTCGCCAGGCCGCGAGGAAGAACTCGGTGACTTCGACTGCGGAGGCTCCGGCCTTGGGTTCCATCAGGTCCAGCGCCCGGCGCAGGGCGCCGTCGACCGCTGCGCTGACGAGTTCGTCCTTGCCGCCGGGGAAGTGGTGGTAGATCGAGCCGCGCGGGGCTCCGGTCAGCTCCAGGACCTCGGAGAAGGAGGTGCCTTCGAGCCCGCGGCTGGCCAGCAGCGCGATCGCGCCGTCGACCATGCGCGCCCGCACCTCACCGGGCATTGCCTGCGCCCTCCTTCAGCCTGAAGAAATGATCGAAGCTCTATGCAGAGCATCATAGTTCTCGTTACTATGTAGGCCTACCTACATAGTAACGACGCTCCTCGGAAGGCGCCCCATGCCCATGATTGACGTGTACGCAGCCAGCGGGACCTTCGCCGATAGGCACCAGCTCGCGCGCGATCTTGCCCGGACTCTGATGACGATCGAGCAGGTGCCGGACATCCCGATGTTCCGTCAGAACACCGCTGCCTTCGTCCACGAGCTGTCCGCTGACTCGCTGTCCAACGTCGACGGCGACAGCACCTACGTCCGGGTACAGGTGCTCACGAACGCGGCGGCGCTGGACCGCGACAAGCAGCTCGCCGTCGTACGGCAGCTGACAGACCTGGTCGCGGCGGCAGCGGGAGACCCGTCACTCGCGCAGCGGACCTGGGTGCTGCTGACCGAAGCGCCCGAAGGGGGCTGGGGGCTGGCCGGGCACGCCAATACCAATGCCGAGCTGGTCGCGGCCGCGCGGGCGCAGCTGGCGGAGCTCGCCTCGGAGGGCTGACGACCCGGCCTCATCAGACGCACCGCCCACGTCGCCAGGTGGCGCGGCCTGCTATGGGTGCTCGTCGCGTGCGATGGCCATGGCCAGTGGGACGAGCCCGATTCCGATGCCCTGCAACGCCCGCCCGACGATGAGCGCGTCCAGCCCCGGTGCCAGGTCGGCGATGATCGCGCCGGCGGTAACACAGGTCAGGCCTCCGACGAGCGTCGCCCGGCGCCGGGGGCCGTCGCCGAGGCGGCCCATCACCGGTGCGCTGATGGCGTCCGAAAGCAGCGCGACGGTGAGGGATCACTGGGCGGTGCTGAGCGAGTCGTGGAAGTCCTTGGCCACGGTGGGGATGAGCGGCGCTCCGGGGGAGCTGATGATGCTGACGACGCTGGCCGTCAGCACGAGCACGGGACCGAGCGCCGCCGCCCGCCGGCCCTGGTTCATACGTCCACGTCATTTCCCAGCTGGAGTACATCGATCAGTTGTTCGGGCGTCTCCGGTGTCGGCCTGTGACCTGCGCCAAGACCGGGCTAGGTCAGGAGCTTGGCGGGGGTTATGGGGAGGTCGCGGACGCGGCGGCCGGTCGCGTGGTAGACGGCGTTGCCGATGGCTGCGGCGGTGCCGGTGATGCCGATCTCGCCGATGCCCTTGGCGCCTATCGGGTTCAGGTGCGCGCCGAGGCGATCATTTGGACCCTGGCAAAAGCCAGCTCGGCCTGGAACACCACGGCGGCCGCATCCCCGCCGGGCTATGGGTCCGCGTCGTCCAACGCCTCCTCGCGCTCAACGCCTGCATCTGGTTCAACTGGCTGATTGGCGCACCGGTCAAGCGGTCCCTCATCGCCTACGATCACTAGGCCCATGACCTGCCCGGAATCCCCGGTCAACGATCTAGCGGGCCGTGCCCGCTATGCCACCTGGATGGACCGCTTGGCGAGGCCGAGCCAGTAGCCGGTAATGGTGGTGACGGGCGGGGCCGCAGCGCCAGCGGCACCCAGCGTCACGAAGAGCGGGGCGAAATGCTCCGTGGTGGGATGCGCGTAACGCGCACCGGGCGCGCTGCGGAAAGCGGCAAGCGCGTCAATGTCATCGGCGTCCAGCGCCTCTCCCGCCCAGTGATCGAATTCAGTCGACCAGCCGGGCGGCGGCGCGTCGAAGCGGAACTCGCGCAGGAACGGCAGCCCGTGCGTGAGGAAGCCGCTGCCGATGATCAGCACCCCCTCGTCCCGCAGCGGCCGCAGCCTCTCGCCGATGGCCAGCAGCCGCGCAGGGTCCAGGGTCGGCATGGAGATCTGCAGGACCGGGATGTCCGCATCCGGGTACATGACCGTCAGCGGCACGTACGCGCCGTGGTCGAGACCGCGGTCCGGCTGATCCGAGACGGGCTCGCTGCCCGACAGCAGGGCGCGGACCCTGGCCGCCAGGTCCGGGCTGCCCGGTGCCGGGTACCTGGCCCGGTAGTAGCGCTCGGGAAAGCCGCCGAAGTCGTAGATGAGCGGCACGCCGTCCCGGGTAGCCCCGATGGTCAGCGGCGCGGACTCCCAGTGCGCGGACACCATGAGAATCGCCCGGGGCCGTGGCAGCCCCCGTGCCCACCCCTCCAGCTGGACCACCCAGAGCGGATCGTCGACCAGCGGCGGGGCGCCGTGACCCAGGTAGAGCGCCGGCATCCGGCCGGGCAC
>Ga0182015_10007333_pt1 | contig 10772 bp, 10 predicted proteins | sample 712P3MmetaG_FD_120478 | JGI IMG/M metagenome (GOLD analysis project Ga0182015, IMG submission 120478) | Permafrost microbial communities from Stordalen Mire, Sweden - 712P3M metaG | ecosystem: Environmental > Terrestrial > Soil > Wetlands > Permafrost | place: Sweden: Stordalen | collected...
CAGAATTGCGGGAAACGACAACGGAACATCTTTCTGCCGCATCCCTGAGCGCACTTTCCAGTCAATCGGATTAACGCTCGCAGCGGCAGCCGCGATCAGTACAGTACCTCCGCTAATCTGCGGCTCTGGGACGTTGTCTTCAAATTTCAGCTTCTCGGGAACGCCGTACTCATGCAGCACCACTGCCCTCATCGTGTATCTCCCAGGAGAGCTTCAGTCAGGATCAACCTGCTCCGCCAGAGCAGACGCAATAAGCGGGAGATATTTGCGCACTTGCTCGCGGTCACTCTCCCTCTCTTGGTCGTCGAGCGCCGCATATTTCGTATCGATCTGCTTTTCCCATCGTGCCACGAGATCGGCGGGTAGGAGCAATGAGCCATCAGGCTGGCGGACGCACTTGCTGTGTACGTACCGCTGCCAATGAGACCAGCGCTCATGTTCAAGGGCCGCCAGTTGTTCTACTAAGCCGCCCAGCAGATGTTCTATGTCTTGATATTTCGTATAGGTTCCCTATAACAATCCGTTTGCGACCAATTTTCGATAATGCTCTCCTAGTACTGTAAGTTCGCAGGACTTGCTTTGCATCGCGGCGTGCCACATGTGCGGAGCACCCACTGGTCGTACCAGATTAACCTTCACATATTTCTGCAGAACGGCAAAAACGGCAGTTTTCTCAGGATCTGGAGGCGGAATGTTTGCATCGCTCTGCTGCTCTGGAGAACGCTCCGGTTCGTATGCGGGATCCAGTTTAAAGTCGTAACCGGCTTGAGGAAAATGTGTCGCGATAGCTTGAAGATCCGCTAGCGGTATTGGCGGAGTGGCCTTGCGAAGTGATACGAACGACTTCACATTTGTCTTGAATACAGGGCGTTGCGCCCAAGGCCCGAGGGACTGATCGATGTGGGCGTATACGCTCCCCGGTGTGACATCCCCGACGAGGTTCGCGGCAGCGCCGCCGAGGGCGTCTACCAATAAGTTGCTGAAAACGCCGGCGCCGCCGCCCGGAACTTCCATTGCATACTGTTCCGCCGTTGAGGCCGTGAGAATGGTCATCCCGTCGCTGATTTCCGCAAACCCCTGAGCGACTGGTCGGTCACCTGCAATGCCGCCGTGGCAGCTATCTAGGATAATGACTTTGTTTCTTGCGTTCGATTTGCTCGCAAGAGTCATTAACTCTGCAAGAGAAAAGCCGTCATCGCCCCTCTCGCAGTCGCCGGCACAGAGGAATCCACCTGTATCGTCGATGTAACCGTGTCCCGCGAAGTATAAGAGGGCAATGTCTGCATCGCCCGCGAATAGTTCCCGCACGGCATCTTTAAGCTCGCCTCTTTCAATAATATCCGCCGCTCCAGTTCCGGTGAGTATGCGGGGCGTGACAAAGTTGACGGTGCCGTCCGCGTGTCGTTCGAGCATCGCTTTCACGGCGTGAGCGTCATTCACACATCCACTCAGTGCGTTGATATGTGTGTAGTGATCGATTCCGACGATGAGCGCTTTGCGCATGCCTCACCTAGAGCGAATCGATGAAATCGCTGATATTTTTGTCGTTCCAAACGAGTGTAGTTACTCCATCCAGATTAGTTCGATCATCCGTATAAGCCCATAGACCCCGGATGCGTTTTTTCTCTTCTTTGGCGCACGTTATTTCCCACTTCTGGCCGCTCGAATTGAGCGAGCTCTTGCTCACGAGGGCGATTACTCCGTCCGCCCGCTTGATCCGCGTGCGAACACGCTCTTTCCAATCCTTATCGTATGGCTCCTTGACCGACATATCGATGAACTCAAACGGTGCCCTGGGATGAAGGGACTGCCCTTTTAGAAGATCGCGCTGCGTTTCATCCTCGATCGCAAAAGCAATGAAAACCACTTTTTTATCGGCCACAGTTCCTCCACTGATCGCAGAACAGCCTCACTTGGAGCAAGCTGACTACCCGCGCTTCGGCCTGCCTAGATCGATCTGTGCTTGCGCCCTTCGAAATTAATGGTGGGCCTGAGAACAATCCATTCTAGCTGAATTCAATTTTAATTGTCAGATAGTCGGTAATCTCAAAGTTGGTAATCATGCCCGAATGCTGTTCGGTGTCTGCACCGGTCCAGGTTTGCATTACCTACCTTTCCCTCATCTAAGGATAACGGGTTTTCTTCGGCGGTCCGCTCGCAGCGAGTCAAGGGCGCGACCCGATTGCGCGCAGCGCAGAGAGACTCGAAAACGGAGGCGCGTTCATCGCAGACCCTTGACGGCGAGGATGGCCGCGCACGCTGGTCGGCGAGGAAAGGAGCACGGCACTTTTGGGGATCGCAAGTCCGCGTAGCGGATTTCAGAATCAGCGGAAAATCGTCCATGAGTATCGGCGTATGACGCGCACTAAAAGCAGCGACGACTTTCTACAAGAATTACAAACGTCCCAGCGTGCAAACCAGAAATTAACAACTCTAGGTTTATAGTGTGCTTCCTACGGTTGTGTATTTGGCGTGGCGTTGCATGCACGAGTGTGTCCCATGGCTTCTGCCTTTCCGAACGGTCCTACGGCTTCAAACGAAGATGCACATGCGGACAGACACAGTGCGCTCGTAATGCGCAATGTCAGCGTTCGAGGACGCCGGACAAGCATCCGGCTGGAACCGCAGTTGTGGGACTCCATGACCGAGATCTGCCGCAGCGAATTCTGCACACCGCACGACGTTTGCAGCTATGTGGCCGAACACAAGCCGCCGCACGGCTCGCTAACCTCGTCGCTGCGAGTTTTCATCGTGGACTATTTCCGCAAATCATCGACCCAGGACGGGCACAGGAGCGCCGGACACGGCCAGGGCATGTTCCTCTCCCAGCAGCAAGAACGCCAGGAGATGCGCAGCATGAAAGCGAACGCCTCTGAGCGCTAGCTCTTATATCGCTTTACGCGCGCAAACCACTCGTCGACAAGCTTCAGTTCTTCATCGAGGGCGCCGATGTCGGGGGCAACATAATTCACCATTCCACTCTTATCGTGCCGCTTTGCCCATTGCGAGACACGACTGTAGCTGGCCTGGAACTCTCTGTCGTCAGCGTCCGAGAAGCGGGCGAAAATTTTCACCATGTTCGGGCGTACCTCCAGCCCTCCCTCCGCCAGAACTGGCCCGATCAACTCCTGGCTGAAGATGCGCTCCCACGTTTCGGAGAGGTTCCCCGCCCAGGTGGCGACCTCGGTCTCATAGGTGGCGTCGTCCCATTCGTTGCGGGTTCTCTTAATACGAGCCAGCTCATTCCGAAGTTCACCTAGACGCTCGGTAACGTCCTTGGCCTTCCATGGGTGTTTGGTGTTACATGCCCCAGGCTTTCTTTCTCCTCCGCGCCCTCTCGTCACCGACCTGTCGCCTATCGGGACACCAATGCCGTTTGCTTCTCGCTTGAGATCCGCGACGAACGAAACATCATGCGTGAACACGACGACCTGACGGGTCTCGGCGAGCGCGGCAAGTCGCGCAGCGACGAGGCCCCGACGGATGTGGTCGAGGGAGCTGACAGGGTCGTCAAGGATCAGCGCAGACTTGGACCCATCGAGGTGAGCTTCAGTAAAAAAAGCGGCAAGGCCGAGAGCCGTTCTCTCACCTTCGCTGAAGACGCGCGGCAGCGTGACGTTTTGGCGTGCCCCCACGAGCTTGGGCTGATGCATCAGCATCCCCCTGTCGCCCCGTGTCTTGGCAATCGTCACGCGCTCTAGGCGCAGGCGGTCCGTCTCGCGGGTGAAAGTATCCCGGACGACTTCCGTAATGTTAACCTCGGAGAGTTCCAGGACCTTCTTTGTAATCGGCCCAGTTGCAGCGGCGTTCTTGGCGGCTTCGAGCGATTCGCGCTCTTTCAAGCGCCCAATCTCATTGACGATAAGCTTCCGCTGATTCTTCAGCTCTTGTAGGAGCTCAAGCTCCTTCCTCTTGGTGATGATGCCTTTTAGCCGCTCCTTAATCTTCTCGGCGTCCGAAAGACCTTCAGCCACAGACCTCACGGCCGCCGCAGCTTCTCCGAGCCGAGAGCCAGTCTCTGCTTGAATGAGGCCGAAGTGGAGAAGGTCCGTATTGTCGAGAAGTGCATCTACGATGCCGGCGCGTGCGGTCTCGTACGTCATGAGAAGTTCCCGCGTCTCACGAACGTACGCCGCTTGATCCGTCTCCAAGTCTTTGAGGTTTGTTTCGGTGGCTTCTGGCATCGTGCGCAGATTGGTGAAGCTATCAACGCGCGCATCCCATCTCTCGCGAGCCTCGCGGAGCCGGGTCTGCGTGTCGTCCTGTACGAAATTCTCGAAGCGAGATAGACGTTTGCGGGAGTCTGGTTCCAGTTGCTGTTGGCACAGTACACATACAGAATCTTTGTCAATGACCGGGAATGCCTCATCAGGATATGCGTGGACCTGAGAGAAGCGCCGTGCCGACTCCCAGAGCTCCTTCCACGGCGATGTGCCCACGCCGGGGAGCGGCTCGGACTGAAAGGACGTAGCCAGTACGTTGGCCGCTTGCTCCAGGGCCCTCAATTGGTCCCGCTCTCCCTGAAGAGTTGCTATGGCGTCGTCTCCCAACGACCCTTGAAGTTCCTCGAGATGGGTTCGAAGCGATTCGAGCTTTGCGGCTTGCCTGCTGAGATTCTGCCTCTCTTTGGTGGTGTCCGCGATCCGCAGTCGCGCTTCTTGGTCTTTGAGTTCGTCAATAGTTTCCGGTGACATGTCTAGCTTTCCGTTGAGGTTGTCCAGAACCTCAAGGGAGGAGCTTCCAGAGAGCTGAGCCAAGAATTCGCCCGCCTCGGTTTGTTTCACGTCTTCGTCAACTGCGGGCAACGGCTTAGCGGACCTTGAGTTGCTTTCCAGCTTGGCGTCGATGCGGGTTCTGATTGCGACGCAGGCATCAATGAGACCGTCCATCACGAAGAGCGCCGACGGCCGATAGGGAAAATCGCACTCCGTTGCGATATAGGCATCTCCGCACGCTTCGTCGTAGAAGAGCATTCGTTGCAGCTCGGGCGGTGTCATTCCCGGCCATTCGTGCGAGGTTTCTTTGTCACCTACTCTCACGGTGAGAGCTGCTTTTGGCTTGGCTAGTGCTGTGTCATGAAAGACGTCCGACAGTATCTCCTCCTGATGCCGCGCGCGGGCGATGCGCTTTAGAAGGCGAGCGTATCCGGATTTTCCACTCGCGTTGTCACCGTAGATCAGGGTGATACCAGTGTCTTCGAAGGTGAGCGGCTTATCGGATGTGAGGGCGTTTATGTGTTCGGCATCTCGGATCGAGATGAGCGTGACTGGCGGATCGCCAGGCTTGGCCTGCGGAAGTTGCTCCAGACCGAAGTCGGCACCGTCAACGTCCGCTGACGACAGATTGGCGTCCATCAATTCGTCGTAGTCTTTTTCGGAAAAGACATGCCCCGTCGCCACCCGTCTGAGTACCGCCCGTTGCCAAGGAGGCCGCAAGGCGCTCCATTCGACGATTTGCTCTTCTAGCGACACGCGAATTTTCTCCGTCATGGGTAACCGAGTCGCGATCTGTGGCTTTGTTCGCGGTTGGTTACGTCATCAAAATTGGCTTGGTAATTGGACAGTTCCCGTAGGAGTTTCTTATGACATCGGTCTCGATAAATACCCGATACCGACCACAAAGATATCACAACGGAAGTTCCGCAATCAGTTTACTATTCGCTTAAGGTGTTAATCCTAAATTCGAGACGTATTGAATTCCGCTCTGAGGAATTTTAGTTGGCCGCGGTGCGCTCCAGCGCAGCGATCGCGCGCTCAAATGTTTCGCCCAGGACCCAGCCATGGAGATCGGCAATCGCGTAGAACCGGTCGATCGTCTCGGCCCGCGCCTTGATGTTGAGCTGGATATTTCGGCCCGTACGATGGCGCCTCGGTTCGCGCGGAACCGGCTCCTTCTGCGCTTCTCGCGATGCTCGTGCAGTGGGCGCGCCCTTGAGACTCGGTGCGGCCGGCTCCCGGCTCACAAAATTCGCAGTCTCTGAAATTGCCTTCACCTCGTCCGGTCGAGCGGTAGGCTTGGCTATTTTTCTCGGCTCGAATCCGGAGATGTCTATCTCGGGTCCTTCGTCGAATACGCGGGCGCGGTGCGATGTCATCACGCGACCTCCTGGTCTAATGAGGGCTCCGTTAAGGGCTCCGAATCCTCGCGCAAGAGGGTGAGGATCTCGCCCGTCAACTCAAGGGCATTTCTTATGGCGGCGTCCCGGTTGCTGACTTGGCTCGCGTCAAGCGATTCGAGCGTGCCGCCGAAAGAGAAGATGGCGCGGAACGCCTCGCGCTCATGCATCTGAGTGCGAAGGGCCGGGACATTATGGTTTTTGAACTCCTCGCGAATGTGTTGGAGCGTGCGCGGACGAATCGCCGCGTTCGTGCGCGTGAACAAGATCGCATACGGTATTTTCCGGCCGAAGGCCCTCTCCTGCTGGCGGATCAGTTTGACAGCCTTGGCAGCCTCGGCGGCATCGAGTTGAGAACCCTGGGTTGGCACGATCACAAGATCAGCTCTGCTGATCGCATACGCGACGGTCATCGAGGCTGTGCCTTCGAGATCGACCACCACAAAAGTGGTCCGTTGCGCTGCGTCTTCAATCGTTTCGATGATCGTCGCTTCCGAGACATCGGCGAGAACGGTCAGATTCTCGGGGCAGCCCTGCCGTTGCGCCCACTGCGAGACGGGTCTGTTCGGGTCGGCGTCAATTGCGGTGACACTCGCACCCTTGAGAGCGAGTTCAGTGGCAAGGACGACGGCGGAGGTGGATTTTCCCGCACCTCCCTTCGGACTTGCGAAGACGATGACTGGCATGAGGGGTTCCCGCGTGAGAGTTGAGGCGTCTCTAATAGTTGATCGGAAAGCTATCCGACGGTCAACGGAAAGCTATCTGGTACCGGGATGCTATCCGAATTCAGAAAGCTACCAAGTAGCTATCCGAAAGCTTTCCTCGATTCGATGGTCTGCGCAAGGTTTCCTCAGCAACATGGTTTGTCGATTGGTGCGCGGAGTCTCCCGAAACATGTCTGGCCAGAATCCGCCTTCTCAAACATGGCGTTGCATGTAATTGTGGCAGGGTTGGTGCGATGTCCGAATCTTAGTGATGTCCGATAAGTATCAATAATCGGACATGGCAAAAAGCGACCTTTCTTCACTTCGAACCAAAAATCCCACCTCGCTGCCGGAAACCGTAACTAAATCTTAACGAAAGTGGTGTTACAGCTTATCGGTATCACAAACAATTGGAGGAACGAATGCCTAAACCTGGATCCGGTGGCCTAAAGAGGAGCAAAGCGGTTACTTTCCTTAAGAATGTCGCAAAAGAAACAGCTGATATATGTAAAGCATACCCAAGAAACTCAAGTACTGTCCCCGGTGATCTTCTGTGTAGGGTGATCCCGGAGGCTGTGCGTAGAGCTCGCCGGGATTTGGCTAAGCAGAACGGGCCGAAATAGTTTAGCTTCCAGCCCCATCATGTAGGTCAGCAAAGGCGCCCTGGCGCCGTCCGATCACGGCCGGAGCGCCAAAAATCAACCCCGTAACATTGTCCTTCCAAACTTCGGCACGGCGGATGTAGCGAAGGGCGATGTCGTGCGAGCGATGACGGGTTTGCGCCATGATGTCCTTGAGATCGGCGCCCGCGAGCGCGGCAGATGTGGCGAGGCCTGCTCTCAGGCTGTGTCCGGAGAATGTAGCGGGATTGAGACCGCTGGCGAGGGCGGCGCGTTTAACGATGATAGAAACCGCCTGGGGCCGCAGACGTATGCGCGTCACCCAATGGCCTCGATGCAGGCGGGTGAACAATGGACCGAGTTCCCGGCCACGAGTCTCGATCCAGCGGTCAAGCGCAGTCACCGCGCAGAACTCACGGCTGGCGCCTCGATGGATGGCCACGAGTTCGCCTTTGCCCTGCTGGTCGGTTTTCGATCGCCCGAGATGAAGCAGAACGCCCTGCGGTACGGAGTCAACATCCGCCAGATCAAGCGCAACAATCTCCGAACGCCGCAGCGCGCTTGCGAATCCGATCAGAAGAATCGCTGTGTCGCGCCGGTGTGCGGCTGTGTCTTTGGAATAGGCTCCGAGCAAGCGCTTCAACAAGTCGGGCAGGAGCGGGGTTGCCTGTTTGAGCGGCTTAACGCCTTGCTCCCGCTTGAATCCTTCGATCACGTTGGCGATCGGACCTGCTCTAGTGTTGAGCGCAACTCCGGCAACGCGATGCGCGGTCGCGACCGCTGCAAGACGCGTGCGGACGGTCGCGAGGCTCTTGGTGCGCGAGAGGTGAGCCAGAAACAAACCGACCGCCTGTGCGTCGCCACCGAGCGGCTGGTAACCCATGAGTTCACAAAACTCGCACCATTGTCGCCAGGATGTCCGATAGGAACGCAGCGTCTCGGTGGCCTTTGAGCGCCTGGCCAGCTCGCGGGCTCGCGCCAGGATTGCTTCGGTGTCCGAGCGGAGGGCCGGATCGGCGGGCAAGGGGAGGGGGCCGAACAGCGCGGTATCGAGCCACACGATTGCGGAAGGCTTTGTGGGATTTGCTTCCATGGAGATTTTTGCACCAGAGAACGAAACGGTTGGAAAAACCGAGAAATAGGTCACGATAAATTCTTCTTACCGTGAGTAATCCAGTTCGTCCATGCGGCATATTTGCGGACCGCCGGACGGCCCCTTATGAAAATCCCCGAAGCAGCGTAACGTAACTACGAGATAGGTTACTTTTTGTGGAGCCCCCTGTTGGATGTTCAATGGCTTAGCGAATAGGACAGAATTTTCCAGGAGCCCTCCTCTTTCGGTACAGCCGACGCAGCTAGCGTGCGGTATGCCCGTGCGGCTAGCACGGTTGGATGAGCGGCTGGCTGGCGCGCCCGAGGTCGTGCGCGCGGGCTGGATGCGGAGGACGTTGGTTTATGAAGCGTGCGCGTCTTTGCGTTTGGATGGGATGTATGTTTCTGCGCACGACCTGGTGCTGCGGCTGAACGATACGCTCGACCGGGCGGCGGATCAGGATATTCAGCGGGCCACGGATATCCACGGCATGCTCTCGACGCTCATCCGCAGGAATCCGCGCCATCTCTTCAATCCGGAAAGACTCGTCGCCCTGACGCGCCTTCGCTTACAAAACCGCGTCGTCGATCACCCGGATTTACCTGGCTGGCTGCAAGGACGCATTCACTCTCCGCAAGAGATGCGCGAGGCGCTCGAGGACGCGTTGCAGCCCTCAGTCATCTCCGTCTGGGAGAGCTTGCCGCCGCTTCACGCTGCCGCCGAGATTATCGCTACCTGGCATCGAAGCAGAGCCGCCGATCGGATCGGTGCCGCGGCCGGTCGGGCGCTGGCGATGGCCTGGCTGTATCGCGCGGGGCTCACTTCATCGTATTGCTTCTTGCCCTCGATTGGATTTTTGGGAGCGGCGTCGGAGTATCGGCCGGATTTGGCTGTTTCTTGGCCGGAGTTATTCTTGAAGGCATGCGGACGAGCCGCGGAGTGGGGTTTCAAGCTGCACGGCCATCTGACACTGGCGCACCGACGGTTGAGTGACGCCGCTCCTCGGAGTCGGTCAACGTCGCACATGGCAGCGCTGATCGATCTCTTGATTACCACTCCCGCCGTGTCAGCGCTCGCGGCAAGTCGAAGCTTGCGAATTACACCTCATGCCGCGCGCGCCATGTTGAACGCGCTCGAAGACCGCCGCTTGGTTCGTGAGGTGACGGGCAGGGGGTCTTTTCGGTTATACGCTGTGGCGAGTTTGGATCTCGCGGCTGCGAACTCGTGAACTTCGGTCGCTTCGGCTACACCTGATGAGGGAACAAGACAACGATCTGCACAGCAGGGTGTTTACTGTACGTATATCAGCTCTGAGAGGCTTCTTGGGGAACGCCTATTGGGCGCTGAAAATCGTACGTGTGACTCAGCTGACGAGTGCAGCGACGATTCGTGTCGCGGCATGGGAGAAAACGCGTGTACTGCATAGTCTGCGGAAAAGAGATGGGGTTTTGGGCGAAGATTGCCAGTCATTGCCCGGTCTGCAAGGCTTGTAGTGAGCAGGGGCAGAACCAGCTCAAAGTTTTGGCTAGCTCGATAGGTGGGGTAACGAATTGGAACCAGGAAAATGCCGAACGCTGGCTTACTCAGTACGAGCAGACCGCCCAAAAATACCAGATTCCCGCGGCGGAGAGCCTTGGCGTGCGGAATGAAATTCTCAATGGCATCTGCAAGCTGGTCGGGTCTCAGGAACGCATCGCCGATGCCGATCTATATTTTCTCGTGGGGTTGGGTCAGCGATTCGATATAAAACATTCAGGAAGCCCAGAACTCCGGGACACGCTCTTTCAGATCGCTCTCCACCGAGCAATCCGATGCTGGGATGATGGGAAGCCGCCGGAAATCGAATGCTCAGCGCTGGTTCTGGCAAAGGGGGAGGTGTGCCACTGGGAGGAGTCTGCCGGGCTGCTTATACAACGAACTAAGCGCGAATACGTTGGCGGGTATGGCAGCGTGAGCATCCCATTGCAAATCGTTCGTGGGGCACGAGTGCGTGTCGGTGGCTTCAAGGGTGTTCCGATTGACAAGACGGTTCACGAGGACGGCGGGATCGGCGTCCTACACATCACCAGCCAGCGGGTCTGTTTCACGAGTCAACAGCACGCAGTTGCTATCCCCTATAAGAAAGTAGTCAGCATGGCTGGGTTTGATGGTGGGTTCGAGGTGCATACGCAGAACGACAAGAAACCCGGAATTTTTCTTGTGCCTCATCCAGAACTCACGACAGAACTTGTGAAATTGGC
>Ga0182015_10007334_pt1 | contig 10772 bp, 11 predicted proteins | sample 712P3MmetaG_FD_120478 | JGI IMG/M metagenome (GOLD analysis project Ga0182015, IMG submission 120478) | Permafrost microbial communities from Stordalen Mire, Sweden - 712P3M metaG | ecosystem: Environmental > Terrestrial > Soil > Wetlands > Permafrost | place: Sweden: Stordalen | collected...
CGTCCCGCCTCGATCCATTGATCGGCCTCGCGGCGTGAGCAGGCGCCCGTCTCGCTGATGTACTTGTTCAATCTCACGAGACGCCCAAGGTTTTCATCCCGTGAGAAATGGTCCGATCCGCCCCGCAAATGCCTTGGGATCTGAATCGAAGAGGTCGGGGGCGTCGATCTCTACAATGCGCGCATGGGGCAGTGTGCCGCTGGCCCAGCGAGTCTCGTCGGGTTGATCGACTCTCGTCTTGACCACCAGGCAGGCTTGCTTGACCGCGGGAATGCGGTCGAGCGGCGGCGCGCCGACGAGCACCAAGCGGCGCACCAACTCAGGTTTCGAGACGGCGAGATCGAGGGCGACCGCAGCGCCGAAATGCACACCCAAGAGATCGATTTGCCGCAGGCGTAGGTCGTTCGACAGATCCGACACCGCATTGGCCGCATCCCCGTGACCGAAGGTGGGCGCCGCATCGGACTCCCCGAAACCGGGCAGGTCCGGCGCGTATACCGAGCGCTCGCTGGCAATCTCGGGCAACAGCCGGGCGAAGCTTCGGCTCGAACCCTCGCGGGAATGAAGACACACCAGCGTGACCCCCTCATCGAAGCCGCCGGTGGTGGGAAACGCGGTACGGACGTGAAGCTGACCGAACCGACAGTCAAAATAGGCGCGCCTGGTCCGAACCGCGGTTTGGCCGACGGATGATGACTTGGAATGCTTGGCCACGACGATCTCCGGCTTCGATATCACAGCTGCAAGGATACTCGATCGGATCGCGGCGTCCCCGGTTGACCTTCCGCCCGCAACGGGCGCCGGCCCGGTTTGTTGCTTTTCGGGTACATTAATTTACAGATTTTTCTTTAGAGGTACTAGCTTCGAGGCCCGCTCGACGTTAGAGTGTTGCTCGAACGCAAAGGCTCCTGGGAAGTAAAACAGACCGATCATCGCAGAGTGCGAATAACAGCGCCGCGACAGGCATGGGGACTTGAAAGCCGGGCACTGCCCGGCTTTTTTATTGCGCCGGCGCTTTAGGCGTCGTCGGCGACGCTCGGTCCCACTCGCGCGATGCGACGAAGCCACTAGACCGTCCGCCTTTGAATACAACCACTTCCACCAGCCGCTGTCCGTCGTCCGAAAGACTGAACCGTAGCTCGTAGGGCGGCCTGTCCTCGTCAGGTTCTCCGGATTGTACGACCAGCGAGCGCTCATCCCACCCGCAGCGCGGCGGGGGCGCATCTCCACGCCCGCGCGACGGCATGTCGCGCCTCTGCGGCGCGCCGCCGCCGGATGGCGGATGGTGACCTCCCCCCTTGTGCGCGCTCGGACGGCAAAACCTCGTATCTCCATCGGTGGTGAACGTGATCCTGTCCCCGGATTGCTCGAGGGCCAGGTCACTGCCCGGCCAGCGCAAGCTCTCATCCAGCACGGCGACCGAGGGCATTGCCGGTCCCGTCGGGCCGCCGGTGGGCATTCCGCCGCCTCGCCCTCGCTGGCGGCCGTTGCCGCCACCGGTCGCTCCGCCCGAGCCCACGCCGGCGGTCGCCGCGGCGATCTGGCTTTGCATGAGGCGTTGGGCGTCGTCGCTGTCCGCCACGTTGAGATTCCAATGGCCGCTCAGATCGACGCCGGCGGGCGGGGTCGATGAGAGCTGGCCGCTCGCGCACCCGGCAATTGCACAGACACTCACCATCAACGCCCATCGCATGATGCACCTCGGAATCAAGGCCGGTGAGGACCGGCTCGGTCCGAAGCTTACAATGACTGCCGGGCGGCGGGCACCGAACTCAGGCGATCGAGCGGCGGGCTTTGGCGAAGGCGCCCCGGTTGTCGGGTCCGCAGATCCAGACGCGCCCCTGAAAGGGTTGGAAGCAGACGCGAAGCGGCTCGACGCGCCGCACGGTCTGCGTTCCGCAGGAGATCTTACCGTCGGCGAGGTCCGCTTGAATCAGATCGACCAGAGATGCGCTCGGCTCTTCGACGCCCGTCGGGGGCAGCGCATGTGCCAGGATCCGGGCCTGGATGTCGTCGCGCTTGGGCGCATTACCGAGCACCGCCCGCTTGAATCGGTCGAGGACAACCAGGACGGAACTCAAAGTATTGTCGGTCACATCGCTGGGCCGGCCCGTGCCGCCCAAGAACTTGAGATGCAGCAAGCCGCCGACGCCGCGCCCCTCGTCATGCAGGCAAAGCGCCAGCGCACCGTCCAAATCGGCGATCAGGAGCATCGGCTCGGGCGAGACATGGTAAGTGTCCGGCGCCACCACGACTTCTGTCAGATCCTTGGCCACTGCGAGTTCTTTTCCCACTGATGGAACCTTATGTTGACTGTGGAATGCTGCACGCAAGCACGGTTTTGCTCTGCCGAGCCAATCACGTTTTGTGGAGCCCACACCGGACCTGATCGAGACGCGGCGCCGAATCTTCCGGCACCCTCCCGGGGCAGCCGCCAACACGATGCGCCGGCACCATCGACACAACGGCCAGGCATCACTCCATGCCCGGTGGTTATTAGCGCCTCGTCCCGGGGGCCGCTACAGTAGGACGATGTATCGCTATGACACCATCGATCGCGCGCTGGTCCGCGAGCGCGTCGCGGAATTTCGCGATCAGACGCGCCGTTTTCTCGACGGTGAGATGACCGAGGACGAGTTTCGCCATCTGCGCCTGCGCAACGGGCTGTACATCCAAACGCATGCGCCGATGCTCCGGGTGGCGATTCCGTATGGCTTGCTGGCGGCGTCGCAATTGCGCGCCCTGGCGTCGATCGCGCGGCACTACGACCGCGGCTACGGGCATTTCACCACACGCCAGAATCTGCAGTACAACTGGCCGCGGCTCGAACAGGTGCCGGACATCCTGGCAGAGCTCGCCGAAGTCGAGATGCATGCGATTCAGACGAGCGGTAACTGCATCCGCAATACCACGTCGGACCCTTTGGCCGGCGTCGCCGCCGATGAGCTCGAGGATCCCCGGCCCTGGTGCGAGATCATCCGGCAATGGTCGACTTTCCACCCCGAATTCACTTACCTGCCGCGTAAATTCAAGATCGCCGTCACCGGAGCGCCGACTCAAGACCGCGCTGCCACCCTCGTGCACGACATCGGCGTGCACATCGTGCAGGGGCCGGACGGCGAACGCGGCTTTCGCATCCTGGCGGGCGGCGGCCTCGGGCGCACGCCCGTGATCGGCCAGGTGATCCGCGAGTTCCTGCCGCGCAAAGACCTGTTGTCCTACTTGGAGGCGGTGCTGCGCGTCTACAACCGCGAGGGCCGGCGCGACAACATCCACAAGGCCAGGATCAAGATCCTGGTCCGTTCGTTGGGCCTCGCGGAGTTCACACGGCGCGTCGAACACGAGTGGCAGCTGATCGATCGCAGCCGGCTCGAGGTCGACGAGGCCAAGATCGAGCGGATGCGCGGTTTTTTTGCGCCGCCCGCGTATCGAAGCCTGGCGGACGTCGAGCCGGCCGCCGGTCAGGACGCCGCCTTCCGCGCCTGGTACCGCTATAACACCGCGGCGCACAAGGTGAGCGGCTATCGCGCGGTCTATGTGTCCCTGAAAAAGCCCGGGGTGGCGCCGGGCGATGCGACCGATGCGCAGTTGGATCTGCTCGCGGATCTGGCGGAACGGTACAGTTTCGGCGAGGCGCGCGTGACCCACACGCAGAACTTGGTGCTCGCAGACGTGGAACAGGGCAAAACCTTCGAGCTCTGGCGGGCGCTCGCCCAAGCGGGCCTGGCCACGCCCAACATCGGCACCTTGACCGACATGATCTGCTGCCCGGGACTCGACTTCTGCAGTCTCGCCAACGCGGGTTCCATCGATGTCGCGAAGCTCATCAACCTTAGGTTCGACGACTACGACTACGTCTATGATCTCGGCGAGATCGACATCAAGATGTCGGGCTGCATGAATGCGTGCGGCCACCATCACGTCGGCAACATCGGCATTTTGGGCGTCGATAAAGGCGGCCAGGAGTGGTATCAGATCACCATCGGAGGCGCAGCCGGCGCCGAGGCGGCGCTGGGGACGGTGATCGGGCCGTCGGTCCCAAAAAACGAGGTTGCCGAGAGCATCGCGCGCCTCTTGGATGTGTACGTGGAATATCGGCGTGACGGCGAACGCTTCGTCGACACCGTGCGCCGCCTCGGCGTCAAGCCGTTCAAGGAGAGAGTGTATGCCGCGACGGCTGCTGCGTGATGGCGGCATCGTCCTGGACGATTGGCATACCACGAGCGACGGCGACGTACCCGACAACGGCGCGTTGATCCTGACGTTCGCCGAATGGCAGGCGGATCGCGAGCGCTGGCTCGCGCGCTCAGGAAGGCTGGGTGTCGTGCTCGCCCCGCCGGACGAGGTCGAGCGGCTCGTCCCCGATCTTAAGCGGCTGACATTGGCCGGCGCAGATTTCCCCGGCCCGAGCGAAGGCCGCGGATACACCCAGGGACGATTGCTTCGGGAGCGATTCGGCTTCACCGGGGAGCTGCGCGCGCGCGGGGCGATCCGGCGGGACCATATCTTCTTTCTAGCCCGTTGCGGCTTCAACAGCTTCGAGCTGCCCGAGAGCGAACTCGGTGACGCCGCAGCCGCACTCTCGACGTTCTCGGCGGCCTATCAACTCGCGAACGACATCGGTCTGCCGGCGGCGCTCACTCCTCGATCGCCTGCGCGGCCTGCGTGACAGGCCCGGAGGCTAGGGATTGTCCCGCAGCGGTACCGTGAGCCCCTCCAGCACCCGGTCCACCTCCTCCTGCGTTTCGGACTTTTCGGTCTCGCGCACCAGCCTGCGCGTCAGCTGCGGGGCCAAAAGCTCGATGAACTCGTACATATAGGCGCGCAGCAGCGCGCTCCGGCGAAAGCCTATCCAAGTGGTGTGCCCTTCGAACAGGTGCGCGGCATCGAGCACCGTCAGGTCCGAGTCGGCGACGGGATCGATCGCCAGTCTCGCGAGAATGCCGACGCCTAAGCCGATACGCACATAAGTTTTGATGACATCCGAATCGCGGGCCGTCAGCGCCACATCGAGCGACAGACCTGCGGTCTCGAACAAGGCCGGAAGCGATGAGCGTCCCGCGAAGCTGAACACATACGTAACGATGGGATAATCGGCGAGCTTCTTCAGCGTCAATTTACCGGCCGAGGCCAGCGGATGCCCCTTCGGTACGATGACGGCGCGATGCCAGCGGTAGACCGGAAGCCGCACCAGATGCGGAAACAACTCATCGGACCCCGTCGCGATCGCAAAGTCCACGCGGTCACGGGCGACCATTTCGGCGATTTGCTCCGAGGTGCCTTGATGCAGATGCAGGCGCACCTTGGGATACTTCGAGCGAAACTCGCGAATCACCGGAGGCAGCACATAGCGTGCCTGGGTATGGGTGGTCGCAATGGACAGCGTCCCTCCGTCGGCCTTTCGGAGCTCCGCAGAGGTTCGACGGATATTCTGCATTTCGCGCAGGATGCTGCCGGCTCGGGAGATGATCTCCTCCCCGGCGGCGGTGGTCCGGGTGAGCGCCCTGCCCTCGCGCTCGAACAGCTGAAATCCCAGCTCCTCCTCCAAGAGCTTGAGCTGTCGGCTCACCCCCGGCTGCGAGGTATGCAGTTGGCGCGCCGCGGCGGTGATGTTGAGCCCGTTCTCGTGCACGGCGACGAGATAGCGTAGTTGCTGAAATTTCATGCGGCCACAGTATACTTTTAGAAGGCGATCAGCTTCGTACCCACCACCAGCAGCATCGCCGCCAGCAGAACCCGGAGCACCGCATCCGGGATCCGGCCGACGAATTGGCTGCCGATGTAAATCCCCGGCAGTGAGCCCACGAGAAGCGATCCAAGCAATCTCCAATCGACCGTACCGAACAGCCAGTGACCGCAGCCCGCGACCAGAGTGAGCGGCACCGCGTGCGCGAGATCCGAGGCCACGACGCGTGCGGCGCTCAGTCGCGGATACAGGAAGAAAAGGGCCGTCACGCCGATCGCCCCCGCGCCGACCGAAGAGATCGATACGAGAAAGCCCAGCGCGACCCCGGTGAGCACCGTGAACGCCGGATGGCGGCGGGTCTCGGCCTCGTGGCTCTTCGACCACCGGCGCAGGCACGAACGCAGCACCAGAACGCCGGCCGTGAGCAGAAGGGCGACGCCGAGCGTGTCGGTGATGATCTTCGAGTCGCCGAGACCTCCCGTCATCGCGTGCAGCGTCCAGAGAGTCGCCACGGCTGCCGGTAAGCTCCCCGCCGCCAACAGGCCGGTGATGCGCCAATCGACGCGGCCTTGCCTGGCATGCACGTAGGTGCCGCCGGCCTTCGTGATCGCCGCGTGGAGTAGATCCGTGCCGACCGCGATCGCCGGGTGAACGCCGAACAGCAGCACCAGCAAAGGAGTCATCAAGGCGCCGCCGCCGACCCCCGTGAGACCCACGATAGCGCCCACGGCAAATCCGGACAGCGCTTGGGCTGGATCGATCATGTCGCCTTAGGATGGCGGACCACCGCCAAGCGGGCAACCGGAGGCCTAGCACCAAAAGACATGTTCTCATAAGCGATTGTTCGTATCACCGGTGCACCCGCAGCTGGGGATCCCCGCGTAAACTGATGCGAGCCCCTTAGGGCCGGGTATCGCGTGTGAATTATCTTCCGCTCTTTTTCGATCTACGGGGACTTAGGGTGCTGGTGGTCGGCGCCGGCGCGGTGGCGCTGCGCAAGGTACAGCTGCTCGAGCGGGCGCACGCGGCGATCATCGTGGTGGCGCCGCAGGTGGCGCCCGAGCTCGAGAAGCTGGCAGCCGCCGGTACGATCGAGCTTCGAGTGCGAGAATTTGCCGCCGAGGATTTGGACGGCGCGCGGCTGGTGATCGTGGCCACGGCGCGGCGCGCCGTCAACCGCTGGATCGCGAGCCTCGCCGAGGCCCGCGGGATTCCGGTGAACGTGGTGGATGATCGGAAGGCCTCCCGGGTGATCGTTCCGGCCATCATCGATCGCGATCCGGTGATCGTGGCGGTCTCGAGCGCCGGCACGTCCCCGGTATTGGCACGACGCCTGCGCGAGCGCCTCGAAGCGCTCGTTCCGAAGCGCATCGGCCTGTGGGCTGACTGGCTCGCCGGCCTGCGCGCAGCCGCGCGCCGCAGATTACCGAGCACGGACGCGCGGCGGCGCTATTTCGAGATGCTCGTGGACGGTCCGGCGGAGCGCCGGTTCGTCGCGGGCGACGAGCGAGGAGCGCAGCGGATTGCGCAGAGGCTCATGGCCGCCGGCGCATCGCCAGCGCCCACACAGGCGGGAGAGGTGACGCTGGTGGGCGCGGGACCCGGAGATCCTGAGCTCCTGACGTTGAAGGCATTGCGCGCTCTTCAGGATGCCGATGTGATCCTGCATGACCGGCTGGTGCCGGAGGCCGTGCTCGATTATGCACGGCGGGATGCCGAACGGGTCTGCGTGGGCAAAGCTGCCGGCGGCGGCGGAACCTCTCAAGAAGCCATCAATGATTTGCTGATCGAGCATGCGCGCCGCGGGCGGCGAGTGGTGCGGCTGAAGGGAGGCGATCCATTCATCTTCGGCCGCGGCGGGGAGGAGCTAGAGGCGCTCGCCCGGGCGGGGATCGCTTTCTCGGTGGTACCCGGCATTTCTGCGGCAAACGGCTGCGCTGCGTACGCCGGCATCCCGCTCACCCACCGCGACCACGCCCACAGCGTGAGCTTCGTCACCGGGCACGGCGAGCAAGGCGGGGATGAGCCTGATTGGGCGTCGCTGGCACGGCCCAAGACCACAGCGGTCTTTTACATGGGTCTCGCCAGATTGGACCATATCCTCGCCCGACTGATCGAGAACGGGGCGCCGGCCGAGCGCCCCGCCGCACTCATCGCGCAGGGCACGACGGCGGAGCAGCAGGTGGTCGTGGCGACGTTGGGTACCCTTCGGGGAACCCTTCGTGGCCGGGCGGCGGCCCGGCGGATCGAGTCCCCGGCGCTCCTGGTGGTGGGAGAGGTGGCATCCCTGCATGAAGCCCTCGCCTGGTTCGGCGAGAGCCCGGCCGCGGACTCCGAGCCGCAGAGCGCTTAGCCGATCGCCTCGGCGAAGCCTCGCTCCTGGATCCATGCCGGGTTGAATAGACGCGACTGATACTTCGCACCGCCGTCGCACAGCACGGTGACGATGGTATGTCCCGGCCCGATCTGCTTCGCGATCGCCGCCGCCGCCGCTACATTGATACCGGCCGTACTGCCCAGCAGCAGCCCCTCTTCGCGCATGAGCCGGTACACGAATCGCATGGTGTCGGCGTCGGAAATCCGGATCGCATCGTCGATGGGCGCGCCCTCGAGATTCGCCGTCACGCGTCCGGTGCCTATCCCCTCCGTGATGGAAGAGCCGCCGTCGGACTTGAGCTCCCCATCCTTGAAATAGTGATAGAGCGCGCTCCCCGGCGGATCCACCAGCACGATTCGAACCGCCGCCGATTTGGACTTCAGGTAGCACGCGACTCCCGCCAGCGTGCCGCCCGTTCCCGTGGCTGCGCAGAACACATCGATCTTCCCGCCCGTATCGCGCCAGATTTCCGGACCCGTCGACTCGACATGAGCGGTCCGGTTCGCCGTATTGTCGAACTGGTTGGCCCAGATCGCATTGGGCAGCTCCGCGGCCAGGCGTCCCGCCACTTTCTGATACTGGTTGGGATTGCTGTAGGGCACGGCGGGCACTTTGCGCAGCTCGGCCCCCAACGCCTCGATGATCTGGTATTTCTCGGCGGCCTGGTTGTCCGGCATGACGATGACGCAGCGATACCCACGCGCGTTGCAGACGTGGGCCAATCCGATGCCGGTATTGCCCGCGGTACCCTCGACCACCGTGCCGCCGGCCCTAAGCTCGCCCCGCCGCTCCGCATCGAGCACTATCCATTTCGCCGCGCGATCCTTCACGGAGCCGCCGGGATTCATGAATTCCGCCTTACCGAGGATCTCGCAGCCGGTCTCTTCGCTCAAACGCTTGAGGCGAATCAGGGGCGTATTGCCGATAGAGCCGATAAATCCGTCGCACAGAGCCATCTGTAGTCCTCTACTCGCGGGGGATTGCGAAGGGACCATTTTGGCGGCAAGCGCCCCATAAAAGCATCCCCGGGAACACCGGGGATGTTAGTGGAACAGGTGTCGAGTAATAACTCGACACGTCCTTAGTCGGAAGATGCGCTGCACAAGAGTGCAAGTCGCTCGACCTTCTTGGAGTTGGGTCGTCTGTTGCATTTAAGTGACTCTTGCAACAGCGCCACTACTATTTCGATGCGAATAATACCACTAATTCCACGCAAATCCAAGGGTTCAAAGCCCGCAGAACAACGGTGTTGCAGTATGTCAAATATGTCGCAGTTCTGTGACAATGATGCAACATCGTGCCGGTGCCGGTCCATCAAGGCCAAACGGAAGCGCGTTCGTCGAAGTCTTTGGAACTTGCCCGCACGACGCAAAATCGCTGGCCCGTGGGCGCCTCCATGACCACCCAGGTCTTTACTGCCTCGATTCGTGTGGCACCCAAGGCCTCGAGCCGCCGCACTTCGGCCTCGATGTCGTTCGCTTCGATGTCGAGGTGCACGCGGCTCGGGTGCTCGACTTTCTGCACTTCGATTTCGAGGCCATGCTGGCTGTCCTCCAGCCGTTGGTAGAGTTTCCCCTCCGCGCCGGGCAACTCGCGCACCGGCATGCCCAGCGCGCGGCCCCAGAAATCAGCTGCCGCCCCGAGATCGCCGGTGCGGCAATCGATGATGAATCCGCCCAATTTGCTTTTATGCATCGCTTCCTCCAAATTCGACCGCCGCGCCCGGGCCCGCACGCACCATAGGATCAACATTCTTTACCTGATAGAGAACACCGTCATGAAGTATCTGCACACCATGGTTCGCGTTACCGACATCGAGCAATCCCTGCGGTTTTATCGGGATGCGCTCGGGCTCGTCGAGCTCTCGCGCAAGGATTACCCCCAAGGCCGCTACACGCTGGTATTTCTGGCTGCGCCCGGTGATGAACATGCCCAAGTCGAGCTGACACACAACTGGGAGCCGGAGAGCTACGGCGGCGGCCGCAACTTCGGCCACCTCGCGTACGCCGTCGAGAACATCTATGCCACCTGCGAGCGGCTCATGAAGCATGGCGTCACGATCAACCGGCCTCCCCGGGATGGCCGCATGGCCTTCGTGCGTTCCCCGGACAATATCTCTATCGAGCTGTTGCAAGCAGAAGGCGCGCTCGCTCCGGCAGAGCCCTGGACTAGTATGCCGAATACCGGGGTGTGGTGAAGTCCGTGAGCGCTCCCGACGCGCCTAGAACATCTCCGAGGCGTCCGGCGTCTTGATCTGCACCTGATTGCGCGAGGCGATGTGCTCGCCGGTGATCATCTCGTCGTACGCCTGGCCGGGCCCCACCATCGGGTACACCCCCGCGTCCTGGTCGATCATCACCTCGAGAAATGCGGCTCCCTTGAAGCGGATGAACTCCTCGATGATGCCCGGCACATCGGCTTTCTTGTCGAGCCGCTTGGCGAACTTGAACCCGTCGGCAAGCGCGGCCTTGACGAAGTCTTTGGTGTGCAGGCTCTTGTCGCTCGCGCTCAGGCGGCCCTTGAAGAACAGCTTCTGCCACTGCTTCACCATGCCGTCCCCGCAGTTGTTCAGCACCACCACCTTCACCGGCAGATCGTAGGTAGTGACGGTCTCCAACTCGCCTAAGTTCATGCGGATGCTGGCGTCGCCGTCGATGTCGATCACGAGCCTGCCGCGCTGCGCGAACTGGGCGCCGACCGCGGCGGGCA
>Ga0182015_10007335_pt1 | contig 10771 bp, 7 predicted proteins | sample 712P3MmetaG_FD_120478 | JGI IMG/M metagenome (GOLD analysis project Ga0182015, IMG submission 120478) | Permafrost microbial communities from Stordalen Mire, Sweden - 712P3M metaG | ecosystem: Environmental > Terrestrial > Soil > Wetlands > Permafrost | place: Sweden: Stordalen | collected...
CGCTCCGCGAAACGCGCCACGAAATATTCTACCAACGGGGGGATATCGTCACTACGCTCGCGCAGCGGCGGCACCACCAGCGGAAAAATGTTCAGGCGATAGTACAAATCGCCGCGGAACTCCCGCTGCTCCACCATGGCCGGCAGATCCCGGCTGGTAGCCGCTACCAGGCGGACGTTGACCTTGATCGTGTGAGTGCTGCCCAACCGCTCGAACTCCTGCTCCTGCAAAACCCGCAACAGCTTGGGCTGCAACTCCGGCGGGATGTCGCCCACCTCGTCCAGGAACAAGGTGCCCTGGTGCGCCACTTCGAAGCGGCCGGTCCTGCGCGCGATGGCGCCCGTGAACGCGCCCTTCTCGTGGCCGAACAATTCGCTCTCAAGCAGCCCCAGCGGAATGGCGGCGCAATTCACTTTCACGAACGTGTGGTCCCGGCGCGCGCTCACTTTGTGGATGGCCCGCGCGATGAGTTCCTTGCCCGTGCCGGTCTCGCCAAGAATCAGGACGGTGGAATCCGTGGGCGCCACGATGGCTACTTGTTTCAGTACATTCTTCAGCGCGGCGCTGGAGCCGACAATCTCCTCGAAGTTCTGCCCGCTGCGGATTTCCTCGTTCAGATAGACGCGTTCCTCGGCCAGCCGCTGTCTGGATTCCGCCACCTGATAGTAGTCCAGCGCATTATCCGCGGCCAGCGCCACCTGGCTGGCCACTTGCCGGAGAAAGTCGACATCGTCCTGGGTGAACGCCCGCTCCGGAAACCGGCCGACATTCAGAGTGCCGAGCAGCCGCTCGCGCGCAATGAGCGGCAGAAAGCAAGCCGACTTCAACCCCAATGCCAGCGTGGGATTCATCTTTGGATCGAAGCGCGCGAGCTCGTCCGCATCCAGCACCAGTGACTTGCCGGTTTCGAGGACGATGCCGGCCGGCGTGCCTGCTCGAGGTACCACCAGTTCTTCGGCCATAGGCTCAGCCAACTCGGAGAAATCCCGCGCATAAATCCGCAGCAGCACGCCATCCGGCTCCGGCAGGATCACGCTGGTGTAATCGCAGCGCATCACCCGCCGCACGTTGGAAGATACGGCCCGCAATAGCTCCCTCAAGTCCAGATTCGGCGCCAGCGTATTGTGCAGATCCAGCAGCAGGCGGAGGCGGTCGCGTTCCTCTGCCAATGCGGCTTGTAATTCGCCGGCCTCTTCGTGCGCCAGAACATTGTCCACCGCCACGGCGATTTGGCTGGCCACTTGTCCCAGGAACTCGACGTCAGCGTCGGAGTAGTTGTGAGGCCGGGCATAGCCGAAGCCTACCGCGCCCAAACGCCGGTGCGCCGTGGTCAGAGGCAGGATGCAGCACGAATGGACGCCGTTGTCCAACAACAACCGAAAGGCGGCGCGATAGCGCGGGTCATCGGCGAGATTGAACACTACCAGCGGCTCCTGCGTGTTCCACACCAGCGCGCTGGGGGATTCTTCCATGGGTCTTTCCAGCGGCCATGCGGTTTCCTCGGCGACCGCGCGCGCCGGTCCTTCCAGCACGTGCAGCCGCATGCGGTCGCGGGCGGGATCGTGCAGCACCAGCCACAGCGAATCGAAGCTGACCACGCGCGGGAGACGCTCCACAAGATCCCGGAACAGCGCGGTCAGATCGCGGTGCGAGGTTACCGACTGCGACACTTCCAGCAGAGCCTGGTATTGGCGGGGAGCGTCGGCCAGTACGCAGATTGGCCCATCCATGCTATTCAGATATTATTACAGAAAGGCAGTCTGCGGGAATGTCGGAAAAGGTTGGAGGCGCGGGTCGGAATCGGACTCGTGCCGGACTAAGGCCAGCACCGCCGCAATGAAACCGATCAGCATGGCGATTTCGAAAACGATGAATTTGATTTGGACGAGACGATTGCTGAACCGGGCCAGCTTGTCTTCGGGTTGACGGCGGTTCACGATGCCTCCCTTTCGGTGCCAAGCGGATTGCCGAGGCTTGGAAATCTCGGGGAGAGCTCATTCAAAAAACGTAGGAAGTTGGAAATGTTCCCGTCAAGCACTTTCTGCGGGTCATGTTTTGAGCAAGTTACGTTCTGTAGTTGGAAAGTACCATCGTCGTTCGAAATAAGCTCTACTCCACGGAGTTGGGCGGCGCGAAAGGAGCGGAAAAAGAGCGTCCTGGCGATGACCTAAAATTCATTCAGACGCAAGATCGTCAAGAATCCTCGATACTCCCAGTGCGGTTTTGAGGACGATGCCGGCCGGCGTACCCACTCGCGGCACTAACAGTTCTTCGGCCAGAGGCTCGGGCAGTTCCGAGACATCCCGCGCATAAATCCGCAGCAGCACGCCATCCGGCTCCGGCAGGATCACGCTGGTGTAATCGCAGCGCATCACCCATCGCACGTTGGTAGATACGGCCCGCAAGAGCTCCCGCAGCCGGATTCGGCGCCAGCGTATTGTGCAGATCCAGCAGCAGGCGGAGGCGGTCGCGTTCCTCAGCCAATGCGGCCTGCAGTTCGCTCGCCTCCTGGTGCGCCAGAACATTGTCCACCGCCACGGCGATCTTGGCGGGCCACTTGTCCCAGAAACTCGACATCCGCCTCGAAATAGTTGTGCGGCCGGGCATAGCCAAAGCCCACCACACCCAAACGCCGGTGCCCGTGGTCAGAAGCAGGATGCGGCACGAATGGACGCCGTTGTCCAACAACAACCGAAATGCGGCGCGATAGCGTGGGTCATCGGCGAGATTGAACACTACCAGCGGCTCCTGCGTGCTCCACACCAGCGCGCTGGGGGATTCTTCCATGGGTCTTTCCAGCGGCCCAGCGCTTTCCTCGGCGGTCTCGCGCGCGGACCCTACCAGCACGTGCAGCCGCATTCGGTTGCGGGCGGGATGGTGCAGCACGAGCCACAGCGAATCGAAGCTGACCACGCGCGGGAGACGCTCCACAAGATCTCGGAACAACGCGGCCAAATCGCGGTGTGCCGACGTCCCACGAGGTTTGCGAACAGAGCACCATCAAAGAAATGACTGATTCTTCGAGCAAAAAGCAGGTCCAGGGGGACCCGGCCCAGAGGGCACCCCGACCAGGGGTCTGCCCCACAAATTATGCAGGGTTGCGAGATTGCGAAAACTAAGTGACATTGGGCATGATTGCCTGCCCCACAATATTAGAGAGTGGCTGATGTGTGAAGCGGGCCAATGCCGCCGCCTTCCCCCGCGCCGCGCCGGAATCGATGGCGGCCTCCGCCAGCGCGACACCCTCCCGAAAATCGCACGCCCGGCCAACGGCCACCAACGCTGCCGCGGAGTTCACCAGCACGATATCGCGCCGCGGGCCATGCGCGCCTTCCAGAATCTCGCGTGCAATCGCGCAGTTCGTATGGCGGTCGCCGCCCTTCAAATCCTCCGGCAGCGCGGCCGCCACGCCGAAGTCGTCCGGCGTAAGCGTCCGCCGCGTAACCTTTCCATGCCGGATTTCGAAAGCCAACGTCGGCCCGGTGGTGGTGATCTCGTCCAAGCCGTCGGAGCCGTGCACCACAAACCCGTGCGACAGTCCCAGCGCCGCCAATGCGCCGGCGATCAACTCCGCGAAATGCGCGCTGGGCGCGCCCGCAAGTTGCGCGCTGGCGCCCGCCGGATTGGTCAGCGGTCCAAGCAGATTGAACACCGTGCGCATTTTCAGATCGACGCGCACCGGTTGCGCATGTTTGGCAGCCGTGTGGATGGCCGGCGCGAACAGGAAGCCGATGCCGATCTCGCGGATGGCCCGCGCGCATTCTGCGGGCGGCATGGGAATGCGCACGCCCATCGCCTCAAGCAGGTCCGCGCTGCCGCACTGGCTCGATATGGACCGGTTGCCATGCTTGGCCACGCGCACGCCGGCGCCCGCCACAACAAACGCCGCCACGGTCGAAATGTTGAACGTCCCGAGGCCGTCGCCGCCGGTTCCGCAAGTATCCAGCAGCGGCTCGCCGCCGAGCGCGGGATCTATTAGCTCGGCCATCTGCCGGAGCGAGCGGGCGAACCCTACGAGTTCATCGACAGTCTCGCCTTTCATGCGCAGAGCCACCAGAAATCCGGCGATTTGAGGGGCCGTCGCGTGGCCGTTCAAAATGATGTGCATGGCCTCCAGAGCCTCGCCGCTGGACAGGTTCTGGCGGTCGACGACGCGGTGCAGGTAGGGCAGAAGCGACATGTTATAGTGGGGTTTCAAGTCCCCGTTATCATAAACGTTATCATAAGCCCATGAAAATTCACGAGTATCAGGCCAAGGGCATCCTGGGCCAATACAACGTCCCTGTGCCGCGTGGCGAGGTGGCGTTCACCGCGGACGAGGCCGAGGTGGCAGCCAAAGCGATCGGCGGTAGCGTGGTGGTGAAGGCGCAGATCCATGCCGGCGGACGCGGCAAGGGCGGCGGCGTGAAGATCGCAAAGGATGCGGTGGAAGCGGCGGCGATCGCGCGCAAGATGCTGGGCATGAAACTGGTGACGCACCAGACCGGTCCGGAAGGCCGCATCGTGCAGCGCTTGCTGATCGAAGAGACGCTGCCCATCGAGCGCGAGCTTTACCTGGGCATCGTGCTGGATCGCACGCAGGGCCAGCCGGTATTCATGGCGTCGGCCGCCGGCGGCATGGAAATCGAGGACGTGGCCGCCAGGACGCCGGATCTGATTCTGAAGGAAGCTTTCGATCCGGGCATTGGCCTGCAGCCCTTTCAGGCGCGCAAGCTGGCGTTCGGCATCGGCGTGCCGGCAGCCAGCGTGAATGCGGCCGCGGCGGCTATGGGCGCACTGGCGAAGGCATATGTGGCAAAGGATTGCTCGCTCGCCGAAATCAATCCGTTCATCCTGACCAAGGATGGCAAAGTATACGCGCTGGACGCCAAGATCAACTTCGACGACAGCGCGCTTTACCGGCACAAGGAATTGATCGACCTGCGCGACCTCAACGAAGAGGATCCGCTGGAAGTGGAGGCTTCGCGCTTCGGCATCAATTACATCAAGCTGGACGGCACGGTGGGCTGCATGGTGAACGGCGCGGGCCTGGCGATGGCCACCATGGACATCATCAAGTATGCCGGCGGAAGTCCCGCGAATTTTCTGGATGTGGGCGGCGGCGCCACCGCCGAGCAAGTGAAGAACGCGTTCCGCATCCTGCTGTCCGACCCCCACGTGAAGGCCGTGCTGATCAACATCTTCGGCGGCATCTTGCGCTGCGACACGCTGGCCACCGGCGTGGTGGCGGCTGCGCGCGACCTGCACATCGCGGCGCCCATCGTGGTGCGCATGGAGGGCACCAACGTGGAATTGGGCCGCCAGATTCTGCGCGAGTCGGGGTTCAACTTCACGGTCGCCGACGGGATGCGCGATGCCGCGGACAAAGTAGTCCGGCTGGCTGCACAGTAGCCGCGCAGTAGAGGAACGATGAGCGTACTGGTTGACGAAAATACTCGCCTGATCGTGCAGGGGTTCACCGGCAAGGAAGGCACATTCCACGCGCAGCAGGCCATCGCCTACGGCACAAAAGTGGCCGGCGGCGTAGTGCCCGGGCGGGGCGGCGCGACGCATTTGGATCTGCCGGTGTTCGACACGGTGGAGCAGGCCGTGCGCGCGACGGGCGCGAATGCTTCGGTGATTTTCGTGCCGCCGCCGTTCGCCGCGGACGCCATCATGGAAGCCGCCGAAGCCGGCTTGCCGCTGGTGGTGACGATCACTGAGGGCATTCCGGCGCTCGACATGGTGAAGGTATGGGCCTTTCTGCGGGGCCGTCCGACGCGGCTGGTAGGTCCTAACTGTCCGGGCGTGATCTCGCCGGGCAAATGCAAGATCGGCATCATGCCCGGACACATCCACCTGCAAGGTCATGTGGGGGTGGTCTCGCGATCGGGCACGCTGACTTATGAGGCGGTGGGGCAGTTGACCGGACTGGGCATCGGCCAATCAACCTGTATCGGCATCGGCGGCGATCCCATCATCGGCACCACGTTTCTGGACGCGCTGACGCTGTTCAACGAAGACCCCGGCACGCACGCCATCGTGATGATCGGCGAGATCGGCGGCAACGCCGAGGAGACCGCAGCGCGCTATGTGAAAGATTACGTGCGCAAGCCTGTGGTCGGGTTCATCGCGGGACAGACGGCGCCGCCGGGCCGCAGAATGGGCCACGCGGGCGCCATCATTTCAGGCGGCTCGGGCGCTGCCGCCGACAAAATTCTGGCGATGGAAGAGGCTGGCATCACGGTGTGCTCGTCGCCCGCTGAAATCGGGGAAAAGATAAAGGGCCGCTTATGAGTGTGGAACGTACGTTTTCGATCGTCAAGCCCGACGCGGTGGAGTCCGGGCACGCCGGCGAGATCCTCGCCTGCCTAGAACTGGAAGGCTTCAAGATAGTGGCTCTGCGGATGACGCGCCTGAGCAAGCCGCAGGCGGAGGGTTTCTACGCGGTGCATCGCGAGCGGCCGTTTTTCAGTAGCCTGGTGAAGTTCATGACGGAGGGTCCCATCATCGCGATGGCGCTGGAACGCGAGGACGCCATTGCGAAGCTGCGCGAGATGATGGGCGCGACGAATCCGGCCAACGCGCCGGAAGGGACCATTCGCAAGCGCTTCGCGGAATCCATCGAGCGCAACTGCATCCACGGATCGGACGGGCCGGAGACGGCGGCGGTGGAGTTGGCATATTTCTTCAGCACGTTGGATCTGGCGGGTCAGTAAGCCCCGATGACCCTTGTGAGGGCCACGCGGACCAGTTGACTGCGCCTGCGGACGCCGGCCTTTCGAAATAACTCCCGTAAGATGGTTTTCGCGGCGCCCTCCGATACGCCAAGCTGGCCGGCGATGGCCTTGTTAGTCAGACCATCCAGAACTCCTTCGAGCGCCTGCTGTTCGCGCTTTGTCAGCAGGCTATGCAGGTTCCGATTCTCCCGTTCCGCGATGGGGCCGGCTAGAAGTTGGAGGACTTCCAGATCCACCCAGGCTTCTCCCGCCGCCACTTGCCGAATGGCTCTCGGGAGACTGTCCAACGAGTTGTGCTTCCGGAATACGCCGGATGCGCCGGCGCGCAGAGGCATGAAGAGGCTGGTCGTATGCCGTTCGGACGCGAGCAGCAGAAACCTTCCGTGATACGCGGCCGCGCGGGCCGACGAAATGAACTCCGCGGCCTGCCCGCCCACTGCATCGTAATCCAACAGGACAACGTCCGCGGGCGAGCGATCAAGGGCTTCCAAGCCTTCAACCGCCGTGCCGCACTCGGCGACGATATCGAGGTCCGGTTCCAATCGCAAGTGGCGGCTAAGGCTCTCGCGGACCAGGACGTAATCGACCAGTAGCAGCAGGCGTATCCGCTCCATGATGTCTTTCGAGCGACCGTTAACCCATTGTCAGGCATGCCCATAGAGACGCTCAACTCTTTGACCTAAAGATGGTGTTGTCGAGCCAAAAGATCTAACTTCGAATACCGGAAGATCGGCCAGCCCAACCGAATGGGCATAATTTGCAGCCTACGAAGATAGGCGCAGCTATGTGAAAGATACGTAGCGTCTCACGCGGCGGTCGTTCTAGATTGAAATCTACTGCTGTCTCCAAACAATGATCCGCTGGCTCGTCGACTTCGCCCTGAATAACCGCCTCCTGATGTTGGCGCTTGCGATTCTGCTATTCGCCTGGGGCGTAATCTCGTTCAAAAACCTGCCCATCGAAGCCTATCCGGACGTGGCCAACAACTATGTGCAGGTCATCACGCAATGGCCGGGCATCGCGGCGGAAGAGGTCGAGCAGCAGGTCACGATTCCGCTCGAAATCGTGATGAACGGCCTGCCGCACCTGACGCACCTGCGCTCCGTATCCCTGTTCGGACTTTCCAGCCTGATGCTGATCTTCGACGACGAATCGGAGAACGACTGGAACCGGCAAAAGGTTCTGGAGCGCCTCGCCCAGGTGACCCTGCCCAATAATCTGCAGCCGCAGATGGGTACGGACTATAGCCCCGTGGGTCAGATCATGTTCTACACGCTGACCAGCAACAATCCGGAGTTCGACGTGATGGAGCTGAAGGCCCTGGAGGACTGGGTGCTGGAGAAGCAGTTCAAGTCCGTGCCGAACGTGGTGGACGTATCCAGCTTCGGCGGCCCCACCAAGGAATATCAAGTGCGCGTCGATCCGAACAAGCTGGTTTCCTATGGCCTGAGCATCGGTCAGTTGGAACAGCAACTTTCCGACAACAACGTGAACGCCGGAGGGAGCTTCATCCAGGCGGGATTGCAGCAGATCAACGTGCGCGCGGTGGGGCTGGTCAGGCACGTCGACGATATCCAGGACACTGTCATCAAGACCCAAAACGGAACGCCTTTGCGGATCGGCGGCATCGGCACTGTGGCGCAAGGACCCAAGATCCGGCTCGGGCAATTCGCCAAGTCGATTCACCGAGCCGACGGCAAGATTCTGGACGACGACGATGCGGTGTCGGGCATCGTTCTGTTGCGCAAGGGCGCGCGGGCCGACGAAACGCTGGATCTAATCCACAAGAAGATCGAGGAACTGAACGGCCACATTCTTCCTAAGGGAGTGAAGGTGGTTCCATTCCTGGACCGCAGCGACCTGGTGCATCTAACCTCCAAAACGGTGGAGAAAAATCTGACCGAGGGCATCATCCTGGTTTCGATTATTCTCTTCATGTTCCTGGGAAATGCCCGCGCCGCCCTGATCGTGGCTTTGACCATTCCCTTTTCGCTTCTGTTCGCGGCCATTTGCCTGGACCTGCGGCACATTCCGGCGAACCTGTTGTCACTGGGAGCGCTGGATTTCGGCATGGTGGTGGATGGCGCCGTGGTGATGGTGGAGAACATCGTCCGGCACCTGGGCCGCACCAGCGGCAGCGACGCTTACAGATCGCCGATGGAGCGCATCCGCGAAGCCGCACACGAGGTGCAGCGCCCCGTTTTCTTCGCGATCGCCATCATCATTACCGCTTATCTTCCGATCTTTACACTGCAATCCGTGGAGGGGCGCCTTTTCAAGCCGATGGCCTGGACGGTGGCCTTTGCGCTGCTGGGCGCGCTGATATTCTCCATGCTCTTGGCGCCGGTTCTTTCGAGCGTCCTGTTCCGCAAGAATGCGCGCGAGTGGCGCAATCCGGTGCTGACGCTTGTGACGGACGGGTATCGCACGGCTGTACGGTGGGCCATCCACGCGCGCTGGCTTACCGTCGGCGCCGGATTGATCAGCCTGGCTGCCGTCCTGTACCTGGCCACCAGCGGCGTCATCGGTTCGGAGTTTCTGCCGCATCTCGATGAGGGCGCCATCTGGGTCCGCGGTACCCTGGCGCCCAGTACGGGACCGGACGAAGGCGACCGCGTGGTGGACTGGGCGCGCCTAGCGCTGGCATCCTTCCCGGAAGTGACCGTTACAACCAGCCAGGTTGGCCGCCCGGACGACGGGACGGACACTACCGGCTTTTTCAATACTGAGTACTTTGTCGACCTGAAACCGAAAGAGCAGTGGCGTTCCGTATTTCATCGGAACAAGGACGAGCTCATTGGCGCCATGAATCGCGAACTGGAGAAAATGCCGGGCGTGATTTGGAACTTCTCCCAACCCATCGCGGACAACATGGAAGAGGCCGTCAGCGGCGTCAAGGGCCAGCTTGCCACCAAGATCTACGGGGACGACCTGGAGGTTCTGGAAGAAAAGGGGGCGGAGGTGGTGGACGTGATGCGCCAGGTCCGCGGCATCGAGGACCTCGGATTGTTTCAAGTGAGAGGGCAGCCGAACCTAAATTTCACCGTGGACCGCAAACAGGCTGCCCGCTATCAAATCAACGTGGCGGACGTGCAAGACGCCGTCCAGACGGCGGTGGGCGGCAACGCCCTGACACAAGTGCTGCGCGGCGAGCAACGGTTCGACCTGGTGATGCGCTATCTACCGCAGTACCGCGAGACACGCGAGGCGATCGCGAACATTCGCCTGTTAGCGCCCACGAACGAGCGCGTTTCGCTCGGGCAACTCTGCAAAATCGACACTCGGGACGGGGCTTCCGAAATCTATCGGGAAGGTAATTCGCGGTACGTGGCCATCAAGTACAGCGTGCGCGGGCGCGACTTGGGCGGCGCTGTCGAAGAGGCCATTAAGAAGGTGGATGAGAGAGTCAAACTGCCGAAAGGATACACCGTTGGGTGGGAAGGCGAGTATCAGAGCGAGAAGCGTTCGGAACGGCGGCTGTTGATTATTGTGCCCATCACGGTACTCATCATCTTTATCATTCTCTACACCATGTTCCATTCGTTTAAGTGGGCCACGCTAATTCTGGCCAATGTGGCTATGGCGCGCATCGGCGGGCTGTTGGCGTTGTTGGTGACCGGCGCCAACTTCAGCGTGTCCTCGGGCGTCGGTTTTCTGGCGCTGTTTGGAGTGTCGGTGCAGACGGGCGTGATCATGCTGGAGTACATGAATCAACTTCGCGCGGGGGGCCGGACCATAGAAGACTCCGCCATCGAAGGCGCCGTGCTCAGGCTGCGGCCCATCATGATGACGATGTTGGTGGCCACGCTGGGCTTGTTGCCTGCCGCGCTCTCGCATGCCATCGGCTCGGATTCCCAGCGGCCATTCGCCATCGTGATTGTCGGCGGGCTGATTTCGGATTTGGCGATGAGTGTTTTCCTTCTGCCGCCTTTTTTGTATGTGTTGATGGTGCGGGGTTACTGAGCCGCGACCGCACTTGCGCTTTGGCGAGCCAGGGATGGCCAGTGTTTCGCGACAGAAACTTAGCTATGCTTTTTCCGGGACTGGGGCCC
>Ga0182015_10007337_pt1 | contig 10769 bp, 8 predicted proteins | sample 712P3MmetaG_FD_120478 | JGI IMG/M metagenome (GOLD analysis project Ga0182015, IMG submission 120478) | Permafrost microbial communities from Stordalen Mire, Sweden - 712P3M metaG | ecosystem: Environmental > Terrestrial > Soil > Wetlands > Permafrost | place: Sweden: Stordalen | collected...
AACCCGAGACAGAAAACGCACGCCTTGGCGGTGAATGGGCCGCTCACTCCGATCCCGGCAAGACCGGCGGCCATAAGCAGCATGCCAAGCGCCGCCGCGCGACGGCAACCGAGCCATAGCATCAGACGGCTTGATAGAACGGTTCCGATTACCGCCCCCAGAAACTCAGCGGTGAAGAGCTGGCCCGCGTGGGCGTCATCGAGCGCCCAGCGCAGCGATAGCAGGGGAAGAATCGGGCCGAGGGTCGTATTGGCGGCGCCGTGCAGGACGAACCCGAGGTGCCCGATCCAAAGTTTGTTTCGCAATCCGTGAGTTCCTGTCTGGTGACTGTTCGTGTGGCAAGTTCCGCGTCACCCAGGCGCGAGCGCATCCGCGATGACGCAGTATGCCACAGTGAGAAATCTTGGCGGCAACGCTAGATTGCCGGACAGGTGGCTATCGTGACGCCGAGTGTGTGTCGCGCAGGAGGACAACGTCGGAGACAACGTGGATGCGCGCGACGGCGAGCGACTTGCCGTCGGGAGAAAATCGGAATGTGCGGATGCGGTCGGATGTAAAGTTCGTCAGCCGATGTCCCGGCGAACCAGCGAGGGGTTGCTCCCAGACGTTGCCAACGCCATCCTCGACAATGTTATACGTCACCGCCGTTCCATCGGGGGTGAACGACAACGGCTCCGCAAAATCGGGACGCGGAACTAGAAATCTCGTGGACGCTGCGGATTTGGCGTTCACGTCGATGAGAGCGATCTTGTTTTCAGGGGAATGAGTGGCGGGATCCGATATGGCCGCGATCTCTGGAATCCACTTGCCATCGGGGGAGAAGTTCAGACCTCCCCATACATATCCGTTGGGTATGGCGCTGCCTTCCACAAGCTCCGGGGGCCCGCCATCGATGGGCTCTCTCATCAAGCGGAAGCTGGCACCGTTAAAGTAGTAGGCCGACTTTCCATCCGCCGCGCATAGCGGTAGCTCATCGTCTTTGCCGTTCGTGAGCTGGATTGGATGTGACCCATCGGCATCTACTCGCCAGATGTTCTTCGTGGTTTGTCCCCCCCTCAGGTACCAACCCAACAGAATCGGGCCGCCGTTTCTGCACGCAGATGCCGAAAGGATAGTGGCGCTGGGATCTGAGAGGAGCGTCGTTTGCTGGCTTCCATCGAGTGACAATCGAAGGAGCGAGGAAGACGTTGCGACAATTAAGTTTCCGTGCGCGTCCCAGTCAACCGCGGCGACTTCACCCTGGTTCGGAAGGCCCTTGACTTCAACGGAGGATCCCTTGCCGGCCGTAGGCTGCACGTGTACGGAGTCCGATTCCTGCTGTTGGACGGAAACCATGGACCTACCGTCTGCAGAAGTGCTCAGGTCTTGATAGCCGTGGACGTCGTTCGTAAGCGATTGGAATCGGCCATCGGGATAGGAGACAAAGCCGATTTGCTGGTTGGTCGAGCCCGACATGCGATCTGCATAATTGACGAGAAGACCGCGGCCGTCGGGAGTCCACTCGAGATCGGCAAAAGTCCTTTCGGAAAATGCGGTAAGCGCAGTGTCCTTGCCAGTGGCAATGTCGAACACACTGATCTGCGCTGGCGCCTTGACGTTCGAGTAGGAGATAAACGCGATGCTCTTCCCGTCCGGCGACCAGGAGAGCGAATCCGGAAACGGCAGCGGGGCGATTTGCAGCACTTTCTCATCGCTGCCGTCCAGGTTCGCGGTAAGAAGGCGGTATTTGCCTGGATCCGGATCGTTAGCCCGCATGTACGCCATCCGCTTGCCTTCAGGCGAAAACGTTGGACCGCCATCCACATCGCGGACTAAGAGCTGCGGCGAGCCGCCGAGCACTGGCATCCGATAGAGAATGTACGCTTGCTGCGAGGGATCCACTGCCTTTCGATAAAATATGTAGTTCGCGTCCGGAGAAAACGCGACCGCCTCAACAAGCAGGGAATCAGGAGCGAGAATCTGGGTGTCGCTGCCGGTAGCGACGTTGCGAAGCCACAGACTGTATTTTCCTTTGTCGAATATCACCGCGACGATGTACTTCCCATCCGGAGAAATGGCTGCGAAGAGAGCTTTGCCGGAGTTTGTGACTTGCGTCACGGCGAAAGTTTGGAACGGAATCGTGAGCGATCTTTTGCCCAGGAACGAATAGAGGCCGTATCCCGCGCTGGCGATCAGCAGAAGCGCGACGATAACACCGCCAACGAGCGCGCCTTTATGTTGCTTCGCCGCAGCCACAACCGAACTGCCTGAATTATGCGCCGCTTTACGTTGCCGCTGTAATTCCTCCCCGATTTCCGCCCGCGCAGCAACCCGGTACAAATGGGGAACAACATTGCCAGCCGATGACGGCGCTTTCGTGTCTCCAGCCGCAACCGGGTTCGTCCCTGAACGCCTAGTCTCGGTTTCGCGTTTCAACCTCTTTAGGTCGGCGCGCATGTCGGACGCGTGCTGATAGCGCGTCTCTCGATCTTTCTCCAGGGCCTTGGCAATGATGTGCTCGAGCTCTGCCGGCACATCGGCATTTAGCCGCACCGGAGGAATTGGCGCCGCGTCCAGAATGGCTTTGAATATCACTCCCGAGCTTTCGCCGCGGAATGGCAACGTGCCTGTGGCCATCTCGTAGAGCACCGCGCCGAAAGAAAACAGGTCGCTTCGCCCGTCCAATTCCTTCGCCCGCACTTGCTCCGGCGACATATACACGACCGTCCCGAGTGTGCTGCCCGGACTTGTCAGGTGCTCAGGAGCTACCGCGTCAGCCGTATCCCGGGTCGCCGACATGGACAGTGGCGATGCGGATGGCAACGTCTTCGCGAGCCCGAAATCAAGAATCTTCGCATGGCCGCGCTTGGTCACGAAAATATTGGCAGGCTTGACGTCGCGATGAACGATGCCTTCGGAGTGAGCGGCATCCAGAGCATCGGCAATCTCAATCGCCAAACCGAGCAAAACTTCCATCTCGACGGGCTTTCCGCTGATAAGATGCTTCAGCGTCACGCCATCCAGGTACTCCATGGCAATGAACGCCTGCCCGTCGTGCTCGCCGATGTCGTGAATGGTGCAAATATTCGGATGATTCAGCGCGGAAGCGGCCTGCGCTTCGCGTTGGAAACGGGCCAGTGCCTGTGGGTCGCGCGCGACTTCCTGCGGCAGGAATTTGAGCGCCACGAAGCGATGAAGCCGCGTGTCTTCAGCTTTATAGACCACACCCATCCCGCCGCCGCCCAATTTCTCGACGATGCGGTAATGCGAGATCGTGCGCCCTAAAAGTGGAGAAGAATCGGGCATTGGCGCGAATCTTAATTCCCAGCCCGAGGGTAAGTCAACGAAGGCGAGTTGCTGGTAATGTCCGAATCTCGGACGAAACTGGCCGCGCTCGTCAGGGAACGCTTTCAAGCGTGCCGCGGATGGCTGCAGCTGACGGCGGCTTCAGTCCTTCCGCTTCGCTACCCATCTGCCGTCGGGATGCGCCGGCCCGCGCATACGGCCCTTTGCTGGGTGAACAGGCAAAGTGAGCTGGCTTTCCTTAGGACGGGCTTAATGAGTTGTTTCGATTCCGGCGTTGTACGGCTGTCATTCCGGCTGATATGCTCTTGCCCCAGCGAAGTGACTTTGATTGATGATTGAGGTCCCCATGCGACGATTTCTGTTTGTGCTCGCGCTTATTTTTTGTGCCGTAAATATTTTCGCACCGGCCGAAGCGCAGAAAACACGGGTGCCGAATGACTATCTGTTTGTCTGGGCCGGTGACGCGGCGAAACAGGGCAACGATTTCCTCGCGGTGATTGACGCAGACCCGGGATCGCCGTCGTACGGGCAACTCGTCACGACGGTCGTCACCGAGCAACAGACCATGCGCGTGCACCACACCGAATACACGATGCCCGCGAGCGGGATGCTCTTTGCCAACGATCATGACGCCGGCCGGACATTTATCTTTGACGTGCGCGGCCCGCTTCATCCCAGGATTGTGACCACATTTACCGACATGGCCGGCTACATGCATCCGCACTCCTACCTGCGGCTGCCCGACGGCAATGTGCTCGCTACGTTCCAGCACGAGCACCACGCTGGGATGGAAGGAGAAATGGGCATGACCGGAGGCCTGGTGGAGATTGATGACCAGGGCAAAGTGGTTCGCTCTGCCAGCAACGCGGATCCGGCTTTTGCGGGCGCTCTGCTGACACCTTACAGCTTGGTCGTCCTTCCTGAACTGGATCGCGTCGTATCTACAAACTCATCCATGCAGAATCTGGGAATTTTTAGCGGCGTGACGTATCAGGTGTGGCGTCTATCGGATCTCAAGCTGCTCAAGACGGCGTTCCTGAATGTGGGAGAGAATCGCTACTCACAAATCAGCCCGGAAGAGGCGCGTCTCGCACCGGATGGCTCGGTCCTTATACAAACGCTCGGCTGCGGACTCGAACGCATCACCGGCGTGGATACGAACGAACCAAGTTCGAAACTGGTGTACGTCTTCCCCGGCGACTGGTGCGGGGTACCCACAATCGTCGGGCATTATCTGGTTCAGAGCGTGCCGGCGATACACGGTTTCATTGTTGTCGACGTTACGAACGCGGCCAAACCCGTGGAAGTCTCGCGATTGGCGTTAAGCGATGCTTACTTTTCACACTGGACGGCATGGGGCGCGAAGACGCAGCGCCTCGTGGTGACTTCCGGTTCAGACCGCCTTTACTTGCTGAAGCTAGATCCGGCAACCGGTGCTCTTTCCTTGGATAATGATTTTCGTGGCACGGACGGAAAGACCGGCTTTACGTTTGCCGACCGCGAGTGGCCGCACGGTTGGAGGGGAACGGCCATGGCACACGGAGCCGTCTTCTCGCGCTGAAACGAAATCTCCGGCTTCATTCGACGGCCGCGCAGATTCGCGCGGCGATTCCTCCGATGCGGTTACTTCCCTAGCAGCAGTCGCTTCGTGCCCGGCTGGAGGCTTAAACTATACTTAAGTATTCGCTTGACAATTCGCGATTGCGATTTAATACTTAAGCGTCCACTACACTGATTGAAACGGAACGTACGGCGCGTGGACCTGGAGGAATCGAGCCGTTCAGTTTCCAAGGAGAGGAAGACATGAAAGAACGATCTGTTACCCACAGCACTTTTGTTATTGAACGCAGTTATCCCGCTACTGTAGAACGCGTCTTTGCCGCTTTTGCCGACCCGGCGAAGAAGAGCCGCTGGTTTTCCGCGGGAGGCCAGGCTGGAGATTTCGAGATGGATTTTCGAGCGGGGGGCAAAGAACGAAAGCGTTTTCGAATCAAAGACGGTCCCGCGTGTGAAAACGAGACCACTTATCAAGACATTCTGCCGAATCGCCGGATTGTGTTCGTCTATACGATGGCCCTTGGTGATTCGCGCACCTCTTCGTCTCAGGCCACGGTGGAGTTCCTGGCCACAGAAAATGGGACGGACCTCATCTTCACCGAACAGGGAGCGTTTTTTGAAGGCGCGGATGGTCCACAAATACGTGAAGCAGGGTGGCGGCAGCTACTCGAGAAATTGGGGGGCGAGCTGACGCGCTAGTTTGCAAGTGGGCTGGAAAGGCGGGGCGCATGCTTAGTCAAAGAGTTCAGGTCGATCGCGTGTTCCACGCGCTTGGCGATCCCACGCGGCGGGCGATTGTTGAGAAATTGAGTCGAGGGCCAACTTCGGTTTCGAGGTTGGCCAAGCCTCTCGCGATTACGTTGGCTGCGGTGGTTCAACACTTGCAGGTGTTGGAAGAGAGCGGATTGGTGCGCACCGAAAAGGTCGGGAGGGTGCGCACGTGCAGCATCGAGACTCGCGGGCTTTCGGTGGCGGAGCGATGGATTGACGAGCGTCGATCGCTTTGGGAGAAACGGCTCGATCGACTGGGAAACTTTCTTGCGGAGGCAAATGAAGGTTGAAGTGGCAGAGACGGAAATAGACACGGCCGCGGATCGCTTTCGTAATTTGAGCATCTTGCTTGAGATTTTGACCGGCGTCTCCACGCAGAAAGACGCCGGCAAGATGCCGGCGCTACGAGTAACTGCCCAAAGTTAATCGACTGGCCGGCAGACCAGACGAATCTCTTCAATGCTTAATTTACTGCTGTCACGCTTTAACGGTCTGGCTTGATGTCTAGCAGCATGCCGGGGCCGTTTGTGCCTGTCTGGACCTGCGGAACTTGACCATTCCATTTGGCGATCCAGCGATCGGTTACGGCGAGTTTTTGCCACTCGATAATATTTTGGCTGATAGAGGCGGCGCGGACGCGATTCGATTCCGCTTCGCCGTTGGCGACCGCGACTTGCGCTTTTGCCTGGCCCTCTGCTGCGGCGACTAACTTCGCCGCGTCGGCTTGTGACTGCACCAATTCATTTTGTTTCTGGACGGCGATTTGCTGCGCCTGCACCTTGGCATTGATGGCGTCAATCACCGATTGAGGCGGACGCGGCGAACCGATGAAACCAAATTGATCGATTACGACGCCGATGTCAGCGACCTGTTTCTGCAAATCGATGCGCGAATTCTGTTCCAGCTCGGATTTCTTCTCGCCCATAATTTCCTGGACGGTATATTGCGAGCCGGTGCGGTTGATGGCGTCGCGCGCTACGTTTCGCAGAAAACCATGAGTGAACTGCCCAATGTCGTCATTGCGGAATTTCACATAGAACGCGGGGACCTTGGCGGCATCGAGATGGTAGGAAACGGAAAGATCGCCGTAGACGGTGAGGCCGTCTTTGGTGTTGAACGACATTTCTTCGTTGTTGACCGATCCCTCGTTGGGATCCTTGGTCCATTTTGCAGTCTGCACGGAGGTGGGATACTCCACGATCGTGGATGAAAGGAAATTGTAGAAAACCCAGCCGGTGCGAATCGGCAGGTCCTCGACGCCGCGTTGCGAACCTGCGAGGTCAACTTTAATTCCCACGCGGCCGGGCCCGATTCGTGTCGCGCACCCGACGAAAAACAGGACAACGAGCAGGGGAATTGCCAGCATTCCGTACTTGCGATTTATCATCTCTCTCCTACCTCTCCGATTGATTCAGTTGGTTGTGCGGCGTAGTTTTGTGATGCCAGATCCATCTCATAGCCGCGGGGAAAAGAACGAACACGGCGACGATCAGGCCGACGCCGCCGGCCACTTTTAAATTGCTCGGTTGGTTGATCAGGTTCATTCCCTGCGTGATCAAGTAAATCGCGCCGCAAATCACGAGAACAAGAGCTGCGTATACGAATCTTTCTCTCATCGCCTTTTGAGCCTCGGTTCTAAGCTGGAACCACGTGCGAGCATTCTGTACGTATGGGAGCAAATTGTCCATTTTGCGGAGGACTAGTGGCGCGCTCGGATGCGCTACAGGGTTCCCCGAGGCGGGAGCCTCGGGGCTCTGAATGATGATTTTATTGCGGGCGATAGTGATGATTTTATTGCGGGCGATTTTGGCCGACGGCGGCGCGGTTGAATTAGAAACTGAAAGTTAGTAGGAGATCAATGCGGCGGTTGGCCGATGACGATGTCGCATTGCTGAAAATTCCGCCGATTGAATTGGAACGGCCGAAGAGAGGCGACGTCACTGTACCGATCGGCATGCCGAGATTGACGTTGTTGAACAGATTGCGCGCAGAGACAGCAAGCGTCAGATTGTACTTCTTCGGAGTCGAACCGAAACTGAACGGGCCTCCGCCGCCACCACCGCCGCCGCTTAGTCCGCGGGGGCCGAGACCGCCTCCCGGCGCACCTCCGCCTCCGCCGCCACGGCTGCCGCCACCGCCGCCACCAGGGCCTCCGCCTTGTCCACCGCCGCTGGGAGCAGCCGAAGCAGACTCGAGCTTTTTCCCCAAGCCGATGGTCTTGCTGATGCGAAGGTTCATGGTGAATTGGCCTGGACCGTCGCCATAGTTGACGGGAATGAGCGGCTCGCCGGTTGCGGGCGCGAGATCGAAATCTCCGTATTTCGTCACAACCAGATTCTGCGGAAGCGTGGCCGACGTGGCGAAGGCAGGGCGCTCGCTGAAGACGCCCTGGCCATAGATGTCCTCGCCGATCGTGATGTTAAATGGCGCACCCGAAGCAGCAACTATGAAAGGGCTGACGCGGATGCCGTAAGGCGCGGACCAGCTTCCGGCAATGAACATGCGGTTGCGGATGTCGAAGGCGGCGCGTCCATAATCCTGCGCCAGATCGTACTGATTCGCGGGAAAGCTCGAGGCACCGGCGGTGTCGCTCTTGGCGTCGTTCAAAGTGTAAAAACCAAACAGCGAAAGCTTCGAGCCAAGCCGAAGGGTGAAATTCGCGATCAGCTGGTTCTGGTTGAAGATGCCATCGGACTGAAACTGATTGATATTCTGGAGAATACCGAGAGGTCTCACACCGCTCGCGGGATCGGCGGGATCATAAGTTCCGGGCAGAGGCGCGTTGATGTTTTGGGAGAGAAGCGCGTGCACGCCGCGCGAATTAATGTAGGTGACCGCCATCGTCGCGCTCTTTGTAAGCTGACGCTCCAGGCTGACGGCGGTCTGAATGGTATACGGCGCGCGGAGATTCGGGTTGATCTGGTAGATCGTGGGAATGCTCGTGCTGCCGGCGGCTAATTCGTTGATCGGGGGAATCGTTGGATAGAAATTCGGATTGTTGATGACGTATTGCTGCTGGTTGATTCCGTTTTGCTGCTCGGCTTGGAGAACGTACGTGTCCGTGAACCTGTCGTAGAAAAATCCGAAGCCCGCGCGCAGGACAGTTTTCGCAGCCTTGTTTTTTCCGCCGCCGAGTCCCCACGCGAAACCAAGACGCGGCGCGAGATCGCCATGCGGGCGGATGTTGTCCTGCGTCTCCATGCGGAGCCCGGCGCTAAGCGTGATATTAGGACGAAAGCGCCAGTCGTCCTGAACGTACAGACCGAGGTCGAACTGATTCACGGTAATGAAGGGATTGCCCGTGCTGATGATGAATTGGCTCGGGCCGCCGCCTTGGGCCTGAATTTGTTCAGGCGTCAACCCGGCCGCGATACCCGCCTCCGTGATTTGATATGCTTCGAGTCCCGTCAGCGTGTCGCCCTGAAATTCGCGCGATCCGAATGTGAAGTTGCCGTTGAAAAAGGCGTTTGTGTTGTTGTTCAACTGGTAGGAGCGCAGCCTTCCGCCAAATTTGAGGTAATGTTTGCCGAAGGTAATCGAGGTGTAGTTCTGAATTTCGGTCGAGTGGTCGTTTCCGACGATCGCACCCTGGCTGTTACCGCCGCCGTTGAAACCTCCGAGCACGGAGATAGTAGGCGTGAAATTCTGGGCAAGCTGGCTATCCTGATCGAGAGTGAACTGAAATCGCGTTTCGTTCACTATCTTCGGGCTGATCACTTGCGTGTCCACCGCTTGTATGACCTGCTCTTTATTCGCGACGTTGTATCCCTGCGAAGCGAGATTGAATTGACCGATTCCGCCGTTGGTTTGGCTGCTATCGACGTAGCGGTAGCGCAACGTGAGCGTATTGCTCGGGGTGAGTTGCCAATCGAGACGCGGGCTTATCGTCGTACGCGTGTTCGGGTTGGCAACCGCCGCGCTGAACGGAACGGGAGTGAAATTGGGTACGCCTGTTGGGCAATCTGGCCCAAAGTCCGTGGCGCAGGGGACTTCAGCGCTGACGACTTCGACGTTGTTGATGTTGCGGCGCTCGACGTCAAGGAAAAAGGAAGCCTTTTTACTGATAGGCCCGCTGACGTTGCCGCTGAAAAATGTTGTGTAATAGGCCGGCTCCGCGGGCGAGAACGGGTTGCGCGAGTTGAACGACGAATCGTTGCCGTCTATGAGCAACTGCCCGTGAAACTTGTCGGTCCCGGGCTTGGTGAAAATCTCGATGCGGCCGTATCCCAGCTTGTCGTACTCCGCCGAAAAAGGATTCTGGTTGATGCGAATTTCGCGGATGGATGATTTGGGAGGAAGTTGGCCGCCGGTGAAGCCGTCGATGTAAATCTGGCCGCCATTCGGACCGGCCGCGGGACCGGCCAGGGCCTCGAGTTCGGACTGCAGTTCGTCGGGATCGTCGGACAGCGCGTCGAGATCTTTGCCCTTCAGGATGAGCGCGCTTGCGTTGTTGGCGGGATTGACGTCAACGGTTGTCGTTGTGTCCGTTACCGTGACTTGCTCGCTTTGAACTTCAATCGCGAGTTGCGCGTCGAGGGTTTGGGTTTGGCCGGCGGCAACCGTCACGCCATCTTTCTCGAAGAGTGCGAAACCGGAGGAACCGATAGTCAGCGAGTACGTGTCCGGCGGCAGATTCTTTAGGACGTAGACTCCGTCTTTGCCGGATTGCGCGGTGAAAGTTTGATCGGAGGACCCAGTGGCGAGTACCGTTGCGCCCACGATGGCGGCGCCCGATGGATCGGTGACCGTCCCGCGAAGCGTGCCGGGGGCCGCAGCGGCAGGTGTCTGCGCTTCGATCGCGCTCGCAAATCCGAGCGAGCACAAGATCGCGAGTATGGCGACGGCGATCAAATTCGTCCTCCCGAAGAGCCGGAACTTCATTTCATCTCCTGAATTATCGTTTCCGGATTGCCATTCCACTTGCCGCGTTACATTGTTTCTTATGGGGTTCTTATGGGCTCATGCCCTCGGCGCTGGGGGCTGAGAGATTCCACGGCGTCATGAGCATCACCTGGCTTGCCGCCGGCGATGCGGCAAGGATTGCGTCGACGCCGCTCAGCATCGTGATCGCGGTCACCGCGCCGCTTGAATCTTTTTGAGTGCTCACGGCCATCACGATATCGCCTTTCTTCAAGTCCGAGAGAGTCGCTGCCGGC
>Ga0182015_10007338_pt1 | contig 10768 bp, 12 predicted proteins | sample 712P3MmetaG_FD_120478 | JGI IMG/M metagenome (GOLD analysis project Ga0182015, IMG submission 120478) | Permafrost microbial communities from Stordalen Mire, Sweden - 712P3M metaG | ecosystem: Environmental > Terrestrial > Soil > Wetlands > Permafrost | place: Sweden: Stordalen | collected...
TGCCCGCGCTGCAAAATGGAAAACAGCGCGCTGACCCGACAGGCGACGCGCGCCCGCATCGGCCCGTGGTATGTGATGCAGGCCCGCAATCCATCGGCGCCGGGGATGAAGTGCAATACGCTGCTGGCGCTGATCCGCAAGGGGCAGATCACTCCGCGATCGGTCGTTCGCGGGCCGACGACGTTTCAGCTTTGGCGATTTGCCGCCCGGGTGAAGGGGATCAGCAGGGAATTCGGATTATGCTACTCCTGCGGCGCCGAATTGCAGCGGACGAGCACGTTCTGTCCGCGTTGCTCGCGTTCGCAGGAGCTTCCACCGAATCCGGATGTACTGCTCGAGAACGAACCGCAGGCCGCCAAGACAATTTACCGCCAGGTCAACCCGCGGCCGGAAGCCCCTGGATCGGTTCCAATGGAAACTCCACCACCGCCCCCCGCGCGGCCGGCGCCAGTGGCGGAAGCCGAACCCGATCGTCAGTCGCGCCCGGCGACTCAAATTCCCTCCGCCGCCGAAACGATGGCGGAATTGGCGGAGATTCCCTCTCCGCACAATGCGCCGGCGGAGATGCAGTCGCGGGCCCGGCAGCGACCTCAGGAGGGCATTCTCACGCCGAGGGAACTCGCAGCCGCTTTCAGCATTCAATACGATCCGACGATGGACGGCTCGCGCCAGCCGCCGCGCGGGGGCACCGCGAAGAATTTGATGTTTGCCGCGCTGCTGCTTTTGGTCATCGGAGGCGGCGTATCCGTATTCTATTTCGTTCCGTCGCTTCGAGAGCGATTTGTTGCGTGGGTGCAAGACTCCAGCCCCGCCCCGGCGACTTCAGCGCAGACTTCAAATCAGCAAAAATCCGTTCCGGAGGCCACTCCCGCCTGGATGAGCTACGTACCGGATGAGACACCGCCGATTACAACGCCGGCAAAACCTTCATCGTCGGGCACGTCGAGCGTCACGGGCGCGTCGAATTCTACTTCGGGAAATTCTTCCTTCGGAAACTCATCATCCGGAAAGTCTTCGTCCGGAAAGTCTTCGTTGGGGCCGCCGACTTCGGACGATAAGTTGCCCGCGCCAAATCACTCGCCGGCGTCGGCGGAAAATTCACCGCCGCCCGCGCCACCGGCTTCGCCGCCGGTCGCCGTTTCGCAAAATACCCCACCGCTGGTTATCGACAGTCCGGTGACGACTTCGACTCCCGTTGATGCTGATGGCAGCGCCGCCGAAACGGTCACGAAACTGCGCGAGTCTTCAGGGGGTGACCTTGATTCGTTGGCGATGAAGCTTCGCAACAGTGGCCTCGATGCCGAGGCGCGGCAGGATTACACCACGGCCCTGTATTTTTATCAGCAGGTCGAGTCTCTTCCCAACGATCACTGGCCGAGCGACATCGACAGGCTTCTCAAAACCGTTCAAAAGCGAATAGTCGCCGGCAATTTTCATTGATTTTTTATTGAATTTTCATTGACCGGCGATCTCGGCGTCTTGTGATGTGGGCATTCCACCCGCCCACCGCGGCCAAAGCACGCCGATCAGGATTGCCCCGGCCGGCGCGGCGTGCATCAGCAGCCGATCGAGCGTCACTGACAGCAACTCCTCGAGTTTCCAATTGGTCACCAGAAATGCCGGCACATACGCGGCCACGTGCAGCGCCAGGAGAATTCCGATGGCCGCAACCTGCGAATTTCTGAACCGCCGGCGTTCGGCAAGCGATAGTCCCGCAACGATAATCCAGAACAATCCCCAGTCTTCCCAGTCGATCAGCTCTTTGCCGAATCCGATGAGAATCGATCCGATCCTGCCGATGTTCGAAAAGATTTGCAGGGATGCGAATCTGCCCGCGTAGTCTTCGTCGGTCCGGGGGATTCCCCAGGTGTAGACGATCCAGGGGAGATAAATGAACGCCACGATCGCGGCAAGCGTGATTCCGGCTGCGAGGGATTGGCGCCGCTTTTCGCGCGGGCCGGATGCGGCCACAACGATCGCGTTGACGGCGGCGAGCGCCAGCCCTTCGTTTTTTGTCCACGCCATCCAGGCGCTGAAGATCGCTGCCAGGACAAGAAATCCCGCGCTTCTGCTTTCCCGCCAGCGAAGGATGCACAGCAGGCTGCAAGCGTAGAACGCGGTGAGCGCCATCTCGGCGGTTCCGGAACCGCCGTAGCGGCAGAAGGGCTCCAGGCAGGCGAGCAGCGCTGTGGCGGTGAGGGCGGCGGTGAGACCGTTGATTCGCCGCACCACCGCGAAAACAGCCAGCCCCATGCCGGGGTATAACAACAGGGAAACGGTTTTGCCGAGATCGTCCAATCGTCCGGTCATGGCATGCATGCCGGCCGAGATCATCGGCGCCAGCAGCGGATAGCGGAGATGGCTGTAGCTGAGGCTAAGATCCGTAAAGTAGGGCGGCCGGGGATGCAGCGGATAGATCGCCAGCACTTTCGCTTTCAACTGCCAGATGGCAAAGGCGTCCCATTCGATCACCCGATAGAACAGCGCATCCTTGAGAACGGCCATCAGGCCGTAGGCAATCCCGATCGAGCAGAAAATGATCCACAACCAGGGCGGCGTGGGACTGTTGACGAATTTTGGTGCGGGCGCAGTTCGGCAAAATCGGCGGACCGCGAATCCCGCGGCCGCGAAGACGGCGGCAATCGCAAGAATCTCCGGCATGGATGGACGAAAGCCGAGCATGGAGAGAAGAATCAAACAAAAGCCCATGACTGCGGGCCCCGTGCAGAGGGTGAGCGCGGCCACTTCAAGGCGCGACGCTCCGCGCGCCAGCCCCGCCGCCATGGCATATCCGCTCACAACCAGCAGGCAAAGATAAATCGCGCACCACATCGACTTGCCGCCACCCATTCCGAAAACAAGAGTTAATTGCCGAACCAGCGCACCCCCGCAACCACAGGCAGATTTTGCTTCGGATCCATCCGAATGGTCATCACCGAATCGACGCCTTGGTTAAGCAGCCATTGATCGCCGGGATATTCGTTGTGCTTAAGCAGCTCATTGCCGTCGCTGATCTTCGTCCCGGGCCCGGCAGCGAGCAAAGGCCTCGGATAAAGAACATACACCGCCCGGTAATAGATATTTTGCGCGAAACCGGCCCCGCGGGGGGGGAACTGATCAAATGTAAGAAAAAGTCCCCGGCCCGGTGCGGTAGCGTTCTCGATCCATCCATCCCAAAGCGCATACGGATGGGCGAGCTTGTCCGGCTTCTTGAGAACGAACAGCCGGTTGATGTCGAATCCGATGCACAGCCCGATGGAGGTCAGGATGATGATCCAGAGCGACCATTTCAATATTTGCTGGGAAGCCGGCGAGGGCGGCGCGGGTGATGCGGCATTGAGGGTATTGCTGGAATCGTCAGACAATGTCGGGGAATTGTATTTCACCGGGCCGCTGGGTCAATTTGGGCGATCCCTTCACCGCGTACACCTTCACGCTCGCGGCGTAGTCGTTAACGTTGTATTGCTTGAGAAGGGAAGTGAGTCCCTGGTGCATGGTTGATTCCTTTGACCCTCCGCAGCATGTCGGACCGCAGCACGATTCATCAGCGATTGGGAGCGCGCTCTTTTTTTCCATCGGCGGTGAACAGCACCCGGATTGTCCTTCGACGTTGGTATAGGCATTCAAGTCAGCGCCTGAATCAACAATATGCACGGCCTCAAATCCCGCGGTGCGAAGGCCTTGCCGGAAATCGTCGATGCTGATTGCCCCCGCGATGCAGCCTACGTATGCGGCGACGTCTTTTGCCAGAGCTGGCGGAAGTTCCTTCTTGATCGCGATATCGCTAACCGAGACGCGTCCGCCGGCCTTGAGCACCCGGAACATCTCGCGAAACACCGCGTTTTTATCGGGCGCGAGGTTGATCACGCAATTGGAGATAATGCAGTCGGCGGAGCTATCGGCGAGCGGGAGTTTGTCTATGCCGGCCTGATGGAACTCGACATTGGGAAGATTCGCCTTCGCGGCGTTTTTTTTCGCCCGCGAAATCATTTCCGGTGTCATGTCGATTCCAATGGCTTTTCCTATCGGACCAACTTTTCTGGCTGCGAGAAAAACATCGAGGCCGCCGCCCGAACCAAGGTCCACGACCACTTCGCCTGGCTTGAGGGACGCGGTTGCCGTCGGATTTCCGCAGGAAAGCCCCATGTTGGCATCGGCGGGAATCGAATCGAGTTCCGCGGCGGAATAGCCAAATGCTTCGGCGACGGCGCGGACGCCGGCATCAGCGCCAGAGAGGGCGCTGGTTGCGACTTGGCCATATTTCTCTTTGACGATTCTCTCGATGCTCATAGATTTACTCCGGTTCAGTGTTTTTAGCATGGAAGGCCGAACTGTCTCCGCGGGTGATTCGCCAACATGGCACCGCCGCTGCTGCTCCCAGCACAGGCGCCAAAATATAGATCCACAAATTGGCGAACGTGCCGCTCACAAGGGCGGGGGCAATTGAGCGAGCGGGATTCATTGATGCGCCGCAGATTGGGCCGGCAAACATGGCTTCAAGCGCGATCACACCGCCGACGGCGGTGCCGGCCATCACGCCCACCTCTTTCGGACCGGTCGAGACGCAAAGGATCACGAACATCAGGAGCCAGGTGAGCAGCAATTCGAGACCGAATGATTGCCATGGCGATCCGAGCGGTAGCGTTGTTCCAAGATGAGCGCGATTCCCGAAGAGCAGAAGGAGAACAAAGCTTGCCAGAAAAGCTCCGGCGACTTGGCTAAGCACATAGGGAATCGCCGTGCGACCGGTGAGCCGTCCTGCGAGAAAAAATCCGGCGGTCACTGCGGGATTCAAATGAGCGCCCGATACGTCACCCACGGCGTAAATCATCGCCATGATAACCAAGCCGAACGTCAGTGCGATTCCCACATGAGTGACGCTCCCCGGATTCACGTCGTTGATAACGATAGCGCCCGTGCCGGCAAAGACCATCGCAAAGGTGCCGAGAAGTTCGGCTGCATATTTATTCATTGGCTGGCCCTCTTGGCTTCCGGGGGTGCGGTCTGAATTAAGATGAGGCCCTGGGGAAGCGTCTCGATAAATGACCGGATTTCATCGCGAACGCGACGGTAATGTCCAAGTGCTTCAGCTTCGGTCTTCGCGGTTTTTGTCAGTTTCGGCGGATCATCAAAACCGACATGAATCACCTTGGTTTTGCCTGGGAAAACCGGGCAGATTTCATGGGCGTTGTCGCAAACAGTGACAACAAAATCGAAGGGCACATCGCGAAGTTCATCTAAATGCTTCGATCGCTGGCCGGTGATATCGATGCCTATCTCCTTCATCACTGTCACGGCACTTAGGTTCAGGCCGTGTGGTTCGATGCCGGCCGAGTAGGCGTCGATGGAGTCAGCTTTCAATTGCCGGGCCCAGCCTTCTGCCATCTGGCTGCGGCAGGAATTTCCGGTGCAAAGAAATAGGACTTTGAGTCTGCCCATCGGTTCGAACTCCATTTGCATAGACGAATATACTTGCGCAAAAAAAATTAGTCGCAGCGTTGCCCGATGCAGCACGTTTCGGCACGGCGTTTCGCGTCCTTTGCAAGTTCCGGGACGTCGGTAAAGCAGCACGAAAGGCACTCCAGCAACTTTTGATGGAACCGGCTGTTTGCCGGCGCAAGCGAGTAGTGAATCCAAAGTCCATCCTTGCGAGCGGTCACAAGACCCGCCTTCCGGAGATACGCAAGGTGACGGGAAATCTTGGGTTGCGGGCCGCCCAGCAGCCGGACGAGATCGCACACGCAAAGCTCACCGGGCGCGAGCATGTTCAAGATACGGAGCCGTGTGCGGTCTGCAAAAGCCCGAAAAAGGCGGTCCAAGGATGGTTTTGCGGCAACTGTTTTCATATACGCTTATGCGAATATAGATGTCTCGACGCGCTAAGTCAAAAAAAGAGTCGAAATGGCGGGTCACGGTCAATCCGCGGAAGTGGGCGGATTTTCCGGCCACTCTTTGGCATCGCGAAGTTTCTCGATCTTCTCGCGGTCGAAGGATTTCCCCCGATTCATTCCCAGGCAGGTTCGCGCGGCGCGCTGCCAGGCTCTTGGGCTGGCGAGATTTCCTTCCCAGAATGGCCAGGTTCGACATTGCAGCGGGCGGGCTTCGTAAACGCCGCAGATTCGTTTCGAATGGACGACCTTGTCTTCGCCGCTGCTCATGTCGGCAGGGATTTCCTTGATGAATATGCAATCGTATCCGCCGTGGCGGGGGTGCCGGATTTCCTTGAGGGCGAGTTGGCGACCGACTTTGCGGCAATATTTGCTAACGAGTTCTTTGCGTGAAATCTTCAGGAAATCAGCCAGCTTTGTGATCTCCGGGCGGCTGATCCAGACGAAGCCAGGGCCGCCGCTGCAGCAGTTTCCGCATTGGCTGCACGTAAATTGCAGGCCTTGCGAAAACCAAGGCTCGTCCGTTTTGCTCGGGGATGCCAGAACCGGCAGATTCATGATTGCTGATGATTATAACGACGGATAGAAACGTGCAACGGATAGAGTCTTTACGATAGACAATACCACGCCGCGGCGATGATTCCGGCCTGCACGATGGCAAAGACCGCCAGCCCGGCGGCAAAGCGGGTGGAGATGCGGAGGCGCCCGGCGTCCCGGCGCTGGCGACCGACGCCCATTTGATGTTGAACCGCGGCAATGATGAGGTTGGCCTCGAAGCGGATGATTCCGCGCGCCAGGGCGGCGCGAATCAATATTTCCCGCCGGTTGAAGGGCAAAACGGTTCCGACCAGCTCGGCGGCGACGATGTCGGCAAAGTCGCGCGCGGCTTTGCCGCGTTCGCCCAGGACGGCGGACTGCGACCAATCGCTTCGGCGGACTTTCACTCGAATCGGCTCAAGCTGCATTATTTTCAGTCTACACCGTGAGCGTGCCGGGGCCGCGAAATGCGGCCGTTATCCACAGCCTGGGCGCGAGGCGGGTGATTCATCTATGGCGAATGTTCCGCCTGTGACGGTAGACTGCTGCGAGGCGACTGCAATATGGCGGCAGACCCGCCGGAATTTACCGCGTTTATCATGAAATGGCTTAAACGGTTGCTGATTCTGGTGGCGCTGGCGCTGTTAGGGGTGATCGCCTGCTCGCTCGTGGGCATTTATCTATACCGAGGGACGCCAAAATGGTATCGGCCAAGAACTGCGACGACCCAGCAGATCAAGGATGCCGCCAACCGGGCGGATCAGAAGCTGCTCGATCTTTTCACCTGGGCCGCCAGCGCCCGCGCACAGCAGCTTCGGCGAATCAACGGAATTTCCAAGCCTGATGATGCTCCCATCGGCCCCAAAACGGTTAGTTTTGACGAAGACGAGATCAATTCATTCGCGACTTCCTGGAATAGCCCGGGCAAGGATGCGCTAGAGGAGCGAATTTCGCGTTATTTCACCGATGGCAGAGTGGTGCTGGGGGATGATTCACTGATTCTGGCCGGCCAGTCTCCGGCGCTGGGGACACTGGCCAGCGCTGAATTTACTCCCAGCATCGATGCGGGGGGAAATCTTCACGTCGATCTGGGCTCGTTGCGTGCGGGGTTGTTGCCGATTCCACGGTCGGCGTTGTCCGATCGGCTCGATCGTCTTCAATCTCTGTTGAAGCAGCAGTTGTCTATTCAACAACGGTCGATTCAGATCGACTCAGCCCAAACCGCCAATGCCGCCGCCCTGGCAACATCCTGGATTCGGCTGCTGGTGTGCTCATTGGACGACAAACCTGCCGATCCGGTCCTGATCATTCCATTCGATATGTCCAACCTTAAGCACGGGTTTCCGGTAAAACTGACGGCCATCAAGATCGGAGAAGGCGAGATCACCCTAACGTTACAGACGCTCGATCTTTCAGACACCGCCAGAATGCTGGAATCGCTGAAGCAAACGACAAGCAACCGATTAACATCACCTTAAATCGCGACATAAAGCTATTTTTTTGCGTCATTACAATTTCTATGTCGCAAGTTTCAACACCCCCGCACCAAAAAATAAACAAGTTGATATTTTTTTTCTGTATTCCATAAAACATTGAAATTAAAAAAGTTAAATCTCAAGATGTCTGATTTCATCCAAGGGAAAATTATTTTAGCCGCAAATTAGTGAAGTATTCCTTGAAAATCTGATGACCGAAGTCATACTTATTTCGCGCCGGGCTTTGTCTGTATCGCGCGAAGTTCGGGACGTGGTTCTGCAAGCATTTCCATGACCGGGAGGTGAGATATGCGGCGATTTGCTATAACAGCCATGGGGTTAGCCTTTCTACTGGCATCACCCCTTGCGCGGGCCGACAGTGCTGACTATGGTCACAATAGTCAACAGGAAGGGGGCTTGCCCGCGGACGACTATGACGGCGCGTTGGTAACGCCGGATGCGAACGGCAATCCAAGGGCGCCGACAGCGTGCGCGCCGACAGCAACTGTGAATTCTTTCGAAATGCTGCAAAATGTTTACGGTGTCACCGGGCTGGTTGATGACGCTGACCCCTACGATGCGATCAACGAGCTCGCCGATGACATGGGAACCCAGGGGGATTCCTTTTATAATCCCGCTTCCCCGAACTATCACACACGTCACACTGGCGGGACTTCGGCGCAGGGTCTCGTGAATGGAAAAGTCGAATACATCGAAGCCAATCAAACCGGCGGTCCGGAAATCGAAGTGCACGGTCAAGGAATTTTCGGCACTTTTAACAATGACGGTACTGTAAACTCGGGCGCCAATGGGGTGGACACAATCCCCACCGACGAGTTTCTCCAGCAGCAGATTGCAGATGGTCAGGACGTTGAGGTATGGGAGTCATGGGTAGATGCCGATGGCGTCCTGGGTCATAACGGCGCTCACATCATCACGATCACTGGTATTGATTCCGAGGCCGGAACCATCAATTTTGTCGATCCATGGGACGGCGTGGACGTGGACGCGACCTTCCAAATAGAGGACACGGAGGTTCAAAACGGAACCATTGACGGTAATCCGGTGGGTGTGTCGGGTAATTTTATGCGGATTACTTATCCCGCCCCGGATGATGGCGGAGACGATCCGGAGAATCCGGACGATCCCGCGGATGAAATGTCCGCCGATATCTCAATGGTGGTCGCCGAAAGCCCCGTTCCCGAACCGGCGACACTCGCATTGCTCGTCATTGGCACCGGTATGCTCGCATTGCGGCGCCGGCAGCTCACGACGATTTAAGTTTGCTATTCGCCAGCTTCGCACTCGAAAAAAGGCTCGATTTCTCGCGCGACTTCGCGGGGAATCGAGCTTTTTCATTTCAGGGGGAGTCGTGGGTCATCAGCAAATACTGCCGGTCGGCGATGGCGTTTATTGCGCCTTTCTTAAATCCCCCTATGCATGGGGACGTGCGGCTTGGCCATTCTCCGGCCGAGATGAGTTTGCGGCTAATGCCGTTGGCTAAGAATGTTGCGCTCTCTCCTGTCGAAGCGTAATCCCTTTCTGCAACCGCCAAAATATCTTCCGGCACACCGCTTGTTATGGCTCATCGGACCCTGGATCCGATTGCGGAGCAAGTGCGTATGGATTTTCCGGAGGATATTGGCCAGCGCATCGTTGAGGCAACGCGCCTTGCGGTGATGCTGCATATTCAACATTCGCTTCAGATGGAATCATTTCCCGGTGGAACCGGGCGGAGGGCCGGCGATGCCGGGCTTCCGATCGGCGGAGTCGATTTCTTCGGCGGAGCCGCTATGGACGGCGGCGATATCACGCCTTGGCCCGCGCGCAAAACACGCGCCGGCACCCTTGCCGCAGGCAGAGCCTCGGCAGCCGCAGGCGGAGCCTCGGCAGCCGAAAGCGAGGCCGCATGATTTACGGCCTTTATCTCTCGGCTTCGGGCGTCCTGGCCAATTCGTACCGGCAGGACGTCATTGCCAATAACATCGCCAACTCTGAAACCGTTGGCTTCAAAAAAGATCTGACGATGCTTCAGCAGCGGCCAACGGAGGCCCAGCAGACCGGGCATTGGAGCCAGACCGATCCACTCCTTGAACCAATAGGCGGAGGGCTCCTATCGGCGCGGCCGGCGGTCGATTCGAGGCCGGGGGATGTCGAGCCTACCGGAAACAATTTCGACGTCGCGCTGCAAGGCGAAGGATTTCTCGCGGTCTCTTCGCAGGGAAAAACTCACCTGACACGCAACGGCCAGATGATCCTGGACCGGACGGGCAGGCTGGTTCTGTCGAACAATCCGTCGCTGGCGGTGCTGGATAACAAGCAGAATCCCATCGTGCTGGATTCCACAAGTCCGGTGACCTTCGCATCCGATGGAACCATCGCGCAAAACGGAAAAACCGTCGCTCGCCTGGGACTTTTCAATGTTGCCAATAGTTCTCAGCTTCAGAAAGACGGCGGCACGCTTCTGGGAATTCCGGATGGGGCGGCGCTTTCGGAAGCGACGCCAAATGTCCACAGCGGATTTATCGAACGTTCGAACGTCGATCCGTCCTCCGAGCTGACGGCATTGATGGAAACGCAGCGCGAGCTCGAGGCCAACGCCAACATGATTCATATCCAGGATGAGACTCTCGACAAGCTTGTGAACGATGTCGGAAGAGTCGGTTGATGTGAGCGCAGAGAGAAATCAGGAATAAGCAATGGCCATTACCGCACTTCATTCGGCCGCCACGGGTTTAAGCGGGCTTTCAACGGCGATCGACGTGATCGCCAACAATCTCTCCAACGCGGAAACGACCGCTTTCAAAAGCAGCCGCGTGAATTTCGAAGACCTCTTCTACCAGACCGAAAAAGCTCCGGGAACGACCA
>Ga0182015_10007340_pt1 | contig 10768 bp, 10 predicted proteins | sample 712P3MmetaG_FD_120478 | JGI IMG/M metagenome (GOLD analysis project Ga0182015, IMG submission 120478) | Permafrost microbial communities from Stordalen Mire, Sweden - 712P3M metaG | ecosystem: Environmental > Terrestrial > Soil > Wetlands > Permafrost | place: Sweden: Stordalen | collected...
CGCCTACCGCGATCCACGCTCAATGGTCTCAGGGTCGCACTCGCACATCCCAAGCGCAACCGTGTGATCTTAATTGGTGTTTGTGGCGGCCCATCAATACTGCGACTGGTCCGCTTTGGGTCAATCGCGTTGCGTGCACACGCAAGCCACTTCCGCTTAGCCCCCAATTGCGGACATATCGTTGCGTCGCACCAACCGACGCGACGGGCCACAAGGCGACATGAGTCTCACGCCGGCAGAGTCGCGCCGACCCCGAGCCACTGTTTGATCAGCGCTGCCAGCGTGCCGTCGACAACCAGCGCCGCCTGCGCCTTGGTGATCGCATTGTGCAACTGTGTATTTCCCTTGCCTACGCAGATGCCGAGGCGCTCCACGGTGATGCCGGTCTCGACGACCCTGAGCTTCGGCCTGTCGCGCACGAACCACGCCGTGACCGGCGCGAGTTTCATGAAAGCGTCGCAGCCGCCGGTCGACAAATCATCGAGTGCCTTCTCAATTTCGTCATAGGCATAGACCAGCACTCGCGCAGCGCGATGCTCAGCAACTAGTTTATCGGCGACTGGCTGGCTTGTATTACCTTTCTGGACGCCGATCACCAGGCCTTTGAGATTGCCGATGCCGTGCACGTTCGGATGACGGCCGACGTCGACAACGAGCGATTGGCCCGAGACTGCATATGGCGGGCAGAAGTCGGCGATCTTGCTCCGTCCGGGCGTAATCGTGGTGCCCGAGGCCACACAGTCATAGCTACCGTCGTCGAGTCCGGCGAAGATGCCGTTAAAGTCGGTGCCTCTATAGGGCACCAACTGCCATTCGCGGCCGAGCATCACTGCAATGCGCTGCATCAGCGTAATATCGAAGCCAGCCGGGCCATCCTTGGCATTAAACTCGAACGGTGGGTCGGGAAGCGCTGCTCCGACCCTCAAAACTGGCGCGGTCCTGGCGACGCTCTGGTTGAGCAGGCCAGTCGCAAATAGCGGTAAGGCAGCAAGCAAATCGCGGCGCCTCATGAAGCCTTTTACAGGTCCGTCGAGAAAACTGATGGAACCAAGCATCATTATAGCCGAGACGGGTTGAATTATATTTTTTGTGCGTGGAGTTCAAGGCCAAGCCGCCTTGTCGTGCCGATGTCGCTGTTGGGTCAAACGCTGCGGAACCGGTCAAGCCCGACGGCGCAGTTTGTCCGCTGTTGATCCGATAGCGACCACACTTTTGCAGGGCCGTGATTGACGTTAAGGGCCATTAGCGGCATTTCGCACCTGCGGAAAACAGCGCGCTTTTCGCTATTGCACTCTCGTGAAGTGGGGACACAGACCCGCCAATCGGGGCGTGCTATCGTTCGTAATGATCCGGTGCGCGTGACTGCCGCTGGAGGGTCCGATGGCGATCAAAATCGCAAGGCGGAAATTTATCGCGGTGGTTGGCAGCGCATCACTCGCATGGCCGCTCGCCGCGCGCGGTCAACAGCCTTCAAGAGTCGCGCGTATTGGGTTCTTAGGTCTTGGCCGCGCTTCTGCTTGGGCGGACCAAGTGGAGGCGCTCCGGGCAGGATTGCGTGATCTTGGTGACGTCGAGGGCAAAAATATCGTCATCGAGTTCCTGTGGGCGGAAAGCGTTGACCAGCTACCTGAATTGGCAGCCCAGCTGGTTCGCATGAATGTCGACATCATCTTTGCTCCTGCTTCGACCGAGGTCGAGCCTGCCCGACAGGCGACAAAGACAATCCCTATTGTATTTGCCCAACACGCTGACCCCGTTGGCATCGGGCACGTCGCGAGTCTTGCGCGGCCTGGCGGGAACATCACCGGAATTTCGATGGTTCTGTCCGAGATCGCAGCTAAAGCATTGGAGATTTTCAAGGAAGTCATGCCGCACGCAAAGCGAGTCGCTGTTCTCTGGAACCCTACGACACCCTCCCACATACAGGTCATGAAGGCAGTCGAGGTCGCTGCTGAGAGTTTAGGTGTTCAGCTCCTTTCGGCGCCCACAATAACGATAGCGGACTTTGATGGGGTGTTCTCGACGATGACGCGAGAGCGCGTTGACGGTTTTCTCGTCCCGTCGTCGCCGCTCACCAATTCCGAACGCGTTCCCCTGGCCGACTTGGCATTGAAGTCTCGGCTGCCTGGGATTTTCGTTAATAAAGAGAACGTGGAGGCGGGCGGTCTCATGAGCTACGGGGCGGACTTCAATTATATGTATCGGCATGCCGCAGTCTATGTGGACAAAATCCTTAAAGGCAAAAAACCCGCGGACCTGCCCGTTGAACAGGCGTCGAAGTATGAGCTTGTTATCAACCTCAAAACTGCGAAATCAATTGGTCTCACGATCCCCGAGTCGTTCCTGGTGCGCGCCGACAAGGTGATCGAGTGAGCAACTGCATTGTTGCTCTTGCAATGCAATAATTGACGGCCCGGAGAGTCTCCTTCGGGTCATTCGCGACCGGGTCGCGTCAGCGGCGAGTTTGGCCATGGCCACTACGCCCCGAAAGCGGACGTAAGTTCGGAGCGCCATTGACCTACATTACCGGCCTTCGACGGCACTTCCTCGCTGGTTGGATTGCTCGCGGGACGTGCGCGGAACCGCAGACTGCCTTGAAGCCGATCTTGCCGCGTCGCCCGGACACCCGCACCGTCAAGGTGGAGGTGACCGACAGCCGGTTGGCCCGCACCGTCACCGGCTCCATGGTGGTCAATGGCAGGCGAGTGATGGTCCAGCGGAGGGCGGCGTTCGCGATCTCGTCTGGTTACCAACCCGTCAAGAAACGATGACCAAATATTTAACCTACTGGACATTGGCCCATGAAGCCTGAGATTCGCGCCAAGAAGGACAAATGCTCTCTCGTCGCGTCCGTCGACCACGGCAAGCTCCGGGTTTTGGGGGTGTCTGACGAACCCCTCATCGTTTTGGAGGGGCAGGTCCTCGAGCTGCGGGGCTCCGCCGGGTAGGTCCACGTCATTCAAAGGATGCGCCGCGGGACACCCCTGCTCCGCCGGACCCCCATGAGGATTCCGATGCCGAGTTTGCGGAGTGCACCGTCACTGACCGTCGTCGTCTCCACTGACCGGGGCAAGCTTCAGATTTTGGGGGTGTCAGACGAGCCCTCATCGTGGGCAGTTGCACGTCACCCGGAGGGATGATGCCCAGCGCAATACCCCCGCTCCGCCGGACCTCCAACGCTGCGCCGGCCTTCCTTCGCCGGGACACCCATGAGGTCCTACATCAAAGATCGAGCGTGACGCTGACGTGCGCACGTGAAACGCACGGCATCATGCGATCTTGCCGGCTAGACAGCGACAAGACTACGTCGCGATGAATCACCCTGCCATTGCGATAACTGCAGACACATGAGCCGCAAACGCCGAGTTCGCAGGACGACATTGTCGCCAGTCCGTGCGCACGCAAAACGTCCAGAAGGGAACGGTCGGCCGGCACATGCAGAACCGCTCCGGTCGATGCAATGAAAGCGTCGAAGGGCTCGGGCTTATAGCTCTCATCACTGATCGGCTTGAAGACCTCGGAGCGGAAGTGCGTTTGCGGCCACCCGGTCCCCGCCGCCTGAGCGAGGACAGGCTCTAGGAGCCGCTGCGGACCACATACATAGAGATGGCGGCTGTCGCCGGGCGGTCCGATTGTCGCCGAGCTAAAACGGCGGCGTTCGCTTGAGAACCACGTCGACATGCGCTCGCCGCAAAGCACGCGAAGATCCGACAAAAACGGCGTGGCGGCTGCCGAAGGCGCGCAGAGATGAAGGTCAAAATCCGCCCGCTCGTTTGCAAGTTTGCGGACCATGGAAATGATTGGAGTGATGCCGATGCCACCGGCGACGAGGACGTGTCGGCACGCTCCTTCGGCCAGAGGAAAATTGTTGCGCGGCGCCGAGATATGGGCGATCGCTCCTAGCGTTAGGTTCGCATGCGCCCAGAGAGATGCGCCGCGACCCGTCTCTTCGCGCTTGATCGCGATGTCATAGCGCGTCCGATCGGCCGGATCGCCGCACAGCGAGTACTGACGCACGCGGCCATCGGGAATACGCAGATCGACGTGCGCGCCCGGTGCCCAAACCGGCAGCTCCGGCTTTCTTGGATGAACGAGAGTCAGGTGAAGCACGTCGGGCGTCGTGTAGCGCGCCTGCGCGACCCGCAGTTTCACGATCAGGCGCGCTGTCATCGGATTAAGATCAATCGAGCAGCTCGATCTCGTCGCCTGGATGAATGAGTCCGCTGCGCTCGATGCTGCAATTCAAGCCGGAGCGATTATAGAGGGGCAGATAGACCGGAAGGCCTAGCAATTCTTCGAGGTATTTGCAGGGGAAGTTCAATCGTCCGCCATGCAGGACCACGTCGCCGACACGGAAGCGCCGTCCGACGAGGTGATTGAGCGGCGCGCCGCGAACGGTCAGATTGCGGCGATGATCCTCGGGATGCAGAACGATCGGACCGCCCTGAAGCGGAGGATCATTGCGGGCGAGCGCGTCGAGCACCTCCTGCTCGATGAGCGTTATCTCGCGAACGTCGGCTTTCGGCGAATAGGTGCCTTTGCCGCTAAAGTAGCGGTCGCCCTCGATTCCGCGACCCGCGATGCAGCGGGCCTCCGCCAATTCCTCCATCTCGTAACTCGCCGCCTCAGCGATATGTATGTGCAGCAGCCTGCCGTGCCACGCGGTGCAGCCTCCCGGTATCGCGGTCGCCGCCGATCCCGCGAAATGTTCGAAAGCTTCGATCATCCGTGGAGCACGAAGCACTCGAGGTTGCTCGTTCATGTGTACCGTCCTTCGTAATGCCACCCGCACGACGCTTCGACGATCATATTGGTAATATTCCGCTGTTCTGCAAAGACGCGCACTCACTTCAATGGCTTGCCAGCCGTTTCAGGTGCCGCCATCGTAGCAACAAGGGTGATCAAAGCCAGTATGATTAAGTAGACCGAGATCGGCCAGGTCGCGCCGCCGGTCCAGGCCATGAAGGTCGCCGCCGCAAAGGGCGTGAGGCCGCCACTGATCGCCGCGCCGATCTGGAAACCCAGCGAAGCACCGCTATAACGCAGCCTCGCCGCGAATAGCTCAGAATACCACGGCGCGCCGACGCCGAAGCCCACAATCTGTCCGAAAGTAATGGCGGCGACGACGGTCAGCGTGATGATGAGGGCATTCTTCGTGTCAAAAAGCCAGAACATCGGAAAGGCGAAGGCCATTGCGAAAAGGCAACTCGCATAGAACATCGTCTTGCGACCGATCTTGTCGGATAGCCAGCCGAAGAGCGGAATCGCCACAAGCACTATAATGGAGGACAGCAAAAGCGCATTAAGGATCGGGCTGCGCGGCAACGCGAGCTTGCCTGTGACGTAGCTGATAGCAAAGACGCCCGCGATGCTGACATAGCTGATCTCGGACAGCTTGAGACCAATTGCAGTGAAAAACATCTTACGATGGGCGGTTAGAATCTCGACGAGCGGCAGCCTCGCCACCTCTTTCTTGGCTTCGATCTCGCGGAACACTGGTGTTTCCTCGAGCTGCATGCGGATATAGAGGCCGACGCCGGCCATAAGGATGCTAATCAAGAACGGAATGCGCCAGCCCCAAGCCAGAAACTCCGGATCGGGTAATTGCGATAGCAGCGTCAGCGCGCCGATCGCAGCGAGATTCCCGACCGGATATCCGAGCTGAACCATCGAGCCGAGAAGCCCGCGGTTCCTAGCTGGCGCATTCTCGACCACCATTAATACGGCTCCGCCCCATTCGCCGCCGAGGCCGATGCCCTGAAGCAGCCGCAGGAGCACAAGCAGAGCCGGAGCCAAGATGCCGATCTGGCTGTAGGTCGGCAGCAGGCCGATTAGGAAGGTACCAAGCCCCATAATAACAATGGTCATCGCGAGCATGGTCTTGCGGCCGACCCGGTCGCCAAAATGTCCGAAGATCGCGGCACCCAAGGGGCGGGCCAGGAAGCCGACGCCGTAGGAGCCAAACGCTGCGATGGTACCCAGCGCCGGATCGGATAACGGAAAGAACAATTTGTTGAAGACGAGCGCGCTCGCCGTGCCGTAGATCAGGAAATCATACCACTCGACCGCCGTGCCTATGATGCTTGAGATAACAACACGCTTCACCTCGGTCGTTTTCTCGTCCGGGCTTTCGACAAGTGGGACCCCCACGATGCTCATTATGTCATCCTCGACGAGGCGTTATCGCATTCGGAGCCCTGCTACCTGCAAAAAAGATGCCGAGTGTTTCCGAAATGCTCGACCACCGTCAGCACCAGACGAAAGTTGTAACAACGGTCCCAGGAACCGGCCGCCTCAAGAAGCAACTGAATGGGAGCCTTCCGACACCTGTCGCGGACGCCAGATTGCAACATGGGTAATCTCGGCGACGCTTCTTTCACCGTTGGCGATGACGATCGCGTCGAATTCAACGATTGCATGTCCCTTGGAAACGATGTTCGAAGTGATCTTCGAGCGCAGCGTCAGTTGTTCTCCCACATAAACCACGGTGTGATTGCGAACTTTGCTGCCGACATGAATCCAAGGGCCAAGAAGGACATTCTGCACGAGCGCCATATTTGCAAGGCGGAGGACCTGTCCCGGGTGGACTAACTCCTCGGCGCGATAGATTGGCTCCGTTTCGCGAATTTCATCGAGGTAGGTAGAAAGCATAGCGCGGTCGACTGTCAAAGGCGTAATGCCGAGCGCACGCCCCGGCGCAAGAGAAGCCTCGCTGGCAGCCGGTCGCGTTGAGGGCGGCCTGCCATCTGGCAATGCGCCGATTCCAGGTGCAGGCGGTGGATCTGACGGCGCAATGGCGCGCCCCATGGCGCGCCGCTCACCAGTGCTCTCGACGCAGAGCATAAGCTCCTCGTTTTCTTCCGTGGCAGTCACCTGCGCGAGCGCACCGTCGTAAACGGGCTTCAGAAATCGGCAGTCCAGTTGACCGTTTTCAAGCCAGGCCCGACCCCAGCGGGCTACCGGCATGTGCGTCATGTAGGCGTACACGTCCACTCCCGGGACCAGTCCGCCGCGAAACCCGAACCGCCGCGCGACCAAATCGTCGTGAATTTTGTTGTCCGAAGACGCCGCAGTATTGAAGGCCTTCACTTCGTATGCGGCTGGTACGATCATCATTTCCCTGCGTCAGAGCATGGCGGGCGACCGCCCGCGGCGGCGACCGCTTGTAATCCGCCCCATTTGACGCCAGCGCCTTAACGGAGGTGTCTCAAGCGGAGATTGTCAGCTACCGGATCCCGAGAGGACCTCGCCGAACAGCTTCCAGGTCTCGCCGTCGAACTTCATCAGTTGCATCTGTTTGATCGGCGCAAAATTGTCGGCAGCGGTCGAGATTGTGATGCCCGGCAGCAGCATCGGCAGTTTCAGGTCATGGATGCTGGCCGCCTGTTTCATAATGTTTTCGCGCGTGAGGTCGTTGCCGCACGCCGTGAGTACGGCGACCAGCGTCTGCGTAACCGAATAGCCCGTAACGTTATTGCTGTCGGTGAGACTGCCAGATGTATTGTATTTTTTCATCCAGGCCAGCCAATCCTTGTATTCCGGGGTGTCCTGCCACTGCGGATCGGTGGGCTCCTTTAGATAGCCGGCTGAAATGATGCCGACGCCCTTTTCAAGTCCTGCGGGTCGCATGACCGCCCCGACCGAAATCGACACGTTAGTGAGGAAGTGGGTCGGCTTCCAGCCGATGTCGTAAACCCTGCGAACAGCTTGAGCGGCGAATTTGGGCGTGGCAGCAGTCAGTAACGTATCGGCGCCGCTTCCTTGAAGCGCTACGACTTGCGAGTCCACCGTCGGATCGGTGGTCTCGTAGGTCTTGGTCGCGACAATCATCTTGTCGGCTTTGTCTCCTAACCCTTCGCGAAGGCCGACTAGATAGTCCTTGCCAAAATCGTCATTCTGATAAAGCACCGCAATCTTGGCGTTCGGAAGGTTCTTGAGGATATAACGACCATAAATGCGCGCTTCGATGCGGTAGCTGGGTTGCCAGCCCATGGTCCAAGGATGGCTCTTAGGATCGTTCCATTTGTCAGCGCCCGTGGCGACGAACAGTTGCGGCACTTTATTGTCATTCAAGTAACCCTGGATCGCGGTATTCGGTGGCGTGCCCAGCGTATTGAAAGTCAACAAGACACCATCCTGCTCGACGAGTTGACGTATTTGTTCGACAGCTTTCGGGGGGCTATAGGCGTCGTCGCGACTGATGAAATTGATCTTGCGGCCGTTGATACCGCCCTGGTCGTTAATCATCGCAAGATACGCCGCGTCCGACTTGCCGATGGCGCCGTAGGCCGAAGCTGGGCCACTGTAGGGAACGGTGTTGCCAATCTTGATCTCGGTATCGCTGGCGCCGGGTCCGTATTGGCCCGCGGCAAAAGCCACTCCGTTCGCGAGAACGAGGCTGAGGACTGCCAGGCCCGTCACAATGGTCTGTTTCCTTGTCACGACGTCCTCCGTATCGGTCTTCCTCACTTTATTCGTAGCATAAAGCGTGCTCTATGCGCAGAACTATTGAAACAACTCCACCTAGCCTCCGCCAAGACTCCGACGTCATGAACCACCGCATATGCCCGAATAGACCGCAGCGCCCGTGTCCGGCAAAAGAAGATCGTCAACTGCCTTTAAGCTCGATCTGGGAAAATCAGAGACCGACATGGGGGTGCACTTTTTGGGCGTCTCTTTCCATTTCCGCGCTCGTACCGGACCAGACCGTACGACCTTTTTCAATGACGTAATGGCGTCGGCAAGACGCTTGATCGCTTGGAAATTCTTATCAACGATTAAAATCGACTGACCACGAGACTTCAATAGGGAAATGCAAAGCCCGACAATTAACCAAACTGTGTGGCATTAATTCCGCCTTCCGCCTTTTGCTTAGCCTCACGTACATACGCCTTTTCGACGCACTTCATTTTCGCCGAAAAGCGGAAAAACCTATCTGAAGCTGGAAAAGATGACACCGGCGACCGCCGAGTCGCTGGGGCTTCTTTGATTGGGCAGTCAGGCGCGGCATGGCGACGGCTTTTCTCACGCGAATGAAGCGCCAACACATCTATGCCAGCACATTTATTGCGGTGCGACCGTGCGGATCAGCCGCCTGCGGGGTTGGGGTCGCGCCAGGCTCGCTCGAAGGGCAGCCGCCAAGCGTGGGGGGCCACGAGCTGATGGATCGATTTAGGCCCCCACGCACCCGGGGGATAAAGGCGAACCGGCGGCGGTGCTTCGAGTAAGGGTATCGACACCTGCCACAGCCTCTCGATACCTTCGGCGGTCGTAAACAGGGTGTGGTCGCCGCGCATCGCGTCAAGAATTAGACGCTCATAGGCCTCAAGCACGTCGCCGATCATGCCCGTGTCGTGCATTGCGAACTGCAAGCTCAGCTTGTCCAGCCGCATGCCCGGACCGGGGCGCTTGCCATAGAAGGACAGCGACATCTTCGAGGCGTCCGCTAGATCGAACGTCAGATGGTCTGGGCCTTGCGCACCCACACCTGACCCTACGGGAAACATGCTCTTAGGCGGTTCCCGGAACGCGATGGAGATGATCCGTTGGCCCTCAGCGAGCTTCTTGCCCGTTCGGAGGAAAAACGGCACTCCGGCCCAGCGCCAATTGTCGATCGAGCATTTCAACGCGATGAAGGTTTCGGTGTCAGATTCCGGGTCGACTCCTTCCTCGGACCTATATCCAGTGTATTGCCCTCGGACGACGTCCTTCGGTTCGATCGGCAACATGCAGCGGAAGACCTTGTTCTTTTCCTCACTGATCGGGGCCGGCTCTAAGGCAGTCGGTGGTTCCATCGCCATGAAAGCGAGGATCTGGAACAGGTGGGTCACCACCATGTCGCGATAAGCTCCGGTCGCTTCGTAAAACCCGGCACGTTTGCCGAGCCCGATCGTCTCCGGAACGTCGATCTGCACGTGGTCGATGAAGTTGCGGTTCCAGATCGGCTCAAACAACCCATTTGCGAAACGGAATGCCAGGATGTTTTGCGCCGGTTCCTTGCCCAGGAAATGGTCTATCCGGAATATCTGTTCTTCGGAGAAGACCTCGTGCAGCTTAGCATTCAGCGACACCGCACTTGCGAGATCCGTCCCGAACGGCTTTTCCATGATAATCCGGGACCGGTCGATAAGATCAGCTTCCGCCAACAAGCGTACTGCCGGCAAAGCGGCACTGGGCGGCACGCTCAGATAGTGCACACGACGGCTTTCGTTCCCCAATTTCTGCTTCGCCTCTTCTACGGCCACTTTGAGGGCGTGAGCACCTGCGGCCATCGGCACGTAGTTCAGCGTCTGGGCGAAAGCGGCCCAGTCTGCCTCCTTCACCTTTCGACTGGAGAATTGATCAAGTGCCCTTCGCGCTGCCTCGCGGAAGCCATCGGCCTCGATGTTGTCCAGCGAGACGCCGATGATTTGGCAACCAGGGATAAACCCGGCACTTGAAAGGTGGAAGAGACCCGGCAACAGCTTCCTTCGAGACAGGTCGCCCGTGGCGCCGACGAGGACAATGATCTGAGAATGTTTCGGACCAACCCCAGGAGGAATCTTTCCCAACTTACCCATCCCTCAACGCGTTGCCCCAAGTCGAGCAGGTGAAAGAGTTTAACCCATCTTCCGAAAGCAATCTTGTTCGACCTGCGCAATCTGTGTGTCAATCGGCGTTGGATCGGGACCCCAGATCGGCATCCAAAAGGGACCCCCTTGTTTTGCGTTTCGAACGATTAGCGTTCGCCCCGTCGGAGCTGGTCGGGGTTGCGGAGACGGGGCGAGCG
>Ga0182015_10007341_pt1 | contig 10768 bp, 6 predicted proteins | sample 712P3MmetaG_FD_120478 | JGI IMG/M metagenome (GOLD analysis project Ga0182015, IMG submission 120478) | Permafrost microbial communities from Stordalen Mire, Sweden - 712P3M metaG | ecosystem: Environmental > Terrestrial > Soil > Wetlands > Permafrost | place: Sweden: Stordalen | collected...
CAACTATGGAAAGTAGTAGCTTATGGGATCTTGTATCGGCGTCTTCGATCGAAATCGGACACTTGGTATCAACTATTGTATCTTCCATTAGGCAAAACCCTTTCGACTCACTGGCTAAGGTGGCTTTTGCATCGACTGGACTGCCCCGGGGTTACTTGACTGTAAGAACTGGGCGGTCGAAAGTCAACGCAAGTTTTGCCCGGCTGACCCATACCAAGTCATTTTTGGACAAGTGGGGGTCGCTTTTCAAGACTTGTCCCTACCACAATCAACGGGGATACCGCGGCGCTCGACCGCCCATCGGTACGGTCACGATCACATCAAGCTGAGGGGAACAAGCTAAAGTTGAAGTGAATGACGCGACGGCAAATCTCAACATCCCCGATTCTCTTCCTCATCACCGGGCTCTTCGCCTTCATGGCAGCACCCGTCTGTGCGAACGCAGAACCCACGCCGGAAGCCATCTCCGCCTTCAACGCCTATGTGAAAGCCGTTGAGTCGAGGCTCGCGCAGCAGCACCAGTCGCGAGACGGTTTTCTCGCGCCCCCGTTAACGCCGCAAAACGAAAAGCGTCTGCAACAGGGAGAGTTGATCATCGAGCCAATCACGCCCGTCACTGGATCCGCGTTGCCCGGAGCATTGCTGCACGACTGGCGTGGGACTGCGTTTGCCCCGGGGGCCACGATAGCTGACTTTGAGCGGGTGATGAAAGACATCGGCGCCTACCCTCAACGCTTCTCTCCCCAGGTGCTGCAGGCAAAACTGCTTAGTCAGCAGGGTGACCGTCTTCAGGCGTTCATGCGCGTTCGCCAACACCACGTCATTACGGTGGTAATGGACACGACCTATGACATCACCTTCGGCCGTCTCGATGACCAGCACGGATACAGCCTGTCGCGAAGCACAAAGATTTCAGAAATAGAATCGCCCGGCACCGCAACGGAGCGTGCCGTCCCCTCGGGCGAGGAGCAAGGTTTCTTATGGCGGCAAAATACCTATTGGACCTATGAGGAGGGCGACCGCGGTCTCTACATGCAAATCGAATCGGTGTCGCTTTCGCGATCCGTTCCGAACGGCCTGAACTGGATTGTTCAGCCCTTCATTGAGAAGATCCCACGCGAGTCGCTGGAATTCACGTTGCGCTCAACGTGCAACGCGCTTCGCAAATAGCGCCACTTTAAGCGCTACAGTTAGGTGGGCGAGAGGCTACCTAAGCCTCCCGCCCAACCTGACGGCATTCAAACCATCGTTAAAAGTCGAACCGGAGAGCTGCTTGACCGGTTCGGTTGCCGGCATTCTCTGCCGTTTGTGGCCCAGTGAGAGCGCCGAAGGTAGAACTATCGATCGCTGTCACCGGCGGTGCGAAGTTGGTGTGATTCAGCACATTGGTGAAGGTTGACTCGAAGCGTCCATGCAGCCTCTCGGTAATGCGAAACCCCTTGGCCACGCCGAGACTCACCGCTGCAGTTCCAGGTCCTTGAAGGATACCGACACCGGCATTACCAAAGCGGCCTGCGCCCGCAGGTGTTGGAGAAAAAGCCGCGAGGTTGAAATAATGTGCCCGGGACTGCCCAACGTAAAAGTTGTTGGATAGCACGTCTGGCCGCAAGGTTACGCCGCGGTTAGCGACATTGGTGTTTGACTGGTCCGCAGAACCGCTGATGGTCGGCGTGAGCCATGGCCCTGTCTCGAGCAGCGTGACCGTCGTGACATCCCAGCCGCCCAGGAAAGCATCCTTCACCCCGCCGCCATTCATCCATCCACGACCGCTGCCGAATGGCAGTTGATACACCCCGGTCAAGAGCATGCGATTCCGGCGCGTGCCTTCGACATTACCCAGGTCCTGCTCAATGTGGAAACGATCCGCAATCGGGAGCCCATAGTTGACTTCGCCGGCAAATCCGCCCGGCGCGTCTCCCTGGTTATCCGCCTTGTTCACGGCGTAGGTGTAATTTGCGTCGTAATAAAAACCGTGCTGCATGCGATGCGTAGCCTGCAGTTCGAACGCGTGGTAGTTCGCCTCGCCGGCATTGAACGTACTGGCGAGCGAGAACCAGTTCTGGTACTGCGCTCGTGGGTCGACGAACGGGTTCGCCACCGTCCCTGAAACATACGGTGTGGTGCTGGCAGGGATCTGGTTCAGATCCTCAGTAATGCTCAACCGGTAGGTGTGCATGCCCACATAACTTACGCGGACCTGAGTGCTGTTGGTGATCTCCCTCTCCAGGGTGACGTTCCACTGGTTCGACTGCGGATCGCGGTAGTTTGGATTGACCCCCTGATCAAGGCTTCCTCCGCCAATCTGCACCATAGAGCTGGGCGGCGCAGTATTTGGAAACCGTATCAAAGGTGTATTCGCTCCTGCCGTGTTTGCATTCGAGTAGCTGTGCAGACTTGAGGTAGGATTGCCGCTGTTGTTGAACGAAAGCGGCCCCAGGTTCGTCATGGTGAAGATGCCGAAGCCCGCGCGGATCACCGTCTTGGTGTCGTTAAACGGCCGGTAAGCAATCGAGAACCTCGGTTGGAAGTTGCCCTTATAGGTGTTACGCAGACTCTGCGGCAATCCATCCTGACTTGCAGTCACGTACTTCGTGCAGGGCAGCGAAGTGACATCCAGGTTGCAGGCGTTGAAAGACTGCTGGAAGGCAACGTTCGATGCGGTGATGTTTTGCTTGGTGAGGTACGCGGCCAGCGCATTGGGAACCACGATCGAGTTGTTGCGTTGGTCGAAGTTGGCCAGGTTGCCGCCATCCTCCTGGAAGCCCGGCAGAAGCTGCCAGCGCAGCCCATAGCTCACGGTCAGCCGGCTGTTCACCTGGTACTCATCCTGAGCGAACAAGCTGAACTGGGTCGCGGTTCCACCCACATCCGGGCTTGATACCGCAAAGTTAAGCGTGGTCGGCGCTCCTTCGAGAAAGTCCCCAAACGCGTTCCCGGTGAAATTCGGCTGGAAGATGAAGCTGCCGAAATCATCAGAGGCAAATTCAGGCGCAAAGCTTTCCAGATCGAAATACCGTACCCTGCGGATATCGACGCCGCCCTTCACCGTGTGCTTGCCGAAAGTACGGGTGAGGTTATCGCTGAACTGCGTTGTCCTGGACTGAGTGATGCCCGCCTTGTCCCTGCCAATGGACGTGAGCCCGGTACCGGCGCTGAAGTTAAAGGTCGGGAATGCGTGGGTCGTCGGATGCTGACTGATGTTCACCCCAGTGAGATCGAGCTGGCTCAAAGCGTCGGCTCCCTGGATGGGAAAAATCACGACTGTGGTCACGTTGGTGAATCCGTAACGGAACTCGTTGAGCAGCGCGGGGGTGATCGCATATGTATGCGAAAGCAAAAAGCTACGATTGTGAATCGAATCCACATCGTTGGGCAGAAATGGGTTGGCTACATCAGACGTAATATTCTTCCGGCTGAAGCGCGCATAAGCGGACTGTTTGCCGTTGATCGTCTGATCGAGACGAATATCGGCACCGTCGGTGCGAGCCGGGGTGGATTGGAAGTTCTCGTAGTTATACCCTGACTGGCCAACCACATTCGGCAGTGGGATGTGAGCCAGGAGAGCGGTCGCAGTTGGGCTGATGTTGGTAACCGGAGTGGTTAGCGAAGGGTCTAGCCCGGTGAGATCGCCATTCCGCTCCGCCTGCGTGGGAACCTCAAACTGCTGCGCGACTGCGGTCGTGCGGCGGTTGCCCTCGTAGTCGGCAAAGAAAAAGGTCTTGTCGTGTCCATCGTAAAGGTGAGGAATCCTGACTGGCCCACCCAGCGAAAATCCAAAAGTATTGAACTTCTTGGGCGCCTTGCCGCTGAAGCCGTATGGATTGGCATCGAGGGCCTGGTTCTGCAAATACTCAAACACGCTGCCGTGATACTGATTCGTTCCACTCTTCGTGGTGAAGGTGACATCTCCCACCTGGGAGAACTCGGCACTGTTATTGAATGAGGTAACCTTGACGGCGGCGATTCCCTCCTGCGAGGGGTAGGCATCCTGCAGCGCTCCATTCTCCCTGACATTTGCAGTCGAAATACCATCGACAGAAAAATTCACCATCGACGAACTCGCACCGCCCAGGGCGATGTTGCCGGAGCTATCCGTCTGGACATTCGGCGAAAGGGCGAGCGCCCCGAGCGGGCTCGTCGTCGTTGCACGATTGTTAAGGGGGAGCTGCGTAATCTGCAGATTGTCTTTCGAGTCGCCCAGGGTTGCGTTCTCGGTATTGATCTGGGTGGCGTCGGAGGTCACCTGCACCGTGGTCGAGAGGGCCGCAATGTTCAACGACACGGTCAAGCGCAGATCCTGGCGGGCTTCGACGATGATCGCGGAAACCACCGTGTCTGCAAATCCGTCATGAGATGCATGCAGCGTGTACTGGCCAGCTTTGACGTTTTCGAAAATAAAGCCACCCGAGCTGTCGGCGTTGATTGCCCGGTCGGTATTTTGATCGACACTGTGCAGTACGATTTTGGTGTCGGGAATCGCAGCGCCGGATGCGTCCTGCGCGATACCCCTCACGCTGCCGAACGTGGATTGACCGAAAGCGGGTCGAACAGCACTTAGACAGATACCCAGGGCTACGATCGACGCACAGACTTTCAGCCACCTGGCTCCTGGCACAGAAATGTCTTTTGACTTGCGGCTTTCCTTGCTGGCAGATGATGCCAGTTCGGCAACGATCATGGGAGCAGAGTGATAAAGGTCTCTATTGTCTTTCACTTGATTCACCTCGTAAAGCCGGCACGTGCCGGCCTTATTCAGTGAACCGCAAAATCCATTAATTGCGCATAAAGGGATTCCTTATGAGTTCCTAATGGGTTTGTGGCTAGAATCTGAGTTCATCAGGCTTGTACACATGTCGAATAAGCAAATTCGCATTGCCGCTGTAAAGCTGATCACAGAGGTCGCGGCGGTGTTGTCGATCACCTGGGCCGCCTATCAACTTCACTTCAATCTTTCTTCTGCCACTTCGGTGCATCTGCTGCTGGTAACCGTGATTGCTCTGCGCTGGGGATTCTTCGAAGCGAGCGTGGTGTCGTTGCTATCCGTGGCCTGCCTTGACTACTTCTTTACCAAGCCTTTGTTTGAGCTCTATATGGCAGACTCCCATGATTGGGTCGCTCTGGTTACCTTCGAAAGCGTCGCCCTGCTGGTAAGCCGTCTTTCCAACCAGGAAGGGCGTCATGCTCGCGAGTCGGAGGCGCATCGTTTGAGCCTGCAAAAGTTGTACGAGCTCAGCCAGAACATCCTTCTTCTCGACCGCCACGAACCGGTCGATCAGCAGCTTGCGATGCATATTCAGGCTACCCTGCAGGTGAGAGGCGTTGCCTTATGGAACGCTCAAGACCTGCGCTTATGCCGGAGCGGCATCTGTGACTTCACGGAAGATGAAGTACGATCGACCTACTTTACCGAACGCAACGAAGATGACGCATTGACCAGCACCTCTCGCCGCGTGCTGCGTTCAGGGACGCGGGCCATCGGCTCGCTGGTGATCTGCGGCCATTCTCTGGATAGTGCTTCGATGAACGCAACCGCTTCACTCGCGGCTGTGGCGATCGAACGAGCGCGCTCCTTCTCCGCCGAAAGCAATGCGGAAGCAGCCCGGCAGAGTGAGCAACTTCGTTCTGCGGTGCTGGATGGCCTGGCGCATGCCTTCAAGACACCGCTCACGACTATCAGAAGCTCGAGCTCCGGCCTGATTGAGATGAACACGTTGCACGGGGTCGAGAAAAGACTTGTGGTCTTGATCGATGAAGAAGTCACGCGGCTCAGCGATCTCACGACTCGCCTGCTGCGGACAGCCAGGATGGACAATGCCAACCTCAAGTTGAAACGGGAGCGTATTCCGCTCCGGCAACTCATCCAGGACAGCATTGCGGAGTGTTCCCAGGAACTTGGCGTGCACCCAGTCACCATCCAATCCGATCCGCAACGCAGCATGGTATATGCCGACAAGCAGCTGCTGAAAATGGCGCTTTCCCACCTATTCGATAACGCTGCCAAATATGGTGGTGGCCAGGAGTCTCCCATCACCATTGAGGTCCAGGAGGAGCAGGCGGAGGTGGTGATTTCTATACGCAACGAGGGGTCATTCATCCCCCTCGAGGAACGGGAAAATATCTTCCGGCGCTTCTATCGCAGTCCTGGTTCGAATCTCAAGGCGCCAGGCACTGGGATTGGCCTCTCCGTAGTCAGGCAGGTCACAGAAGCGCACAAGGGGCGGGCGTGGGTGAATAGCGACCGGCATGCAGGGACCACTTTCTTCGTGACGCTACCCAGAGCAGCAAAAGAGGAGTAACGCGTGGAACAACGACCCAATGTACTCGTCGTTGAGGACGACGCCGGGATTCGCCAGAGCTTGTTTGAGACTCTGAGCACGCTGGGGTTTCTCATCGGTGAGGCAGGCAATGGAGAGGAGGCGCTGTCACGCCTGCGCATGGTCGGCTATGACGCGGTACTGCTGGACATTAATATGCCGGGAATGGGCGGCATGGAGGCGTGCCGCAAGATCCATCACGACTATCCCCAGCTTCCGATCATCATGCTCACGGTGCGCGATGAAGAGGATGACAAGGTGGAAGCGCTCGATGCGGGCGCGGACGACTATGTCACGAAACCTTTCCAGATCCGGGAATTGACGGCGCGCTTGCGATCGGCAATTCGTCGTGCCAAGACATTGCCAGTCTCAGCGGATTCGCCTACGGTCATCGGCTCCATTATGCTGGACCCGAGCCGGTATCGTGTCGAGAAGCTGGGGCAGGAAATCCACCTTACCCCCAAAGAATTTGAGATGATGCGATATCTGATGCTCCATGCCGGCCGGCCCGTACCTCACCATCGCCTGCTAACGTCGATATGGGGGCCGGAATACGGGAACGAGCGCGAATACTTGCGTGTTCTAATCAACCAGCTGCGCAAGAAGATTGAAGACGACCCGGCGCGGCCGTCGTATATCTTGACCGAGAGTTATATCGGCTATCGATTCCGCGAAGCGTAAGTTCCAATTGGTTCGCGCGGCCTTGTCGCTGCCTTTTGCACGAAGGGCACGGCTTCAGCTGCGCCGAAATAGGCCGCGCCGATGAGGGCTGACGTCTGCGTGAGAACGACCATCACGAAATCGAATCCCGTAGAGCCTGCCCTGAGCTTGTCGAACGGGGACGAACTGAACTTAACCCAGGACTGCGTCCTGGGCTAAGTTCAATCAGACTTGTCCAAATTAGATTTTTCAGTTGGCCAATTTTGGACAGCACATCAAGCCTTCACTGCCCCTTGAGAGGTTGGAAAGACTTTTGCACGAAGGGCACGGCTTCAGCCGTGCCGTAAAGGCATGCTTGCTTGACGGCCGCTGAGGGCTCTATTTCCCTCTCTGCTCGGCTTCGGACAGCGTCCGGCAGCTCAACCTGCCAGCAGGACATTACCTTTGCAGCATTCAATGTTGGGCGGAGCTTGGATCAAACAGCAGGGGGAAAAATTGGCCAGTCATCTTGTCTCCCGGCGCAATGGGAGGAACGCCCGCCAGCAATTCCTGGTCGGATGCGGACCGCACTCCGTCTCTGAACGCGTTGATTAGCGTTGCCCTGCGCGGCCTCTGCGAGCGGTTTTCATAGGAACCGTGCACCATGAGAGGGTGATGGAAGGTACACTGTCCGCGTTTCAGCTCAATGGGAACCGGCTGGAAAGCCTTCTTTTGTTCCGGCGATAACACGGTCATGATGTCGTCCATGTCTCCGGTAAGGCCAGTGACCGGCAACAGCTTCCAGCGGTGGCTTCCGGGAACATAGTAGAGGCAGCCGTTGTCGCGGTCACTGTCGTCAAGAGCAATCCAGCAGGTAAGGTGCGACATCGGTTCAGTGCGTGTCCAGTAGGAGTAGTCCTGGTGCCACGCGACCACGCCCCCATGGTGCGCCGGCTTACAGAAAAGCTGATCATGCCAGAAGCGTACCGGGCCACCCAGCAGCTGCGATGCGGGCATCAGAAAGGCCGGGCTCCAGAGTACGTCGTGAAATCCGGGTGCAGTTCGCCACGCTCCTAGCGCGTGAAAGAGAACTGAGTTCGGATCCTTGGACTCGTTGGAGTGATACTCGTGGAAGAGGTGATGGGCGGGGTGAGACTTCTTCATCAGGCCGGCTAGTTCAGAGCACAAGATCTCTACTTGCCGATCGTCCAGAACCCGGATACCGGCCACGTAACCCTGCTCGTTAAATCTTGAGAGCTGTTCATCGCTGAGCCGAAACTTCTGCCATTCCTCAAAGTTTCCAGGCTGCTCAAGAAGGTGGCCGATTGGTGCGTGTGCTTCCGAAAGGTCCATCACATTTCCCCGCCCAACAGGTTATCGCATAATCGCCTGCAAGGGATCGGCGGGATTCTGCCGCTGGAGAACAAATGCCTCCGCCCGTTTGTAACCACCTTCTACCCCACGAAACAGGGCCACCTGGTCTTGCAAGGCGTAGTACCGGTCAGGAGTCTGGCTGGCGTGCGCATAGCACGCCGCACGTTTTACTGGTTCCGTTCCGGTGATATCAACATAGTGCGTCGGGGAGAATTGCAACGTGTCCTCCCCATCAGAAACCTCGTAATAGTACAGAGCGAATTTCTCTTTTGATTGCCGCCAGGCATCGTAGGTCAACATGGTGATGGCCCGATGGTCGCGATGGTTATCGATGGGCCATTGGGCAAACACCGCATCGGGCTTTTCGGCATCGATTAGTTTCGCGTACTGCTCGTAATGCAGGTTGTCCACAATCGCGTGGCCGTTCGTTTGACCCGCATACGCCGGCGTCGCTTTCAATATTTCGCAAGCCTTTTTGGCCTCCGCAATCCTCGTGGCTGCATCGGTGGGAGGCCATGCTCCGTCATTCAGGTACATGAGCACCACCTGGTGGCCAAGACTGGTAAGCCGGGCGACGGTGCCACCACAGCCGTATTCCGGATCGCCAGGATGGCCGCCGGCTACGATCACCTTTAATTTTCGAGCTTCAGCCATGGCGCCGGCGACCGGTACTCCGAAAACCAATGCGGAAGCCAGGCCCCCGGCACCGAGCAGCACATCCCTTCGCGTCACTCCCACGCTCCCACCTCTCAGGATTTGATTATCCCGTGTTTATAGGGCGCACCCCGGCCACAAGATAGAATCATGGTTCCCGGCTAGGACTGGCCGCCAGGAGACGCCTTCAGCCCGTGCCCACCAAACGCCCCGTCTTCCTCTACAGCCTCTTGGCCGTTCTTTTTGCGGTCAATATGCTCTACCGCGTCTTTTACCTCCCCGGCTTTATCCATCTTGAAAGATTGAACTTTCCTTTCTTCTTTGTGGAATCGGGGAGCAACGGAATTGACCTGGCTACTCCGAAGGCCGCCGGCTTCGGTATCCACAATGCGGACCAGCTGATCGCCGTGAATGGAACGGCATATACCGGGACAGGCATCCTTGGCCGCGCTTTTGCAAAAATCGAAGCCCGTACTCCGTTGGTGGTGACGATTGCCCCCGCACACGCCCCTACCGGCGGACAGCGAACCATCTCTCTGCCCGTGACAAGGTCGGGTTTTGAATCCTGGGATGTGGGGAGTGACTTTGTCGTCGGCTTCCTGCTGCCTTTTCTGTCTCTGCTGCTCGGCTTCTGGGTCGCCTTTCGCCGTCCACGCGATCCGCTTGCGTGGCTCCTGTTGGCGTTGATGCTGAGCTTTCCCCACATCCTGCAAACTTTCGTGGTGTATGGGTGGCCGCCGGGGTGGCGGGAAGCGGGCGTGCTCTACGAGAGCACCCTCTCGGCGGCATTCCCCATCTTTATTTACTTGTTTGGCCGCTTCTTTCCGGAGCCTTTCCCCCCGGGAGGTGCACACGACAAGGTGTGGCGGGCCATGCAGTGGCTTTGCGCACTTCCCTTCGCCATCCTGGCGGGGTTCGGAGTCATCGTGGACGTGGGCGGGTTAAGCGACTATCGATCGGTCGCGGCGCTCCACCACATGCTCGCGCCGCTCAATCCCGTTCAGCAGGTTCTGTCGTTCGCCCTGATCGGTAGCTTTTTCGCGGCCATGGCCATCAAGCTCGGCTTGAGCCGGTCGCCCGATGCCAAGCGGAGACTGCGCTTTCTTTATTGGGGCGCGATCGCTGCATTTACTCCGTCGATCGTTGTCAGCTTGTACGCGCGCTTCCAGGGCAAGTCTCCGAACGAGATCTTTCCTGCCTGGTTGATTGCGATTGTGCTCATTCCCCTCGTCCTCTTTCCGCTCACGCTGAGTTACGTCATCGTGGTGCAGAAAGCAATGGGCGTCGGCGTGGCCTTGCGCCAGGGTTTGCAATACACTCTCGCCAAGGGCGGCATACGCATACTGCAGTTGATTGCAATTGGGACTGTCATCGTTGCCGGAACGACGATGGCGGGCAACGCTAACCACAACCGTGCGCAAAAAATTATCGTCATCCTGGTTGGCATCACGGCTTACTTCACCATCCGCAGGCTTGGCGATGGCCTGCGCACCTGGGTCGATCGCCGCTTTTTCCGCGAGAACTACAACGCCGAACATGTATTGACGGAGCTGAGCGAGGAGGTGCGTTCGATTGTCGAGCCCAGATCGCTTCTCGAAACCGTGGCTGGCCGGATCTCCGAGACTTTGCATGTACCGCAAGTGGCGGTTCTCCTCAGCGGAGGCGGCTTCTATCAACCGGCTTTTGCCATGGGCTATGCCAGTCTTCCCACGGTCGCGTTCCCCAGCAAGACGGGGACGGCCATGGTCTTGAAGAGCCAAAAGGAACCCGCCCGGGTCTTCCTGAAC
>Ga0182015_10007342_pt1 | contig 10767 bp, 8 predicted proteins | sample 712P3MmetaG_FD_120478 | JGI IMG/M metagenome (GOLD analysis project Ga0182015, IMG submission 120478) | Permafrost microbial communities from Stordalen Mire, Sweden - 712P3M metaG | ecosystem: Environmental > Terrestrial > Soil > Wetlands > Permafrost | place: Sweden: Stordalen | collected...
ACAACAGACCAGTGGACAGCAGGACTGTCGCTACCCTTCTTAAATGTCCAGCCGCTCCGCCATTCGGTTAGGAGTCGTGCGGTGACATCCTTGAGCAAGATGATGTTCTTCCCGTTGGCACAGTCCTGAAGGCGAGAAAGCATGCGGCGTGCTTTGGACAGGTCTTTGATCCCCCGCTGAGCCATGTCGCCCAAGTACAGATCGGCAGCCGACTCGATGGTGATGTAATCTGGCTTCTTCGGGGGCTCAATGCCATTAGCCTTCAGTTCGAGTTCTTGTTCGAGCTTGCGTGCCGCCTTTGTGGCGATGTCCCATGATCGCGTCCTCGCCGACTTCTTATCGTGCTTGCCCCACCGTAGCCACAGAGGGCATTTGCACCGCTTGTATTGCCCAGCGTTCCTGTCTCTTGACTTTGAACACTTCGTGCCGTGCCTTGCGTAAACCGTAACCGTCATACGTTTTTCCCCGATGACCTTTAATACTGAAGAACTGCGAGAACCCCGTGTTCGAAGGCTTCGGCAGTACAAAAGCAGTACAAAAGTTCTGGATTTTACGTAAGCGGTTGGAAACGCAGGGGCAAGAAATGGCTCCTCAGGTAGGACTCGAACCTACAACCCTCCGGTTAACAGCCGGATGCTCTGCCATTGAGCTACTGAGGAGTGGGAGCGCGCTTGTTTGCGCGCTTGCATTCATTCAAAATCATATCAGAGGCGGCGGTTGATTGGAACCTACCCGCCAGTGGCTCCAGCGTCATCTTTGAAATCGCGGCTGACTCCCTTGCGTTGCTGTTCTGCTAACCTGTTTTTCGGCGTTTCGTCCACCACACAAGTGGGTGTTTATGCTGGGAGGTTCGCGTTTTGCTGACTGTTTTCCTGATTCTTTACATCGGCGTGGTGGCCCTGGTCTCCACGAAGCATTCTCCGGCTGCGGATTCCTCCGCTCCCGGCCGCCCTCCGAAAGCGAAAGTGGTTCCGGTTGAGGATACCGTCCAGGGACACAAAATCGTCGATCCCTACCGTTACCTGGAAAACCCGAACGATCCCGACACTCGGCTCTACGTCGAGCAGCAGCTTGCCTACACGCGGTCCATCCTTGACCCGCTTCCCGGACGCGACAAGATCAAGGCTCGGCTCTCGCAATTGCTTGCGATTGGCACTGTCGGAGTTCCGCAGATGGGTGGCAAATACTATTTTCATACGCGCCGCGAAGGGAATCAGAACCAGCCTGTTCTTTATGTGCGCGAGGGGCTGAACGGCGCGCCGACTGAGCCAGACCGTGTTCTCCTCGACGTTAACAAGCTCGCCGCCGACGGCACGATTGCGCTTGACTGGTGGTACGCGTCGGATGACGGCAAGTACGTCGCGTACGGAACCTCGCCGGGCGGCTCTGAGATCAGCACTCTTCGTGTAATCGAGACCGCCAGCGGCAAACTCCTGCCCGATTCGATTGAACGGACCCGAGCCGCCAGCCTCGCATGGAAGCACGACAATGCCGGATTCTTTTATACACGCTATCCGAAGAAAGGAGATGTTCCCGAGGGCGAGGAAGTGTACTACCGGCGCGTGTTCTATCACGCGCTGGGCGGCGATCCGGCGCACGATCCGCTGATTTTCGGCGAAGGTCGCGACCCTGAGTGGTGGCCGAATGTCAGCCTGTCGGAGGACGGCCGCTGGCTGCTGATCAACGAAGAGCAGGGATGGACGAAGACCGTAATGTTTTTGCAGGATCTCACTTCTAACAGTGCTCCCGTTGAGATCACGGCCGGCAAAGATTTTCTTTACAGCGCCGACTTCTTTGAAGGCAAACTCTACATCACCACTAATGAAGATGCATCGCACTATCGTGTCTTTGTCGCCGATACTGCCCATCCCAGGCGCGAGAGCTGGAAAGAGATAATCCCGCAGTCGGACGCCGTATTGCAGAACGTGAGCGTCACCGGCGGCGGGCTCCTGGCGCAGTACCAGCGCAACGCGACTTCTGAGCTGAAGCTGTTCGGGCTCGACGGCAGGAAGCTCGCCGACATTCCGCTGCCCGCCATCGGAGATGTTTTCAGCGCCTCGGGACGCTATGACCGGGACGAAATCTTCTTTGGATTCCAGTCTTTCACCGTGCCACCCTCGGTCTACCGTGTCGATTTGAGCAGCATGAAGAGCGCGCTCTGGGCCAAGGTTGACGCGCCTTCCATCGATCCGTCTGCCTACGATGTTGAGCAGGTTTGGTACATGTCGAAGGACGGCACGAAAATTCCGATGTTTGTCGTCAACAAAAAGGGAATCGAGAAGAACGGCAGGAACCCGACGCTACTGACCGGTTACGGCGGGTTCAATGTTTCGCTCACGCCGGCCTTCAGCCGCAGTATGTATCTCTGGATGGAGCACGGCGGCATTTACGCGGTCGCGAACCTGCGCGGCGGTTCCGAGTTCGGCGAAGACTGGCATCGCGCCGGCATGCTCGACAAAAAACAGAACGTCTTTGATGACTTCATTGCAGCCAGCGAATTTCTGATCGCAGAGAAATATACCGACAAGGATCACCTCGCCATCTCGGGAGGCTCCAATGGTGGCCTGTTGATGGGCGCCATGATCACACAACGTCCCGACCTGTTCCGCGCCGTCGTGTGCGCCGTCCCGCTGCTCGACATGCTTCGCTATCAGAACTTCCAGATCGCGAAACTTTGGATCCCGGAATACGGTTCGGCCGACGATGCCGTGCAGTTCGACTGGCTCTACGCCTACTCGCCCTACCATCATGTGAAGCGGGGGCAGGAGTATCCCGCCGTCCTCTTTATGACGGGCGACACGGATACGCGAGTCGATCCCATGCACGCGAAAAAAATGGCCGCCCTTATGCAGGCCGAAGCCAAGAATGGCGACAGCAACGACAAGCCGATTCTGCTGCGCATCGAGACCAAAGCCGGACACGGCCAAGGCAAACCTGTCACCAAGCAGATCGAAGAGAGCACCGATATGTACTCGTTCTTGTTCTGGCAATTGGGGGTTAAACCGTGATGCTGAAGAGACGGGCGTTCCCGCCAGCCTAGCCCTGAAGTGCGGTCGAAGCCCGTTTCCGCTGTGTTCCTTTGTGTGCTCTGTGGTTAAATGATCTCGGTGACTGCTGAGCAGAAAATCCGCGTCTTAGTCGCGAAGCCGGGCCTGGACGGCCACGATCGCGGCGCGAAGGTCATCGCTCGCGCCCTCCGCGATGCCGGCATGGAGGTCATCTACACCGGCCTGCGCCAGACGCCGGAGATGATCGTCAGCGCCTCTCTGCAGGAAGACGTGCAGGTCATCGGACTTTCGATTCTTTCCGGCGCGCACAACGCCATTGTTCCGCGAGTGATGGACCTGTTGAAGCAAAACAAAATGGACGACGTACTCGTGCTCGTCGGCGGCATTATTCCTGATCAGGATGTCGAAGGCCTCAAGAAAATCGGAGTCGCCGGCATCTTCCAGCCGGGCACTCCCATGGATGACATCGTGAAGTTCATCCGCGAACACGTCAAACTTCACGGCGTGCCCGCTGTGTAGTGCGGCGTGGAGATGAAGAGTTGTTTGCTGGCTGACGCTCAACGTTATTTTCACTGTCGGCTTTCGCGGACAAGAGTGTCCGCGCCACACAAACTACAGCACCAGCGACCAGCTTAGAAACGCCCACATCCACACCAGATTCAGGCAAACTAGAGCGCTGAGATAGAAGGTTAGCTGCTTGCCGTTCCAACGCTCGGCGTACGATCCCATCGCCAGAAATGCCGGATACAACAGGAGCGCATATCGCATTGCCCCCAGCAGCGGGCGCCCGGTGTACATCAGCATCTGCAGAATAACCGCCAGCGCGAACGCTCTGTCTTCGATCCGAAGACGAGTGCGCACGTCGCGGCGCAGGCAGATGATGGCAACCAGAATCACCAGTCCCAGCTTGATCGCCATCAGACCATCGTGGTTGGTCACGATCAAATGCACGGCCTCGGCTAGACCCTTCCACGGCGGGACCATCGTCATGCCTTGATGAAGCCGGTACGCTTCCACGACAGAAAGTCGCCCTGTCCATCGCAACCAGCGCCAATAGCTCAGCAATCCGAGTGGCGTGAGCGCCACTACCAGCGACCGGACCTGCCGGCTGCGCAACGCCAACACTGCCAGCGGGATAAAAACCAGCACGCCCGAAGGCCGCGCCAATCCCGCCAGAAGCCCGCAGGCAGTCGCCGCTTCCCAGCGAGCCTCACGACCGAAGATCACGGCCCACAGGACCAGCGCTATAGTCAGAGATTCCGCATAGACCGCGAAGAGCACGAAACTGGTCGGCCACACGCAAACCAGCAGCAGCACGCGAAGTCTTCCGGTCTCTGATAATCCAGCCGCCAGACGCAGCAGTCCCCAGAAAAAAAAGAATGCCGCCACGGTCGAGACCAGAAGCGCCGCCACCATCGCCGGCATCGCATAACTCACCAGCCTGATCGATGCGGGATATAAAGGATAGAAAATCACAGCCATCGGCCGGTCGTAACCGTGCTCGCTGATGCGCAAGAACCAGAGGGTATCGAAGCGCTCCCAAATTCCGATCAGCGCGTAGTGCAGACCATGGGGCGCCGGCAAATTGTCGGTAAGCTCATTGCTGTGAATCCGCGCAGGATCACAATGCAGAAACGGCATGAATGCCGCTGCCATCGTGGTATACAACACGCGCAAGGCGGCGGTCACCAGGATAGCGATCTGCCAATCGGGCCGAGATGCGAGTTTCCGCAACATTCCTTGATTCTAGCGTCCCTGAATTGTAACGTTGGATTGTAGCGTTCGATTGTCGCGTTCGGCTCTTGCCGCGCCCACGAGTCGCGCCCGCTGGTATAGTAAATAGTCTCCAACTGGTTCCGATTCAACCCTCATGCGCGAACGTACCGAGTCCACTGCTATCACGATCAACAATATTCTTGCCACTAAAGTTGACCCCAGCTCTCTCCGGTTCGAATCGAACATGCGCTCGCTCGCCGACCTCGTCGCCCAGGTTCGCAACGAAGAAGAAAAAATCCGCGAAGGCGGAGGCGCCAAAGCTATTGCGAGCCAGCACGCCAAATCGCGCCTGACCGCGCGCGAGCGCATTAACCTGCTCGCCGACCTCGGAACGTTCTTCGAACTCGGCCTCTACGCGGCGCACAAAATGTACGAAGAATGGGGCGGGGCTCCGGCTGCCGGGGTTATCACCGGAGTCGCCCGCATCCAGACCCGCATGGTCATGCTGATCGTGAACGATGCCACCGTCAAGGCCGGCGCTTTCTTCCCGATGACCGCGAAGAAAGTCATTCGCGCGCAAAACATTGCCATCGAAAATCGCATTCCGACTATCTATCTGGTCGATTCCGCCGGCGTTTTTCTGCCGCTGCAGGAAGACGTGTTCCCCGATACCGACGATTTTGGGCGCGTCTTCCGGAATAATGCCGTGATGTCGGCCATGGGTATCCCGCAGATTGCCGCGATCATGGGCATGTGCGTTGCCGGAGGCGGATATCTTCCCGTTATGTGCGACCACGTGCTGATGACCGACGGAAGCGGCCTGTTCCTCGCCGGACCCGCGCTCGTGCAGGCGGCCATCGGACAGAAAATCTCTGCCGAAGAATTAGGCGGAGCCGCGATGCACTCCGCCATCAGCGGTACCGTCGACTTCCGCGAACCGAACGACGAGGCCTGCATTAACCGCATCCACTCGCTGATAGAAAAATGGGGCTATCGCCGTCAGTCGCTCTGGGATCGCAAACAGCCTGTAGATCCTGCGCTTCCGGCGGAAGAAATTTATGGCGCCTACGATGCCTCGCCGGCGCGCCCCTACGACATGAAAGAAATTCTTGCGCGCGTCGTGGACGGAAGCCGCTTCGACGAATACAAACCCGAGTACGGCAAGACTCTGATCTGCGGTTACGCGCGGATCGGGGGCTTCGCCGTGGGCATCGTCGCCAACCAGAAACTCCACGCGCAGCAGACCGACCATGAAGGCCACAAGCGCGTCGAATTCGGCGGGGTCATCTACACCGAGTCGGCCGAAAAAGCTGCGCGCTTCATCATGGACTGCAATCAGAACCTGATCCCGCTTGTCTTCTTTCACGATGTCAACGGATTCATGGTCGGCCGTGACGCCGAGTGGAGCGGCATTATCAAGGCGGGAGCGAAAATGGTGAATGCCGTTTCGAACTCCGTTGTGCCGAAGATTACCGTGATCGTCGGCGGTTCATTCGGCGCCGGACACTATGCCATGTGCGGCAAGGCTTTCGATCCGCGCTTTGTCTTCGCCTGGCCGACGGCGAAATACGCGGTCATGAGCGGAGATGCTGCAGCCGGCACGCTGGTGGAAATCAAAGTAAAACAACTGGAGCGCAGCGGAAAGAACTTGAGCGACGAAGAAAGAAAGGAACTTTTTGACTCGACCAAGAAAACCTACGACGAGCAAACCGACCCGCGCTACGGCGCCGCGCGCTTGTGGATCGACAAGATCATCGACCCCATGGAAACGCGGCAGGCTATAACGCAGGCGCTGGAAGCGGCGTCGCTGAACCCGGATGTGCCCGAGTTTAAGGTCGGAGTGCTGCAAACGTGATTGCGGTTGCGCGGAGGAAAGCAGGTCCTTCGCTTCGCTCAGGATGACAAGATAAATAATTGCTGATTGCCAAATGCCCATTACCAATTCCGTCAAAATCATCGAATGCCCGCGCGACGCCTGGCAAGGCCTCAAGGGGCAGATCCCTGCCGATCTGAAGACTAACTATCTCCAGGCCTTGATCTCCGCCGGTTTCAAGCATATTGACGCGGTCAGCTTTGTCTCACCGAACGCGGTTCCGCAGATGGCCGACTCCGAAGAGGTCCTGAAAGAACTCCAGCCGCCCGACAATGTGGAAATTATCGGGATCGTGGTCAACGAAAAAGGCGCCGAGCGGGCGATCGCGACCGGGGCCGTACGTACACTGGGTTTTCCGTATTCGATCTCGCCAACATTTCTGCAGAACAATCAACGACAGACTCTGGAGGAAGCGATCGAGGAACTGGAAAAGATCGAGAAGAAAGCCGACGAAGCCGGGCTCGACACGGTTGTCTACATCTCGATGGCCTTCGGCAATCCCTACGGCGATGACTGGAGCGTCGACGAGGTAGTCGAAGCCGTTGCCTTACTTGAGATCCAGGAGATTCGGACGATTTCGCTGGCTGACACCGTAGGCGTGGCGCCGCCGGAGAAGATTCGCGAAGTCGTTTCCACGGTAATGGCGAAGTACGATTACCTTGAAATCGGAGTTCATCTCCACAGCCGTCCTGACCAGGCCGCTGCGAAAATCATCGCCGCCTACGACGCCGGCTGTCGGCGCTTCGATTCCGCCATCGGCGGTCTTGGCGGATGCCCCTTCGCGCAGGATGACCTGGTGGGAAATATCGCAACCGAAACCTTAATCGAATCCCTGCGCGGACGCGGTGCCGAGTTGCCCCCGCTGAAGTCGTTGGACGTGTTGCTGAGAGCGACTGCCGAGATCGGCGTGAGGTACAGAACTGCGACGGCCGCAGACTGATTGCACCCATGACCTATAAAACGCTGCAACTCGCCTTCGATTCCGCGGTCGCCGCCATCACCCTCAACCGTCCCGACAAGCGCAACGCCATCAGCTACGAGCTGATTGACGATCTCATCCGCGCGCTGCAGGAAGTGACGAACTCCTCGGCTCGCATCTTGATTCTGACCGGGGCAGGGAAGGCTTTCTGCTCCGGCATGGATCTCGACAACCTGAAAGCCCTGATTGGGCGCACGCCGGAGCAAAATCTCGAAGATTCACGAACCATGGTCAGCCTGTTTCGTTCGCTCTATGAGTTTCCGAAACCGACGATTGCCGCGGTCAACGGCCCGGCTATTGCCGGCGGCACCGGGCTGGCGCTGCTCTGCGATTTCACGCTCGCCGTGCCGGAAGCGAAGTTTGGCTACACCGAAGTCCGTATCGGATTCGTGCCCGCCATTGTCTCTACTTTCCTGCTGCGCCAGGTCGGCGAAAAAATTGCCCGCGACCTGTTGCTTACGGGCCGCATCTTCGATGCGGCGGAAGCACTGAAAATCGGCCTGATCAACGAAATCGTTCCGCCGGAAAAGTTGCTCGACCGCGCCCGCGAACTCGCGGCGCAGTTGGCCGAGAATAGCCCTCTCTCACTTTTGAATACCAAGCGGCTCCTGAGCGAGCACGCCCGCGCGGAACTCGATTCGCAAATTGAAGCCGCGATCCGCGAAAACGCCGGCATCCGCGAGAGCGCCGATTTCCGCGAAGGAATCGAATCGTTCCTCGAAAAGCGCAAGCCCAAGTGGACGGGGCGATGAGCAAGTCCACATCGGCGGCTGTCAATAAGACAGCGAAGGCCACGACATCCTCGGCGGTGAATGAAACTCGCATCCGCGTCCGCTACGCCGAGACTGACCAGATGGGCGTCGTCTATCACGCCAATCATTTCATCTGGTTTGAAGTGGGAAGGGTGGAACTCCTCCGCCAGTTCGGCTTCAGCTATAAAGATATGGAGCGGGAGGATGACTGCTTCATCGCCGTAGTCGATGCCCGCTGCCGCTACAAGGCTCCTGTGCACTATGATGACGAGGTCATCGTGCGCACGTATTTGAAGCATGTTCGGCCGAAAGTGATTCGCTTTGGATATGAACTGCGCAGGGCGGAGACGGGCGAATTGCTGGCCGAAGGCGAGACCACGCACATAGTCGCAGACTCCGGGATGACGCCGCGAGCGCTGCCGGAGAAATACTTGAAAGTGTTTCGGCAGCGACGGCGAACCGAAGCACGTAACGAAGCACGTAACTAAGAACCGAGAGCTGCCTTGCAAGCCTTGCACATCAGCGGAAACGATCTCACGCTCGAAGCGGTGCGCGAAGTGGCACGCACCGACATCCGCCAGCCTGTTCTGCTTGCGCCCGACGCGCGTCAGGCGGTCGATCGTGCCCGTGCCGTGGTCGATGCGGTGGTTGCCAGCAATAAAATTTCTTACGGAATCACCACTGGTGTCGGCAAGCTGAGCGATGTGCACATTGTCGGCGATCAGATCCGCGAACTGCAGCTCAACCTCGTGCGCTCCCACGCCGTGGGCGTGGGCGAGCCGCTTGCGATTGCTGACACCCGCGCCATGATGCTGCTTCGCGCCAACTCACTGGCGAAAGGCAACTCGGGTGTGCGCGCCATTACCATCGACACCATTTGCGAGATGCTCAATCGGGGCGTGACTCCGATGGTCCCATCGCAGGGAAGCGTAGGAGCAAGCGGCGATCTTGCGCCGCTAGCGCACCTGGCGCTGGCACTGATCGGCGAGGGCGAATGCTTTGACGAAAAAGGCGCGCGCGTGGCGAGTGCCGAGGCGTTGAAACGCGCGCAAATCAAACCTCTGGTCCTGGAAGCGAAAGAAGCGGTGTCGCTCATCAATGGAACGCAAGCCATGCTGGCCATCGGCGCGCTGATGCTGCTCCACGCCGAGACGCTGGTTGACACCGCCGACGTGATCGGCGCCATGGCGTGCGATGCCCTCAAGGGAACCAATGTCGCCTTCGATGAACGCATTCAGAAAGTTCGGCCGCATGCCGGACAAATCAAGACCGCTGCGAACTTGCGCCGCCTGCTCGAAGAGAGTGGAATTCGCGAGTCGCATCGCGACTGTGGCCGCGTGCAGGACGCCTATTCGTTGCGCTGCATCCCGCAAGTGCATGGCGCGGTGCGCGACACACTGGCCCATTGCCGCGGGGTGTTTGAGACGGAGATGAACTCCGCGGTCGATAATCCGCTGGTGTTCGTGAAGAATCCGAAGGCAATGGATGGCGAGGGTGATGTGCTCTCCGGCGGGAACTTTCACGGTGAGCCGCTGGCCTTCGCGCTTGATTTTCTCGCGATTGTGTTGAGCGCGCTGGCCGGAATCAGCGAGCGGCGCCTGGAACGCATGGTCAACCCCGCGCTCAGCGAAGGGTTGCCGCCATTCCTCGCGCCCGGTGCGGGAATGAACTCGGGATTCATGATGCCGCAAGTGACCGCCGCCGCTCTGGTGAGCGAGAACAAAGTGCTGTCGCACCCGGCGTCAGTCGATTCGATAACAACCTCGGGCAATAAAGAAGACTTCGTTTCGATGGGCATGACCGCGGCGAATAAACTGAAGAAAGTGGTGGAGAACACGCGCAATACGCTGGCCATCGAGGCCATGGCCGCGGCGCAGGCGATCGACTTCCTGGCGCCGCTGAAAACTTCCCGGCGATTGCAGCAGGCGCACGCGGCGATCCGCGCCGTTTGCCGGACGATGGAGAAAGATCGGGTGATGTATCAGGATTTCGCGCGCATCGCGGAGTTGATCGGCAGCGGCAAACTGGCTGCGATGGTGCGGTAGCTTTACCGAACTGTGATCCTTCGCTCCGCCTGCGGTGGTAGTACGGTTTGAAAATTGCCATCCCTCAGCGACTAAAGCCGCAATGAAAATCGGATGCTTATGGCACGGCTAAAGAGCTTGCGGAAAAAGGCGTTTCTGAGCGAAAGCCGCGCCCTCAGCGGCTAAATCCTTATTCAAAATAGCGCAGTTACCGCAGCGGTGAACCGCTGCGCCACCCAAAATCAAATGCAACACCGACTTTTCCGCAGCCTGTGAAGCCGCGCCCTACCCAAAACCTTCGAACCGGAGTTTTCTGGTGGCGTTAGACGGGGCAAGCCCCGTCTCTACAGGTTTCAGGATGACAAAGTTGTGGAAGCTTGGGCAGCCGAGCCATCCAGCCCCAGTTCAACTGCGA
>Ga0182015_10007344_pt1 | contig 10766 bp, 8 predicted proteins | sample 712P3MmetaG_FD_120478 | JGI IMG/M metagenome (GOLD analysis project Ga0182015, IMG submission 120478) | Permafrost microbial communities from Stordalen Mire, Sweden - 712P3M metaG | ecosystem: Environmental > Terrestrial > Soil > Wetlands > Permafrost | place: Sweden: Stordalen | collected...
TACGAGGAGGAAGATCAGGCGGCGGCGAATCTGTGGGGCCACGGTCTTGGACTGGCGCAATACGATCAGCCGGTAATCTCGCGCATCTGGTCGCTGGATCATCCGATCGAGATCAAGGAAGGCATGGTATTCGCGCTGGAGACGCAGCACGGGAAACCGTTTCAGTGGGGCGTGCGCATTGAGGAGATGCTGATCGTCCACAAAGACAGCGTGGAGATTGTTTCAAATTTTCCGGTGGAACAAATCACGGTAGTGGATCCGATGCCGGGTTATTCCGATTACGGCAAGCGGCCTGGCAATTGAGCGCGGCCATGCACCCTTTCATATTTCCGCTCACGGCTCCGGAGGCCATGGACGCCGGCCGCTTTGGTCCAAAGGCGGCCAATCTCGCGCGCCTGGGCCAAGCGGGATTGCCGATTCCCAGCGGCTTCTGCGTGGATGCGGAAGCCTATCTCACGCAGGTCCGGGCGCTGGGTCTGGAGGCCGATGCGCGCGGCGCCTTCTCGGCCGAGGAGAGCCCGCAAGCTCGCCGGCACGCGCTGGCGATGAAGCTGGGCTTGCTCGATCAACCGATCGCGCCAACCGTGCTCGACCCGCTGCTCGCGGCCTGGCGTGAACTGAAGACCAAAACCGGCGCGCTAACCGTTGTGCGTTCCTCCGCGTTGGTCGAAGATCGTTTTGGATCCAGTTTTGCGGGTCAGTTTGAAAGCTTTCTCGGCATCGAGAGCGAGGCGGACTTTATCACCGCGATTCGCTCGTGCTGGGGCGCCCTGTGGGCCACGCGCGCATTGCGCTACATGGCCACACACGATATCGATCCCGCCGATACCGCCATGGGCATCCTGGTTCAGCCGCTGATTTCTGCGCGAGCATCCGGCGGGGGACTCAGCGAGGCAGCGGATGGCACGATGACCTTAAGTGCGACCTGGGGGCTTGGCTCGGCCATCGCCCAGGGCGAAGTGACGCCGGATCGCTATGAATTGTCCCGCGACGGCGCGCTCGTGAGCATCACGCCGGGGCGCAAGGATCATCAAGTGGGATGTATTCACACTCAAGCGGTTCCAGCCGCAATGGTCTCCGAACCTTGCCTCAGCGAGTCACAGGCCACCGAGCTCGGCAAGCTGCTGCGAAAAGTGGAAGACTTAATGGGCATGCCAGTGGAAATCGAATGGGCGATGGACGGTTCCGGATTCCAGTTACTCCAAGCCCGGCCGCTTCACACGCAGGTGGCCACGACACCCGATGCAATCTGGCTGCATCGTCCGCGCTTGAATGGCCATGCCGCGGGCGTGGGCTGGGGCGAGGGTCGCGCGTGCGTGGTTCAGTGCGAGTGCGAACTTTCGCGCGTCGCGCCCGGAGACATTTTGGTGACCAGGGTCGCGGGTCCCGCGCTGAGCCACATTCTGACTCGTGTCGCCGGCGTGGTGGCCGAGCGCGGTGGCAGCACCTCTCACATGGCTTCGCTCGCGCGCGAGCGCGGAATTCCCATGGTGCTGGGAGTGCTCGATGCGACGCTGCGCATTCCGGATGGTTCCACCGTGGCGGTGGACGGGGTCGCGGGCGTCGTGCGATGGATGAATTAATGCCGGCCAAATTTGTCGCTGTCACCGATTCCGTGTTTCCCAATCTCGATCCGGCTCGCGAGGTGCTGGCGAAGATCGGCGCTGAAGTGCGCCTGGCGAAGGAGCCCACACCCGGTGCCATTTTGGAAGTGGCACACGATGCCGACGCGGTGCTCACCACCTACGCGAAAATAACCGCCGGCATGATTTCGCAACTGACGCGCTGCCGCGTGATCGGGCGTTTCGGAATCGGCGTAGACAATGTCGACATTCCGGCGGCCACCACCGCGGGCATCGTCGTCACCAGGGTTCCCGACTACTGCCTGGACGAAGTTTCCGATCACGCCATGGCGCTGCTGCTGGCGCTGGTGCGCAAGATCCCGTCGTCGAACGCGCGCACGCATGCCGGGCATTGGGAAATGCGCGCGGTGGTTCCCATTCATCGGCTGCGAGGAACCGTTCTAGGGCTGGTGGCTTTCGGGCAGATCCCGCAGTTGGTGGCTCCCAAGGCTCAGGCGTTCGGCATCCGTGTTGTGACCTACGACCCTTACGTTTCGAAGCAACTCGCTGAGCGCGCCGGCGTGGAGCAGATGGAATTCGACGAATTGCTGAAGATCTCCGACTACATTTCCATACACACGCCGCTCGTGCCCGCCACGCATCACTTGTTTAACGCCGACGTTTTCCGGCGGATGAAGCCGACGGCTTACCTGATCAATACCGCGCGCGGGCCTATCGTAGATGAAGCAGCGCTCGCCGATGCGTTGGATCGGGGCCAACTGGCGGGAGCTGCTTTGGACGTGATGGAGCAAGAGCCCCCGTCCGGATCGCGGATTCTTGGGCTCCGCGATAACGTGATCGTCACACCGCATACCAGCTTCTATTCCGAGGAATCTCTCGTCGATTTGCAAACCAAGGCCGCCGAAGAAGTGGTCCGCGTCCTGAGCGGGCAGGCGCCTCGAAATCCCGTGAATCCTGAAGTGCTGAAGACCGCTCATGCGGTCTGAATTCTAGTTTGGAGGAATCATCATGCCGCAAGAACCCTGGAAGACAGATCAGTGGTTCGTCAGCCCGTGGAACTTTGAGAGCGCCGTGCGCGATCAGCTCCATTTTCCGAAGCAGATCAAGTTTCACGACATCACTCTGCGCGACGGCGAGCAGCAGACCGGTGTCATCTTCACGAAGGACGACAAGATCCGGATCGCTGAAGCTCTAGCCGAAGCCGGTGTTCATCGCATTGAGGCTGGCATGCCGGTGGTGTCGCCCAGCGACGCTTCCGCGATCAAGGAAATCGTCAAGCGAAACCTGGGGCCGCAGATCTTCGCTTTTTCCCGCTGCATGGTGGACGATGTCAAACGCGCCGTCGATTGCGGAGTCTCAGGCATTGTGATGGAAGTGCCGTCCAGCACCCACATCATTGAATTCGCCTATAAATGGCCGCTGGATAAAGCGATCGATCTGTCGATCGAATCGACGGCATACGCCCATTCGCAAGGGTTGGAGATCGTGTTTTTCCCGATCGACTTCAGCCGCGCCGAGATGAAATGGGTGCTGGACCTGATTCTGCGCGTCGCCAATGAAGGACACATGGACGCGCTGGCGCTGGTGGATACCTTCGGTGTCGTGTCGCCGCATGCCATGCAGTATCTGGTGCGGCAAGTGAAAGCGCGCGTCAACAAGCGCCTGGAAGCGCATTTCCATATGGACTTCGGAATGGGGATCGCCAATACGGTAATGGCGCTCGCTGAAGGCGTCGAAGTGGTGCATTCCACCGTGCTTGGTTTGGGCGAACGCGCCGGCAATGTGCCCATCGAAGAGACCGCCATGGCGCTCCTCACGCTCTATGGAATCGATACGGGCTTAAAGTACGACAAACTGTACGGGTTGGCGCGGCTGGTGGAGCAGCTCTCCGGGCATCGCGTGGCGAGCAACCGGCCGGTCGTCGGCGAGCAACTGTTCCAGATCGAGTCCGGCATCATCGCGAGCTGGTGGCAGAACTGCGGCAAGGATAATCCGACCGAGCTGTTCCCGTTTCATTGGGACGTGGTCGGGCAGCCGCCCGCAAAGGTTGTCCTCGGCAAAGGCAGCGGAATCGATTCGATCAAGGCCGCGCTGAAGGATATCGGGGTGCAGGCCACCGAAGAAGAAGCGATGCAGGTTGTCGCGGGCGTGAAAGAGTTCTCACTCGAGCACAAGCGTTTGCTAACGGACGCCGAATTCCGCTCGGTTGTCGCCAAGACGCTTCCCAATAAGACGCTTCCCGACAAGGTTGGCCATCAAGCCGTGCCTACGGCAGTTTAAGCATGTCGCTGTACCCGCCTACTTCAGGTCGGGTTGATTGGGCGTGGCGGTCATAACGGGCGAAGCCAGAACATAATTGTGATAGCTCTCCATCATCTGCCACAGTCCCGCCGAGTTCTTCGCCAGCACCCGGCTCGACCAATAAGCCTTGTCGCCGTAGGTCGGCTGAATCGAGACCATCACCACCGCGTCATCGAAATCCCAGGTGCGGATCCACAACGCTGGAGCGGCGCCAACCTTCGGCGCATTCGCATTCTCCGTCTTGCGCCGGTTCATTCCGGCGATGCGATCGGCCTTGGAAGGCGAAGCCCCGCCATAGGTGCTCACCACTCGCTGGTCCATATCGTCAGCGACATGTTTTTCCCAATTCGCTTGACTGGATTCCTGCTCTTGCCATTCATCGAGCGCTGCCTTTTCTCCGGCACCCAATGGCTTATACGGCACCGCCTTGCACGGGTTGTTGCAGGGGATGTCATAGGCCGGCGCGATGGTCTGGAAATCGCGCTTCGGAACGGCTGCGATCTCAGTGGTATGCAAAAGTTTCCAACCGGACGGGCGCTTCACCCAAAACCGGGCTGAGTACTTGTTGCCCTGGTTCCATTGGATCCACACGACGCTCTTTCCATACTTGTGTTCGATGACCTTGACGTCGTCGCCCGCGGTTACCAGCGGCTTTAGCCCCGCTCGAAACGCGTCGTCCTTAAACCACATGATCCCTTCGGAATCGATCCAGTTAAAATCTTGATCCAACCACTTGTTCGCCGCGGCTTTGTCGCCCTTCGCAAGCGCAGCGACAACCGCTCTGTCCGCCGTTACGATGGGATCGTCGGCAGCCGCCGCGGCCAAACTCAGCGTTCCCGTCAAACCAATGCAAGCGATCGCGATGCTGAGAGAATTGTTGCCCATACGATTCATACTTCCCCATTCCGGCCGATCAGGCCTCCCGGAGTATACACCACAGCACGTGTTGTGCGAGCTGTCTTGTACCGGCGCCGCGCACCTCTCATGGGTACTAGTGGTACAGTTTCGCGCGATGCGCCGGTAAACTTGGCCGCAGTCGCCTCGGTCGCTGTTACACTGTTTAGTGTTTGGAGACCAAAATGCAAATTCCTGGTTCCACTTCGATGATGGCGATGAAGCTTAGATTTGGCTTGTCGCTGGCGGCATGCGGGCTGCCGATGCTGTTGCTCGTTTCTCCGGCGCATGCGAACACGCTTACGCCTGGGGAGTCTGGCTCCCCCGACACATTCACTCTGTCCGGCCTGACATTGCTTGCTTCCAGCCCCTCCGAAGCTCAGTCTGACGGTAGCTTGACGTGGGATTTCGCCGAGGCCGTCTACTCGGACCCGAGTAATACCTTCGGAGCCGGCGATCTGGATTTCATGTATCAAGTTACCAACACCACCAACCCGGATGTCGATGTATTCCTCAGCACCATTAATTTCCAGGATTTCACCGGTTTTTCGACCGATGTTGGTGTCACCAGCAGCGGTTCCACCCTGCCTGGCGGTGTTTTCGTGAATGGAAATAACGAGGCCTCCGATGTCGACCGATCTGATGATGGAAGCCAAGTGGGCTTTGAGTACTTCCGATATAGCTCTGACACCTCCTACGTCATGGTCATTGAAACCAACGCCACGAACTACGACGCTAACGGCCTCATGAATTTGAGTTTCGAAGATATCGATCCGAGCTCGTCCGCGTTCGAGCCCGCGGCCGCGACGGGCGTCCCGGAACCGGGGACGACTGCGCTCTTGGGCGCCGGCCTGCTTCTGATTGGCGTTTTGCGCCGCCGTCTCACTTAATCGGTAGGAACCGCTGCACCCGCTCGCCTTGGAACACCTCGCCCGTGTAGATGATGCCTTTGGAGTCCACGGCGATCATGTGCAGCCCGTAGAACTGGCCCCCGTTTTCGCCCATCCTTCCCATCTGGCCCACCACCTTGCCGTCCTCGCGATTGAGGAACCAGATGTGATTATTCGTGAGATCGGAAATATACAACAACCGCTGCGCCTTGTCGGGCGAGAACATCACGCCCCCGGTGGAACCGCCCACGCCAGTGGTTGGGGCCAGGATAAATTCCTTCACGAACTTACCCTGCTTGGTGGTGACATCGATGCGGTTCGCATTCCGATCCGCAGCGTAGACCAATCCATCGTGCGATATATTCAGCGTCAGGTGTCCCCGGAACTCCTTAGGCATGGGGCCGCCCGGAGTATAGGCGCGATCCGCGTCGTTGGTACTCATCTGCGAGAGAGCGTGTCCATACGCGCCCCAGCCTCGCTTGAACGCGAACGTGTCCAAGTCAAACACCATCACGCGCCCGCCCAGGTAATTGTCGGCCGCGTAAAGTTCGTGAGCTGGTTCGTCGAGCCGTATTTCTTCGAGTCCTCCCACGATCATCGGCGTCGTCGGAGGATACTTGGCGCGGAAGGCCGCGATCGCCGCCGCCCGAGCCGCCTGAGCCGCGGGATCCGGTTGAGGGCGCCCCCCGGGTGGCGTCAGAAATCCCGCAACTGGACCAGCGGTGCCGTGGCCTGGAACGTGGGTTGAAGTCGGAGGAGCGCTATCGCCTCCACCCCCGCCCGGCGGCCGCTCGGGCGTGCGCGGCACCTCGGCGACAACTTTGCCGGTCTGGGGATCATACTTGCGAACCGTGTCCTGTCCGATGTAGACGAACCCCTTGCTGTCCACCGCCATGCCGTGCCCTTGGGGCGCGTCGAAGGAACCGATGACGTTCCCGTTCTTGTCAATGTGGATCATGGATGGAGGCCGGACGCAGCAATCGGCCAGCGGCGGAGTCAGCTCTGCCTCGAGCTCAATATCCGTTAGATCGTTCGGACGATCCAACACCCAGACGTTGTCATCTTTGTCCACGGCCAGCCCAGTGACGCCTCCCATCTTCCACTTGTTCGGCAGCGGTTTGGGCCAGTCCGGATCGAACTTGAACTTTGGCGCGGTTTGCTCCTGCGCTCCGAGCGACACACACAAGACTAATAAGCCCACGCCGGCAAATACAACCCGCGCGCTTCTGGCGTTGTTCATGATTACCTCCTGATGCGGACCGAAACATTCTATCGCTACTTAGGCCCCAATAGAAGCTGGAAGCCGACATAGGCGATCCAGGAGGGTTGGCCGTTAGTGACAGTAACGGCCTGGAAACTCCGGCCGGCCATTAGCAGCAGGTTAAGCGTCTTGTCCTTGTTGAGCGCCTGGCGTCCGCCAAGACCGATGGTGGACTCGCGCTGCTTTGGGTAGCCGGTGGCGAATGCTCCCACACCCTGCCCAGGAGCGATTCGGTTGGCGTCCTGTATGTCATAGAGTTCGAGGTAGACCTCGGTGCGGTCGCTGAACTCGTGGCCGACCAGCATTCCGCGGTGCCAGGCTTGCGGGACGCCGTGGTTGCCGAAGTCGTAGCCGGCCTCGCCGTTGATGCGTATGGGCCCGAGCCGGGCGTTGAACTCGAGCGGCAAAAAGAAGTCGGGGCCGCGAGCGACCAGGCCGCGTCGTACTGCACTGGTCGGGTTATCGAGGAAGATCTGCGGGTAGGTGGAGATGCTGAAGTTAACGACGGGCTCCGGAGTGTCCTTGGCGCCGGGCGAATCGCCGGAATCCGCTGGGGGTAGAGTCTGCTCGGCGGCGTGGTGGCCGAAGACGCCAAGCAAACCGGTCCCAAAGCGATCCTTCACCCAGGGATCGTCTGGGTGATGCTCGTAGAAGCGCCACTTGATGCCGAGCAGACTCTCGCCGAGGCCGGCGATCACGTGACCGGCTTGCGCGGGCGCACCGTAAGTCGCGGGCAGAGGCCGGATCTCTTCAATGGCGATCGGGAGCTCATACTTGAGCTGAAGGCGGTCGCCAAGGCCGTAGTTGATGTCGAAATCGGGTACCTGGTAGGCGCCGTCGGCGGGGTTGCGATCGCCGATCCAGCCGAAATTGATCTCCCAATGCTCATTGCCCGGGGTTTCGGGATCGTCGGTGCGAAACGGCGGGCCGCCCTGCGCATGTGCTGCAACGGCGAAGACGATCGGCAGGGCAAAGCCTATGGCACGAACCAAGCGGGAGCGTTGGAGACCCGATCGCTTCTGTGGTCCGGCAGGCTGCGGGGTCATCCCTTAGACTACTCGACTGGCTGAAGCGAGGCTGCGGTGCTCGATCTTGAGAATCTTCAGCAGGCCCGCGAAGCGCGGATCATCGCGCAGAGCGTCGAAGCTGGAACTCCATAGGAAGCTCAGCATGATGGGATCGCGGTGTTTGATGCTTTCGGCGGCCCAGCGGAACGCCGCGTCGCGATCATCCAGGGCTGCGGCGATCAGGAAGGAATAGAACGCGCGCGATTCACGGTTGTGATCCAGCCCCAGTTCGGCGATGACCTCGCGTGCCGCATCCACCCTGCCGGCGGCAGCGTAGGCAGCGCCCAAGGCGCCCAATGTCATGCCCCAGCGCCCGGCGGTATGAACCAAGCGTTCGGCCCACTCGACAGCTTCGGCAATACGGCCCTGGCGGGCGCGGAACCGCACGAGGATCCATTGGCCGCCCACAAAGCTGGGATCCAGCAGATTCAGACGGTCGAGGACTTGCGCTTCGGCTTCCTCGCGGTGCAAGCAATCGAGCTCGAGCGCAAGATTCGCGAGGACCGGCCGCGATAAGGGATCAATCGCCAAGGCCAGTTCGTGGCACTCGACGGCCTCTTCGAGGCGGCCGAGAGGACAGAGAAGGTATATCGATTTGCAATGGTAGGCGTCCAGCGAATTCGGATTCAGTTCCAGTGCGCGGTCGAAATGCTGTTCGGCTTTCACCCAATCGAAATCGTGCAAGGCGTAATAGGAGGCCAGGATGTGATGGCCGTCGGAGTTGGACGGATCGATCCGCAACGCTTCGCGGGCGGCCTCAACGGACCGCTGCATGGCTTGGCGCGGGTCGGCCAGGCCGACCACCATTTGTCCCCAATGATTCAAGGCAATGCCGATGTGCGCCTCCGCGTACTTCGGGTCGATGGCGACGGCTTTTTCAAAGCAAGCCAATGCCTTGGCCTGATCCGCTGGATCGAAGCGAAGAAAATGATATCGCCCCTCGAGCACCGCCTGGTAGGCATCGAAGTGAGCGGTGGGCGCTTTCACCAGCTGCTGTGGCGTGAGGCTAACCTTGAGCTCGTTCGCAATGGCGTTGGAAATCTCATCCTGAATGATGAAGACGTCGATCACGTCGCGGTCGTAGCGTTTGGACCAAAGTTGCGCGCCGTCGCTGCCGGAAATGAGCTGCGTATTGACGCGAATCCGGTTGCCGACGGTCCGCACGCTGCCTTCGAGCACGTAGTCGGCTCCCAGCGCTTCGGCGATGCCGCGGATATCCTGCACCTTGTCTTTGAATGCGAACGAGGAAGTGCGGGCGACAACTTTCAATCCGGAGACGCCGGAAAGCGCATTGATAATGTCTTCGGCGAGACCTTCGCTGAAGTAATCGCTGTCGGCGCCCGCTCCGCTCATGACGAACGGAAGGACCGCTACCGAAGGTTCTTTGCGGGTCAGGGCCGCGGCTGCCTTTTCGAGAACCGAGCGAAGTTCGCTCATGCTCTGGAAACGTTCACCGGGGCGTTTGCGCAGACAGCGGGCCACCAGGCGCGTCACATCGAGAGAAGCTTCCAGCGGCGCGGGCTCGCTCTCACGGATCGCCGACAGCACGGCATGCAGGGTTTTGCCGCTAAAAGGACGCCGGCCGCTGAGCAGCTCATAGAGGACCACTCCGAAGGAAAAAATATCGGAGCGGGCATCCACCCTTTGGCTGGCCACTTGTTCGGGCGACATATAGGATGGAGTGCCACTCAGGGTACCGCCCGTCGTCCGTCCGGACCCCGGGGGTGGAGGGAGCTGCATCGTTTCAACGTTGTCCGTGAAATCGGGGACCCCGGGAGACGCCGCATAGGGAGCCGGTGTCAGCACGGTCATCGGCTCCATCCGTTCCAGCGTGGGCGCCAAGGCAAGCGTGGCCACGCCAAAATCGAGTAGCTTGAGCCGGTCGCCGGTCACCAAAATATTGGCTGGCTTCAGATCGCAATGGACGATGCCGTGCGCGTGGGCCGCATCCAGAGCCGCCGCGATCTGCACCGCAAATTGCATCGCCGTGGCTTCCGGTAGCGGGCCCTTCAGGGGAACGCCATCGACGTATTCCATCACCAGGTAGTTCGGGCCGACATCATGAATGGTGCAGATATTGGGATGATTGAGCGCGGCGATGGCGCGGACCTCAGGGTCGAAACGCTCGATAAACTGCTCGGCCACCACTTTGATGGCGACATCACGTCCCATGCGCGTGTCGGTGGCGCGGTAGACCTCGCCCATGCCACCCTTGCCGATGGACGCCACAATTCGGTAGGGGCCGAGTGAGTCGCCTGGAGCCAGCATCGCAGACCAGTGTAGCGCGTGAGGCCAAGATCGGCAGTGGGTCGTGTCTGATCGCAAGCGGGCGGGCCTCGCATTGTTCAACGCTCCTTTCAGTCGCGGCTCGGCAGGTCGCGGCTTGGTAAGTCGCGGTTCAGAAAGAGGCGGCGGTGGCCGCGCTTTTCTCACCGGTGCTAGCCGCACGGGCGGGCGGCTGCATGTGGAAAAGCACATGTTCTATGTGGCGCGACTCTCCTCTAAACGTCGCGCACAACGCAGCGGGCCGCGATGGTTTTCTTCACCCAGCGAGCGCGTCCCGCGCTGTGCGCTCGTTGAGACGCATCAGGCGTTGCGAGAACGCTTCGACCTGATCTTTTGAAAAAACGAACCCATCTTGGGTGAGGTCGTAGGGGATGCCTTTGTGTTTATGGAGTTCCAGGAGGGCGGCGGCACGCTTGAGGTGGCTCTCGTGCTCGCGGCGGCGCTCGGATTGGATATCGCGGAGGGTGTCCACGGTCTTTTGGAA
>Ga0182015_10007345_pt1 | contig 10763 bp, 12 predicted proteins | sample 712P3MmetaG_FD_120478 | JGI IMG/M metagenome (GOLD analysis project Ga0182015, IMG submission 120478) | Permafrost microbial communities from Stordalen Mire, Sweden - 712P3M metaG | ecosystem: Environmental > Terrestrial > Soil > Wetlands > Permafrost | place: Sweden: Stordalen | collected...
CGTCCTCATCCAGGGTTTGTAGCGGCTGAAACGATAACGCTCCGGAAGTAGCGATGAGCCCGCGACCAAAATTACATAGATCGCCAGGAGTTCCGCTGTTCCACCAACTGCGGCGTGGGCCAGCACAATCCAGTCGCTTGCACCGTGCAGGGTGATCCGCCAATGTGGCGCTACCAGGCGAGAGAAGGAAGGCAGCATGAATCCAAGGATGACGGCCAAGTTAACCACTACGACCGTCGACTGGACCCAGCCGTGGGCGCGAAATCTTTGCTGGCGGGCCAACACCGCTCCACACAATAGGATTGTGGCCAGACCGCACTGCACAAGCAGATTCAGAAAAGGTGAATACAGGGACATAAGATCCTCGTAGACGCGCCGACAGGCGCTACCTGCGGCGTCAGGAAACGCAGATAGGCGAGGAAGGTGGATGGTCTCCTCGTCATTCTCCCGGCAATGCCCGCGGTAAAGTAAAAGAGGGCGTTCGCCGGGAGGCCGCACGGCCCAACGCCCCAAGTGTAATGTCCAGCCTACTTATTCTGCACAACGTCCGACTTCACGGCTTCTCCACAATGTCCGACTTCATGGGACCAAGAACGCCGAGCAGCGTGTTCTTGTCGGCCTCCGCGACCTTGGCCTTGTCCAGAGCGGCTACCAGATCCTCCACCAACGCGTTGAAATCTGCAGTGCTGACGCCCATGCCGGCGTGAGCATCTTTCATGCTTTTACCGGTGTATTTGCAGGGGCCTCCGGCGGCTTGGCAGATCTGGTTCACCAGTTCCATTTTGAAATGAGCCAATTTCTTCGGGTCTTGCACGTCGGCCGCGAAGAAAGATTTGATGCGTGGGTCACCGGCACATCGCCCTACGAAATCGTTCACGACCGCGGTGATACCCTTCTTGCCGCCCAGATTGTCATACAGCGTTTTGTCCTTGGCGACGCTCAGCGTCGAGAAAGTCATGAGCACCAGTGCAGCTGCCATGACACGGTATACAGTCTTTCGCATTGTTCTCTCCTGTCCAGCTAGGTATTTGACACAAGAACCGATTGTCGGACCGGGTGACGTGGAAGCATCGCCCCTCCGTTGCCGCCCCATTGTATTACGGAACTAGGGAAAACGGATTCTATCTCCCGGCAGATCGAATTTGCAAGAGCACGCATGCTTTTTGGTCACTCACCTCGATTGCGCGAGAAGAGATTGCGCCAGAAAAGATTGCCCCGGAAAACAGGTGCCAGAGATCAAGCTCTTTAGCAATGCGCTGTCCCGCAACCAGTCACTTCGTAAACAGGTAGTGGGAGACAATCCATTCCCGGCCGCAGCCGTATCCCCAAAGCTCGGCACAGGCCATGAAAAACACGCGCCAGCGGACGAACCAGCGCCGGGCTTCCGATTTCGCTGCGCTGACGGAGAGTCCGCTCGCGTAGGTGCGGGTGAAAAGATCCACGATCTCTCCGCGGTGAGCGTCCATGTTCTGGAGCCAGGCTTCCGCGGTCTTTCGATAGTGAGCGCCGCCGACCTGCCAGTGATCCTGCAATCGCAAATCGCGCTGGAAATAGAGGAGCAGATCGTCGCTCGGCATGATGCCTCCGGTAAAAAAATGCTGCGCCATCCAATCGCTGTCGTCCCGAACCTCGAAGGGATACGCATAGCGCAGGTGGCTGAAGATGTGGACAAAGAGCTTGGCATCGGGCTGCATCCAGGAAGCAATGCGCGCGAGTAACAGTTCGTAGTTGCGCATGTGCTCAAACATCTCCACCGAGACCACGCGGTCAAATTTGCCCGGAGCTTCAAAGACGTTCATATCCGCAGTGATGATCTGCAAGTTGTGCAGACCGCGGGCCGCGGCCTGGGTGTCGATGAATTGTTTCTGCGAAGACGAGTTGGAGACACTGACAACCTGACTGTGCGGGAAGCGTTCGGCCATGTAAAGGGAGAGCGAACCCCAGCCGCAACCAAGTTCCAGCACCCGCTGTCCGTCGGCCAAGCCGGCGCGCTCGGTAGTCACGGCCAACATAGCTTCTTCGGCTTGATCCAGCGTGCGGGTGCCGTCGAGCCAGAGCGCGGAGCTGTACTTCAGATGCTTGCCCAAAACCAGTTCGAAGAAGCGCGCCGGTACCTCGTAGTGCTGGACGTTGGCGGCTGCGGTTTCAATTGCAACCGACCCCAGCTTTAGCTGGTTGATCAGCCGCATCAAGTGGGCTTGCTGCAGCTCTGGCGAGCCCTTGTCCTCTTCCCGCAACCGTTGGGACAAAAGCCGGCGAATGCCGACGCGGACCAGACAGTCGGGCAGCAGATCGCGCTCCAGCAAATTCAGAGACCAGGGAACCCTGTGGGCTGCGTGACCGCGATCGAGTTGTGCGGCAGTTGTCATTCTGTTGACTCAGACTCAGACGGAGATCCGCGCCTGCCTCCGGAACCAGGGCACGAAGGCGCTGGTCGTCTGCTGGTAACGGCGGTAGGCCTCGCCCTTGCTCCGCAAAGCCTGGGCTTCAGTGGCGGGAATCCCCGTCACCCGGAAGAGGAAGTAAAACATCAGCAGCGGGCAAAGGATCGCGATCCATCCGTAGGGCGACGCCACCGCAAACAACGCCCACGCCACCCAAATCAACCACTCGAAGAAGTAATTCGGATGCCGGGAATAATTCCACAACCCGCGCTGACAAACTTGCCCGTACGAGGAGGGGTCTCGCTTGAACGCGGCCAGTTGCGCATCGGCAAGGGCCTCGCCAGCTAACGCCACCAGCCACAGCGCCGTGCCCGCAAACTCCAGCGGCGACAACGTGCGTTCTGGATTCACCGCAGCCAGCAGAAACGGCAGCGACAGGAACAGATCCAGCAACGCCTGAAATTCAAAGAATAGTAAAAACTTCAGCGCCAGATGATCTTTCCATTGCCGGCGCAACTCCTGATAGCGGCCCTCTTCGGGCTTGCCCACGATGCGCCGCAGCAAGTGACTCCCCAACCGCAATCCCCAGACTGCCGCCATCCCAGCCAGCAGCCACCTGCGCCAAACGTAGCCGGAGCCCAAAACAGCGTAAGTGACCGACAGGAGCGCCAAGCCGAACGCCCAACCTGGATCCACAATGCTAGCGTTGCCGATCCGCAGATGGATCAGCCATAGCACGAACATCATCAGGATCACCAGCGCGGCACCCGGCAGAACGAGATGGAAGACGGCGAACAGCATGGAAATTCAGACTACCTCGATGGTGAACAAGCCTCGCGTCATAGCGCCGTCTTAAGCACCAAGTCGGAAAGCGGCTCCTCCGGTTTCAATTTGAACAACTGAATGAGCACGTAGCCGGACATCGCGATATTCCCCAGCGCCATAATGAGGACGAACCAAATCACCTTAGCTGCCAGGCGGCGCTCCTTGAAGCAGACCCAAACAAAGAACGTCAGGAATCCGAAATAAGCGTCGAATAGCGTGGCCACGGCCCAGGGGCTGCCGGCCCAGCTAAACTCCGATCCTGCCTGCCAGAGCGGCTTGTGCAGGCTGAGGTAGGTAGTCATCGAAACCATCCAAACAAAGATGGCCGCGAATATGGTTTTCAAGAGCACTCTCATAATCTTCCCTGCGCTCGCTTCCTCAAGTACGAATACAAACAGACTTGTGGATTGCCAAGGCTGCGGCTAAAATCTTGCTCCCAGCGCAAGACAATCAGCTGCGCGGTGTTACCGAAACAAGAAGGCAGGCAATCCAGCGCCCGCCTGAGAACGTACCTCATTGAGAGAGAGCAAGGCAAGAGCCTTGAAACGGCTGTGATCAAGCGATTCGATAACTACAGCTTCGGGACGGTGATCCCGTTCATTCTGTTGCACGCGGGATGCGTCGCGTTATTTTTTGTCCCCTTCCGGTGGTCGTGGGTCGGGCTCATGCTCGCGATGTACGTGGTGCGCATGTTTGGCATCACGGCCGGATATCACCGCTACTTCAGCCATCGCACCTACAAACTGGCGCGCGGCTGGCAGTTCCTGATCGCGTTTCTGGCGGAGACCTCGGGGCAGAAGGGCGTCCTGTGGTGGGCCGCACACCATCGCGTTCACCACCGGCACGCCGACCGCGAGCGCGACATCCACTCGCCCGGACTGCGTGGCTTCTGGTGGGCCCACGTCGGTTGGGTTCTGTCCAATGACTATGATGGCTATGATGCCGCGCTGATCAAGGACTTCAGCAAGTTCCCGGAACTGTGTTGGCTGGATAAACATTATCTGGTGCCACCGGTGGCGTTGGGCGGCTTGCTTCTGCTCGTTGGGGACTGGGGAGCTTTTCTCTGGGGATTCGTCGCCTCCACCGTTCTGTTGTTTCACGGAACCTTCACCATCAATTCGCTAGCGCATCTGTGGGGCACGCGGCGCTTCGACACTCCTGACGACAGCCGCAACAATTTTGTGCTCGCCATCATCACGCTGGGCGAAGGCTGGCACAACAATCACCACAAGTTCATGTACGCGTGCCAGCACGGCATCCGCTGGTGGGAAGTGGACGTTACGTACTATGCGTTGAGGATGTTGAGCTGGATGGGAGTCGCCAGAGAGTTGCGAGGAATCCGGGTGCCGCTCTCGGAGGGCAAGGCGGGATGAGCCGAATCGCGGTCATCGGCGCGGGGATTTCAGGCATGTCAGCCGCCTATCTCCTCAGCCGGAAACACGAGGTATGGCTCTTTGAGAAAGAAGACCGTCTCGGCGGCCACACTCACACGCACACCATCGAAACCAGTTGCGGACCGCTCCCGATCGACACCGGATTCATCGTCCACAACGACCGCACCTATCCGAATCTCGTCCGGCTGTTTCGCCGCATGGGACTCGCTCGGCAGAAGAGTGACATGTCATTTGGTGTGTCCTGCCGCCAGACCGGTTTCGAATTCAGCAGTCGCGGCCTGCGCGGCCTTTTCGCCGGCAGCAACTGGCATCGCCTTGGGCATTACCGGTTTCTAGCGGAGATCGTGCGCTTTAATCGCGAAGCTCGTAAGCTCCTGCAAGATCAGGATCATGCCGACATCACCTTGGGCGATTACCTGCGCTCTCATCAGTTTCAGGGAGACTTCACCCGCTACTATTTGCATCCGATGGCGGCGGCGGTCTGGTCCACTTCCTTGGAAGAGATTGAAGATTTCCCGGCTCTAACCTTGATTCGCTTTTTCGACAATCATGGTTTCCTCGGCGTAACCACACAAGCGCAGTGGTACGTGCTGCGAGGCGGCAGCAGCACGTATATCCCGCCACTAACTGCGCCGTATCAGGACCGCATCCGCTTAGGGTCAAACATCAACGCCGTAACGCGCACGCCAACCGGAGCGCAGATCGCCTTCGCGGACTGCCCTCAGGAAAGCTTCGACGAGGTGGTCTTCGCCTGTCACGCTCCGCAAACCGTGCAGCTACTGAAAGACGCTTCGCCCGTCGAGCGGCACGTGCTCGGTAGTTTCCGCACCAGCCGCAACCAAGCAGTGCTGCACACCGATTCGCGTCTGTTGCCGCGGCACTCGGACGCGCGCGCATCTTGGAACTATCATCTCGGAACAAATCGGCAAGCCGCTACGCTGACGTATCACATGAACCGTCTGCAGGGCTTGCCCACGCCGGAGGATTATTGTGTCACGCTGAACGATGCTCAGTCCGTCGACAAGCGCCGCATTCTCCGCGAGATGACTTACTTCCATCCCCTTTATACTTTGGACGCAGTTCGCGCCCAGGCGCGCTGGCCGGAGATCAGCGGCCGCAACCACACTCATTTCTGTGGCGCATACTGGTTCTACGGCTTCCACGAAGACGGCCTGAATTCGGCAATTCGCGTGGCGGAGAAACTGGGCGTTCGTTGGGAGCCGTCCGCTCCGCAGGCGGTGGCCTGATGGAATCGGGAATCTATTCCGGCACCTTGCGTCATCGCAGGTTCTTCCCCGCGGCTCACGAGTTCACCTATCCATTATTCATGGTGTTCCTCGACATCGACCAGTTGCCCGAGTTGATGAAGGTGTCTCCGCTGGCGGGATACAACCGGCGCAACTGGGTCTCTTATCAGGACCGCGATCATTTCGGCGATCCCACGAAAACTCTGCGCGAGCGAATGTTGCGCGAAGCGCAGCGAAAAGGCATCGCGCTTCCCGAAGGACGAATTTTTCTTCTCACTCATCTTCGCTATCTCGGCTACAACTTCAACCCGGTTTCTTTCTTCTACTGTTACGACCGCGAACACCGAATGCAAGTAATCATGGCCGAGGTGAATAACACTTTCGGAGAGACCGAAAACTACTGGCTCACTCCCGGCGTCGAGCAACCCGCCGGCGAGAATAAGAAATACCGCTTCCCGAAGACGTTCCACGTATCTCCCTTCATGAAGCTGGGGCATGAGTACGAATGGACATTCACGCCGCCAAGCGATCGGCTGATCACCGAATGCATCAGTCAAGAACACGGGCGGGCGATCTTCGATTCCACGCTGAAGCTGGAACGCCGCGAGTGGTCGCGCGCTGAATTGCACCGCGCCCTCGTCCGCTTTCCCTGGGTGACTGGGAAAGTGATTGCCGCCGTTCACTGGCAGGCATTGAGACTGCTCTTCAAGCGGGTTCCGGTCGTCTCACATCCGGGCGCGGGCCATTTCCAGGCAGCGACGGCGAAGCATTTGGGGGCGTCATGGCGAGTGGAGTAAGCGCGAAGATCGCCAAAAATATTTTTCTGAAGACTCTCGCTGGCCTGCGCGTCGGCAACCTCGAACTGATTTGTCCCGAGGCCACGTACCGCTTTGGCGGGCGAGGCGATTCACCACATGCGGTCGTGGCCGTACATGATGACCGTTTTTTCCTGCGCACACTATTGGCCGGAGATATCGGTGTCGGCGAGGCCTACATGGACGGAGACTGGTCCACTCCCGATCTGGTGGCCGTCATTCGTTTGGCGGTACGGAACCTCGATCAACTGGAGAACAGCAACCGTTTCTTCACCGCGTTCCGCAGAATGGCCGATTTTCTCGCCCACCGCCGAAATCGCAACTCGCAGTCCGGGAGCCGGCGCAATATTGCGTATCACTACGATCTAGGCAACGACTTCTACCGTCTTTTCCTCGATAGCAATCTTACCTATTCCTGCGCCTATTATGAGCTTCCAGAGGATTCGTTGGAGCGGGCGCAGATACAAAAATTCGACCGCATCTGCCGCAAACTCCAGTTAGGACCGCAGGATCGCGTACTGGAAATCGGAACCGGATGGGGCGGCTTCGCCGCTTACGCCGCCCAGACTTACGGATGTCGCATAACTACCACTACCATCAGCCGGCAGCAGCACGACTACGCGCGCGACTTGTTCTCGCGCAGCAGCGCATGCGAGCGCATTCAATTGCTGTTCGAGGATTACCGCAACTTGCGCGGGCAGTACGACAAAATTGTCAGCATCGAAATGTTCGAAGCCGTTGGCTACGAGCATTACGACTCGTACTTCGAAGCCTGTGATCGCCTCCTGAGGCCCGATGGCAGCATGCTGCTCCAGACCATCACCATCCTCGAATCAAAGTTTCAGCAATACCGCAAGCAGAGCGACTGGATCAAGAAGCACATCTTCCCAGGAGCCGAGCTGGCTTCGGTTGTTGAGATTCAGCGATCGCTGGCCCGGGCGACCCGTATGAAGCTTTCTCATTTCGAAGATATCGGCATGCACTACGCGTTGACTCTCCACGAATGGCGGCGCCGTTTTCTGGAGCGCCTCACCGAAGTGCGGCAACTGGGCTTCGATCAGCGGTTCGTACGAATGTGGGACTACTACCTCGCCTACTGCGAAGGTGCATTCCGCGAGGGCTACATCGGAGACGTGCAGCTCGTGCTCGGCAAGCCGGCAAGCGAAACTCCCTCGATGAGTGAACCGGAGATGGAATCAGTACTCGCCGAATTGCAAAAGTAGAGTTCGATCTCCCGATCAAAGGACGTCCAGCATGTCCACTGAAGCCAACGACCGGCCGATCCACGACCGGCCGATCCATCCCGACCCCGGCCTCTGCCGGAACTGCCGGCATGCGCGCCGAATCGAATCCGATCGCGGTTCGATTTTCTTGATGTGTGAACTTTCGTTTGAGGATTCGAGGTTTGCCAAGTATCCGCGCCTGCCGGTTTTGGTTTGCAGCGGTTATCGACCAAAGTAATCGACAAGTCTGATCGGCTATCTGATCGCCCTCTCTTTGCCAGCCGTGCCGATCAACCTTATAATTAAGCTTCAGCACGAGTCCACGGCATTGCCCGCATCTTGTCTCGTGATTTCACACGATTACTTTGCCTTTTGCAGAAGACCGTCACCGAATACCAAGGAGAACTTTATGTCCGCACCCAGCCGTCGCCCGGAAATTCGCCGCCGCCGCACCCGCGCGGAAAAGATCGCCAAGCTGCGCAAGCGCCTGGCCGCCGCTTCTGTTTCCGCTGACAAAGACCGTCTCACCGCCAAACTGCATCGTGTCGAATTGGTTTCTCCGGGCAACCCGTTGATCAAGAACGCATAGGGGCCGTCGCGGTTGTTCCGAGGACACACAACAGAAGACACGCCACCAGCATCTCTCAAAATTCTACCGTCACAAATCTCGCCGGACTCTTCCCTGTGTTGGTCAATGTGTGGGTGTAGCCACCCGGCAGCCATCTGACATCGCCGGCTTTGAATTTTCCAGGCATCGGGTCCATTCCTTCAACGTCGCTGCGCACATCAAGATCGCTGATCGCGACCAATAGATGTGGACCGTCGTGATGGTGGCTGGGCACGACGGCACCCGGTTCGAGATCGACTTCGGACACGCGTACTCCGTCCTTCACAAAAAGAATTTTGCTGCGGCCGCCCGGGAAATTCTTCTCGCCGCTTTCTTCCGGCCAATGGGACGGCGTCTGCCGTGATTTTTCATCCTGCATCAACTCAATCGTCACGTTGCGAAAAGGCTGGTCTGCGAGATTCCTGGCGACGTGCGCGAAATTCCCCGGCGTAAAGCGCGTATCGCCGTCGCTGAGTCTGACGTCCGCTGGCGGCTTGCCTTGGACTTCGTTCGAAAGGTGAGCATCGCCGATCGTGACGTAGACATAGTCGTGGCCATGGCGGTGCATGAGCGTCGCAGTATGGGGCGCGACTTCGACCTTGAAGGCGCGAATGTACTCGTTTTCCACGGCCAGATGGTGCGAGGGCTCAGCGGTAATCTCGACCTCAGTAGTTGTCTGTGCAGCCAGGAACGGAATCAGCAGGAAAAGGAACAGCGCGCGCTTCATGGACCGGAATTGTAGCATCGGACGTCGGATTTAAGCGGAATACACAATCTTCCCGCCGACAATGGTCGCGACTACTTTTCCCGTCAGCTGCCATCCATCGAAGGGCGTATTCTTCGACTTCGAACGCGATTTAGCGGCGTCGAAGGTCCACTTCCTCTTGGGATCGAAAACAGTAACGTCGGCAATGGAGCCGCGGACCAGCGAACCCCGGCCGCGAAGATCGAAACAGCGAGCCGGACCGGCGGTGAACAGTTCCACGACGCGGCTAAGCGGAATGCGCTTCTCGCGATGCAGGCGTGTGATCGCCAACGCCAAGGCGGTTTCGAGTCCGGTAATGCCGAACGCGGCGCGCTCGAATTCCATCTCCTTTTCGTGGGCGGCGTGCGGCGCATGATCGGTGGCGATGGCGTCCACCGTGCCGTCCGCGAGCGCGACCAGAAGGGCTTCGCGATCGGAGGCCGAGCGCAGCGGCGGATTCATCTTGTAATTGCTGTCGTAGTCGCGCATGTCCTCATCAGTCAGAGTGAAGTGGTGCGGCGTGACCTCAAAAGTTACACGCGCTTTGGCGCGCTTGCCCCGGCGCACACTCTTCAGCGCGCCCGCCGTGGAAAGATGTGCGACATGCAGCCGGGCATTGGGAATATGCATCGCAAGCTGCACGTCCCGCTCGACGATAGATGCTTCGGCGGCTGCGGTCATGCCGCGCAACCCAAGACGAAACGAACGCGCGCCCGCGTGCATGGAGCAATTCTCGGTCATGCGAGTGTCTTCGGCATGTTGCACGATGGGGAAATTCAGCTCCCCGCCCAGAACCAGCGCCTCGCGCATAATGCCGTCTTCGAGGATGGGCTTGCCATCGTCGGTGACCGCGATGGCTCCCGCGGTGTGCAGCGCGCGAAAGTCGGTAAGCGTGGCGCCCTTGCTCGATCGGGTCGCGGCCGCGATGGCAAAAACATTGACCACCGCGCCGCGTTCGGGCTGACGCAACCACTCGATCCACTCGACCGAATCGACAACTGGAACCGTGTTGGGCATAGTGCAGACAGAAGTAAAGCCACCCGCCGCAGCGGCGGCCGTTCCCGTCGCAATCGTCTCTTTGTGCGCCTGGCCGGGTTCTCGCAGGTGCACGTGCAGATCGATGAAACCCGGCGCCACAATGAGTCCGCGGGCGTCGAGCTTCTCGTCCGCACTGCCCTTGATTTTGTTGGGAAGCGAAACTTCGGCGACGCGGCCGTCTTTCAGCAACACGTCCATGGGTGCGTCGACGCGAGCCGCCGGATCGATGAGATGGCCGCTCTTGATCAGCAGACTGCCTCGATTTTTTTCTGGGCTCATCGCATCTTCCCCATCGCCCGCGCCAGAATCGCCATGCGCGTGGGTACGCCGTTGCGCACTTCCTCCAGGATGCGAGCCTGGGCACCGTCGGCGACTTCGCTGGTCAATTCCAGGCCACGAATAATCGGGCCGGGATGCATCACCATGGCATCTTTCTTCGCCATCTTCAACCGGCCTGGGTTCATCTGGTAGCGTGCGATGTATTC
>Ga0182015_10007346_pt1 | contig 10762 bp, 5 predicted proteins | sample 712P3MmetaG_FD_120478 | JGI IMG/M metagenome (GOLD analysis project Ga0182015, IMG submission 120478) | Permafrost microbial communities from Stordalen Mire, Sweden - 712P3M metaG | ecosystem: Environmental > Terrestrial > Soil > Wetlands > Permafrost | place: Sweden: Stordalen | collected...
AACACGCCGCGCGCCACCATGATGTATGCGCCCGACCCGGGAATCGTATTGAACGCTTGAATTCTGCCGAACATATCGAACGCTTCCTTCTGTTTCCCGGCGTGCCATAGATCGAATGTCGCCTGATAGAGATCGGCCAGGCCCGTCGTTGGGCAATGTCCCGAAAATCCCAGCCGCATTTCATCCAGCATTGTGCGCACGCCATTGCCGGAGAACACCGCAAGCTTGCCGTTTGTCCGCGCCAGAATATCCGTCACGCGCGCCAGCGGATTTCCCGCTTCGTCCTTCACGCATTTCATCGTGGGAATCTGGTTGAACATCTCCACGATCAAATCGACGCTCATATCGCCCTGGCTCTGCACCATCAGCGGCAACGCCGTCGCCGCGCCGATGGCCTTGTAATACGCCAGCATGGTCGGCTCGTCGGCCTTTTCCGGAGGCAGCGAAATAATCGCGTCCGCGCCGTGCTTCTCCGCGTGCTGCGCATAGCGAATCGAAGTCGGAAGATCCGAGCCGATCGACTGCACGCCGATCACCAGCGAAGTCTTTCCACCTTTGCCCGCGGCCAAAATCGCTTCCGCGCCGTCCATGCGCTCCTGCTCGGACATCGTTGACCAGCCGCTGGCAATCTGCGGCCACGCCATTCCGGCCACGCGCCCGCGATTGCAAAAATTCACTTCGGCTTGCAGGCAATCCAGATCGATCTTATTGTCCGCGGTGAACGGAGTTTGCCCAATCGGAAAGACGCCCCAGAATGGTTTTCCAGCCATAGGCGCGGTATCCGCGGCCCCAGCCACGCGATAAATTACCGCACCGAGCGCGAGCGCCCCAGCCGATTGCAAAAATTCACGCCGGCCCGGGCGTCTCTCAGAATTTTGTGTTGTCATGGATGCCCTCCTTCCGTTGGCGCACGGTCGGGGACTATACTACAGAAACAAAAAGGACACCGAATGAATCTCGAAAAAAATCGCACCGCGACTTTCGATCTCACCGGCCAAACCGCCATCGTTACCGGTGCCGCAACGGGAATCGGCGAGGCTATCGCGCGCCGCCTTTCGAACGCGGGTGCAACAATCGCCCTGCTCGATCTCGATCGTGCGGGCGCTCAGAAGGTAGCCGATGCCCTGGGCGGCGGCTCCTTTCCCGTGCAATCCGACGTCTCGAATTCCGCCGCGGTCCGCGCCGCGATCGAAGAAGTGATCGCGCGCACCGGCCGCATCGACATTCTGGTGAACAACGCCGGTATCGCCGGCCCGGCGAAGCCAATCTGGGAACAAACCGACGAAGATTGGCAGCGCAATATCGCCGTCAACCTGACCGGCGTATTCAATATGTGCCGCGCGGTCGTCCCGCACATGCTCAGCCGGAAATACGGCCGGATCGTAAATATCGCTTCCATCGCCGGGAAGGAAGGCAATCCGCGCATGGCCCCGTATTCCGCCACCAAAGCCGGCGTGATCGGCCTCACGAAATCCATCGGCAAAGAATTAGCCACCGACGGCATCTGCGTGAACGCCGTCTCGCCCGCCGTGGTCCAAACCCGCATTCTCGATCAATTGACGCCCGAACAAGTCTCCTACATGACCGATAAAATTCCCATGAAGCGCACCGGCAAGCCCGAGGAGATTGCCGCCGTGGTCCATTTCCTGGCCAGTCCGGATTGTTCCTTCGTCACCGCGCAGTGTTACGACGCCAGCGGAGGCCGCGCCACGTATTGAAGATTTTTCGTTAGATATCGGCCGCGGGTTTCACGAAGAGCCACGCCACAGCGCCCGCCGCCGATAGCCCGGCGGCCACCAGAAACGACGCCGTCCAACCGAAGTGATTCGCAATCAACGGCGTAAGCGTAGCCGTAATCGCCCCGCCGATTTGTCCGCCCATATTCATCACGCCCGAGACTGAGCCCGCGGAGCGCTTGCCGATATCCGCGCTCACCGACCAATAGCAGCTCTGCGAAAAATAAAGCGCCCCCGCGCCGCCGGCCAGCACCACGCATGCCAATTTCGCCGTCGCCACTTGCGTGCCGAACGCCAGAAACATCGCCGAAATCCCAATCGCAATCGCCGATAAATAGCAGCGCCCCACACGCTTGCCTCGCGTTCGCGTAATTCGATCGCTGATCCATCCGCCCGCCGGCGAACACACCGCCATCGCCAGAAACGGCAGCATGCTGTAATACCCGCTCTGCTTCAAATTCAATCCGCGCACCGTGTGCAGGTAAATGAAAAACCAACTGAAGAAAATGTAAGCTTCGTAGCCGTAGCAAAAATAACTGAAGGTCACGGCGGCCAAATTGCCGTTGCGCAGAATCTCTCCCCAGCCAAGTTTCGGAATTTGTCCGGCTGCGCTTTCAAATCGCGGCGTACCGTCGGCGATCAGCTCCAGTTCTTCGCTTGAAATCCGCGGATGCTGCGAAGGCAAATCGCGCGCCGAGATGTACCACACGAGTCCCGCGGCCAGGCCGAGCAGGGAACTCGCCCAGAACGACGTTCGCCATCCGTAATGCAGCAAAAAATAAGTCACCAGCGGCGGCGCAACTCCCGCTCCGAAGCCCACGCCCGAAAAAATCAATCCATTCGCGAAACCACGCTCCTTCGATGGAATCCACGCCGCCACAATGCAATTTGACGCGGGATATACCACTGCCTCGCCCATGCCCAGCACGAATCGCACGGCGATAAGCGCCACCACCGGATACGCCAGATGCGGCGAAAGAATCGTGATTACGCTGGTGAAAACGCTCCACCACACAACTCCCAGCGTCAGCATCACGCGCGCGCCGTAGCGGTCCGCCAGCCATCCTGCCGGCGCCTGGAACAGCGCGTATCCGGCGATGAACGCGCTAAAGACCCAGCCCAGCTGCACGTTGCTCAGGTGAAATTCCCGCGCAATATCGCCGCCGGCAATCGAAATGTTCACGCGATCGAGGTAAGCAATCGCGCCGACCACAAACACCCAGAAGATCAGAAACCACCGAACGCTGAAATGCGTGCGGTTCACGCGTCTAGAAAACTGCGATCGGATTCGCAGGCTCGCGTATTTTTTTCCATGAGTTCACCATCGGGGCGAACGGATTGTAGGCGTGGCAATTCGCGGAAAGCAATTTGTTTCGAGTACAGCCACGGCTCGGTTTCGGCCAGGCAGCCGTGGCGAAGCCGCGCGGGATCGGCCGCTACTTCGTAATCAGTGCCGCGGCTCCGGCGCGCGCCACGTCAACGTCCTGGTCTTCCGTACCGTTACTCACGCCAATCGCGCCGATGCATTGCCCTTCGGCTTCCAGCGATAGCCCGCCGCGTAACGGCGTTTGATTCGCCAGACTCGTAATCGCAATCGCCAGCGACGCCATCACTTTCGTTGGATCTCCGTCCGCCGGCCCCGTCGCTTTCCCCTGTATCGCCGACGCGCGCGCCTTGGCGATTGCGAAGCGCACCGACGAGACCTTCGCGCCGTCCATCCGGCTGAAGGCCAGCAGGAATCCGCCCTCATCCATGATTGCGATGTTCATCGGTGTACCGATTTCTCGGGCGCGCCGCTCGGCGGCGCTCATCACGGCCTTCGCCCCTTCCTCGGTGAGTTTCAGATGATTGCGTGATACGTGGGACATCGAACCTCCAAGAATTGTATTTCGCCTTCCCGTTAGAAATAGACCGCTGCGCCGTTGATCGCGCGCACCCCGCAAAAATGGCGCTCGATTGCAATTTATAAATACGGTTTCGCGTCCGCAGGTTGCTGTCGCTCGCGCTTCTTGCGTATCGCCCGTCTCCCCGCCTGAAAGGCGTTTTTGCTTTCCGGGAGTCGGGTGCCCTCTCGCCTACGCTCTCGCTTCAAGCTTGAAATTCAATCCCCAGCTGCTCGGTCACAATCGGCCTGAACTTGTTCGTCAAACCGGACGCGTCGTATTTCGCGTGATATTCCAGCAGCATTCCGTAATACAGCGCCGTCATACCCCAGAATCGAGTTTGCCCCAGGCCAGCGCCGGTTTCCGCGTTGTAGTATTCGCGCAGGATCGGATTCACTTCGATGGACATTTTGAAAAGGCGCATCGCCAAATCCCGCGCGGTTTCGTTGTATCCATATTTCACCAGACCCTGATAGAGCATGTAGTTGGTCTGCGCCCACGTCGAGCCGCGCCAATTGCATTCGCGGTGCGAGCCCTGGTAGTAGTCCGGCTCAGTCTTCGCGTAGCTCGCCACCGGATACGCCGTCCAGAATTCCTGCTCGTTCACCAGATGTTCCGTGATCATGCGCTGCGCGCGCTCCGGCGTGGCCGCGCCCGCGAACAGCGGCATGAAGTTCGTCACCGATTTTACCTTCACCAGCCTGCCGGTTTTTTCGTTGCGGTCGTAATACATGCCGTCTTCTTCATCCCAGAAGTTTTCGTTCATCAGCTTGGCCACGCGATCGGCGTGCGCGCCGAACGCCTTCACATCCGCGGTCTCGCCCAGATGACCGCCAATCACCTGCATCGCGCGCAGCTCGCGGATCAAATAGGAAGCCAGGTCCACGCCCTCCACCTGGAAATCGTTCAGGCAGCCAGCGCGGCTCCATTGGTTGTCGGTGCCCGCGGCGTCGCAGGAATTCCACACCGGCAATCCGTTGTGGTCGTAATCGTAGGAAAACCACTTATCCAGATATTTCTTCAGCCGGTTGTAATAATTCCCTCGCATCCATTGGTAATCGTCGTTGTGCTGCTTCGCGCCCAAAACCAGCAGTTGCGCCATAAACGGCTTGAAGTGCTGCATCTCGCGCTGCTTGATCAAGCTGCGGCTGATGTAGCCATCGGGCTGCTGTCGGTCCAAAAATTCCGTCATGTTTGTGAAGCAGTATTTCCATACGCCGAAATACGAAAGGTACATATTCTCGAAGTACGGATCCCAGTCGTAAAATTCGTTGTAGGGGTAGCCGGTAATCAGCACCTGTTTCACGCCGGGAATCGTGCGCAGTCCATAATTTTTGATATCCGAATTGGTGCCGGTGTAGCGCGCATACATTTTTGCCCAGCTTCCATCCCCGATATCCGCCAGCAGTAATTTCGCCGCGGCCTTTGTGGGCGGCGGAGCGATCGCGCCGCTGGCGGCGGGCGCCGCGGCCGCTGGCGCGCCCGGAGTCATGGTCTGCGCCAAAGCCGCGCGGCTCGCCGCTGCCAAACCGATCATGGATGCCGATGCCGCCAAAAATTCGCGTCGATTCGTTGTCATTTGTCGCTCCAATTCATAATTTGTGAATTCGTTCGTTTTCTCTTTCACCACTTAATTTCTTCCGCCGATTAAATCCGCATCGATCCGTTCGATGCGCCCCGCTCACTGGGCTTTTGCTTCCATACTTCGCAGCGCGCAAAATATTTCAGCCCACAACCCGCGCGCATCGGCGAAATCGGTCACGACGTATAGGGTCATGTGTTCGCGATGTCAATAGTTGCCGCAAGCTTTGACGCTTCTGCTGCCGCGAAAATTTCACAAGTTTTGCCCGAATCTCGCGGCCGATTTCGAGATCACCGGCTCCTTCAGCCTCACCGGCCCGGCAAATCAAGGCATTCCCTTCGCGGAACGGATGCGCGTCGCCCTTGCTTCCGCCCGGTTCTCGCGTTCCATCTCGCGCGGTTGCCACGGCTTATCTCCGGTACGCGGAAACAGAGCCAGGGCGCCCCGTAAGCTCCAGCCAATAGGCTGTTTGCGTCCAGACGGCTTTGCGCGCTTACGATCGCCTCATTAGACGGCTAACCACGCGCACGCCCATCGCTTCGCGTAGGCTCCATTACGCGCCAATCGCGAGTTTCGCGCACCACGTTTATACTCTTCGAGCAGCACTTTAACATAAAGTACCCCGGTCCGAAAAAGTGTCAAAAACGGGCTACGTTACCGGTACCGGCGGTACTAAGGTACCTCAAAATAGTCGAAAATACTTCTTGCATTCGTTTTGAGCCCTTTGATAGTCTCGCGCCCATTGCTTTGGTGGTGGGTGGCTGTCCCGTCGTTTTTTCACGGTTCCACCAGTTTGTTTTTCGGGTTCCGAAGTTTGTGTGCTGAGAAGTCGTGGGGATTTTTAGGGATTCCACGTTGGAATACAGGGGGGTTCTAGATGCGCAACGTTGCCATCTGCTTTGCGAAGTTTAAAAATGTGGGAATGGTTTTAGGCGCCCTGGCGCTTGTCGCAGTCTTGGCGGTTTCTGCGTCGGCTCAGAGCGTTAACGTCGGTTCGATTTCCGGGACCGTCAAAGATAGCAAGGGCGGCCTGGTTCAAGGCGCCACCGTCACCATCGCCAATCCTGATTTGGGCGTGAGTCAAACGGCTCCAACGGGCTCCGACGGAACGTTTGCTTTCCTTCAGATTCCACCCGGCAACTATACCGTCAGCGTCGGCGCCACCGGATTCAAGATGTCCGTGAAGGCCGGTATCCACGTCGCTGTGGACACCAAGGTCGACGTCGGAGACGTCATTCTTGAGGTCGGCAGCGTCAGTGAGACGGTCACCGTGCAGGCGCAGGGTGGCCAGTTGGCGCTTCAGTCGGAGTCTGGCGAACGCTCCAACGTCGTCACCAACACCCAACTCCGTAACCTCGCGCTCAACGGCGCGAACGTTACCGATATGTTCCGGATCGTACCGGGCGTCATCGCCGGCGCGGCGACCACAAACTCCGCGCTCTCGCCGATCGGCAACCTGAACATCAACGGTACGCGCGCTTCGCAGCACCAGTACGTCGTCGACGGCATGACCAATTTCAACGTCGGCAACGACACCGCGGCGCTGGTCACCGTAAATATCGACGCGCTGCAGGAAGTCAAGATCGAAACCAACAACTACAGCGCGGAGTACGGCCGCTCCGGCGGCGGTTACATCGCGCTATCGACGAAATCCGGCACGTCCGATTATCACGGTGGCGCCAGCTACTTCCGCCGCAATCAGACCATGAACGCCGATTCCGTCTTTAACGACGCGAATAACGCGGTCATTACCCCGGTTCCGTACAACAAGAACGCCGCGTCGCTCTTCGACTACAACTATTACGGTTGGGACTTCGGCGGACCGGTCTGGATCCCGCACGTGCTCAACGGCAAAGAGCACAAAATCTATTTCTTCATCGATCAGGAGTATTACCGTCAGCTCGTTCCGGTAACCAGCCAGACGAACCTGGAAGAGCCCTGCCCCTCGATGCTCGCGGGCGATTTCGCCCCGGCCGCTGCCGGCGTCGATGGCAACGTCTATAGCTGCCCTGGTGCCGTGACTGGTAACGGGACTCCGATCAACATTATCAACCCCTGCACCGGCGCCCCGTTCGCGGGCAACATTATCCCGCTGGCCGCCACCAATCCTTGCACTGGCCTGCCGTATCTCTCCACAGCCGGCTTGTCGGTCCTCAACTTTATCCCCAAGCCCAACTCAGTCGGTGAGGCTTCCGGCGGAAACTCCTATAACTACAGTTCTGAAATATCCAACGCCTACCCTAGAAGCGAAACCATTCTTCGCGGCGATTGGCAGGTGACTGACAGCACCCGCATCAGCGTCAGCTGGATTCACAACAACGACGACCAACAGTTCCACCTGGGCACCACCACTGAATCTTGGAACTGGCCGCTGGACATCGTCGATCGCTTCAACGGTCCCGGTAACGTTCAGCAGATCACCGTTACCAAAAACTTCGGCCCCACTTGGGTGAACGAAACCACGTTCGGCTGGTCCCGTGGCCACGTGCAAATCACACCTGAGGGCGATACAGCCACTCGCGCCGCACAGGGCATCACCACGCCGTTCCTGTTCGCCAACGCTGACGTCAGCAACTTGATCCCCAGCGTTTCGTTCGGCGGCATTTCGAGCGCCGCCGGCGAGGCGAGCACTGCAGTGACTGGACTCTTCTACCAGAATTTCAACATCTGGCAGTTGATGGACAACCTCACGAAAGTGCACGGAGCCCACGTCTTCAAATTCGGTCTCTACGTCGAGAGCTCATCCAACATGAGCAGCTCGCAGAGCAACACCGAAAGCACCATCAACTTCGGTTCCGGCGGAAGCAATCCGCTGGATTCCGGATATCCCTACTCGAACGCGTTGCTCGGCGTCTACCAATCCTACAGCCAGGTGAGCCAGCAGGTTATCCAGAACTTCCTCTACCACGACGTTTCGTGGTACGCGGAGGACACCTGGAAGGTCAAGCCTTCCCTCACGTTGGATCTCGGGATGCGCTTCTCTTGGTGGCAGCCCACGTACGATAAGGGCGCAAGCGAGGGATACTTTAACCCTGCCCTCTACAGCGCCTCCGCGGCTCCGCAGCTCTATTATCCCGTCTGCATCGGAGACGGAACCGTTGGCTTCACGGGGACCTGCTCGAGCGGAAGTGCGACATATCGCGCTATTCCTTCCAGCGGCCCGCCCACCACGGCACAGCTCGCGGCAGCTACGTTGCTCAACACCATGCCGTCATACGACGTCGGCAGAGAAGTCCCGGGAACGGGGAGCCTGACCAATGGCCTCGTTACCACGCCCGCGGCTCTGAACTATCCCGTGGCTGGTTTCAACGTGCCGGCGATTATCTTCCAGCCGCGTCTTGGCTTCGCCTGGGATGTTGGCGGACATCACAACGCCGTGGTTCGCGGCGGATTCGGCATCGCGCCTGACCGCTACGAGACTGAATCTTGCGGTTCCACCAACTCCCCAATCACGACCACGCCGACCTTGAACGACGGCTATCTACAAAACATCACGCCGGGCGGTGGCGCCATCGGGATACCGGCAGTCTGCGGCTTCGGGTTCAACGAAAAGTTCCCCCAGGTCTATAGCTATAGCTTGGGCCTCCAAAAGAACATCGGCGCCGGCACTGTTCTTGACGTCGCCTACGTTGGCAACCAATCGCGGCACGATTTGCGCGAGTCTGACTTGAATTCCGTACCGTACGGCACGGACTTCACCGCGGCGGCACAAGACCCGACGCAATATCCTGGCGGTATCATTCCCGCCAACGAAATGACCACGGCCACCTGCCCCACATCCACTTGCAACCTGTATCCCGAATACGTGGCAGCCGGCGCCAACTTCATGGGAGATCACATCCTCCCGTCATCCGATTACGTCAGACCCTATCAGGGCTATGACCAAATCACCTGGTACACCTTCGACGCGAACTCGCACTACAACGCGTTGCAGGTCGACCTCAGCCGTCAATTCTTGAAGACTGTTACGTTCAGCGCCGCCTACACTCTTTCCAGAGTGCGGACGACCATTCCGTCTGACGGAACTTTGACAAACTACCTCAGCCCGCAACGCTTCGACTATCAATTGGCCAACTTCGACCACACGAATGATTTCGTTAGCTCGTTCGTTTGGGACATGCCTGGATTGGCCCGCATGATGGGAGAGCGTCGCTTGGCTCGAGCCATCTTCAACAACTGGATTCTTTCCGGCGTCACTTCGATCGAATCCGGCGCCCCGTCGGAGCTGACCTTGAGCCTCGCCGGTGGTGCTGATGCCGGCGCCCGCATCTTGGGCACCCCGAGCGGCGGCGGACAGTCCGTGCGCTTCTTCCTCAGCGGCAAGCCACAATATGGCACGGACAACAACAGCATCGTTGCCAGTGCTTTCGTGATCCCGCAGATCGGTCAAATTGGACCGTACCCGCGCGAGTATTTACGCGGCCCCGGCCTCTACAACCAGGACCTTTCCATATTCAAGGACTTCCCGTTCAACGAATCCGGAAGTCGCTACGTGCAACTGCGGCTTGAGGCCTTCAACGTCTTCAATCACCCGCAGTACACCGGCTATAACACTTCCACGACGATTACAAACGCGCTGGGCCAGACGGCAACCACTGGCGCCAGCTCCATCTTCGCCAACTACAACGGCTTGGTGATCAACCCGGCATCGAGCTACCGCGGGACTAACACCTCGAACGTCCTCGGCCACTACTTCGGCGAGTTCAGCGGGGCGAATTCCCAGCGCGTGTTGCAGATCGCTGCGAAGTTCTACTTCTAAGCGATTCACACCTAACGGCTACAAAGCGATAAGGGGCCCGGCGATTTGCCGGGCCCCTTTTTTTGTTGCTTCCCAAGCCGATCCTGGGTTCCTTAAACGTTTCTCCTTTCTCGCACACAATCCGGATCGAGGCGGGTTGCCCCGCCTAGGCGTATCCGTATAATAGAATCCGGGCCGTAGCCGCCGGGAATGCTGTTCTCACGGTCAGGCTGGGCGGCGATTCGGTCCACCGGGCGCGATCACAGATTCAACTCGCCGGTCCCACGGGACACTCGGCCGGTGTTTTTCGGCACGCGAATGAAGCCAACGGGTATCAATAGGATCGCGCAACTTGCCAATGTGACCAAGGGCACCGTCGACCGTGCCTTGCATGGCCGCCCTGGAATCAGCGAGGTCACGCGCAAAAAAATTCTGCGCATCGCCAAGCGTCTCGCTTACACCCCGCATCCCGCGGCCCGCGTGCTTTCCATCGGCCGCGCCAGCCTGCGCATCGGAATCTGCATCCCGGAAGAGCTCCATTTGTTCTATGACCAGATGCGCGCCGGCATTTTCGATGAGGCGCGTCGCCTGCATGGCCTCGGCGTCGAAATCATCTATATGCCGGTGCCACTGTTCGGCGCCGGCGAAAAAGAGCGCGTCATTGAGCTGCTGGATCGCGGCGTGAATGCCTTGGCGGTCACACCCGGAGATCCGAAGTCGGTCCGCGCCTCCATCGAACGCGCCGAAAAGAAAAACGTTCGCGTAATTTGCCTCACCACCGATGCGCCGCAAAGCGGACGGTCCGGCGTGGTCTGTGTGAACC